>Ga0208789_1000105_pt1 | contig 122280 bp, 95 predicted proteins | sample Methanotroph_Enr_FD_187368 | JGI IMG/M metagenome (GOLD analysis project Ga0208789, IMG submission 187368) | Enriched soil microbial communities from Old Woman Creek wetland in Ohio, USA - Methanotroph_Enrichment_5 (SPAdes) (version 2) | ecosystem: Environmental > Terrestrial > Soil > Wetlands...
ATACTACCGCCGAAGATGTGGTTGCAGGCGTAGCAATGTGTGCATTGCCAATGCTATCCAAATCCTTTGGAGCGCCTCCCCCTTCATTGAAACCTAGCTTATCGCTTACAACTTCTGCCCCTAAGACAGGTACTCAGGGTTTTAAATCATTCTCTTCTTTTAAAAGAACTATGGGGTCGGCAGGAGAAGGTCAAGCATGGCATCATATTGTTGAACAAACACCTGGTAATATTGCTAAGTTTGGATCAGAAGCTATTCATAATACTGGTAACCTTATGAAATTACCTAATGGAGCAGGCACTATTCATGCAAGAATTTCGGGTTATTATTCTTCAATACAACCATTTACAAATGGTCAAACAGTTAGGCGGTGGATAGGAACTCAAAGTTTTCAACAACAATATCAATTTGGAATACAAACCTTACAAAAATTTGGCTGGTGATGACAAAAATAAAAGATATTATTTCAGCATTAAATGTTTTTGAAGAAGCAGCAAATCTTCATGGCTTAGCTACTGAACAAGGTGATTATAAAACTGCAAATAGAAATTATGGGAAAATTTTAAAAGCGATTACTTATTTAAAAGAGCAAAATAAAATCGATGAGTTGCTACGTTTTTCAAACCACTCTTCTATTGGAGTTAGAATTTGGGCAGGCACATATTTGCTTCCTAAACATGAAGGTGATGGATTGAAAATTTTAGAAGAAATATTAAATATCAAAGGTATTCATGCTCTCACAGCAAAAACGACCATAGATGAATGGGGAAAGGGAAACCTAAAATTATAAAAGAAAAGCATAAGCATACGGCAAACTGCATCTTGCCTGCTTGTGCAAATGTAAAGAATTTTGCTCAAAAAAATTATGACACATAAGGAAACGAGCGTAATGAAACTCGACGTTGTCCGGTCTTGGCAAGAAAGCGGTTTGCGCCAGGTTGATTTTGCATGGGCTATATAATACTCCCCAAAACTTGACACTGTGATATTGGATCAACAAATTGCGGCAAGCATCAATGTCTTTTTTGTCCGAAATGATCACCGCTTTATTTTTCAGGCCATCATACACTGGATAGCCATCGAACTGAAGACCAAAATGCCAAAACAATAATCTTGCAAACTTGAAGGAAGGACAATCCGCAAAACGGCATAACCCAAGCAACTGCATGCGCAGTTGAAAGAATGTCTCTGACTGACTAGAAGAATCAGCACTTCAACATCATGTTAATGGGTCCCTTCTGGCTTACTAATTGTGTAGCGCATTTCAATGGACTGTGCAATAATATATCAGTAACTCGCGATATCCTTCCATATCTCGTTATCGTTATCCTCATCTAGACTGTCCAGATAAATCATGGTCGTTTTGATGTTGCTGTGTCCAAAGGCTGCGCTGATGGATTCCAGGGTCATGCCTTTTTTTCTGGCGAAAGCGGCAAAAGAGTGCCGGGCCCAATATGTCGATATTGCAGGTATGCTGATATCTTTAGCCAGTTTTTGGATGTTTTGATTGATAAAACGGGTAAAGTTATTGATCCGTTGGTTTTTGGTAAGCTCGGGGAGATCCGGTTCGATTATGGGGAAGACATAGCTTTTAGGTGAAGCCTTTTTATTCCCGTATTTTTTAATAATACTCCTGGTGAGCTCTGTTAAGGGAATCGTGATTGGCTTTTGGTTGGGATTAGAGTTAATGGCCGTTTTGGCCCTGTAAAATATTAGTTTGTCCTTCCCAATGCTTTCGAATTTCAAAAGAGCAATGTCCTTAATGTTCATCCCGGCATTAATAAAACTAAACAGCCAGAAGTCCCTTGCTTTTTCTTGTTCGGGCGTTTTAGGCGTCGCACTCCTGAGTTTTTGAAATTGTTCTTTATTGAGTGTCTTTTTAACGTTTTTTACCGATGGGACAACGTACTTGCGTTTCCCAAAGGGGTATATCTCGCGATCGATGTCTTTATCCACTTCAATAGCAGCATTGAACATAGTAGCAATCACCGAAACATACATAGAAACCGTGGTCACGCTTCGTTTCAAATGTTTTACCATATAATCCTGGTAGTCATTCAGGAATTTGGGAGTTATTTCGATGAAGGGGATACGGGTGGGAATCCTTCCGGTTTTATACTCTCCAAACTTTAACAGCGATTTATAACAGCTATTATAAACGGTGGCGGTATTGAAGTGGTTGTGGGCTTTGAGGTCTTCGATCCGACTCTCAATATGGTATAGAATGTTCCCCCCTTCCCCTGAACGGCGGAACATCTTTTTTTCAAAGGATTCAAAGGTAAAGCGGTCCATATTCTTTACAATCTCATTAGCTTTAGTTTCAATCTGCTGTAACAGGATCCGCGTTTCTTTGACCTTCTTTAAAGTTTTAGGATCAAATTGCTTTGTTAATTGCTTTTTAGGGTCAGAATATTGTAAATTTGCACAAAACTCTTCAGGGGTTAGGTTAATTCCAAGGTTAAAAAGTTTGGCTTTTTTAGTAATCGCATCGTAGATGCGAAGTTTCAAAGGAAATGAATTACAGCTCTTTATTCGTCTTTTATCATGAAAAAATTCAATAACAGTATCCATCGGTTTGGTTTTGTGCAAAGGTAAGAAATTTGCACAAAATTTGCACAAAAATAATCAAAATACATCAAAACAGATCAAAACAGAAACAAATGAAAAATCGTATATACCTGAAAAACATAGTATATAGCAACAGGTCAAAATAGCCAAAAGTGCTTATTATGCCTCACACGTATGAGGTCACTGGTTCGAATCCAGTACGTCCCACTAGAAGAAGCCGAAAGACTTCTTCTTTTGTTTTTAGCTATGCCAGTATGGATTCTTACTTCGCATATATTATTTACTCCGCCATTTTGGATCGCTATTGCGTTGGCTCTACCTCCGACATAGCCGGACGTTTAAGACGCCATAACAGCGCTCACAAGGGATTTACCGCTATGAGTCAGGATTGGTCGGTTGTCTATTCGGAGAAGTTTGAAACTAAAAGTGATGCAATACGCAGAGAGCGTGAGATCAAGTCCTGGAAGAGCCGTGTACTTATTGAACGGCTGATAGCTTCAAAACCATAACCTATTCCCACCTGTTTAGCTCAGCTGGTTCAGAGCATCCCGACTGCAAGTCGGGAGGGTCACTGGTTCGAATCCAGTACGTCCCACTAGACCAAATCCCCGCTAGTATATATTGCTGCCGGGGATTTTTGTTTTTGGTAGGAATTCTCAGTACAACTTTGCCCTGCCAAAGCGCCACCCGACTTTAAAGCCTATTTGTGCGGATAATGAAAAACCGCCATCTTTGAATTCTCTCGGAGGATCGTAATTGTCTGTCGTGGTCCATTCATGATAATATGTTTTGCCAATGCTTTGGCTGACAACTCCGCCTCTGTACATAACGCCAAAAGACACAAAGGCATCAAACACAAATCTTTTTATCTGCGGGGTTTGCGTGCCAAATATGGCATTAAGTTGAACGGCTGTGCTTTTTTCGCTCTGAAAAGAATAGGATGAGGTGTGGTAATAGTCGGAGCCGTCAGCATTTACAAAGATCCATTTATCTTTGTAGGTATAGTAACGAACACAAAGCTGCGGCCCTAAATACAGGTGCTTCTTTTTCGAAAGAAAGAACTTTGGGATCACCTCAAATGTAAATCCCTTGCGGATAAGGTAAGAATGGTCGAAGTAACATAGATTTCGTCCTCTCATCCGGGTAATATCACTGATCACATAAGAAAAACTATTACGGGGTGCGCCAGGACTGGTATATAATACACCAACGCCCAGATCGATCGTGAAATTTCTTTTGACGGGCAGCTCAAAAGTCAGATTGATCTCATTTATAAGATCTCTTACTAAATTGGTTTTTATCCCATAGTGCATGGGGCAGGAATCCAGGGCGGCAAACATTTCAATTCTGCGCTGTTTTTTTCTTTCCAGATCAGCAGAATATTTTTCAGGGGAAATAGCTCCATGAAACGGGTCATTATTCCTTTGGGTATTCGAGAGGGTGGTTATTTTGTTAAGTATGATATAGTCATAGTAGGTCATGATGCTGAACTCATTGCTGCTGTCGGGTATTAAAGTGTACGGGTTGTTTAACGGAAAAGGAGTATTGGGAAAAGGCTGGGGCGCTGCCACTGACCTGATATCGGATGGATATACCAACGCAGAGTCAAGCATTAAAAAGCGGGAATTCATTTTATGGATCACTGATTTATGCCGGATATTTTGATTGTCGACCCAGTGAATCACGCCTTTCTTTTTATAGGGCAGGTACTGATGAATATTTCCCGTTCTGGTTTCAATGGAAATTTGAAAAACCACCACGGTATCTTCTTTTTTAAAACCCTGGGCAGTAGCTCCTGTATAGAAAAACAGAAATGCGATCAGAAAAATAAAATAGTTTTTCATGCAGTCAAAGTTAGTTAAAAACATTTTGATATAGCTATGAAATTCGATATAATCCATATTATATTATTTAACGCATTAAAGTATTTTTGATAACAACCGGTATTTTTTTCAAAAATTGTGACATGCCCAGGTTCGCGATTCTTCCCGGGTCAATGACCAAATGGCCCCTCCACTTTCTAATTCTGATATGTACGTCAGGGCAGCACGAAAATTTGTTTTATGTGTGTCAATTGTGAATATAGGCGACGGCCCTGTGATTGTCCGGTTATTAAAAGTATTAGATGATAGGCACAGAAGAAAAAAGAAGTTTTTTCCTGGTGAATTAGCCATAACAACGTTTCAAAATTTTCAAATAAAAAAAATGAGTGCAGAAAAAAAATCCTATATTTGATGTAACATATAATTTTGAAACTATGAAAACAAATTTTCTCTGTCCTCATTGCAGAGGCCATCTAAAGGTATCAAACAGTATCATCTTCCTTACAAAATCAATTAAAGGAAAATCAGGATTGATGTTGGTAAGCTCAGAACTCGGCGACTATAATGTAAAAATGCATCCTGAATATAATGACTTTGAAGAAGGTGAAATTTTGAACTTCATATGTCCAATATGTTATGAAAACCTGGACGCTAAGGAATATGATAAGAATTTAGCAAAAGTGATTATGCAGGAAGAAGATGGTAAAGAATCTACCATTGTTTTCTCCAAGATTACCGGCGAAAAATGCACGTTTCAGATTCATGAAGGTGTTGCCCAGTCGTATGGCGGTCATGCCGATGAATATAAAAACGCTTTTGGCGATATATTTTAACAGCCATTTCGTTCACTTTATTTTCAGAGGTCATGGAAGGGTGATTGGTCTGATTATGCCCGATTACCCCTCGGCTACATTCGCCTGAATTCTACCGATCAGTTTGCTATTGTTAGCGTGCAATCAATCGATAGTTTATCAGATTGCGATATTACTAATATAAATGTCAGAAAAAATCACCCAACATCGTTGTCGTCCCGGATGTGCCGCATGTTGTATTGCCCCCAGTATTTCGTCGGCGATTCCCGGTATGTTTCAGGGCAAACCCGCGGGGGAACGATGTATTCAGCTTACGGATGATTTATTGTGCAGGCTTATCAACTCGCCCGAGCGCCCTGCCGTGTGTTTTGGATTTGGCTTCGATCCGCTGATCTGTGGCAATAGCAGACAGGAAGCCATGAAGATCATTTCTGAGTTGGAGGCATAAAAAAAACCCGCGAATTTCGCGGGTTTTTTTTCAGCAGCTCGTTCTATTATTGCAGTATTAATTTTTCAGTCACACACTGTCCGTTAATATTTACTTTAATGAAATACATGCCTTCGCGGCCGATTTCATTTTTGGTGAGGGTGAAGCGATGGCTACCCGCCTGGAGCTGACCTTCCGTGAAGTCATATACTTTTCTTCCCAGCATATCAAACACCGAAGCCTGAACATTGCTTTCCTGACTGAGGAAAAAGCGCACTTCAGCAGATTCCGTCATGGGGTTGGGCTGTACAGAAAGGTTTAATTGCGAAAGATCTGTTTCTTCTATGTCAGCGGTTGATGAAACAATATTAATATCATCAATATAAATATTGTTCCCGCCATTGGAGTAAAAAACAAATTTGAGCCGCATATTGGTCAGTGAGAGGTACTGTAAGGGCAACGAAAACTTTTCTTCCCGCCAATCAGCGGTGGAGGTGGGGGCAAAGTCATCGGGAACGGTGGCTACCGTTGAGAGGTCAATACCGCTTTCATTATATTTGAGCGACCAGGTAGCGCCGCAATCAGTAGATACATATAATGATAGTTTGTCGTAAATAGTATCCGCTGGGGTTAACATCGTTCCGGCCACATATTTTCCGGCATAAGCAAGTTTGAATTTTAGCATGGGCAGAACCCCGGTAGGTAAGGTCGTCAGGTCATAGCTCGGCGAAATAACCTCATCGGATCCTCCGGCAATATTGTCAGTAAAATTATTCAGCGACAGACATTTGCTTCCCGAATAAAAGGCAGAGGGATTCAGCACCCAGCCATTCCCGGCGTCGTTCATTACGGGCCAGTTGTTCAGATCGCTGATTTCAAAGCTTTCTGTAATGGGCGCCTGAGTGGTGGTTGCGGGATCCAATACGTGAATATAGCCCAGACGGATCGAAGTATCCTGGCCATTGATATTGGAAGCAACGAGGGTTACATCATAATCGCCGGGGGTGTTATATTGCACCGTGGGATTCTGAAGCGTTGAGGTTGCCGGGGTTCCTCCGGTGAAGGTCCAGGTCCAGTCAGTGGCGGGTCCGCCAAAACTGAAATCTGAAAAATTCAGGGAGTTGCCTGCGCAGATATAAAGTTTATTTGCATAAAATTCAGCTACAGGAGCGCAAATAGAAGGAGTGGTATCAAGAACGCCGGTGGCCACAAGGTTTCCCACTGACCATAGTTTTCTGCGATCGCCGTTGAGTGTGGCATCAATACGGGTATACTGGCCTGTGGTAAAGATGTTGGTGCAATATCCAAACTGATAATCCATATAATTTTCTACCATATCCACTTCGTCTGGGACGTCCTGACTGCAGGTATTATTCACACCCGGGGTGTGGCAGGCCAGACTTGTATTCTGTGTGGCAACATCTACGGGAGGGGTATCGGCTACTTCGTCACCGGCTGATGAAAACAATGAAGGGCAACCGCTACTGGCGGGATAGATGCCGGCGATTAAATTCTGGAAGGTATGATACAGATTGAAGTAATGTCCGGTTTCGTGGGTAAAAGTTCTGTTGAGGGCATTAATCGGCATGCCTCCAAGGGTAGTAGCAGTTCCTATGCTTCCAAGTCCGTCGTGGCGGATCAGAACGCCATCTGCCAGGGTATCTCCTCCGGTAAGGGCTTGTGAAAGGGCATTGCTGGGGGGAAAGGGTGACATCCCGCCAATAAAGGCACCTTCGGGTAAGGTCATCCCGGCAGGATAGATAAAGGCCACAGAAAAAATATTCATGTAATGGCTGGGAGGCCATGCGTATTGCGACATGGTGGTGAAATAGGCGTAATTGGTTTGCGGGTCGTAATGTCTTACGATCCCGTCGGTGCAATTGCCCTGGGGGTCGATCTTTGCCAGACGGAATTCAACCTGGCAATTCGCACGCCGGCCTGCAAATGCCGGCCATGAATGGGTAGCGTCGGTGTCTGAATTTAATTTATTGTAGTCGAGGTTTAGTTTGGCTACTGCGTCTTCGACCTGTTCGCGCGAAATATTTTCAATGCCACCTTTATGGATAATGTGAAAAACCACAGGAATAATACGCTTACCCTCGATGAGGGTATCCGTTTTACTGCTGTTTGCAGCATTGATCATCTCCTGAAAATTCTGTTCATATAGAACATATTTATTGTAGAGATCTGGGTTTGCGGTCACTTTATTCTGAAGGATCACACCGTCCGCGTTCTGAAACGGGACCGGGGTCGTGCTTTCCTGAGCCTGCGCGCATATAAACGCCATGCCGAAAAGTGATAAAAAAATAAGACGTTTCATCATAACTAAATCAATTTTGGTTTGGACAAAAATAATAAAATGAATGAAACATTATAGATCACGGAATAATATTTCTGATTTTGGCAGGAAAAATTTAGGTGTATCGTGCTAGAAACTGTTTTGTTTTCTTAATTAACTACGACTCCGATTGATTTTTCTTTTTTGATTTCCAAAATCAAAATAGTTCCTTCGTTTTTCAAAGGATGGTAATGAAATGTGTAAAATGTTAATTGATTTTGCTTCTATATTAAGATTGTTACTAATTTTGAAGACAAATCTTCACGTATGCTTATTATAGGAATCGCTGGTGGATCCGGCTCTGGAAAATCAACAGTAGTAAAAAAAATCATCGAAAAACTTCCACGGAATTCAGTTACATTGATCCCTCAGGATTCCTACTACAAGGATAACGGTCACTTGTCGCCTGCAGAAAGGGCAAAGATCAACTTCGACCATCCCTCTTCCATTGAATTCAATTTATTGATCCGTCATCTGGATGCAATGCGCAATAACGAAGTGGTCGAAATGCCTATCTACTCTTATCTGACCTGTGCCCGGGCTAAAGAAACCATCCCGGTGGAACCGCGTAAAGTCATTCTCGTCGAAGGAATCCTTATTCTGTCCAATCCCCGCATGCGCGACCGGATGGATATGAAAGTCTTTGTGGATGCCGATGGCGATGACCGGCTGATGCGCATTATCCGTCGTGATGTGGAAGAGCGCGGAAGATCTTTTCATGAGGTACTGAGTCATTACGAAAAGTATGTGAAACCCATGCACCTGCAATTTATTGAGCCCACCAAGCGCTATGCGGATATCATCGTCCCTCAGGGTGGCAATAATGATGTGGCGATTGAAATTCTGACCTCACTCATCAAGACCAACCTGGCCAAATAGTGTTTGTCTATAAAGTTCTCTCGCCTCAGGCGAGAGAACTTTATAGCCTAAACACTGAGTTTATTTACATAGTGGTCAGATAAGCAGATAAAAATTCGCCCGCTCCTGTTTTTTTTGTAACGGACTCTTTTTTTAACACTTCCCGAAAACAACCACAGACCCGCTTTCCGGGACTGCTGAATGGTCGGTTTTATCGACTAAATAACACCTGCAGCTTCTTCTTGTAAGTCAGCGAAAAATTTAACTTTTCGCTTGAGTTACAATTACGTATGTTTGAAAAAACATTTAAATCATATGAAAAACAAAAACAAATTTGCTTTTTGGCTGGGAGCACTGTTGGCCGGTGTGACCACGATGGAGGGTGCGGCCCAGCAAAATGTGGGCATTGGAACAAACACACCTCATGCATCTGCCATCCTTGATCTTAATTCGGCCAATCAGGGTGTATTGGTGCCCAGGATAACAACAGCGCAGAGGACGGCTATTACTGGTCCGGCTACAGGACTGATGGTATATGACAGCGACTTAAATCAGTTCTGGTATTTCGATGGAGCCCAATGGAACCCAATTGCAGCAACAATAACCGGCCCCACCGGGCCCATGGGACCCTCGGGAGATCCCGGATTGCCCGGTGTCATTGGCTTGCAGGGTCCCTCCGGACCGTCTGGTCCTTCCGGGGATCCCGGTTTGCCCGGAAATGCCGGAGTACAGGGTGCGGTAGGCGCGACAGGTCCGGTGGGCCCTACGGGTGTAGGATTAACAGGGGCTGATGGTCCTGCTGGCATAACCGGATTAACGGGATTTACTGGGGCTGATGGACCGGCGGGTATCGCCGGAATGACAGGCATTACGGGACCCACAGGCATCGCGGGGATTACTGGTCTCACAGGAGTAACCGGCATTGCAGGAATAACGGGGCCCACTGGAGTACTTGGTATAACAGGGCCGACGGGTCCGGTTGGGTGTGCCGTGGCGGATTACGTGGTTAAAGCTACAGGGACCTCAGCGAGCTGCAGTAATATATTTGATAATGGAGTTAATGTAGGCATCAACACCAGCGTCTTTCCCGCGGGTTCTCCGGTTTTTGAAAATGTACGGTTAAAAGTCTATGGTGATCCCGGCGATGGCGCAGGGTATTTTTGGGGCGATGCCGGAACCTATACGTGGCTGGGCGATGCGGGTGCAGAAGGTGTTTGGTCAACCGCAGATTTCAGTAATGCTATTCATGGGGTCATCGGAAGCACCGGGGGATTTGCGGGGGTGCGGGGAACAAGTTTGTCTGAAACAAGTGGCTTTGGCTTAGCGGGAACCGGCTATTGCGGGGTGTTCGGACTCAACGATTCTATCTTTACCGGGGTAGAGGGCGATGTTTACAATGTTATTCCGAAACCGATTACCAGTGGTACCAGCACCGGCGTGTTTGGTTACAATAACAATAATCCTTCAGGACCGGGCTTTGCCGTTGGTACATATGGGAGTGCAACTGCGACAACAGGCAATGCCATCGGGTTGTATGGTAAATCGGCCTCGGCTGAGGGATACGGTGTACGCGCGGTCAATAGCAACCTCAATGGAACTGGTCTTCTGGGCTCTGGGAATAATGTCACAGGATCTTATCTGATTTCAGGATCAGGAGGCGCCTTTACCGGATCGTCCACCGGCGCGCTGGGGTATGCTACAACGGTTGGCAGCAGTACGGGCGTAATTGGCGTGGGGAACAACGAAACTATTTTTACTTACCCCGGAGGTTCAGGGGGCGCCTTTACAGGCAGCAGGTATGGATCCTATAATGATGCGACCGATGATAAAACAAATGGAACCGCTTACGCAGAAGGAGCGACGTATGCAGGGGTTCTGGCCAATGCCGTCAGCAACGTACCCATTAATGTTACCATGTATCATTTTGGCGTGCATGGAGCCTGTTTTGATCTGGGAACGGGCGATGGCCGCAGAAGCGGTGGGGTGCTTGGAAGCAGTGATAATTATGGCGCATGGGGCGTTTTGGGCTATCTGAACAGTGCCTCTGTTTCTTTTGGTGTTTATGGGTCTTCCGGATATGGCTTTGGCGCCGGATATATGCCTGGGGGAGCTTTCGCTACCGGAATTGGTTCCGGATTTTATGGTGGCGTGATGGGCGGATGGGTACGTGGCGATATTCTTGGGTTTACCGCTATGGGTGAAATCTATGCTTCATACAACCTGGGAAATGAATACACTTCGGGGATTTCTGCGGATATCATCACCCATGGAGACAAACGGATGGCGGCATATACCGTGACTTCTCCCGAGGTGAATGTTTACCAATCAGGGACCGGAATGCTTCAGGATGGAAAAAGCACCGTAACGTTTGATCAGGGATTTACCGACATGATTCATGCGGACGAAAGGCCGGTGGTTACCATCAGTGCGGTGGGAGAAAGCAACGGGATTCATATTGTTTCTTTTACAAGCAATGGATTTACTGTAGCTGAGAATGCAAATGGCACTTCTGATATTGAATTTACCTGGATCGCGATTGGCCGGCGTGTGGATGTGCAGGAGAAACCAGCATTTCCGGATATCCTTGCCGAAAGCAAATTTGATCAGAATCTTCGGGGGGTTATGTTTAATGAAAGCAACAGAGAAGGCCATGCCACTCCCGTATGGTGGGATGGGTCCAGTCTCAGGTTTGATGCTGTACCATCGGCCAGAATAAAAAATAACTTACAGCTTAAGCGCGAAAGTCATGTGGCGCTTAAAACGATGAATGCCGAAATTAAAACACCTTCATTCCTTGCACCTGCTACTTCGAAAAAGTAAAATGATAACCTGATAATTAAAGACCGCTACTTTTAGCGGTCTTTTTTTGTTAGCGTTAAATATGCATTTTCATTATTATTAACAATATCATTTTCATGGAAGTCTGTAATTTAGTGTGTTTATGATCTGTATTTATAAATAGAATTAACATAATATTTACATATAGAAAAATTATGCTATATTTGCTGCCTCATAGAATCCCTAACCAACCCCATATCCTATGATTAACAGATTTATGCTTAAAGCATTGCCGGTTATTGTAACTGCGATGCTTTTTTTTATGAATAGCGAAACCTTCGCTCAGCAAAATGTGGGAATAGGAATCTCCAATCCAGATCCTTCGGCTCTCCTTGACCTGACGGCTAGCAATAAGGGTATGCTGGTTCCGCGCATGACAACAATACAGCGTAATAATATTGTAGCGCCAGCTTCAGGCTTATTGGTGTACGACATCAATTTTGCCATGTTCTGGTATTTCGACGGATTAGTTTGGGTCCCGATTGAGGCTGGCCTTGCTGGCCCAACCGGTCCTACAGGAGACACCGGCCTGACAGGAGCTAACGGAGCTGTTGGTCCCATAGGTCTGCAAGGTCCTGTCGGAGCAATTGGTCCGATTGGCCCTGTTGGTCCTGTCGGAGCAAACGGTGCTGTCGGAGCTGCCGGTCCCATTGGCCCCGCCGGTCCTGCCGGTCTTGTTGGCCCCGCCGGCCCTTCAGGATCTGATGGAGCAAACGGTGCAGTAGGCGCAGTTGGTCCCGCCGGAGCTATTGGCCCGATTGGTCCTGCCGGTCCTGCCGGTCTTGTTGGCCCCGCCGGCCCTTCAGGTTCTGATGGAGCAAACGGTGCAGTAGGCGCAGTTGGTCCCGCCGGAGGTATTGGCCCGATTGGTCCTGTTGGTCCCGCCGGTCCTGCTGGTCTTGTTGGCCCCGCCGGCCCTTCAGGATCTGATGGAGCAAACGGTGCAGTAGGTGCTGTTGGCCCTGTTGGTCCTGCCGGTCCTGTCGGTCTTGTTGGCCCTGCCGGTCCTTCAGGATCTGATGGAGCAAACGGTGCAGTAGGTGCTGTTGGCCCTGTTGGTCCCGCCGGTCCTGCTGGTCTTGTTGGCCCCGCCGGCCCTTCAGGATCTGATGGAGCAAACGGTGCAGTAGGCGCAGTTGGCCCTGTTGGTCCTGCCGGTCTTGTTGGCCCCGCCGGCCCTTCAGGATCTGATGGAGCAAACGGTGCAGTAGGCGCAGTTGGTCCCGCCGGAGCTGTTGGCCCGATTGGCCCTGTTGGTCCCGCTGGCCCTGCCGGTCTTGTTGGCCCCGCCGGCCCTTCAGGTTCTGATGGAGCAAACGGTGCAGTAGGCGCAGTTGGTCCCGCCGGAGCTATTGGCCCGATTGGTCCTGCCGGTCCTGCCGGAGCAAATGGTGCCGTTGGAGCTACTGGTCCTGCCGGTCCTTCGGGTCCTGCCGGATCAAATGGAGCAAACGGAGCAAACGGCGCAGCTGGTGCAAATGGTGCCGTTGGAGCTACCGGTCCTGCCGGTCCTTCGGGTCCTGCCGGAGCAAATGGAGCAAACGGTGCAGCAGGTGCAAACGGAGCAAACGGAGCCGCTGGTCCTTCAGGCCCTGCCGGAGCAAACGGCGCAGCCGGAGCAAATGGTGCCGTTGGAGCTACCGGTCCTGCCGGTCCTTCGGGTCCTGCCGGAGCAAATGGAGCAAACGGAGCAGCCGGAGCAAATGGTGCTGCCGGAGTTACCGGTCCTGTTGGTCCCACCGGTCCTGCATGGGCAATTACAACAGATAATTTTAGTACTACCGGACAATTGCAGATAGTAACCAACGTGCCATCAACCATCACTTCAACGAATGCTGCCTGGTTAACCACAGGTAATACAGGAACGAGTGCGCCTGCAAACTTTGTTGGCACCCTCGATAATAATGCGTTGGCATTTAAGACCAATAGTTTGGAACAAATGCGCATTTTAAATACAGGTGAAGGTTTATTCTGGAGCACCTCACATATTGCACCAGCAGCTGTTGGTGATGCATTCTCTGCATTTATTAATAGTGGTGCCGATAATAGTTGGGCATTAAATGCAATAAACACAACCGCTGGAGGAGGCGGAGGTTTTGCGTGTATTAACAATGCGTTGAACGGTTATAATGGATTTGAAGGTGTGACTCATGGTACTTATTCTGGTATCTTTGGTTTACATGACCCAACGGTCGTTACCGATAAGGGTTACGGTGGTTATTTCGCCACCAATTCAAAATCTGCCCTTGCAGCAGGCGCTTTCTGTAAGGCGTTAACCGGAGGAGGATACCTTGCTTATGCTTTGTATGTAAGCGGTGATGCTATCACTACAGGGGCAACGTGGTATGTTTCTGATAAATCTCTTAAAGAAAACTTTGATACTATTTCCAGCCCCCTTGATAGATTACTGCAGATTGGCGGGTTTACCTATAATTTTAAGGAAGAATATGCTGAAAAATTTGGATGCGGATACGGTAAAAAGTATGGCGTAATCGCTGATGATGTCCGGAAAGTTTTTCCTGAACTCACTAAAACAACTATGCTCAATTCTGGAGGAACCCCCGGCATTAAACAAAAAGAATCTTCCGAATACAAGGAGATCATTGCAGTTAATTATATTGGATTAATACCTGTAATGATCGAATCAATTCGTGAACAGCAAAAAATGATTGATGCCTTAAAAGCAAAAAATGCAGAAATGGAACGGCGTCTATCGGATATTGAAAAATTATTAGTCAAGTAGTCTGAGCTTTGATAATAGTAAGAGGCTGTCTCAAAAGGACGGCCTCTTTTATTTTTTATTTAACACTTATATCATGAAGAGAATAGGGTGCTTACATGATATGAAACAGTGGTACCATGAAGGATTAACATAAAATTGACATGTTGAATAAATATTGTATATTTGTTGCCCCATAGAAACTTCTAACCAAACTCTTACCCTATGATAAACAAATTTATGCTTAAAGTTTTGCCGGTAATTTTAACCGCATTGCTTTTTTTCATGAAAGATGAATCCTTCGCTCAGCAAAATGTGGGAATAGGAATTACTACCCCGGATCCTTCGGCCATCCTTGACCTGACGGCAACAAACAAGGGCATGCTGGTTCCCCGCATGACCACCTTGCAGCGCACTGCTATTGCAGCCCCGGCTTCAGGGTTATTGGTATATGATATTAATTTTGGCATGTTCTGGTATTTTGATGGATTAGTTTGGAATCCGATTCAAAACGGCCTTGCCGGCCCAACCGGTCCTACTGGCGACACTGGTGTGATTGGCCCTGTTGGTCCTGTTGGTCCCATAGGCCCTGTTGGTCCTGTCGGAGCAATTGGTCCCCAGGGTCCCAGTGGTCTTGATGGTGCTGTTGGCCCCGTTGGTCCCGTTGGAGCAATTGGCCCCCAGGGTCCCAGTGGTCTTGATGGTGCTGTTGGTCCTGTTGGTCCCGCCGGAGCAGTTGGCCCCGTTGGTCCCGTTGGAGCAGTTGGCCCCATTGGCCCCAGTGGTCTTGATGGTGCAGTTGGTCCAGTCGGTCCCGCCGGAGCAGTTGGTCCTATCGGTCCCAGTGGTCTTGATGGTGCTGTTGGTCCCGTTGGCCCCGTTGGCCCAGCCGGAGCTGTAGGCCCTATCGGTCCTAGCGGTCTTGATGGTGCTGTTGGTCCTGTCGGCCCAGCTGGAGCTGTAGGCCCTATCGGCCCTAGCGGTCTTGATGGTGCTGTTGGTCCTGTCGGTCCCGCCGGAGCAGTTGGCCCAATTGGTCCCAGTGGTCTTGATGGTGCTGCCGGAGCAGTTGGTCCTGTCGGTCCTGTTGGCCCAGCCGGAGCAGTTGGCCCCATCGGTCCTAGCGGTCTTGATGGTGCTGCCGGAGCTGTTGGTCCTGTTGGTCCTGTTGGTCCCGCCGGAGCAGTTGGCCCCATCGGTCCCAGCGGTCTTGATGGTGCTGCCGGAGCTGTTGGTCCTGTTGGTCCTGTTGGTCCCGCCGGAGCAGTTGGCCCCATCGGTCCTAGCGGTCTTGATGGTGCTGTAGGTCCTGTTGGCCCCGCCGGAGCAGTTGGTCCTATCGGTCCCAGCGGTCTTGATGGTGCTGTAGGTCCTGTTGGTCCCGCCGGAGCAGTTGGTCCCATCGGTCCCAGCGGTCTTGATGGTGCTGCCGGAGCAGTTGGTCCTGTTGGTCCTGTTGGCCCAGCCGGAGCAGTTGGCCCCATCGGTCCCAGCGGTCTTGATGGCGCTGCCGGAGCAGTTGGTCCTGTAGGTCCTGTTGGCCCCGCCGGAGCAGTTGGTCTTACTGGCCCTACAGGTCCGGTTGGTTGTGCCGTGGCAAATTATGTAATCAAATCAAATGGAACAGACGGTACCTGCAGTGTTATTTATGATAATGGTAATGTAGGTATTGGTAATGCGGCCCCTGCACAGAAATTAGATGTAACGGGAGCGATACAGTTTTCCGGCGACCTGAGGCCTGCCGGTAATGCAGGAATCGTTGGGAAAGTTTTAAGTTCCAATGGCCCCGGCGTTTCACCCACATGGGTAGGTGCGGTAATGCCCGACCAGGTGTTCAGTGTCGAAAGTACTAGTTCGCTAACAGCGACGGCCGCCTTTCAGGTAATCCCGGGTGAAACTATTACGATTCCAGGATTAGCAGTCGGTGACAGAATTATGTTATATGCTTCCGGTAATGCGTTAATGTCGACCAGTGACTATTGTACCATGGATGTGGCAATGTTTCAAAATGGCACCATGATTCAAATTGGTGGATATGCCCGTTTTAGTCTGGATTATTCAGGAACCAATTACATGGCCTGGCAGAATTATACGTCTATAGCCCGTTATACCATTACGGTAGCCGGTGCTAATACGTTCGATGTTCGCGCACAGAGGTCCGCCGGATCAGGTACTATTTTAATCGGTGGCAACTCCACAGAGGCCATGGAAGGCGTATTTATTATTTTTGTACTGAAAAACTAAACTTATAAACATGAAAAAGATATTTTTAACAGCGATATTACTGGCTTTTACAGCAGCAATGAGTTTTTCTCAAACAAACACATACGATGCGTATAACCTGCAACTGACCGGAAGTGCTGAGCTGGTCAATGGGGTTGTTGATATCAAATACACTGAAATTCCGTCGATGACGGATATTTATGTGGCGCTTACTCCGGTAGGTTCCTATATGGAACTTTATGTTGCAAAAAAAGAAAAAGGAGTAATTACCATTAAGTCCAACAATACACAAACCGGGAAATTTGACTATGTGATCTTTGTCAAAAAGATCAGGGAAGTACGAAATACCAATAAAACACAGTAGCGTTCTTCCTTGCTGAATAAAAAAGAGGCTGCCCTTATTGGCAGCCTCTTTTTTTTTGCAACAGCTGTTGAGTATTATTGGTAGCCCCAGATACCAATGAATCATAAAACCGGTGGGGAGGAAACGCAAGCTATAAGGGGAGAACAGGTGTTTCGCTGAATTTTTTTTGTTAAATTATCCAAAATACAATCAAAATTACTTGAAATCGATATGCATTTATGAGATTCGAAATGCACTATATGTCAATGGTTTCAATTAAGATTAAATTTTTTTAAAATCCTGATGCACGACAATATTCATTAAATTACTTAACAGGTTGTTGACATATGAATATTATCCCTACATTTGCAGCCCGATAATATCGCTTAAACAAAATTCACCCTATGATAATCAAACGTTTGTTTAAAGTTTTGCCGGTCCTGATGATCGCAATCCTTTTTTTCGTGAAAGCTGAAACTTTTGCACAGCAAAATGTAGGAATAGGCATTACTACACCAGACCCTTCTGCCATTCTTGATGTGAATGCCACAGACAAAGGGATGCTGGTTCCGCGTGTAACAACGGCACAGCGTATTGCAATCGTTGCTCCTGCAAACGGCTTATTGGTATATGATACCGATGTTGATCAGTTCTGGTATTTTGACGGGGCCACATGGAATCCGATTTCATCTCTCGGACCGGTTGGACCTGCCGGCCCTACCGGAGACCCTGGCACATTAGGAACCCCGGGCCCTATTGGCCCGACCGGTGATCCCGGCACACCCGGAACATTGGGCCCTGTCGGCCCTACCGGAGATCCTGGCACACCAGGTACGAATGGTCTTAATGGCCCGACCGGACTTACGGGTATCACCGGAATCACGGGTATCACGGGTATCACCGGAATCACAGGTATAACAGGAGTAACAGGAATCACTGGTATTACGGGTGTAACCGGGATTACGGGTATTACAGGACTTACCGGTCCGATGGGTTGTGCAACACTTAATTATATCATCAAATCTGATGGCACTACCGCGACCTGCTCACAGACTCCAATCTACGAAACCAATGTTGCCCCGTATAGTGTGGGTATCGGAACTACTACCCCTCTGGCCAAACTCGACATCAATAATACGGATAATGCCAATGGGTTGCGTGTAATGGAAAATTCTTCAGTAAATCCAAACTATGGTATTTATGTATATGATAATGCTATGAATGAAACTGTTCGTCATGATATATATGCCTATAATAATTCCTATGTGGTCGCAACGGGTAACACCCCAAGCACCGCAAGTGCTGCCATTGCGGGATATGATTTTGATGCAGAGGCCTATAATTATGGGGTAGCAGGATGGAGTTATCTGGATTACCAAAATTCAGCCGGAGTAATAGGTGCCAATGCAGGAGGAACGGTCTATACACGCCTTGCAACAAAAATTCCGACCTATTCGGGTTCGGGCTCCAATGCTGTTTATTCCGCAGAAATGAATGGGGATTTTTATAATCAGGAAACCAATTATGGGCAATCTACCACTCCGACCAGCTCTACCTTTCTTATTCGGTCACTGACGCTCACTACGCACGGAACAGGCGTTGCTAACAGTATCGTTGTGATCCACGGGGAGATTGACTATTATAAAACCTCTACTGATACTTACGTGATTTTTGGATTATACCGCGACGGAGTCTATGTTTCCGAAATAAGTGAGTATTCTGAAGCCAATGTGGATAAAACCATTCATATTCAGTGGGTCGATGAACCTGCCGCCGGTCCTCATACTTATGAGGTGTGGGTAAGATATCCTTCCGGGGGCATGACCTATTATGGACATAGTCTTCATATCTACGAATTAAAACGATAACCGTTATTCAAAAAAATACTACCATGACCAGAATAAATCATATCCTCTTTTCCGTTTTTGCGTTGTGTATGTTACTTTCTGTAAATACACAGGCACAAAACACGTCAGTCAATAATGACAATAGCATGGTGCGTGCGGTGATGGGTTTCAACGAGGTTGACTTTACCTTTCGTTATGAAACCCCCACAGCGACTGCCTATTCTAATCTTTTAATCAAGGCGTTCAATAATATGCTGCCGTTGCCCGTTTTTGATTTTAGCCTGTTACCCGCAAAGGACCGTGAAAATCTTGAGTTGCTCAGAACACAATTGATTTCTTTAAGGAACAATCCTCCCACCTGGGAAGAGATCACAACTGCTGAGGTTGCAAGGGTCAAGCTGGAAACAGCACCTCCTACAGCCCCTGTGTATGCTGGTTCGGATGCCGCCAATACGTATTATAAAACCATCAAAAACAAAAATGCGGTGAAGCATAATTCTGTTCCGGGGTCGAAGTATGTTGATCAAAAGCAGGATAATGGGGTGGTTCCGGTTCCTGTGCCGGTTGAACCTAAAACAGAAAATCAGCCAATCCCGGTTAAAAGTAATTGAGTTGTAAAAAACTTTTGGTTTAAAAGATTAATGTAAAGAAAAAAGGCCTGAATTATTTCAGGCCTTTTATTATGTAGATAAATAAATTATTTGGATCCTTCCTAAAACCGGAGGATTTGTGTTGTCTTCAAAGGACACCACTTTCTATTTCTAACTCCGAGCCAGTAGCAATGCATCCCGGCTACAATTAATTTTTCTTTTCTTTCAACCTTTTGCATGAACAAAAGGTTGAGCCAAAATTCTAGTCAAAGCAAAGCTATCCCCCCGCCTTCAAAAAAGACCGCAAATCACGCAAGGTAGTGCCGAAAATTCCCGCTGGCGGCCTTCTCCGAAAGATCTTCAACGAACACCTTTCTTTGAGTAAAGATTTTCTCGTCCATTTTCGACAGAGCCGGCAGCGATAAAACTGCTGCCTGGCCCCTTGCGGATTTGCAGGCCTTTTTCGATTCACGCCCGCGCACGCCCGCTGCTTTGACAAGGCCACCGCACACGCTCTTAGCGGAGTGACTGCAAAGCCCAAATGGATAAAGCGAGCAACTGTAATTTCCAATTGCAGCGAGGAATCTACGGGCGGCCTGATTGCTCTGAAAGAGCAAACTCCCGGCACACAGCAATAGCGGCTGCTGAACGAAGGGTAATCCCGGAGCGGCTTATTGCAATGCTTTTATTGTAATGTGTTGTAGCTCGCAATAAGCAAGCGGAGGGGGCCTGTGCGACCGTGGCGTGAAAGCAGTCCGCGGTTTCGCAAAGCATGCAGTATTTTCAAAGTTTGTAGTCGCAGTTTTTGCGTGCGAAAATTGCCTTGGGCCGGGAAAGCGGTTTTGTTTACTTTTGACAAGACAAAAGTAAAATAAAGAAAATGAATGCTTTACGGATGCAGTGATGTTGGATCGAAGCGCAAAATATAGAAAGTGTCCTTTGAAGACTACACCCCAATAAACCACAGTGATGTCTCAACAACACTCCTCAATGTTTATGCTTGATCCAATTATTTCCCTGATACCTTCGCCCAGCTATCTTTAAGCGTGGTAGTCCGGTTAAAAACTTTTTTAGAATCCGTTGAGTCGGTATCGGTGCAGAAGTATCCGAGGCGTTCGAACTGGAATTTATCTCCGGTTTTGGCGTTGCTCAGGAAAGGCTCGCAGACCGCGGTAATCGTCTCCATGGATGCGGTGTTCAGGTTGTCTTTGAAATCCTTTCCTTCTTCCGCTTCTTCCGGATTTTCTTTAGTGAAGAGGCGTTCGAAAATACGGATTTCAGCATTGATACCTTTTTCGGCAGATACCCAATGAATGGTGCCTTGTACCTTGCGTCCGTCGGGGGCATTGCCACCGCGGGTTTCGGGATCGCATGTACAGTGCAGTTCGGTGATTTCGCCGGCATCGTTTTTTATTACATCCGTACAACGGATAAAATAAGCATACCTTAATCTTACTTCGGCACCCGGGGCCAGACGGTAGAATTTCTTTGGCGGATTCTCCATGAAATCGTCCTGCTCAATATAGATCACTCTTGAGAAGGGCACCTTGCGCTTGCCCATGCTTTCGTCTTCCGGATTGTTGATGGCGTCGAGTTCTTCAACCTGACCTTCGGGGTAATTTGTGATGACCACTTTCAGCGGATGCAGCACGGCCATTACCCTTTGTGCGCGTTTGTTCAGGTCTTCGCGCAGGCAATGTTCGAGCAGGGTTACATCAATAATATTATCGCGTTTAGCGACGCCGATGGTATCTGCAAAATTCCTGATAGATTCCGGGGTAAAGCCTCTGCGGCGCAATCCGCAGATGGTCGGCATGCGGGGATCGTCCCAGCCGCTCACAATTTTTTCCTGTACCAGCTGCAACAATTTACGCTTGCTCATCACGGTATACGTGAGGTTTAAACGGGCAAATTCAATTTGTTGCGGGGCGAATATTTCGAGTTCTCTGATGAACCAATCGTACAAGGGGCGGTGCACTTCGAATTCAAGTGTACAAATGGAATGGGTGATTTTTTCGATCGAATCGGACTGACCGTGGGCATAATCATAGGTGGGATAGATGCACCATTTGTCGCCCGTACGGTGATGTTCGGAATGAAGGATGCGATACATTACCGGATCGCGCATGAGCATGTTCGGAGAAACCATATCGATTTTTGCCCTGAGGGTATAGGTGCCTTCAGCGAATTCACCATTACGCATACGCTGGAATAAATCCAGGTTATCTTCCACACTGCGGTTGCGGTAAGGACTTTCCACACCAGGTGTGGTAACGGTTCCGCGCTGGATGCTCATCTCTTCGGCAGACAATTCGCACACATACGCTTTTCCTTTTTTGATCAGCTTTACGGCATATTCGTAAAGGGTTTCAAAATAATCGGAAGCATAAAACTCGCGGTCTTCCCAGTCGAAACCAAGCCAGCGGACATCTTCCTTGATGGAGTCGACATATTCTACGTCTTCTTTAATGGGATTGGTATCGTCGAAGCGGAGGTTGGTTTTTCCGCCGTATTGCTTAGCCAGTCCGAAGTTCAGACAGATGGATTTGGCGTGGCCGATATGAAGGTATCCGTTTGGTTCAGGCGGGAAGCGGGTATGCACCCTTTTCTCGTTTTTACCGTTACGAAGATCTTCTTCGATGATTTGTTGCAGAAAATTCAGGGATGGCCTGTTTTCAGGGACTTTGGTGTTTTCGTCGCTCATAATTATACTTAAATAAACAAGCGACAAAGTTACGCCTTTTTTTATCCGGTAACGGCGACTTTCAATTTTTGCCCGGGATAAATCGTAGAGGAGGATTTGAGATTGTTCAGCCGCCTGAGTTCATCCACTGTAGCCTTGTATCTTCCGGCAATGCTCCACAGACTATCTCCGCTCTGCACCGTATGATACACATATTTATTGGTGGTGGCCGGTTTGGTGGTTGTGGTGGTGGCGGGTTTTACCTGGGTGGTGGTGGTCGTTGTTGTGGTGGTGGCGGGTTTTACCTGGGTGGTGGTGGTCGTTGTTGTGGTGGTGGTAGTGGTTGTTGTACCTGGTTTTTGCGTGGTGGTGGTTGTAACCGGGGGCTTCATGGTGCTTGCGGCCGCAAGGTCTTTATCTGACTGTAGGTCCTGCGGGGATTTATAAGCATACACTGACTCCTGATTGTTGATGAAATCGACCATCAGGTTGCGCGGAAGTCTTAATACATAGGGTGTTTGAGGTGAAGCAGGAATCACTCCTTTTTTATAAGCCGGGTTGAGAAATTGTACCTGCGCAATGGGAATGCACAGGTAAGAGGCTATTTGATTCAGGGTAACCATGCTGCGCAGGGTAATGGTATCGATCTCACAGGAGAAATATTCCGGAGCAACGGGGTAAATATTATGCTCTGCAGAATAATTCATCATATAAGAGGCGCCAATAAAGGCAGGAACATAATTCTGTGTTTCGACCGGAAGGAAACTTCTGATATTCCAGTAGGTCACCCGTTGGTTGGTGTCGAGATTAGCTGTTCTGATGGCGCGGTTGATGGTTCCGGAACCTGCGTTATATGCGGCAAGTACGATGGCCCAATCGTGATAGATTGCATACAGATCGCGTAAGTGACGGCATGCAGCAACAGTAGATTTGTAGGGATCGAAGCGGTCATCAACATAAGAGGTAACCTGCAGGTTATACATTTTTCCTGTAGCCAGCATAAATTGCCAGAGGCCGGAAGCCCCGCAACGTGATTTCGCGATGGGGTTGAGGGCTGATTCGATGATGGCCAGATATTTTAATTCCAGAGGGATTTCATAAATGTCGAGTTGTTCTTCGAACATTGGAAAATAAAGTTCAGCCAGTCCCAGCATGCGTGAAGCCAGTTTGCGTTTTTTGCTGGTGTATAGTTCCACATAAGCCTTCACCTGATCGTTGTATACATATTGAAAAGGGGAGTGCAGGTTGAGTTGCTCAATCCGGGCACGATAAACAGAATCGGGATAATAGGGAATGCTGTCGGCAGGAAAATGATAGATGTTTAATTTGTCCCTGTCGGTCGTAAATTTTTCGTTGGTAAAAAAAGCAAGTGTCGCCAGACTGTCGAGGCGTGCCACCACCGGATTATCCTCAACGAAATTACTGTCTTTTGCTGATGGGACCTGGGCTGCAGAGGGCATAGCGATCAGCAGTAACAGTCCTGAAATGATGGAAAAGGTAAGTGTTCGAGGGTTCGTCCGTAAGCTCATGAACTTCCTTTTTTTTTGTTAAAAATAAAAAAATATTTTGTTAATCTATCGACTTCCTATATACAAAATTAGCACTTTCTGTGAACTGAGCAAATTTTTTTGCAGGTTTAACAGGTCGCTGCAAAGAAAATATTTCTGGAGTGTCCGCCAAACGTGCGTTACAATGAGTATTATTTGATTAAAAAAATGTCGGGTTGCTTTTCATATCTCTAAAACGTGTTCGGGATAGAATATTGCCTGTTTCAAAGTTTATAATATTTTTTGGGAGATTTTTTTCTCGAATTTTTCATCAATTGTTTTTTACCTTGTTTGTGCATACATTTGCAGGTATATTTGTTACGCATAAAATGCCCCTCATGACTACAAAACGCCGCTGGTATATTGTGATTCCGGTCTTGTTGCTGATCGGATTCCTGGCCTGGTACTTTTCATCCATTATCATATATATTCTGGCAGCAACCGTGCTGTCGCTTATCGGGCGACCGTTGGTACGTACGCTGGACAAGATCAAAATACGGAAGATCAAATTTCCGCATACATTGAGTGCCCTTATTACGCTGCTGTTGTTGTTTGGTGTGATTGGCGGACTGTTCGCATTGGTGGTGCCGCTGTTAATCAGTCAGGCCACCGAGTTATCAAATATCGACACCCAGGCGATTGTGGATGCCTATCGTCCGCAACTCGACCAGTGGCGGGATGAATTATTGAAGTATCAGATGATCAAACCCGATCAGGATGTCGAAACCCTGATCAGCGATAAGCTCACATCTATCGTGGGTAAAACCAATGTTTCAGATATCATGTCGCAGGTAGTGGATGTGATGGGGAATCTTTTTGCCGCTGTTTTCGCCATCGGGTTTATCACGTTTTTCTTTCTGAAGAGTGAGCGGATGCTGCTGAATGCTATTATGCTGATGACCCCGGTGCAAATGCAATCTGAAATAAAGCATGTGTACATAAAAACCATTCGTTTATTATCGCGGTATTTTACCGGACTGGTGCTGGATCTTACCATTGTGATTACGTTGATCACCCTTGGCATGTATATATTAGGTTTCGATAATGCACTGATGATAGGGATCTTCGCGGGAATGATGAATGTAGTGCCTTATGTTGGTCCTTTAATTGGTGCAGGAATCGCACTTGTACTGGGCATTACAGGAAATGTTGAGCCGGGTGTGTATCAGGATATTCTTCCAATGGTTATCGCAATCTGCAGCATACTCATCACCGTGAATTTGCTGGATGCTTTTATCATTCAACCCACCATTTATTCCAACCGTGTAAAAGCGCATCCCCTGGAAATCTTTCTGGTAATCCTGATCTCGGGCAGTGCCGCAGGTATTGTGGGTATGATCCTCGCCATTCCAACCTATACGGTTTTGCGCATTATTGCCAAAGAATTTTTCAGCAATTGGCGGTTCGTGCGAAAAATTACGGAAAAGATCTGACGCGATGAACTCCGCAAAAATCAGCGAAGGCTTCCGGTTCCTGCGTGTGCTCACACCCGGAAGGGCCTTTAATTACTGGCTTTTGCAAGCATCCGCCATCTTGAGCCGGCTGACCGTTTCGCCTGTACTCATTGGGAGTCCGGCGTTTATTCATATAGAACCAACAAACCTTTGTAACTTACAGTGCCCAGAGTGCCCGACCGGTGCGGGATTGCTCACGCGACCGAAAGGAAATATTTCGCTGGTTGATTATCAGAATATTCTTGATAAAGTTTCCCCGAAAGGCTGTTACCTGACCCTCTATTTTCAGGGGGAACCCTATCTGCATAAGGATTTCATTGAGATGGTTCACCGGGCTAAGCAGCAGCGCTTATTTGTGGTAACTTCCACCAACGCACAGCTAATAAGTGAAGAGGTTGCTGAACAAACCGTGCAGTCGGGGCTGGATCGTATCATACTTTCCTTTGATGGTCCGGATGCCGCTACCTATGGCACTTACAGAAAGGGAGGCGAATGGCAAAAAGTTGTTGCGGCGGTGGGTTATCTTAAAAAAGCAAAAGAGAAATTTCACACTTCAGCGCCGCTTATTGTTTTGCAATGCTTGCTGCTTAAGGCTAACGAAGGCCGGCAACAGGAAGTGCGGCAACTGGCAAAAACGCTGGGGGCCGATGTTATAGAGTTTAAAACCCTGCAATTACTCGACTGCAAAAAATCTTCTGACCTCCTTCCGGTGAATGGAAAAAGATCAAGGTATTTTTGGAAAGACGGGCAGGGCTATGTAATGAAAAAGCGCAGAAACAGTGCGTGCAGCCGGATTTTTAATTCCTGTGTCATTACCTGGAATGGGGAGGTAGCGCCTTGTTGTTACGATAAAAATGCGGATTTTTCCTATGGAAACATTCACTCGCAGTCGTTGCACGAAATCTGGATGGGGAGCAGCAGAAGATCTTTTGTCAGTAAAGTCATTAATGCCCGGAAAGATACCGGGATATGTAATAATTGTGATGAATAACATTTAGCACGGTGTGCGTGTATCTTTGTAATTGATATTTACAATCCATACAACAGATGTAACTAATTTTTAATGAAAGCAAAGGGCATGGCTATATTTCTGATTCTTGTATTCAGTGTTTATTCGCTCGTGAATTTTTACATCTTCATGCGTGGATGGCAGGCGCTGGAAGGGGCACCCGCATTGATACCGTGGTATATCGGGCTGTTTGCTTTGGTGTTCTTATCCTACATCGTGGGTCGGATCATGATGCATGCGGCACCCGGGCACCTGGGAAGTCTGATGATCTGGATCGGATCCTTCTGGATGGCCTGCATGCTGTACTTTTTTCTGATAGTCGTATTCCTGGATCTGGTGCGGTTGCTGAATTACTGGATTCATTTTTATCCGGCAACGGGAAGCCTGTCCTATTCCGGTACTAAAATCATCACGCTGGGGGTTTCACTCCTGGTGGTCTTTGTAACGATTGTTGCGGGCACCATCAACGCCTATCATCCCCGGGTGCGGACCCTTGATATAACGATTCCCAAAAAGGCCGGACAGTTAAAGGAACTGAACGTTGTAATGGTATCTGATATTCATTTGGGAACCATTGTGGGGCGGAATCGTTTTTCGCATATGGTCGAAAAAATGAATGCACTTCAGCCGGATATTATTCTATTGGCGGGCGATGTGGTGGATGAGGATATCGAACCGGTGGTGCGGTTGAACCTGGGTGAAATGCTCCGGTCGCTGCAATCAAAGTATGGCACCTATGCCATACCCGGAAACCATGAATATATCGGGGGTGCAGAAAAGGCTTTTCGTTACCTGCAAGATCATAATGTTCGTTTGCTGCGCGATTCGGTGGTTTGCATCGACAGTGCATTTTATATTGCCGGACGGGAAGACCGCGATAAAAAACGCTTCACGGGTGTGGGCCGCAAGGAACTCCCTGAACTGCTTACCGGACTCGATCAGAGTCTCCCCCTGATTCTTATGGACCATCAGCCGTTTGATTTTGATAAAGCCGTGGCGGCCGGGGTGGATCTTCAATTGTCGGGACATACGCACCGGGGTCAGCTTTGGCCGTTTAATTATATCACCAAAGCGATGTATGAATCGGATCATGGGTATTTACAAAAGGGGGCCACGCAGTTTTATGTGAGTTGCGGGGCCGGTACCTGGGGCCCTCCCATCCGGGTGGGTCACCGTCCGGAAATTGTGCAAATCAGGTTGAAATTCCTTTAATTTCAATGCAATTGCTAATTTTCTGCTAAAAATATTTCAATTGTGTTTTTTGGTGCAATTAATTTTTACTTTTGCTAGGTTTCAAAAACAAAAGTTTTTTTATCAATATTAATTGCAAAGAGCTAAAAGTTATGACGTTATTAGAACAAATCCGCGATAACGCACGAAAGAATAAAAGGCGCATCGTACTTCCTGAAGGAACCTCTGAGAGGACCATTAAAGCTGCAGATATTATTTTGAAGGAAGGCCTGGCCGATTTGATTTTGCTGGGGAACATTGACGAGATTCATCGTCTGGAGAAATTACATGGATTAGATCTTTCTAAAGCAGAGATCATCGACCCGGTTAATTCGCCTAAGAAATCTTTATATATTGAAAAGCTGGTTGAGCTGAGAAAATCCAAATGTTTGTCGCCAGCTGATGCTGAAAAGCTCCTGGATCAGGATATTTATTACGGACCCATGATGATTTTTATGGGCGATGCCGACGGAGAGGTCAGCGGCGCTGAACATTCCACGGCCGACACGGTACGTCCGGCATTACAGATCGTGAAGACAGCCCCCGGCATTTCGGTGGTCTCCGGCGCCATGGTGTTGGTAACCAAAAAGCATGAGCTGGGTCACAATGGTATCTTTATCTGTGCCGACGTGGCTATTACCCCTAATCCTACCGCAGAGCAACTGGCAGAGATCGCTATCTGCAGTGCTGATACCGCGCGTATGATTGCCGGGATCGCACAACCTAAAGTGGCAATGCTGTCTTTTTCTACCAAGGGATCTGCTACCCATGAATTTGTTGACAAGGTAGTGCAGGCCGTCGCTATTGTGAAAGCAACACGTCCCGATCTGGATATCGATGGGGAAATTCAGGCCGATGCTGCCCTGATTGAATCTGTGGGACAGAAAAAATGTCCGGGCTCTACTGTTGCCGGCCATGCCAATGTATTGGTGTTTCCTGACCTGCAGTCGGGAAATATCGGGTATAAGCTGGTAGAACGTCTGGGCGATGCGGAAGCCATCGGTCCTGTCCTCCAGGGTTTGGGTGCCCCGATCAATGACTTGTCGAGGGGTTGTTCGGTAATGGATATTGTGAACCTGGTAGCCATCACGGCCAATCAGGTGGCTGATAAATAGGAATACATTTATAATATACAGACTAATTTAATAATACATCAGAATGAATATTTTAATATTGAATTGCGGAAGTTCCTCTATCAAGTATCAGCTGCTGAACATGGCAGGAGAGCCTGATTTACTTGCAAAGGGTATTGTAGAGCGCGTTGGATTGAAAGACGGCGAACTAACACATCATCCAAAAGGAAAAGGAAAAGTAAAAATGGTTAGCGACATCCCTGATCATACTGTTGGGATTAATCTTATTCTGAATGCCCTGATGGATAAGGACCATGGTGTGATCAGAGACAAGAGTGAGATCTTTGCTGTGGGTCATCGCGTGGTACATGGTGGTGAAAAATTCAGCGGAAGCGTTGAAATTACCCAGGAAATTATTGATAAAATGGAAGAGTGTTCCCCATTGGCACCCTTGCATAACCCGGCCAATTTAAAAGGTATTTATGCGATGAGGAGCCTGATGCCGGATGTAAGACAGTGCGGTGTGTTTGATACGGCCTTTCATCAGACCATGCCCGAGCATGTATTTATGTATGGACTTCCTTACGAAATCTACGAAAAACATAAAATCCGCCGTTACGGTTTTCACGGAACCAGCCATCGCTTTGTTTCGAAGAAAGCTGCTGAAATCCTTGGAAAGGATGTTAAAGATTTGAAGATTATCACCTGTCATTTAGGAAACGGGGCTTCGATTGCCGCAGTTAAAAATGGTGAATCTTACGATACTTCGATGGGTTTAACTCCGGTAGAAGGTTTAATGATGGGTACCCGTTGTGGGGATCTGGATTTGGGCGCAATGTTGTTTTTGATGGAGAAAGAAGGGCTGGATCTTAAAGCTACCAACAATCTTATCAATAAAACCTGTGGCGTGGTAGGAATTTCGGGTATTTCGTATGATATGCGCGATGTTGAAAAAGCTTCAGCAGACGGTCATGCACGTGCTACGCTGGCCCTTGATATGTATAATTACCGCGTCAAAAAATATATTGGTGCATACGCAGCGGCCATGGGCGGTGTGGACGTTATTGTTTTTACCGGCGGTATTGGAGAGAATGCAGGCACTACACGTCGTGGTGTTATGACAGGTCTTGAATACATGGGCATCGATTTCGATTTCGAAAAAAACGAACCTATCAGAGGGAAAGATGCAATTCTAACCCGCGAAGGATCTAAAGTTACGGTTATGGTTGTAACCACTAACGAAGAACTGGTTATTGCCATCGATACCCTGGAAATATTAAAAAACCATGCAAAAAATTGATGTCTTATTAGAAAGGGTCAATAAGGCACTGGAAGCCGAACGTTTCGAACAAACCCCCAAGGAATTGTATGAGCCCATCGCTTATACAATTCACCTGGGTGGAAAGCGGATACGCCCGGTTTTGGTACTGATGGCCTGCGACCTGTTTGACGCGAAGTGTGAGCCGGCGATGCAGGCGGCTATGGGGATAGAGATGTTTCATAATTTCACCTTGGTACACGATGATATTATGGATAAAGCGCCGATCAGGCGTGGACAGGAGACCGTGTATCAGAAATGGAACACCAACGTGGCGATTTTGTCGGGCGATACGATGTTCGCCAAGGCCTATCAGTATTTTTTAAAACTGGAGGGTCCCTACCTGAAGCCGGTCCTTGAAATATTTACCCAAACGGCGATTGATGTTTGTGAAGGACAGCAGTGGGACATGAATTTTGAAAGTTCGGAAAAGGTTTCCATTGAGAACTATATTTCAATGATACGTCTGAAAACTGCGGCACTCACCGGAGCCAGTCTGAAGATAGGTGCCGTTATTTCCGGCGCAGATTCAGAGGATGCCGACCATCTGCAGGCTTTCGGGCAGAACCTTGGTATTGCTTTTCAGCTGAAGGATGATTTGCTGGATGTATTCGGCGATGAGAAAAAGTTTGGAAAAAAGAGCGGGAACGACATTGCGACCAATAAAAAGACCTACCTGTATTTAAAGGCGTTTGAGCTGGCAACAGGATTCACGCGTGACAGGTTGATGTACTTTTTTGTAAATGCAACACTGGATGGCGAGTCGAAAATTGCAGCCGTAAAAGAAATCTACACCAAGCTCAATATCAAAGAAATTACGGAAAATGAAATGGAAAAGTATTATCAGGAGGCACTCAAAAATCTGGCAGCAATCAAAGTAAAAGAAGAAAATAAACAAGAGCTGAAAGCACTTGCAGATAAATTGATGACCCGCGAGGTTTGACAGGGGGGAAGGTGATTAGGGGAACAATTTCGATTTAATGCTGAAATTATTGTAATTTTGCACAGCAGGCCTCTTTAGCTCAGTTGGTAGAGCAACGCACTCGTAATGCGTAGGTCGGGGGTTCAAGTCCCCTGAGAGGCTCCAGGGACAACAGGTTTTGCTGGGATTACAGCTGGCCAGACAGATTAAATGGGAAGTTTTTATAGAGGCGCACCTTTGGTGCGTCTTTTTTTTACAGCAGATTAAACTGGAATTAAATAAACAAGGACAGCAGATTAAACAGATTAAGCGGGAAAAATTTAATACAAGGACAGCAGATTAAGCGGAACAAACGGAAAATATAGACTAACAGCAGATTAAGCGGAACAAACGGGAAATAAGTACTGACAACAGATTAAGCAGAACAAACGGAAAATTATACTGACAACGGATTAAGCAGAATAAGCGGGAAAGAAAATACGATAATGGAATAAGCGGGAAAATGAAAAAAATTAATGTACGATGAGGGCTTGGGCGGGCAGCGCTCCTTTTACATATAATAAATATAAACCAGAAGGCAATTCGCGCAAGTCTACAGTGAGGCTGGTCTGGCCGGGGGTTAAGGGGAAGTGAAACACTGATCTCCCTTGCATATCAAAAATATCAACATATTCTGAATTAAGATCTTTTTCCCATTGCACGTGGAGTGTTTCGGGGCAGGGGTTGGGAGATAATGTTAGTTTATTTGTGGGTTGAAGGTTTAGCCCGGCTGGTATGGGGGCGAGGGTATCGTACACTTTAAAAATCCTGAAATGCCCGTTGGCGTATTCCCAGTTGGCGGCGGCTTCGTAGCCGGTGGCGATGGGCGAAGAGAAGGTCCAGGTTTTAATGTCATATTCCTCAACATTATGTTTATGGCCGGCAATCCAGGTTCCGACCCGGTCTTTTTGAGTATTGAGGTATTGGGTGATGTCATCGTATTCATCATATGAAAATGAAGCGAATGACCCCGAAAGCAGGCTTTTCGACAGGGGATGATGGGCGAAGAGGAGGATGTTTTCTTGTCCCTGGATGGGAGCGTTGGTAATGGTTTGTTGTAGCCAGGGCCAGGTTCCTCCGGTGAAATCGTGGAGTTGCGCATCCGCGGAAGCGCCATTGAATACGGCAATATCATGAGCCCGGGATACGAAGTCGGTAAAAATATAGGTGTAGCTTCCGTATTGAAAATGATAATTTTGAAACCAGGCGTAACAGGAATTTTCGGTATCCCATGTTTTGGTGAGCCGCGTGCCGTTGTTCCATGCGGGAAAGAAGGTTTGTGCATCTGCGAAAGCATCCGCAAAAAGCACATTGAAGAGCGAATCTCCGGAAGGCAACGGAGCCTCAATGCCCTGACTCAGCGGCCAGATGTCGTGGTTTCCGAGCATGGGGAGGTAGGGAACGTTGAGGGAATCGAGCAGTTGCTTGCAGCGCAATAGTTCAGACATTTCGGCACTTTCCGAAAGGTCACCGGTGACGATTACAAAATGTATTTTCAGCTCGTCGAGGTGCTGATTGATCCACTGTACGCTGTTGCGCAGGCGGAGCAAAGGGGTTCCGGCATCGGAGGGACTTGTATTATCATTATATCCGGGCGTGCCATAATCGTCGCCGGGGGCTTCTTCGCCGATGTGGATATCGGTAATCTGCACAAAGGAGTATTGCCAGGAAGAGCCCGGCAGACTTTGGTTGTATGTTGTTACGACAGTATCTGGCGTTTGTTGGGCTGCAAGATAAAAGGAGGAGAGTGTCAGTAAAGCTGTGAATGCGGGGAGTAATAGTTTTTTAAACATGAGATCCGGGTTGAGGATTCAGCAAACAGGTTATTTTCTGCCGGTCGAAAATTCACTCAGGCAGGTGGGACATAAGCAGTCGCTGTAAGTTTCTTTAATTTTTTTCAGGTTTTCGGGACTGATGATATAATTCATGCACCAGCAATCAGCATTGTGCTTGCATTCGAAGGGTTTTCCGCACTTGCAGCACTTTTTGTTTTCCGGGATTGTTTTTTCCATCGGGTTTATTAATACATAGTGTTTAATGTAATGCTTACCCGATCCACCTTACCACCGATCGGGGGATTCATTTTACTGACTTTTAAATTGATTCTTTTTACCGAAGGGAAGGTGGTGCTGACGGATTGTGTGATGCGTTGCGCAAGGTGTTCCAGCAATTTGGAAGGAACGTCCATTTCTTTTTTTATGACCTCATATACCTTTTGATAATTCACGGTTTGTAACAGGTTATCCGATTGCTCGGCAAGGTCGGTGCTGACATCCATAAAGATATCGACCATAAATTTATTGCCGATGATCTGCTCTTCCGCAAAGCAGCCGTGATAGGCAAAAAACTCCATTCCTTCGATTGAGATCTGGGACATAGTGTCGGTTTTTTACAAATATACAAAATGAAAATAAGGCAAAAGATAAAAGACAAAAGACAAAAGAAAGTTGAAGGTTAAAAGTATAAAGTAAAAAGAGTAATGCGTCTTTCGGTTACCACATTTCAAGAAAAGCGGCAGAACCAATCTTTTACTTTTTTTACTTATTTCTTTTTTCTCTTCCTTTTGTCTTTTGTCTTTTGTCTTTACTCGTAATAATATATCCGTTTCACCCGTCTGCTTATTGAGGTCAGTACTTCGTAGGGGATGGTGCCGAGGTCTTCGGCAAATTGTTTAACAGTATATTGTTCCGAAAAAATGACGACTTCATCACCTTCTTTGGCAGAGACACCGGTGATATCGACCATACACATGTCCATGCAGATGTTTCCGATGATGGGGACGGGATGGTTGTCGATAAAGACTTTCCCGTGGCTGTTTCCCAAACGGCGGTCCAGGCCATCGGCATAACCAATCGGGATAATGGCAATGGTTGCCGGTCCCTGGGCGATCCATTTGCGGCCGTATCCAACACTGTCCCTTTCGGGGATATCTTTAATCTGTGAAATGATCGATTTCAGGGTGCTTACGTTGTGCAGGGCTTGCTGTTCTTTCTCATTCTGACCAATACCGTACAGGCCAATGCCGAGGCGTACCATATCAAACTGGGCTTCGGGAAAGCGGCTGATGCCGGCAGAATTCAGGATGTGCATTAAAAAGGGGTCCTCAAGTTCTTCGCGGAGGGTTGTGCCCATGGTCTTGAATTGCGCGATCTGCCGCAGGGTGAACTCATCCATGGTGGGTTCGTCGGCCGTGGCCAGATGTGAAAACACCGACCGCACCCTGATGCAGGGTTCCTGTTTTAAGGAGGTCACCAGTGCTTTCAGATCTTGTGGTTGAAAGCCCAGCCGGTGCATGCCTGTATCCATTTTTAAATGCACAGGCACAATGGTTTCTGCTAAGGAGCTGCGGTTGCGGATGGCTTCCTTCAATAATTCAAGGATGCGCAGGCTGTAAATCTCGGGTTCAAGCTGGTATTGTATCAGAACGTCGAGGCTTTCTTCTTCCGGACTCATCACCATGATAGGCGTGGTGATTCCGGCTTTGCGAAGGTCAACACCTTCATCGGCGTAAGCCACAGTAAGGTAATCGACGTGCTGAAACTGCATTACATTGGCGATTTCAAAACTGCCGCTGCCATAGCTAAAAGCCTTAACCATGGCCATAATTTTAACGCCCGGTTTTAATTTGGCGCGGTAGTAATTAAGGTTATGGACGAGGGCGTTCAGGTTGATTTCGAGAACGGTTTCGTGCGATTTCTGCTGCAGCACACGGCTTATCTGCTCGAATTCGAAAATCCTCGCACCCTTAAGCAGAATGGTTTCGTCGTAAAGTGTGGCAAGGGAAAAGTTCAGCAGAAAATCTTCGGTGCCCGAAAAGAATTCTTTCTGCACAGGAAACATCGACGCATGTTTGCTGATGTTGGGGCCGACACCGATCAGACGGTTAATGCCTTTTTCCTGAATTAATGAAGCCACGCTGGAGTATAGACTGAGATCGTCCATTGAGCTTTGCAGGATGTCGGACAGGATGAGGGTTCGTTTTTCGTGCTGTTTTTGCTGGTTTAAAAAATCCAGGGCAATGCGCAGTGAATTGATGTCGCTGTTATAACTGTCGTTGATGATTGAACAGCGGTTGATCCCTTCTTTCATTTCGAGTCGCATGGCAACCGGCGCCAGTTGCGCCATCCGTTCGTTGATGAGTTGCGGATGGTATCCCAGGTGCAGCATGACCGCCCAGCAATGGATGGCGTTTTCAACGGATGCATCATCAGTAAAAGGAATATCAATGATAATGGTATTGCTTTTATAAAACCCGGAGATTTTGGTTTGTTTCTGTGTTTTTTCAACTGCAGTAATCTGCAGATCTGCCTTGACATTACGGCTCCACGTAAAAAATCCGATGCTTTTTGGAAGTTCCGATTTAAAGATACGGTCCTGAATTTCGTAATAGTCTTTACAATAAATCAGGGTCTCCACTTTCGTGAAAAGTTTCAGCTTTTCTCCCACCTTTTGAGAAGTGTGGATGAAATTTTTATCGTGAGCCTGACCGATATTGGTAAACACTCCGATGGTAGGTTTGATGATAGGCTGCAGCTTGTCCATTTCATCCGGTTCACTGATGCCCGCCTCAAAAATGGCGAATTCGTGTTCACGGTTGATTTGCCATACAGATAAGGGGACGCCCACCTGTGAATTAAAACTACGCGGACTGCGGATGATTTTTTTATCCGGACTCAGCAATTGATAAAGCCATTCTTTAATGATGGTTTTGCCGTTGCTGCCCGTAATTCCGAGCACAGGGAGGTTAAAGGTACTGCGGTGAAAAGCTGCAAGAAACTGTAATGCTTTTAATGTGTCAGGTACTTTCAGGAAGTTACATTCTTCGAAGGATGAAAGTTCCTGAGGGATATCTGATACCACAAAACTCCGGACGCCTTTGTCGTAAAGCTCTTGTATGAAGGAATGCCCGTCGTGCCGCTTTCCTTTGATGGCGAAGAACAGGCTTAAAGGTGCTGATGATAGCGTGCGGCTGTCGATCAGCAGTTCTTTTACAGGATTTTCGGGCGCCGTCAACACTAAGGGTTCCGCTTTAATGATGCGGACAATATCCTGAACAGTATACTTCATAATAGTAAAAATAATCCGGCAGAATTAAGATTCCCGGGGTTCGTCGTGTGAGGGTGTCCTTACTTTAAGCGGATTGGCGCTGAGCTCTTCGAATTCTTGTCGCTGGTTACAAATGTCGATAGCAAGGTAAACGGCATGACGGAAGGATTCGGGATTGGCTTCGTTTTTTCCGGCAATTTCATAAGCGGTACCATGAGCAGGAGAGGTGCGTACAAAAGGCAATCCTGCGGTAAAATTCACACCAGAATCAAAGGCGATAATTTTAAAGGCAATCATTCCCTGATCGTGGTACATGGCCAGAATTCCGTCGAAATCCTTAAAAGAATTTGCAGCAAAGAAACCATCTGCCGGATAGGGGCCGAAGGCCAGGATATTTTCAGCCGCCGCTTTTTTAATGGCAGGGGCAATCACCGATTCTTCTTCAACACCAATTACTCCGCGATCGCCGGCATGGGGATTCAGTCCTAGCACGGCAATTTTTGGCCGCCTGATTCCGAAATCCTTGATCAGGGAGTTGTTCATGATGATGAGCTTGCGCAATACATTTTCAATCGTAATGTCTTTGGCCACGTTGCTGATGGATGAATGGCCGGTGACAAATCCAATGCGGATTTTATCGCTCACCATCATCATCATAAAATCGTTGGTGTGGAATTTTTCGGCGAGATATTCGGTATGGCCTTTAAAATCGAAGCTTGGCGACTGTATATTTTTTTTATTGATGGGGCCGGTGACGAGGGCATTGATATGACCGGCTTTTAAATCTTCTACAGCCATATCAAGGGCTGCAAGGGCTAATTGGCCTGCAATTTCTGAGGATTCCCCCAGGTCAATTTTAACTTCCTGATCGGTGACATTAATGATGTTTGCGCGGCGTGAAGGAGCCCCTTCTGCTTTGCGGATCAGGTTAAAATTAAATTCGTTAATGTTTAATGCCTTGCGGTGATAAGAAGCAATTTTTGAGGAGCCGTAAACCACAGGGGTGCAGATCTCGAGCATGCGGGGTTCCATGAAGGTTTTAATAATGACTTCATAACCAATTCCGTTAAAATCGCCATGTGTGATGCCGATTACAGCTTTTTTTTCTTTATCAGATTTGTCGGGACGCTCGCCTTTATCGAGAGCGTTATAGTCTTGATATTGTTCCATATCCTTAAATTTTATGCAAAGATAACGATTTCCTGATAGAAACAGTTACAGATAGAGCGACGAAAAGCTATGTGGAACAGAGATGTCGATCCCTGCCTTCCGGGCTTCTGTGAATAAGGTATTCACTGCATTTCTGCCCTCATCGCCCAATGAACGGGTAAAGTCACCAACATACAATCCGATGTGGGCATCCCTTACCTGTTTACTCATTTCCTGTGCATGCTTTGCCACGAAAGAGGCGGAGGATTCCGGATTGTTGAGCGCAAACTCAACACTGCGTTTCATGATACGGTTGAGTTTCTGCTGGAGGTCGTCGTCGGCCAAACGGTTTACGATGAATCCGCCCAGGGGGATGGGCAGGCCGGTCATGGTTTCCCAGAAAGCGCCCAGGTCGCAGTGACAGATCAACCCCTTATCATGATAGGTAAACCGGTTTTCATGAATAATGACTCCTGCATCGCAACGTTCCTGAAGAACCGCGTTTTCAATTTCAGAAAACAGCATGGGCTCCTTTCTGGTCGCCATCGGGAAAGCCATTGATAGTAGAAGGTTGGCGGTAGTATAGCGGCCCGGAATGGCAATGGTTAATTGAGGAATTTCTTCCTGGGTAAACGTTTTTTTTCCGATAAGCAACGGACCGCAACCACGCCCCAATGCAGCGCCGGCATCGAGCAGTATGTAGGTTTTTGCAAGGTACAGAAAGGCGTGGAAGCTTACCTTGGTGCAGTCAAGTTTTGCATGAAAGGCCATGTCGTTGAGGGTTTCCACGTCTTCAAACACAGGTTCGAACGATAGTCCCTCGGTATCTATTTTATGATGCAGCAGGGCATCACAAATGAAGGTGTCGTTGGGACAGGGGGAGAGGCCGATCTGCAGGATATCAGAGCTCATTGATAATCTGAATGAGGGTTGTACTTAGAGAAGCAACAGCGGCGGGAATGTCCCACGGCTCAGGGGGAGTGGTGCCGATGCGGTTGGAGATTGCACGGATTTGCACGCAGGACACATCCGCAGCCTTGCAGGCAAAGAAAAATGCGGCCCCTTCCATGGTTTCAATATCGGGTTGATAATCCAGTCCGGATTTACTGCCGGACCACGCACGGCCGGTGACATTGTTTACCGTAATTCCTTTAGCTGTGGGAAGGGCTGCAATGGCAGGAATCAAAGGAATATTATCAAAATGGATTATATTTTCTGCATTGATGAAGGGCGGGCGATAGGGTTCGGCCATTGGCATGCCGTACAATGGCTGAAATTGTTCTTTTTGAATGGCGCCTATTTCAGGAAAACAGTCGGTGGTAACATGCACAACCTCTCCGGTACGGAAGGTCTCCGTGAAACTTCCGGCAATACCGGCATTCAGTACGAGGGAATATTCACGGAACCCCCTGATTTTTCCCATGTAGTAGGCTGTTGCTACCATTCCCGGACCGGTAATGAGGATATCCAGGGGCATTTGTTTCACCATAACCGGGGTGACACGGCCGGTTTGCAGCGAACCGACGGACAAATTGCTGAGCAGGGGTTCAAGTTCCGCGCGGGTGGCGGCAACAAGAAGAATATTCCGGATGTTCATGGATCAAAGATACAAAAAAAGAGGCTGTCCTTTTACGACAACCTCTTAGTTTGTTCAGATCAGGAAGGACCTGTTAATGCTTGATATTGGGAAGCTCCAGTCCGTAGCCTTTCTTTTTGTCTTCACGCTTTAACAGGAAGGCAAATAAAATGGCCAATAGTCCAAAGCACATGAAGATCATCATAGGCAAGGTATAGTTGTAAAATGAAGTTACAATACTATACCTGGAAACCTCGTTGCCCTGGGTATCGGTGAAGTGATCAATGTTATATTTTTGCTCTTTTTTAGTCTGAGCATTGGTTACTTTATAACTATAGAACGGAATGGTGACCTCACTGTTTTTAGTCACTTTTTTAAATTCGTCGTCGGTAATATAGTAGCGTCCGATAGTATCCCCAATACTTGTAACAACACCTGTTACCTCACCTGCGGGGTTTTTAATAAAACTGGTAACCTGCAGGGTTGAGTCGATCCTGCTAAGGAAACCTACCTCCGACAATTCAAATACCTGTTTATCCTGGGTAACCGCATTGTTTACCTGGTAGTCGCCCTGTGTGGTGATAAAACCTGTACCCATCAGCGAGAAATAACCGATAAAACAATATTTGTCAACCACCCATCCTATTAATGCAGGTACTCCCATAAGGCCCCAGTTCTGCACCCAGAAAATCAGGGAATAGGCGGTTCCCAGCTGGCGTTCAGGAATAAGTTTGGGAACGGAAGGCCACATGGCTGAAGGTACGAGGGAGAATCCGATTCCCAATATCAGGATGAGTAATAAGGCGATCATCCAATGATTAAGAAAGGGAACAGAAAATAAAAGATGGACTGAAAAGATCAACAATGATCCGATGATCATAATGGTGGCACCCTTTCCTTTGCGGTCATATAAGTTGCCGAAGAAAGGCGTAAGAAGAATGGTTCCGAAAGGCAACAACGAAGGGAGGGCTCCGGCCCAGGCTTCATTGATATGAAATTTTTGAATCATCAGCTCCGTGGCGTATTTCAGGAAAGGAAATACGGCTGAATAAAACAGCACACAAAGTATTGCGATGTACCACCATCCTTTATTTTTGATGATACTATAAATGTCTTTCATCTTAAACTCTTCCTCGGGAGCGATATCCTTTCCTACATTGTCGGCGACTATGGATGCATCCAGTTTTTTATCCATAAAAGTGTACATCAGGAACGCCATGAGGCCGACACACAGCATGATCAGGCAAACGAGTATCGGAGCCGAAACGGTACCGAACGATTTGGCTATCGGCACGGAGGTTGAAAGCGCCAGGGCGGTACCAAGCCGGGCAATTGCCAGCTGAAGTCCCATCGCCAGGGCTAATTCTTTTCCTTTAAACCATTTAACAATAACCTTTGTAGCAGTAATTCCGACAATTTCAACACCCACACCAAATACGGCATAGCCCAACGCGGCAACCATGACCTGTGCCTTCCATCCGAAGAGTATCGCACCATCCAGTGAATGGGTAGACACAGCCCAGTATTTCAGAGCGGTACCTGCAATCATAATTATAGCAGCGGTTAATCCTGTAAAACGGATTCCCTTTTTATCAAGGATGATTCCCCCGATAATCAGAAAGAACAGAAATACATTAAACCAACCATAAGCACTTGTGACGAAACCATATTCTGTGCTATTCCAGGTAAGTTGGTTTTCGAGCAGTCCTTTAAGAGGCGCTAAAATATCTGCCAGAAAATAACCGGCAAACATTGTAAACGAAACCAATGCCATCGCGGCCCATCGGGCGCTTTTGGATTCACGTAATACTTTCTGGATCTTTTCTACCATTGTTTATGCGTTTAAGTTTGAAGGGCAAAGTAACGAATTTTATTTGATTGATCATATTTTGGATGAATGCAAATATGCATGTCGCAACCCGCGGACAGCCGATGGTGTGAATAGCTGTTACATTTCCGAAGTTGGTTTCGCCAGTCAGGGAAGGTCTGTTTATTAACTATCTTTGTGATAAACACGGAAATATTTTAATTTTCAATACCTGGAATTGATTATAATTTTTGGATATTATTTCCATTTTTTTGAACTTTAAACCCACGCAGCCATGAGAACATTAAAAAAACAGTTTTTCTTTTTTCTGTTGTTTCTTTTCCTTGGAAACGGGACGTTTCTGTTCGCCCAGGACTTCGGAGACGCTCCGGATCCGGCTTATCCTACCTGGATGGCCAATGACGGGGCGAGGCACCTGGTAAGCCTCCTATATCTCGGAAGCCGCATCGACAATGATGGTGATGGTATGCCCGGGATAGGAGCCAACGGGGATGATAACTCCGGTGGAATTGACGATGAGGATGGTGTGGTTTTTACTAGCTGGATGGTTCCCGGACAAAGCGCTAACATTCAGGTAACGACTACTGGTTCCGGAATGCTGGATGCCTGGATCGATTTCAACGCGAATGGTTTTTGGGGGGATGCAGGCGAACAGATCTTTGCTTCACAAGCATTGAGCGCCGGACCGAATGCGCTCGTTTTTTCGGTACCCGGTTTTGCTGTGAGCGGGGCGCATGCTTATGCACGATTCAGGTATAGTTCCTTCGGAGGACTGCTACCCTCCGGACTGGCTTCGGATGGAGAGGTGGAGGATTACGAAGTCGTATTTGGCCAGCCATTCGCAGGCTGTATTATTATGGACTCTGATCCTGGCTTGTCCAATACTCAGAACGAAATATCGATGACGACAGACGCCGGGTCAGGAAATCTGATCGCCGCCTATAACGATCAGCCGTATCCCGGGGGCTCCGGTCTTGGGATAAGTTACAGCGCTGACAATGGGGTGACATGGAATGCGCTGCAACTTTCTATTCCAATGAATTCTATTGCCGGTGTGCCCATGATGGATGCGTTCGATCCTTCCATCACCAGCGACCTGTCGGGGAATATATACGCTGCACATATTGCCACAGATTGCAATTGGTCATCGGGGCCTGTCAGCGGTTTGTATGTTCACAAGTCCACTAATGGCGGCGTAACCTGGGGTTCACCCGTCACCGTTGATATTAAGCCAGCCGCTATGGGTTCGCCAGATCCGAATTACCGGTTAAATGATCGCTGTCAGATTACCTGCGACAGGAATTCTTCCAGCCCATTCTATCAGAACGTCTACCTGTCGTGGATTCAGGATCGCGGTTGGAATATGCCACAACCTTACGGGGACATCTATTTTTCCTATTCAACCAATGGAGGCAGTAGTTTTTCATCGGCTGTAATGATCAACACCCTTTCCAATAACATGGGAAATATGCCCGTACCGGCCGTTGCAGCGAACGGAGATGTATATGTGCTGTGGATGAATTATAACGTCATTACCGGAGGCAATGGTATTATGATGCTCGATCGTTCAACCGATGGAGGAATCACCTGGGGGGCCGACGTTATTGTGGATACCATTTTACTGCCACCTTTATACCTGAATTCCGGTTCAGATGCGCGTGCAAAAGGAGCGGCTATACTTCGGACTGATCCTGTTAATCCTGCGATCCTGTATATTGTATATGCGGCAGATCCCGATAGTGCCGGTCCCGATGAATGCGATATCTTTTTTATCCGCTCTGTTAATTCGGGCTCAACATTCAGCAATCCTTTGCGTGTAAACAGTGATATAACCACAGTGGATCAGATGATGCCATGGATGGAAGTGAAAGCAAATGGAACAATCGATATTGTGTGGTATGACAGAAGAAACGATCCGGGCGATCTTTTGTGGGAGGTGTATGCTGCCTCCAGCACCGATGGCGGGATATCGTTTAGCGCTAATAATTTGATAAGCTGCCAGAGTTACCCTACCCCTGTTACAGTAAGCGGGAAATGGATGGGTGAATATCTTGGGCTTACCATTAAGGATACTATGGCCTATGTGGGATATACCTCTTCCTTTATTGATGTGGAAGGAGATGTGTTCTTCACTTCATTCAGCAACCCAATAGTAACCTCCATCGGGGATGTTCAGCGTGATTCTCAGCTTGATTTGCTTGTTCAACCCGGGCTTGTCGGGGATATTTTTCAGGTTCAGGTGGTGAATGCTGCCCAGGATGAAATATTTTCATTGGAATTGTATACGTTAGCGGGTGTACTCATCCTTTCACAAACCCTTACCGGGAGCGAAAAAGCAGAAATTGATTTGTCGGGACTTTCCCCGGGCATTTTCATTTTACGGGTAAATGATCAGTACAGAACTATTGCACGGAAGATTGTAAAGTACTGATGGGTGCTGTTAACCTTATTTTTTATTTGGTATGCGCCCTTGAGAACTGTTATTTGTTGGTGTTGGTTGCCCTGATTTTTTAAAGAGCCATTTGATGACCATCACAAAAAGAATCGCGGTGAAAAAGCTGAACATGGCGTAAACCAGTGCAGGTTTTTGCATGTTATTATTTTGCAGGATGGTTCCTGAAATCAGCAGCGCCAGTGCGGTGTTATGCAAGCCTACTTCGATACTGATAGTATATTGATCCCTGAAGGGCAAGAGCAGCAACCTTCCAACAAAGAATCCCGCGAGCATGGCCATGACATTCAGGATGATCATTGGGGTAAAAATCATCAGGGTTTCGTCCATACTGATACCGGTACCCCCGCTGCTTTTATCCAGAAAGATTTTTAAAGTAAATACCGTAGCCAGCATGAGAGGCAGAATAAATTTCAGTGGTTTCTCCAGGCCTTTGGCAATTTTTTCTTTATGATGTCTGATCCAAACCCCCAGTAAAGCCGGGAGGATGGTGATAATAAATATCTGGAGAATGGTCTCTCCATAGGGCAGTTCAATTTTGTGCTTTTCGCCCAGAAATACCACCAGTGCCAGGTTGGCGATTAACGGAACCGATAGCAGGGTGATAAAACTGTTGATGGAAGTCATGGAGATGGCCAGTGCTACATTACCCTTAAACAAGTGGGTTATCAGGTTGGAGGAGGCCCCGCTTGCGCAGATGGAAACGATGACCATTCCCACTTTCATTTCGGGAGGCAGCGGACTGAAGTATGCAATCAGAAAGGCGATAGCGGGAATCACGAACACCTGGGTGCCAAGGGCTGTAAACAATGACTTGGGATGCAGAAAGATATTTTTAAAATCGTTCATGGTGAGCGAAAGCCCGATGCCCAGCATGATCAATGCCAGTACCAGGTTTATCATCAAATCGATATAGGAATAATCGCCCATGAAAGGTGGTTAAAATTCAATGCTAAATTACATTTTTCTTAGAAACTTTTTTGATTTCTTTATTAAACATGATGTACAACCAAAAGGCCGTCATCCCGGATTTAATCCGGGATCCCCTTGATTAAAATACTGCTTTTTCTTTAATGTAATATCCTCAAATTGATTTATTCGGATTTTTGTTTTTCGTAAAGATACCTAATGCATGGGGATCCCGGATTAAATCCGGGATGACCGCTCCGTAGGGGATTTGGGATGACAGCTCTGATTGATTTTTTTCTTATGATTATAGAAAAAAAAGGTTCTTAACTGTTTCGGCGCATAAAAAAAGCGTGAATCTTTTTCACGCTTTTTTTACAATATCATTGGTTTGACTATAGGTTCAGAATAAAATATTCCAGCATTTTCTGCATATCAGAACTTATTGTACCCTGAACATGGTTATGGAAGGTGGTGAAATAAATGGTGCCACCGTTGCCCTGACATGAGCCGAGATAATCGCCGTGTGCAAGATGGGCAGGCACTGCGCTGGCGGCAATGGTAATGGTGTGGGCATTGGCCGGATCACCGGGGGGAATATGGCAGATGGTTACCCAATCTTGTTTGCCCAATTTACTTCCGGTACCGGCGAAGGTCATACGGATGGCCAGGGGACCGTAGGTGATGGGATCCTGAATCAGCACTTCCCAGGGAGGAGAATCCAGGTCGAGAATTTGTTCCCACCCGCCCAGATCGTATTCAATGTTTATGGTAGTAATTCCCATGTAAGACTGAAGGTCTGAGGGTAGAATTTCAGCATTTAAAATTGTGGTCATGGGGCCTACCCTGTCGGTGCATAACAATGAATCTTCAATAAACCCACCGAGTTCGCCCACACAGCCCGTTTTGTGCGGAGTTTGCACTGCATGATGGTCAGGGGATTTCATACCACCATCGCCCGTAAGGTATTCAACAGCAAAGTCGGAAGCATAAAGACTGCCTCCGCCATTTACGTATGCCAGCAGGTTGGCATATTTGTTTGCATCCATCACACCGCTTTTGCCGCAGTTCAGGAAGATACCCGAATAGCTTTGCAGCAGGTTGAGGTTGTTCAGATCGTTCAGGGTGATTTCATCAGCTGCGTAACCCAGTTGGGTAATGATGATGTCCTGAATATTATCGTAGGCTCCTGTAATATAGGCCAGGGTGCCGGTTTGCTGCAGTTTCACGGTGCCGTTTGGAATGGTGGAGGTTTCGTTTTCCACAATGGTGGCGGCAATCATGGTGCGAAAAATATTTCCTTTACCCGATTCGATATACAGGGGAACCGTTCCGGAGGGCGCTTTAAGACTGAAGTTTCCTTCTTTATCCGTGAAGGTGAGATAAACTTCTCCGTTGTAATCTACAAATACTGTGGCCATGGGAATAGGTGTGGTGCCGTTTTGCGCCATCACTTTACCCATAATAGTACCGGTAGGAATATCAGAGGGGTTATCATTATCGGTTTTGTCTTTGTTACAGGCTCCCGTTATCAGCAGGGAAGTAATAATGAATGCGCTCACTAATACATGGAATATTTTTCTCATAATGATATAAATTTAGGTTAGGTAGGGTGCTATAAGTAATATTTGCAGAGGCGTAAATGTACGGACAATTAGAAAAAATAGCAAATTATTTTACTTTTTTCTCTGAACCTCACTGTTGACAGATCAAGAGTAAAGTGCTTGTTGGGCTTTGTCCTTAAAGGACACCATCCCTATTTCCATCTTCCTTCCAACGGCACTGCAACCGTAAAGCATTCATTTTCTTTATTTTACTTTTGTCTTGTCAAAAGTAAACAAAACCGCTTTCCCGGCCCAAGGCAATTTTCGCACGCAAAAACAGCGTCTACAAACTTTAAAATTACAGCATGCTTTGCGAAACCGCGGACTGCTTTCACGCCACGGTCGCACAGGCCCCCTCCGCTTGCTTATTGCGAGTTACAAGCCATTGCCCTGAAAGCATTGCAATAAGCCGCTCCGGGATTACCCTTCGTTCAGCAGCCGCTATTGCTGTGTGCCGGGAGTTTGCTCTTTCAGAGCAATCAGGCCGCCCGTAGACGCCTCGCTGCACAATGAAATAGTAGAATGTCGCGTAAATTATTTTAGCCATGCAGTCACCCTGCTAAGAGCGTGTGCGGTGGCCTTGTCAAAGCAGCGGGCGTGCGCGGGCGTGAATCGAAAAAGGCCTGCAAATCCGCAAGGGGCCAGGCAGCAACTTTATCGCTGCCGGCTCTGTCGAAAATGGACGAGAAAATCTTTACACAAAGAAAGGTGTTCGTTGAAGATCTTTCGGAGAAGGCCGCCAGCGGGAATTTTCGGCACTACCTTGCGTGATTTGCGGCCTTTTTTGAGGGCGGGAGGATAGCTTTGCTTTGACTAGAATTTTGGCTCAACCTTTTGTTCATGCAAAAGGTTGAAGGGAAAGAAAAAATAATTGTAGCCGGGATGCAGTGTTGTTGGATCGAAGCGCGAAAAATGTGTGGTGTCCTTTAAGGATAACGGCTATCCTCACCAGTTTTGGTTTGATCTCTATGGATTAAATCAACAGCAAAAATCAATAACGATAGAGTGCAGGTTACTTACTCCCTATCTGCAAAATTCCTTTATAGGTGTCGCCATTGCTGAGGGCTTCAATCGCCTTAAGGATGCAGGGATCGTTTTTGAGCGAGCTTTCAATGCGGCCCTTCTGGTAGTAATAACGGGGAATAATATAAGCCTTGAGCAATTGTTTAATCTGATCTTTAAACTTGGTAAGGTCGGCCTGTTTATCGTGCATCATTTTCACTTTAAGGGCTTCGTATTCCGGTTTGATGGCGTCGAAATATTTTTCTTTTTCGGCGTTGGTTTTCAGCTTTTCGAGGGCGTCTTCGCTCTGGGTTTTGTAGTCATATTCTTTGTCGGCAATAAAGCTGAGGAAATCGGCATAAATGTCTTCGGTAATTTCGAATTGCCCGGCAGGCGCTATCGAAGCATGGTTTTTATAAAACCAGGTCGCATAATCAAAAGCAAGATATTTTTCGGCCAGGGCATAAGCAACGTTACTGAATTCTTCCTGGGTCACCAGAATATCAGGATCGATTCCGCCCCGGTCGTAAACGGTGCGTCCGTTGAGGGTTTTAAATGCGGTGAGCAATGAATCGGAGAATTTAGTAGCATGGCCATTCCCATCCTTATGGGAATAATCAAGTTCCTGAATACAGCGGCCGCTCGGGATGTAATATTTGGCTACAGTGACCTTCATTTCTGCATTGTAGGTGAGCGGAATAATATTTTGCACCAGTCCTTTTCCGTAAGTTCTTGCGCCAATAACCAGTCCGCGGTCGAGGTCCTGAATGGCTCCGGCTACAATTTCAGAGGCTGATGCACTTCCTTCATCCACCAGGATAGCCAGTGGGATGTCCAGGTCTACCGGAGCATTCATCGTTTTGTGGTAGTTGTTCTTGTCTTTGAGTTTACCCTTGGTGCTCACCACCAACTGACCTTTTTCGGTAAAAATATTTACAATATTCACGGCTTCATTCAGGAGGCCACCACCATTACCGCGCAGGTCGATGACTATCGCCTTAAGATTATTTTTTTCTTTAAGGGAGACAAAAGCATCACGCACCTCTTTGGCCGCATTTTGCCTGAATTCGCTCAGGTTGATATAGCCAACGTTTTCGTTAAGCATACCGTAATAAGGAACATTATCCACTTTTATTTCTTTGCGGGTAATGGTTTTTTCAAACGGTTTTTCGGTTGAATCGCGCTGGATCAGCACCACTACTTCGGTACCCGGCTGTCCTTTGAGCGCCGAACTGATTTCATCGATGGACTTGTCTTTGGCAGATTTTCCGTTAATTTCAATAATTTTATCGCCTGCTCTCAATCCGGCAAGGTCGGCCGGAAATCCTTCGTAAGGCTCAGAAATTAGAACCCAGGGTCCGCGTTTCTGAATTCCGGCGCCAATGCCACCGTACTGTCCGGTGGTCATGAATTTGTAATCTTCAATTTCGGATTCGGGGATGTAAACAGTGTACGGGTCGAGTTCTTCGAGCATTGCGTCAATGGCGACTTTCATCAGTTCCCCGCTGTTCAGTTCATCCACATAATTCAGATGCAGTTGCTTATAAAGAGTAACAAAAATATCGATGTTTTTGGAAATCTCAAAATCACTTTGTCCGGTCTGACCAATACTTCTGGTGGGGAAACTGAAAATCAGCAATAAGGATATCGCTACTATCTGGGCGGCTTTCAGGGAAATTTTAATCATAGGTAAAAACATTAAGTAGTAAAAAAAGCTATTAAGGAACGGGATCGTATCCGCTACCGCCCCAGGGGTTGCACGAAAGAAAGCGCTTGAGTGTCAGCCAGCCTCCTTTAAACGGTCCGTGTTTTTTTAAGGCCTCAATTCCATAAGCTGAGCAGGTGGGGGTGTAGCGGCATGACGGGCTCAGCAACGGAGAAATCGACATTTGATAAAAACGGATCAGGAGGATAAAAATACTAGCCAGCAGTTTTTTCATATGCGCTTTGCAAACGCTGTAAAATTAATAATATTTTGCTTTCCATCTGTTTAAGGGAGTCATTTCCTGATCCGGTATAGATGATACAGAAGTTGCACTGACGATGGGTTGACTCAAGAAAGGTCACAAAATGCTGTTTATTTAGCCGGAAGGCTTCACGGATCAGTCGTTTGATGGCATTTCTGCGGACAGCAAGGGGGAAATTGCGCTTACTTACCGTAATCAGAAGTTTGAGCGGCGTATCCATGGGTTCCTCCGGTTGCTCCCAAAGGACAACGAAGGGGGTGATGTGGATTTTCTTTCCGTCGCTGAAAAGGTGATCAATGACAGTCCGGTTACACAGACGTTCCTTTTTCTGAAAAGTCAGCATGTATTGTGGCACTAAGAAGGACGCAGTGCTTTATTTTTTATTGTTTTTGGCAAGAAACTGATCCAGGGCCATGGTCATCGAAGGTGCTTTTTCCGTGGGGGCCTGAATGGCAATTTCCAATCCTTTTTCGATCGCCATTGCAGCGGTAGTGGCTCCAAATACAGAGATCATTACATCTTTCTGCTCAAAATCGGGATAGGTATCAAAAAGAGACTGAATGCCAAAGGGACTGAAGAATACCAGCATTTGAAAATCATGCACATTCAGGTCAGTAAAATCAACAGAGACTGTTTTATAAATAGTGGCCCTGGTGAAATTGATCTTGTTGGTGGTCATGAGTTGCATAATTTCGTGCTTCACGTTTTCGGTGCAGGGAAGCAGAAATTTTTCTGAGGCGTGCTTTTTAATGATGGTAAGGAGTTCTGACGGGTTTTCATTGCCATGAAAAATTTTCCTTTTGCGGAACTGCACGTATTTCTGCAAATAATACGCAGTGCTTTCGCTTACACAAAAGTACTTTGTAGTATCAGGCATTTTGATACGCAATTCACCACAGAGACGGAAAAAGTTGTCTACTGCATTTTTGCATGTAAAAACAATGGCGGTATAATCCGGAATGTTAACGCGCTGCCTTCTGAATTCTGAAGCTGTCAATCCTTCGATGCGAATCAGCTTCCTGAAAGTGATGTCCAGATTATGCTTCTTAGCTAAATTAAAGTAGGGCGATTTTTCGTAATCTACCGGTTGTGGCTGTGAGATAAGTACTTTTTTTACTTTCAATGCTGCACCTTTTTAAATTGTATAAAAAAAGGAAAATCATAAGTAATGGGCTTTAAGCTTTAGGCTGACAACCAATCATTTATCAATTTCCCAAACGCAAGAACAGGTAAAATTTCGACGGTGCAAAGATACAAAAATAAATACAACCAGGAAAACTTTAAATTGGATAAACCCACTAAAAAGTTTCTGATGAAGCGATAAAGCAGCACCAGCGCAAATATGATCAGCGCAATGAGCATGAAGGCCCCGCCCGCGGGTTGATTGCTGACCAGCAGGATGAGGCAGACCGGTAGCAGGAACACTCCCAGCACTTCATCCATCACCAATGAATTTACCAGATAGGCCGTTGTAGGTTCCCGGGTGGCAAATATCCATCCGAGGATTTGAACGGCCAGAAATCGTAAGCCATAAAAAAGGGCGTAAGCACCGGAGATCATCAGGAACAAGCGGAGTCCCCCGGGCGAGAATGCCTCTCCGGGAAACATCGCGTTGATTATCAGGTAAAAGAATAGTGAGAAGCTGAGCATATGCAGCAATATCAAGGGTGGTGTGATACGCTCTTTCAGGATGTTTCCTTCACGGATGAGTATGGACAGGTTGCGGGGACGTATGAAAGCATTGAAAATTTGTCCAAACCGCCGCTGGAAGAATACCCGTGCAATAATCAGCAGCAGCAGGCACAACGAAATCATTCCAATCATCCAGTCGGGCGAACCGGTTGGTAACTCCTGAGGTGTTCCCTTGCGGGGGGTGAGTTCATGAGGTGCAAATATCGACGTACAATAGAGGCCGCTATCACTGGCCCGGGTCTGGATGATGGGCCGGGAACCTGCGGGGTGGTAAAGCACCATGGTTTTTTCCTGATGGATTACCCTGAAGACCGACGGCACCTCATCCTGTTGCCCGACAAAGCTTTTAAAAAAAGAAGCTGTATCGGCGGGAAACATTAACGGATTTTCTGAGGGGTGCTGCTGGGGCATAAGCCGGTTTTGTATAAAATTATCAAATTATCGGGAGGCTATAAGGGCTGACGGGATCTTTGCCTGTACCCGTTTCAGGATTCCTCTTTAAAAAACAACTGGTAGAAGTGCATCCCGCTTTGTTGATCGAAACCTTTGGTGATGAGTTCTGCTTTTCCATGAACATAAATATGGAAATTCTTATCAAGCTTGATGATGCTTTTAAAGATTTTTGATTGTTTTTTAACGGCCTGGTCTGAAATGGAAAAATCTTCGGTTACCTCAAAATCGCGTGAGTCTTCATAATCGGTTTTGTAGGCTTTGAATTTTTCAATGACTTCGGGTTGCTGCATAACTTCCTGCGCAAATTCTTCAAGGTTAAACCGTTCTTTATCCTTAAAAAATTGAACTGACTTGGTGAGGAGTTCAGCCTGGTCGGCTTTGGAAACTTCAAATTCTTCAGGAAGTTTTTCCATCACAAAATTTCTGCACATACTCAGTGCATTTTTGGTCTGCGAATATTCATCCGAGCGTTGCAGCACATGCAGAAACTGATCGATCCATAGCTGAGCTTCCACACTTTTTCCGGCGCTGTCGACCACTGCGACCACATAGCCTTGTTCGCGCTCAAAATTATAAATCATACACCCCTTGTCGAGCTTGTGAATATTTACCCCTTCCTCGCTTTCGATCCGGTAATTTTCTCCGGAAGGAAATACTTTTAAAAAGGGTTCTTTGGTCTCTGATTTAAAAAGTCCTACAGCATCGCAGGGCTCGCCATTAAAATCAGCATCCTTAAAATAGACTACATAAAACTCGCCGGGCTTTACTTTCGGGTGATTGCTGTTTTCATAAAGATGCTTTACCAGGTTCACCGATTGTTCATAGAGCGATTCGGGCTGGTCGAACAGGGCCGACACATATTTGTAAACGGCATTACCGGTAAGGTCACCTTCGTTAAAAAAATGGAAATATTCTTTGCTTTTAAAGGGCGACAGAAAATATTGTTTCAGCAATGCTTTTACATCGTCGGATAAATTCAGCGTGGATTTCGACTGGCGGATTCCTTCTTCCGACGTTTTATTCCCGGAGAAATGAACAGCAATGCCGTCAATTTCGGTTTGTTCTGAGGTCATGGATTTTGAATTTACCGCAAAGGTACAGATAAAACTTTTGAAAATTCAGCTGGATATCCGGCCAAAAATCAGGTGGTTTTATGATATTTCTTTATGGCAATGCTGAGACTGACTACGGCCATTACTGAGAGTATGAGCACTTCCCGCCAGAGGTCGAAAAACCCGGAGCCCTTGATGAGGATCATTCTTATCACCTTCATAAAATGAGCAACAGGATTGATTTTGTTAATCCATTGTCCCCACTCAGGCATACTTTCGACCGGTGTGAACAGGCCGCTCATCATGATAAAGATCAGGATAAAAAAGAATAATATGAACATGGCTTGTTGCTGGGTATGGGCCATGTTGGAAATCAGCAGGCTGGCCCCCTGCATCACCAGCAGGTAAATTCCTGCAACGGTAAACAGCAACACGAAACTTCCCAGCATAGGGATATCGAATAAAAGCTTCCCGATGGCGAGTCCGAAAGCTAATTCAAATAAGGCAATGATCCAGAAAGGCAGCAGTTTTCCGATGATGAATTCGTATTTTTTGATGGGGGTTACATTGATTTGCTCCAGGGTACCCATTTCTTTTTCGCGCACAATGTTCAATGTGGCGAGCATCATCCCGATAAGGGTTACCAGAATGACCAGGATACCGGGCACCATAAACACCTTATAGTTTAATTCGGGGTTGTACCAAAAAGATGGCGTAACCTCTATGCTTTTCATTAATGCGACCCCTTTCTGGGTCCCGGTTTTTTCGAGGATAAAGTCTTTGTTGAAGCCGGCAATAATTTGTGTGGAATACCCGCTGCCCAGACTGGCCATCATAGCATTAATGGCGTTGGCAATGATTTGCACTTCGGCATGGCCTTCTTTGACCAGGCTTTTTTCAAAACCTTGCGGGATGCGGATAATCAGGTCTGTACTTCCATCTTTCAGGTAACTCTCGGCTTCGTCGTAGTTAAAGGTAGCTCCTTTAACCTGGAAAAAGGGGGAACCCTTGAATTTGGCCTGTAATCCGCGGGAAGCGGCCGACATATCCTGATCGATAAAGCACAGATTGATGTTTTTCATCTCAAGGGTGGCAGCATTCGCCAGAATGAGCAGCTGCACAATGGGTACGATAAAAATAACAGGCAACATCATACGGTTTCGCCGTATTTGCAGGAATTCTTTCTGAAGCAGGAAGCGTATGGTTTTCATGTTGTTTTCTTTAATCAATGAACCGTTTAATCGAGCCTTGTTTTAAACCGTCGTGCACTGGCGACTAAAAAGAATACGGTGGCTCCGGCTAAGATCAGGGTCTCTTTCCAAACATAGGTGAAGTCGGTACCTTTGAGCATGATGTTTTTTATGATGATGATAAAGTAACGGGGGGGCATCATATAGGCGATCCATTGCAGGATTTTCGGCATATTTTCGATGGGAAAAATAAAACCGGAGAGCAGAATGGTGGGGAGCATCAGGGCGAGCATCGAAATCACCATGGCCGTTTGCTGACTGTTGGTGGAGGTACTGATAAGGATACCGAGCGACAAAGCCATCATGATAAACAGCATACATTCGGCCATCAGCAGAATCAAATTTCCGGCAACGGGTAACCCGAACACAAAATAACCCAGGGCAATAATGGTGATGGCATTTACCAGCGATAATAAAACATAGGGCGCGACTTTACCCACCACTATTTGCAGGGGTTTCAGGGGCGAGGCCAGCAATACTTCCATGGTGCCCAGTTCTTTTTCGCGCACAATGGAAATGGAGGTCAGCAGGGCAGAAATCAACATGAGTATCATCGCCATGGTTCCGGGCACGAACATATATACACTTTTGTTTGTTTCGTTGTACATCATACGGGTTTGAACATTGATCCGCATAGGTTGCACCACCGCGCTGTTTTCCTTGTTTACAAAATCCTGGATGATGCCCGCAGTATAATTGTACATCATGCTGGCGGTATTGGCTTCCGAAGCATCCGTAATTACATGAACCGCTGCATGGCCTTCACGTTCGAGTTTTTGTTCAAATTCCGGTTCAAACACAATCACTTCTTTTACCGAACCATCGCGCAAAACTGTTTCTATCTGGTCTTCGTGCTGAAGATTTTTTTCTACAATAAAATATCCGGTGGAAGTAAGTTTATCTACAATCTGGCGCGTGGTATTGTCTTTTGAATAATCCAGCACAGCAATGCGTACGTCCCTTATTTCATTGGTGATGACATAACCGAATAACATCATTTGTGCGATGGGCATCCCAAACAGGATGAGCAGGGTTCGCCTGTCGCGAAAAATGTGGTAAAACTCTTTGATAATAAATCCGCGGAATCTTTTCATGGCAGCGACTTTAAGAGATTGTTGGGGCTGTTTTTTTGCGTGCCAGAAGGAGAAAAACATCATTCATGTTTTTCGCCTGGAACTGACTTTTAAGGGCTGCCGGACTATCAAGCGCTTCAATTCTGCCTTCTACCATGATGCTCACGCGGTCGCAGTATTCAGCTTCGTCCATATAGTGCGTGGTGACAAAAATCGTGGTGCCCAGGTGCGCGGCTTCGTAGATAAGATTCCAGAACTGCCGGCGGGTTACGGGATCCACGCCCCCAGTGGGCTCATCAAGAAAAACCACAGGCGGGTTGTGGACAATGGCTACACAAAAGGCCAGTTTCTGCCGCCATCCCAGGGGCAGCGATTGAATCAGGGTATTGCGCGCCTGCTGCATGTCGAGTTTGGTGAGGAGTTCATCAGTTTTTTGCCGGATTTCACGGATGGTTAATCCGTAAATGCCGCCGTAAAGCCTGATGTTTTCGCTCACGGTAAGGTCTTCATAAAGCGAGAACCGCTGACTCATGTAGCCGATGTTTTTCTTGATCTCGTTGGTTTGGGTATAGACATCAAAACCCGCAATGGTAGCGGAACCTGAGGTAGGCTTCCATAACCCGCACAGGATTTTCATCGCCGTGGTTTTGCCGGCGCCATTGGCGCCCAGAAAACCAAATATTTCGCCCTTTTTCACTTCAAAACACAGGTCTTCGTTGGCGGTAAAATCTCCAAATTTCTTGTAGAGATGTTCTACTTTAATAATACTTTCTTCGGTCATGGCCGGACCTCCTTATGTTTCATCAGTCGCATAAAACAATCTTCAATACTGGGCGAAACCTGCATGAGGACCGGGTTAGCGTGACCTTTGTTGTTCAGATAGGTTTTCATGTGTTCTATATCCGGTGCACCGGATTTAGCGGTATAATGCAGAAATTCCCCGAAAGGGAAAAGGGTGTCAATATCAGGGTACGATTGCAGGTCGTTCATCAGCACATACATGCTGTCGGATTTTACCGCAATCACCGGCGTATTGAAGGAGGCTTTGATGTTGGCCGGGGTATCCAGTTGCATAATTGCGCCGTCCTGCATCAGGGCTACACGGTCGCACAATTCGGCTTCATCCATGTAGGGCGTCGAAACCATAATGGTCATTCCGGATTTTTTGAGATGGATCAGCATATCCCAGAATTCGCGGCGCGAAACGGCATCAACACCGGTGGTGGGTTCATCAAGAAACAATACTACCGGTTTATGAATCATGGCACAGGATAACGCCAGTTTTTGTTTCATTCCTCCCGACAGTTGCCCGGCACGCCTTGTTTTGAAGGGTTCAATCTGTGAATAGATGTCTTTGATCAGTGCATAGTTTTCGGTAATGGTGGTGTCGAAAATGGTAGCGAAAAATTGCAGGTTTTCTTCTACGGTCAGGTCCTGGTACAGCGAAAACCGCCCGGGCATATACCCCAGGATCTGCCTGAGTTTCCGGTAATCCTTAACCACATCCAACCCTTCTACCGTGGCCGTTCCGGAAGAAGCCAGCAACAGCGAGGTCAGAATCCTGAACAGGGTGGTTTTTCCCGCACCGTCCGGACCGATGACACCAAATAATTCTCCTTTGGAAACCTCAAAACTGAGGTCTCCAAGGGCCTGCACTTTTTCAAAATGCTTTTCGAGATGGTCTACCTTAATGCTGATCGGTTCCATGATTAGGTTATTTGCGCAGGCGGATTTCACCGGGCATCCCGATTTTCAGGCTGCCATCATTTTTTACCCTGACCTTAACTGCGTACACCAGGTTAACGCGTTCCTCGCGGGTTTGGATGATCTTAGGCGTAAATTCCGCCGACGAAGAAATCCAGCTGATTTCGCCTTCCAGCGTGCTCAATTCATCCTCGTTTTTATCAACGATCACGTCGACTTTGTCGCCGATTTTGACGGATGGAAGTTGTGCTCCGCTTACAAAAACACGCAGGTATAATTCTTTTAAGTCAGCAATTTTATACAGGGGTTTTCCGGTGGCAGTCATTTCTCCTGCTTCAGCATATTTGTCAATCACCGTTCCTTCTGTAGGATTGATGAGGGTGCAGCGTTTCAGGTTTTCGTTTACCTGGTCGATTTGCCGTATCAGGGCTGTAAGTTCGCTGCCTACTGAGGTGTTTTGCGTTTGCACGGATAAAATCTGCTTCTCTACAACGTCAATGCTTCCATTGATATCGTCGAGTTGTTTTTTGGTGGCGGCTCCGTCCTTGTAGAGCTTTTCGAAGCGTGCCTGTTCCACCTTTAGGTTTTTGAGCTGCTGTTGCTGTACAGCAATCTGTGAAGCAACACCGGGATATTTGGAGGCGATGATGCCTTTTTGGGCTTCGAGCTGTTCTTTTTTCAGCACCCAATCGATGGTATCGATGAGTCCGGCTGCTTCTCCGGCTTTCAGAATCTGTCCTTCCTCTGCATTGAGCTGGAGGATTTTCCCCGGGACTTCTGCTGAAACAGTGAGTTCGGTGGCTTCGAAAGTGCCATAAGCATCGGAGTCTCCTTTTTTACCCGCGCAGGCCACAATGAGGAGCAATACGGGAATGATCAAGAAATTTTTCATAGCGTAGGTCATTATTAATTTCCGGTGTTATATAAATAATTGTACAGTGCTTGTAATTGCTGTATCTGGTGCATATGCATATTAAGTTTCGCCATGGTGACTGCGTTTAGTTCAGTGGTATACTCAGTGGCGGTTACCAGTCCATTGTCGAGTTGCACGGAAAGGGTGCTGACGATTTTCTCGCGCAGGGCAATGATTTCCCTGTCTTTTATCATCAGCTCATTATACTTTTTAATATCGGCCAGGTCTTTCTGAATGCCCGCCTGCACATTCAGATCGAAAGTTTCTTTTTGTGCCTGAAGGATATTTTTGCGCAGGTCGATCACTTTTTTTTCATTGGCCGAATAGTTCCAGTTCCAGAGGTTCCACGAGAGTTTTAATCCGCCCATCGCCCAGCTGTCAAACTCAGGGTTAAGCATGTTCAGGCCCGGACGACCGTATCCCACCTGGCCGAACAGCGAAAGACGCGGGAGTAAGCGGGAGGTCGATAGTTTTTTTCCGGCATCCAGTTTTTCCATCTGAACATCAAACAACAGCATTTCGGGCCGGATGTTCGTGAGCGGCACTGTGGACGCCATGGATTGCGGCGATTTTAATCCTGTGGCAGGGGAGAGGTCGCGTTTTATAAATTGCCCCAGCATGTTAAGAGCGGCTTCCTTCCCCACCCGGATCTCGATTAGCTGCTGATCGGTTTTCAGGATCTCGGCATTCAGGACATCGGCATTCAGTTGCAGCGCGGCATCGTTGCGCACTGCAGCTTCAACTTTGCTGAGTTTTGAACGGATTTCCTGTTGCATCGCCAGCACGAGTTTTTCGTTTTCCTGCAATTGCAGGGCGGTAAAATAAAGTTGGTTGATGCGTTCCCTGACGCTGTTAAGTGCGACCTCAACGCTTTGCTGCTCGGTTTTTTGGTCAGCGCGCTCAATACTTTTCAGATAAGAAGTCTGGTTGCCGTCGTAGATCATCTGGTTAACATCGAGAGAGACTTTGTACACGTCCTTGTTCATCTCGGGCATCTGGATCGTTGGGATGGGGAGGGAGATTTGTGTGACATCCGACTGATACGACGCCTGCGCGTTGAGGTATAGCTGAGGGAACCAGGTTTTATTCAGGTTATTGATCTTTATCGTGGTGATTTCACCCAGAAGATCAAGTTGCTTTATCAGGGGATAATTTTCCCTGGCCAGCTTCTGGCATTCATCAAGCGAAAGACTGTCGCTGCTTTGGGCCAGCAATCCGAAGGATGAAAATGCAAGCAGGAAAATAACGAGGCACTTTTTCATAGGGTTTTTTCCGGTTTGAGAGCATTAGTAATAAATATGGTGACTTCTGTTTTTCGCTTTATCAGGAATTGCTGATACAACTCTTCGTTATTATCGAATAGCGCAGCCTTGATGAGTGGTTTTCCGGCAAACGGGAAAGCACATAATGAAATCAGGTTCACCACCAGAGACCGGGGATCAATGGGACGGATGATGCCTGCTTTCACATTTTTTTGAATTTCCTTTCCCAATACTTCGGGGGATACACCAGCTAATTTGAAGAAATTAACGACCCTTTCGGGATTGCGCGATAATTCGTTCAGGATAAACACGGGAAGGTGCGGATTTTCCAACAGCATCTGGACGTAGTGCTCCACAAAAATCTGAATTTTTTCAAAAAAGGGTTTGTCGCTCAACAGCGTCTCGCTCACATGGGGAAGAAATTGGCTGAAAGCGGTAATAAAAATAGCATCGAACAGCTTTTCTTTACTCCGGAAGTAGTAATGAAGCAATGCCTTGTTGATGCCGGCCTCATCCGCTATTTCCTGCATGCGTGCGCCATCAAAGCCGCGTCGTAAAAAAACTTTTTTTGCCGCGTCCAGAATGATTTCCTCGGTATTTTTCTCGTTTTCGTCCATTATTCAGGCAGTTTAACAATTTGATAAAACCAAATGGTTTAACCAGATGGTAAAAGTACAAAAGTTTTCAATTCAATCCAAAAAATGTATAAAAATATTTCTTACTCTGGCTGAATAGTTTTTTTCTTCAACTCAGTGCTTTAGTGTAATTTTGCAGATTCAAAGAGCCTTAGGAAATGTCTGTTAAAAACACCTTGTCGAACCGCGCCTATGTTGTTGCAATTATCTTTATTGCCATAGGATTGGTGTTTATCGTGCGGTTGTTTTTTATTCAGGTTATTGAAACCCGCTATAAGTCTTCTGCCGATAATAATGCGCTGCGCTATATCACCAATTATCCCGCAAGGGGGCTGGTATACGACCGGGATGGGAAGTTACTGGTGTTTAACGAAGCCACCTACGACCTGGTGGTCGTCCCAAAGCAGCTTAAGCCTGATCTGGATACGCTGGCGCTTTGCCGCTTAATTGAAATGGAACCGGTTGAGATGCGCAAAAAGCTTATCGCGGCAAAAAAGTACAGCAGCTATCTTCCGAGTATTATTGATGAAAAACTCCGGACAGAAACCTACGGAATGTTGCAGGAACAACTGGTGAAATTTCCGGGTTTTTATGTCCAGGCCCGAACCGTCCGCAATTATCCTAATCCGATTGCAGCCCACATTCTGGGGTATATCGGTGAGGTCACTCCCGAAAACCTGAAACAGGACGACTATTACCGGCCGGGCGATTATATCGGAATCAGCGGAATTGAAAAATCGTACGAAAAGGAACTGCGGGGCGTGAAGGGCATCAACATTATCATGGTCGACGTGCATGGTCAGGATAAAGGTAGTTACCTCAGCGGAAAATATGATGTAGCCCCCCGCGCAGGGCTGGATCTGTACACCTCGCTGAATCTTGAGTTACAGAAATACGGCGAACTGCTGATGCAGGGGAAAAGGGGAAGCATTGTGGCTATAGAACCCGCTACCGGAGAAATTCTCGCCATGGTGTCGGGTCCCAGCTATGATCCGGGTCTGCTGGTGGGACGGGATCGTGCGAAAAATTATTTTAGTTTACTGACGGATAAAAATCTTCCCTTATTTAACCGGGCAATGACCGGAAAATATCCTCCCGGATCTGCATTTAAAACCGTTGTGGGACTTGTGGGGCAGCAGGAAGGCGTGCTTTTTCCCGAAACCAGGTATCCCTGTGGAGGGGGTTTTTCCTTAGGGGGAGGGAAAATGGTGGGTTGTCACGCGCATGGCGGACCGCTCGACCTGAGGGGTGCGATTCAGCATTCCTGTAACGCTTATTTTTGTAAAGTCTTTAAAACCTGCATCGACAATAAAGCATATGCAAATCCGGGTGAAGCCCTCACGGCCTGGCGTAAAATCGTGATGAGTTTTGGGTTGGGGCAGAAGTTGGGCATCGATCTCCCCAATGAGTCTTCCGGTAACATTCCGACCCCGAAATATTATGATAAAATATTTGGAAAAGACCGCTGGCGGGCCCTTTCCATTATCTCTGTGGCCATCGGTCAGGGCGAAATACAATTAACGCCCCTGCAAATGGCCAACCTGGTCTGCATTATCGCCAACCGCGGTTATTATTATACCCCTCATATTGTCAGTGCCATTGGCAAAAAGTCGAATCCCAATCCACGGTACTTAACCCGCCATCAGACGTTGGTGGATCAACGACATTTTTTACCGGTGGTTGATGGGATGTACACCGTTGTGGAGGCTGGTACTGCGCATAATGTACGGCTCGACAGTGTTACCATGTGCGGAAAAACCGGGACCGTGCAGAATGCAGGGAAAAACCACAGCGTTTTTATTGCTTTTGCTCCCAGGGATAATCCCAGGATTGCCATTGCCGCTGTGGTTGAAAATTCCGGATTCGGCGCTACCTGGGCCGCTCCGATTTCTTCTCTGATGATTGAATTGTATCTTAAAGGTAAAGTGAAACGTACCGATATGGAAGCGCTTATTATAAACAGCAAATTACACGAATAGCATGGTCAGACGGGAACAGCGGAGCATGATATCGAATATCGACTGGTGGATCGTCCTGATGTTTGTCCTTCTGGCGTTCATTGGCCTGATCAATATTTATGCGGCAGGGTATAATGAAGAGCGTACTAATATTTTTGACCTCACCACCGTGTATGGTAAACAACTGGTCTGGATCGGGATGGCGATGCTGCTGGGCTTTTTTATTCTGATTATCGACGCTAAGTTTTTCAGCACTTTTGCTTATTTCATTTATGGTGCAACCACGCTGTTGCTGATTGCTGTACTGATTTTCGGATCGGAAGTGAACGGCTCTAAATCGTGGTTTGTGATCACCGATACCATACGGTTTCAGCCAGCAGAACTGGCTAAGTTTTCGGCCGCACTGGTGCTGGCAAAGTACCTGAGCGGGACTTCGGTGAGAATTGCGGACATGAAATCGAGGCTTTCCGTTTTCGCTTTATTACTGACACCCATGTTGCTGATCCTGTTACAAAATGACACGGGTTCTCTGCTGGTATTTTTTGCTTTTATTTTTGTGCTGTACCGCGAAGGATTGTCAGGGAATGTGCTGATCTTTACTTTTCTGATGATTGTAATGTTTCTTCTTACCCTATTGCTCGATAAATTAATTATTATTGGCGCCCTTGCGGCGATTGCGGGCGTATTTGTCTTTTTTATCAAGCGGACGCGAAAGAATCTTGTGGTGTTGTTTTCCATTTTTGCCTTGTTGATAGGCGTTGTTTTTTCGGTGGGGTACGCCTATGAAAAGGTGCTGAGCGATCATCAGAAAAAGCGCATCGATGTGTTATTGGGAAAGGAAACCGACATTAAAGGCGCCGGCTACAATGTTAATCAATCGATGATTGCCATTGGCTCCGGAGGATTTGCGGGGAAGGGTTTTTTAAATGGCACCCAGACCCGGTTTAAATTTGTCCCGGAACAAAATACCGACTTCATCTTTTGCACCATCGGAGAGGAATGGGGATTTATTGGAAGCGTTCTGGTTGTCGCGCTATACGTGATGTTGCTGCTGCGGATTATTTTTCTGGCAGAGCGGCAACGATCGAATTTCAGCAGAATATATGGGTATGGACTGGCCTCGGTCCTGTGCTTTCATGTACTGATCAATATAGGGATGACCATTGGATTAATGCCGGTGGTGGGCATTCCGCTCCCGTTTGTCAGTTACGGCGGGTCCTCCATGCTTGCCTTTACGGTGATGCTGTTTGTGTTTATCAAACAGGATGCAGCCAGAATGCAGATTCTGTAAAAATTATTTTTATCTGGGCGTAAGCCAGGTGGTGGGATTGTGCAGTAATTTTCCTTCCCACACTTCAAAGTGAAGTTCCGTTTTTCCGTCATCAGGATCCGTGGCAACGGTACCGATCGTTTGCTTGGTGGTTACATTGGCCCCTTTAGAAACGCTGGTGCTCTGCAGGTTTGAATACACTGTAAAGAAACCACCGTGACGCAGGATAACCACTTTATTGGTTTCAGAAATCGCGATCACACTCACCACCAGACCACCAAACACCGCTCTGACGGCGGAACCCTTCGAAGTAGAAATATTGATCCCGTTATTTTTCGTTTTAATTCCGGCGAGGACCGGATGGTCGTGCTCTCCATAATATTCGGAAACAACACCCGAAACCAGTGGCCAGGGGAGCTTACCTTTGTTGCTTAAAAAATTATCGGAGACGAGTTTTTCTTCCGGGGTCAATACATTTTTAAGGTCAGCCGCTGTGCCGGTATTTGCGGGTTTATTGGTTTTGTTGGTTTTGTCCGACGATTTTTTAATTTCAGCAGCGATAATGGCTTCAATTTTCGCTTTCAGTTTTTTTGCTTCGGCCTGTTTTGCTGCCAGTGTTTTTTTAATTTTTGATTCCTGCTGTTTCAGCTTTTTCAGCAGTTCGTCTTTTTCGGCCCGCTCGCGATCGAGTTTTTCTTTAGCCGATTCGTTATCGGCCAGGAGCACTTCCTTTTCACCTTTCTGTTCGGCGAGTTCCTGCATCCGTTTTTTAATATCGTCGGTCACCGAAACAATAAGCCCGGCCTGTTTCTTCCTGTAATCGCTGTATTGCTGGAAGTACTGCATGCGGTGGAATGCCTGGTTAAAATCGTTGGCGGCAAAAACAAAAAGCAGGCGGTCATAAGAGTTCCGCATTTTCCACTCGTGATAAATAATACGGGCGTATTCGCTTTTCAGCACCTTCAGATTTTCTCCCTGTGTGGTCAGCATTTCATCATTATCGCGAATTACACGGTTGAGGCTGTCGATGCCGAGGTTGATTTCATCCAGCAAGGTTTCTCTTTTATTAATCTGGCTTTTGAGCAGGTTTAACTGGTTTACCGAAATGTTTTTATTCTTGCGGGTTTCATCAAGAAGCTTTTTATTGTAGGCAATTTCATCTTCCAGCTTTTTCTTTTTGGTTTCCAGTTTGGTCTTTGAATCCTGCCGGGTCTGGGCTAAAGGAACCACCACGGCCAGCATAAATGAAAAAACAAGCAATGCCACCACACCCAAAATTCTGGTGTATGACCGATGGTATTTATGTGCCCGCGTGTTCATGCTTTGATTACGGTTTAGGTGTTTGTTTTTCAGCACGGGTGTATGTTGATGGAACTTTGAAAGGAATGGATCCTGGCTGGTTTAATACGACTTTGGAAAAGGAAATATTCACCACGATCCGCTTTTCATCATTAATTTCGCAACGTACTTCAAAAGGGAAACGCTGCTCATCTATAAAATCAAACCCGGAATAAAAAGAATCAAATTTCCTGTTTTCCTGTTTAATCTCCTTCATGGAGATTTTCGCAATTTTAAAGGTCTCGGGATCCAGCCAGATATCCTGAATCAGCACACGCTGCTCTTCGTTTTCAGCTTTCACAAATTTCTTCAGTTTCCGGCGGCCTACTGTGCTTAGCTTGTAATATTTATTATCTATCGATGCTTTAAATACATCATTATCATAATACGAAAAGTCGTTGCCTACAATCAGCGACTGCAGGATATCATAATCAAAATCGACATTAAACAATTGACACACGTAGCTAAAATCACCGATAAAATAAGTATTGTTCAGCCGGTTCAGCATTTTGGCACTATCCGGTGTGATATAGAAACGGGCGGCTTCCAGGCCGAATTTTGAAATGGACAACCAGATCACGCTGTCGCGGATAATGTACATGTTTCCCGAAAAGGAAGTGTTTTCGTTATTCATTTCCGCTTCCACGTTGAACTTGGCGGTTAATGTGGAATACTTCAGTTCATTCTTTTTCAGCTGTTCAAAAAGATATTCCGGGCCTTGTTCTTTCAGGGGCTGGGAAATGGCTTTGCGTTTGGTGGTGCAACCGGCAACTATAGCGGCCGCCATAAAGAGCATCAGCAGGGAAAAAATGATGTTCAGGGATTTATTTTTCATACCAGGTTTTGTCGTTTATTTTTTTCAAAAGAAGTTCAGATGCTGTTCCGGCATCCTTTGCTTTATTCCAGTATTCGAGCGCTTTCACAGTGTCTTTAAGCTTAAACATCACATCGCCGTAATGTTCAAGAATGGACGCGTTTTTTGTGCCCCCATGGGCCAGCGACTGTTCCAGCATTGCTTTGGCGGGCTCATACTTTTCCTGCATAAAAAGCACCCAGGCATAAGTGTCTTCAAACAAGGGATTATCGGGTACCAGTTTGATTAATTTATGGGCAAGTTCTTCGGCCCTTCCGAGGTTTCTTTTTTGCTGGGCCAGGCAGTAGCAATAGTTGTTAAGTATGAAGGTGTTCTCAGGATCAATTTTCAGCGCTTTTTCGTAATGATCAAACGACTGGTCATAGTCGTTTACCATATAATAGGCTTCCCCGAGATTTGCGTGAAATTTCAGCAGCAGGGGATCTCCAGTGGCGTAAGCCAGACCTTGTTTCAGGACCTTAATTGCCAGGGTTGGATTTTTGAGGCGGATGTTTGCAAAGCCGTTGTACAGATAGGGTTCCGCCTGTTCAGGAAAAAGCTCCAGGGCACTGGCGCTTTCTGTTAACAGCAGTTCGTTGTTTCCAAGAAAAGAATCCATATAAAGCAGTTCTTCCCATACCGCGTATCTGTTCGGGTCGAGCGTAATGACTTTACGGAACACATCGGCGGCTTCTTTTATGCGGTTATCGCGGTTCAGGAAATCACCATAGATCGACCAGGCTTTCGCTTCTTCGGGATGGGTTTGGGTGGTAATAATGCACAAGGCATAAGCCTGCTCCAGCAAACCCGGATTGGCGGCCGAAAGCTGGTAATATTGCAGCAGAATTCTCACCTTTGAATCGATTTCCATATCAGGACTGGCAAAGGCAAGTTTGAGTTCCTCAAACGATTTTTCTTCTTTGTTCTGCACCTTATAATAATCAGCCAGCGAAAGATGCACATAAGGATTATTCGGACTGATCTTAAGTATCTTGTCGTAAAGATCCAGTCCCTTAAATTCATTTCCGGAAGTGAGATATAAATCCCCCAGCATGATCATATATTTAACTTCGGAGGGAAAGGCTTCCACAAGTTTTTCAATTTCTTCGATGGCTTTATTGGCTTTGTTCATTTGCAGATAAAGCTTCTCCTTTTGCAGGGATACGTCTTCAGAAATCCCGAAGTTTTTTTCAATCTCATCATAGACCTTCACTGCATCCGCAAATTTACCATCCATGATATAGATATCCGCCAGGTTAAATAAGTAGTCGGGTTTGCCCGGAAATTGGCTGCTGAGCTGGTCCATGGTTTTTGCAGCCCCGTTGTAATCGCGCATATCGGCATAGATCCCGGAAAGCAATAACTGATACCATTCATTCTGGGGTTCCAGCTTCACGGCAGAAGAAGCCAGTACCAGGGCATCGGCGTACTGCCCTCTTTTATCGAGAATGCCCGCCATTTCGTACATGGCCGGTGCATAGGTGTCGGAACGTTTAATGCATTGTGCATACAGGCCGATGGCTTTGTCGTAATTCCCCAGCGATTTTTCGCGGGTACCATCAATAAAAAGGGCTGTCAGCTGCAGCTGTTCTGCCTGGGTAAGTTTTTTGGACGATATTTTTCCGTTGTTTTTTTCTGTGACAACAGGCGTTTTACATGCAGGTCCGAATAACATACACAGCACCAAAAGCAGTGCAGAGGCACCCGGGATAAGGCTTCGCAATGAAGTGATCGTAGGCATAGGGAGGCTTTTGATGTAAACGGTTTTTAACTTAAACTGGTATAGTCACCAATACTATCTTCATTATGCCGGCCCTTGTATTCAACATAATTTCCAATCATGGAATTGTCGAGGTTTACATTGATGATCTGGCTGTTGGTTTGAATAATACTGTTTTTGATAACGGAGCTTTCCACACAACTGTTCTCCCCGATTGAAACATAGGGGCCAATGATGGAATTTTCGATGAGCACATTTTTTCCCAGATAACATGGGCGGTTGATGATGGAGTTTTTCACGATCGCGGTGGGATGTATCAGCTCCTCTTCAGGGGCGAATTCCAGGATACGCTGGTTGGTAAACACCGTGGCGTTTTTATTTCCGCAGTCGAGCCATTCTTCAACTTCGTCGTACGAAAATGAGGTGCCGTCCTTCATCATATTTTCCAGGGCATCCGTAAGTTGGTATTCCCCTTTTTTAACAATGTTTTCGGTAATGAGCTTTTGTAATTCTTTCTTAAGGTAGGCGCCGTCCCTGAAATAATAGATACCTATAATCGCCAGGTCAGAAACAAACTGCTCCGGTTTTTCAATAAACGCGGTGATTTTTTTTTGTGCATCGGCCTTTATAACTCCGAACGAACGCGGGTCTTCCACTTTGTGTACCCAGATTACACCATCCTTGCTTTCGTCGAGTTTAAAATCGGCACGGAATAATGTATCGGCAAAAGCGACCACCACTTTCCCGTCGAGCGATTGTTCAGCGCATAGTATTGCATGGGCGGTACCCAGTGCTTCGTGCTGATAATAAATTTTACCGGTAGCCCCCAGGTCGCTGGCAATTTTTAACAAACTGTTCTCCACCTCTTTTCCAAAATCACCTACAATAAAGGCAATCTCTTCCAGTGTGCCCCCGGCAATTTTAGAAATTTCTTCGGCGAGCCGCTGCACAATAGGTTTACCGGCAATCCTGATTAATGGCTTAGGGGTGGTGAGTGTATGCGGCCGCATGCGCTTTCCCATGCCGGCCATAGGGATGATGATCTTCATTCTGTATTGAATCTGTTGTTTTTACAATCTTCCTTATGAACGCCAAAATTAATCAATATTTGCATTATGGGGGTCAATCACGCTTATCTTTCGACATATCTTTCATTATTTCAGTCAGATGCACTTATAGCCCCTCAAAACTCCGGTATTTCTACCGGGCTAAAACTATGGTTTCTACTGTTTCCCCCGGCAACGGAATAATTCTATCTTTGTAACATCAAGCTCCTCATACGAATTACTGTTTAACGATACAATATAATATACCATGAAAAAACTCATCACCGCTCTTTTGCTTCTGTTGTCTGTGACAACGGTAATAGCCCAGATACAGATCACAGGTACTGATATGCCGGGCGCAGGAAGAATCAACCTGGTGTATATCGACACGCTCTCCACACCGGATATCGGAACCGCCAGCGCTACCCCGCAGAACTGGGATTTTTCCTCGCTGAACTTTCACTATCCGCAGGTGGCGTCCTATTCTCCGGTAACGGCTTACCAGGCTTACGGACCCGCGTTTCCGGATGCCAATCTTTATACCTATGGCCCCTCTTATTTATATGCCGGATTTTTTGGAGGCGCCCCGGTAGATGTGGATGCATGGGGATATATGTACTGGAGAAGCGATAGCAATGGTTTTTATATCTGCGGATTCCGGGTCGATTATGGAATCGGTGAACAGAACATTACCGAAACCCCGCAGGAAATGCTGATGGGCACCCCGGCCTCACTGGATTCATCATTTACCAGCAGCTCCCGGTGGGTCGCCAGTTTCGCTAACAATCCCTTCGATGCCGACACCCATTATATCAGTAACGTATATAAAACCCTCGAATGCGATGCTTTCGGACAAATGGTTACCGCCACACTCGGAACCCTCGACGTGCTACGTGTACATGAAACGATGATTAAACTCGACAGCATTACAGGCACCATAGGTTCCATAAATATTTATGCAGCCGAAATCAAACGCGACACCGTTAACAACTATTATTTCTGGGCCAACGGCATCGGATATCCCGTAGCCATCGTTAAAGCAAATGCCCTCGACAGCATTCTCAGCGTGGAATATCTGTACGATACCCTGGCAGGCTTCACGGTTACCGGAACAGTTTACAAAAATAATGGCACCACCCCTGTAGAAACAGGCAAGGCTGAACTGATTGCCAAAACAGCCCTTGATCAGCTATACGGTGTCCCGGAAACGGTGCCCCTGATCGCAGGCGGACATTTCCAGTTCAGCAATATTGTGGATGGCGGAAACTTTCTGGTACAGGCAAAACCCGATACTTCAGATTATCCCTACGATGTACCTACTTATTATGGTGATGCCATTTACTGGATCGATGCACATACCCTGACTGTACAGGCCGATACCGGCATTGCCATCAGGTCAGCATCCGACAGTCTTGGATATGCAAGCACCGGCGGGGGCAGCATTTCAGGAACCATCTGGCAGAACCTTGGGGGCGCCAAAACCCTTGAAGTTTCAGGCGGTGTAAAGGTTACCCTGGAACAAAACCCCAGCGGCTCCGTGGTTCGCCATACTTATACCGATGCTGATGGAAGATATACCTTTAAGGATCTGCCCGCGGTGGATTTCCGCCTCCACGTAGATATTGCAGCTATTCCGATGGACTCCACCTACTATCTTTTTTATTCAGCAGGGGATACAACGACCACGGATCTGGATTTTTATTATGATTCATTATATGTTTATATTTACAATACATCAGGGGTTGAGTCACACCATGCAACCAATCACGAGGGAATGATTGTCTATCCCAATCCCGCCACTCAGCATATTACACTTGCATTTTATGACAGGGAATCTGTTAATACAAATATTGCGATATATGATTTATTTGGAAGGATGATTTCGGAAAAGGAACTCCTTACGGGAACAGGCGAAAACATGATCACTTTTGATGTGAATGATTATAAGCCGGGCATTTATTTTATTAAAATCACCGATGCAAACTATTCAAGTATGGTGAAATTCATTAAACAATAAGCATACAAACACCTCCGTTCTGTTATGCGGACGGGGAACAAAACCAAATATAAACCTCAAAACCATACCACTATGAAAGCGAATTTGTTTTTCCGTACCGCCCTGATTGCCTTGATGGCTACCGGGCTTGTGTTATCCTCCTGCAAGAAGGATAATGATGATGATGACAACACCACACCAGTGAACAAGTACCAGAGTGTTCAGGACAATTCAACAGCAGATGGCGTATTCAGCCGTGCGTACAGTCAGGTTAACAAAGCTTCTTATCAATCATCCCAGAAGAGCGCCAACGATACCATCACCGGTTGCCCGGTATTGTATATCACCGGTGGTCTGACGTATCCCAAAACAGTGATTCTGGATTTCGGAACCGGTTGTGCCTGCGATGACGGAGTGACCAGGTCAGGGAAAATTGTTTCTGAAATTTCTGCACCCTATCTGGATTCAGGCAGTGTAGTAACTTCTACCTTCGACAACTATCACGAAATTATTAACAGCGTCGATTATCAGGCAACCGGTACGCAGGTTATTACCAACCTCGGAACCAATGTCGACAGTCACCCGGTATATTCGGTTGATGTTCAGAATGCCAGTGTTATCAGCACTTATGGAACCATCAGCTATACCTCACAAAGGCAAAATGAGTGGATCGCCGGATACGATACCTGGGTGAACCCATGGGATGATGTGTATATGGTGACCGGTTCAGCCAGTGGCACCGACATTAACGGTGATGCTTTCAGCGTGAACATTACCCAGGAACTCGAAGTTCAGATCGGATGCTATTTTATCAAGAGTGGAAAAGTGGATATTATTAATCCCGGATATTCTACCATCACGGTTGATTATGGCGATGGCACCTGCGATAATATTGTTTATGTGATAATCAATGGTGTTACGTATACCATCGTTCTGACATAAATCCTTCTTATAAAAAAGGACCCGCCCGCTATTATGAGCGGGTTTTTTTTTATCTTTATCCCAATTAAAAATGATCATTATGAAAACTACAGGAATTTATTGGATGGTAATCACGGTGGCCCTTATGATGTGCTCCGCCGGTGTTAATGCACAGGTAACAGTGGTTGCAAAAAAGGCATGGACAAAAACTGAAATCAGCGTGGTAAATGGTGACCGGATCGTGATACAGGTCACAGGCACCATAACCCTTGACCCAAATGTAAAGTGTACACCCGAAGGATTAAGAATCGTCTCCGGTCCCGAACATGTAATGATGAAGGGATTTAACCGCGGCGGACTCATTTGTAAGGTGGGAAAAAAAGGAATCCCTTTTTATATCGGAGCCGGTAATACGGTAAACGTTGCCGGAACCGGAGTGCTGTTCTTCGGGGTAAACGACGATAAAGTAAAGAACAACGCCGGTGAATATAAAGTGACCGTTACGGTTAACTAAGAATAACCTTGTTGAAAGTAATTGAAAACGGGGGATTCAGCATGCTGAATCCCTTTTTCACAAGGGTAGGTTGAAAACAAATCGTTTTTATAAAAGGAGACTCCCGGGGACTTATGTACTTTTATGCCCGATTCGCCGTTTTTGGAAATTCGGGCGATTAAACTTTTTTGTGTGAATCCACTTCGTAAACTTGCCGGACAAACTGCTATCTATGGACTGAGTTCCATTATAGGACGCGTGCTCAGTTACCTGCTGGTACCCATTTACACCAATGTTTTTATACCGAGTGAATACGGGGTGGTGAGCGAAATCTATGCTTACATTTCACTCTTGCTGGTGGTATTGACCTACGGCATGGAAACCGCTTTTTTCCGTTTTTCTGAAATGGAGCCCGACAAGCCGAAAGTATACAGCACGGCATTGATTTCATTAATGATCAGCACCGGGTTCTTCATTATCATCGCCCTGTTCAGTTTTGTTCCCTTAGCGGATGTGCTGCGTTATCCGACCCATCCGGAATACATCATTTGGTTTGCCCTGATTGTTGCCATGGATGCGCTCACAGCCATTCCCTTTGCCCGGTTGCGTGCCGAAAATAAACCCCGGCGTTTTGCCACCGTCAAATTATTGAATATTGGTTTCAATATCGGATTGAACCTGTTCTTTATCTTACTGTGTCCGTATTTGCTGAAAAAGGGCATCATGACCGATGTCGTTAATTCGGTTTACGACGAAAGAATAGGAGTAGGGTATATATTTATTTCGAACCTGGTTTCAAGTGCATTCACCATCGTATTACTCCTTCCGGAATATATCAGAATTAAATATAGTTTCGATAAGCGTTTGTGGAAGAAGATGATCGTGTATGCATTGCCATTGCTGGTTGTTGGAACGGCGGGTATCATTAATGAAACCATGGACAGGATCTTTTTGAAATACCTGTTGCCCGAAAGTATTGCCCTTACCCAGCTCGGAATTTATGGCGCTTGCTATAAGATCGCCATCTTGATGACCATTTTCATTCAGGCCTTCCGGTTTGCCGCCGAACCTTTTTTCTTTGCGCAGGCCAAGCAGGTCGATGCAAAAAAAACCTACGCGGAGGTTATGAAGTATTTTGTGATTATCTGCTCCGTGATTTTTTTGGTCGTAATGATGTATATAGATATAGTGAAATACTTTGTCGGGAAAGATTATTTTGAAGGGCTGACAGTAGTTCCCATTCTTTTGCTGGCCAATTTGTTTCTCGGTATTTACTTTAATCTTTCGATCTGGTATAAGCTTACCGGTCAAACCCGTTATGGGGCTTATATTGCGGTGGGAGGGGCCGTGGTGACTATTGTGCTGAATGTGCTGTGGATTCCATGGATCGGGTTTATGGGTTCAGCCTGGGCAACGTTCATCTGTTATTTTGGGATGATGGTGGCTTCTTATATCATCGGTCAAAAGCATTATCCTGTAAAGTATAATCTTCCCATGATCTTGTTTTACCTGCTGCTGGCAGTATTACTATATCTGATCAGTAGTTGGGTATACCCGGAATCGGGGAGCGTACGCCTCCTATTTAATAGCTTACTGTTGCTGATATACTTGTGTGTTATTGGAGTTTTAGAGAGAAGTATCATAAAGAGAATTTTAAAAATATCCTGATTATGATGATTAAAATTGTAAACCAATCGCATCATCCCCTGCCGGCCTACGAAACCATTGCTTCTGCCGGTATGGATCTCCGGGCCTTTATTGATGAGCCCATTTGGTTGAAACCCCTTCAACGGGCGCTGGTTCCTACCGGTTTGTTCATTGAACTGCCCATGGGATTCGAAGCCCAGATTCGTCCGCGCTCCGGACTGGCCTTTAAAAAGGGGATTACAGTGCTCAACACACCAGGCACTATTGATGCGGATTACCGTGGTGAAATTAAGGTGATCCTGGTGAATCTTTCCGGCGAAGATTTTTTGGTGGAAGACGGGGAGCGCATTGCTCAGATGATCATTGCATCCCACGAAAAGGCCGAATGGAAACAGGTTGAAGTTCTTGAAGAAACCAAACGGGGCGCCGGCGGTTTCGGGCATACAGGCACAAAGTAACCGGTGCTGGCGCATGATGTGCGCCAATAAAACCAAATCCGAAAGTCAATCCTTATTTCGGAATGGTTCTGAAATAGCCTATGGCGCGCTAGCGGATAATCCTTGATAAAACTTGGTGTTTTTGGGTCCAAAAGCCCTTAAATCCGGCTGGGCTTAAGGTCGTTAATACTTTGTTAAAGACTGATAAATCAGACGATAAGCGATGGCTCGTGATGAGATTATGCCTAATTTTGATACAGTTTAAAATGTACACTTACTAAAATTAATGATATATGAAGAGGAATTTAATGATGGCAGGAGCGCTGTTGTTATTGCTGACACCAGCAATCAATACGAATGCCTGCACGAATTTTCTGGTAACAAAGGGGGCCTCGGCTGATGGCTCGACCATGATTAGTTATACGGCTGATTCACATACATTGTATGGAGAACTATATTTCTGGGCTGCCCGCGACTATCCGGAAGGCGCAATGCTCGACGTGGTAGAATGGGATACCGGAGAGAAACTCGGAAAAATTAAGCAGGTGCGTCATACCTACACCGTGGTTGGTAACATGAACGAGCATCAGCTGGCTATTGGCGAAACCACGTTTGGGGGTCGCGAAGAATTATGGGAATCACCTGGCGTTATGGATTACGGCAGTCTGATATATATTACTCTGCAGCGCGCAAAAACCGCCCGTGAAGCCATTAAACTTTTTGGTGAGCTGACGGCTGAATATGGTTATGTAAGCGAAGGGGAATCCTTCAGTATTTCCGATCCGAACGAAGTATGGATCCTTGAGATGATCGGCAAAGGCGCCGGTAATAAAGGCTCCGTGTGGGTGGCCCAACGCATTCCCGACGGTTATATTTCCGGTCACGCTAACCAGGCACGTATTACCACATTCCCGCTTAACGATCCCGAGAATTGTATTTATTCTGCCGATGTAATTTCTTTTGCCCGTCAGAAAAAATATTTCGATGGCGCCGATAAGGATTTTAGTTTTTGCGATGCCTATGCACCTGTTGATTTTGGGGGTGCCCGTTTTTGTGAAGCCCGCGTTTGGAGTGGTTTCAATAAAGTAGCAAGTGGAATGGACAAGTACCTTGATTATGCTATGGGACTGAATCTTAAAAACCGCATGCCTTTATGGATTAAACCCGATAAAAAACTTACTGTACGCGATGTGATGGAAGTTATGCGCGATCATTACGAAGGAACCCCGATGGATATGACACAGGATGTAGGTGCCGGTCCTTATAAATGCCCTTACCGCTGGCGTCCCATGACCTGGAGTGTAAATGGTGTTGGATATATTCACGAAAGGGCCATCTCGACCCAACAGACAGGATTTTCTTTTGTTACACAATCGCGCAGTTGGTTACCTGATGTTATTGGTGGTATTTTCTGGTTTGGTGTTGACGATAGTTACACAACCGTTTATTCCCCGATGTATAGTTCAATTGCTAAAGTGCCCGAATCCTATGCCGTAGGCAATGGTTCAATGATGGTTTACAGCGAAACCAGCGGCTTTTGGGTTTTTAACCAGGTTTCAAATTTCGCCTATACCCGCTATAGCGATATGGTGCCTGAGATCCGCACCCTGCAGGGCGAACTCGAATCAAAATATATCGGAGAAATTGCCGGCGTTGATAAAGCGGCTGGTGACCTTTTTAAAAAATCCCCCAAAAAAGCGGTGGAGTATCTTACCAATTATTCAGTGAATGCTGGTAATGCAACCGTTAAAAGGTGGAAAGAATTATATGCCCATCTGTTCACCAAATTTATGGATGGTAATATTAAAACTGCCGTGAAGGATGAACTGAATCCTGAAGTAAAACAGCCCGGTTATGGTGCTGACTGGGATTGGCTGATCATCAAAGAAACCCGCGACCGTTATAAGGTCCCCGGTGAAAAGGCCGGTCATTAAAAACATAAGAGGCTGTCTGTAGAGGCAGCCTTTTTTTTTGGCTGGGGCTGTTTGATATACAAGAGTGGGAATTAATTTTACCCTTAAACTCACTAGACGCTGTCATGCTGAACTTGTTTCAGCATCCCCATGATTAGGCAAGGGGATCCCGAAACGAGTTCGGGATGACCGCACCCAGCAGGGTTCTGATAAAAGAGTTGTGCTATATTGCTGAAAACCTCACCAGATGCTGTCATGCTGAACTTGTTTCAGCATCCCCCCTTTAAGGCAAGGGGATCCCGAAACGAGTTCGGGATGACTGCACCTAGATGATATCAGTGAAGAGGAGGGAAAGCCAACTCGCGGATACTTTTTTATGGAATCTAAACCTTAAAACGACATTCCGACTACCAGAAATATGTTTTGTTTTTGCGGATTGGTGATGAGCGCTGCCTGAACCGGTAAGGAAAAATGTTCGGTAATCTTTATTTCCTTTTCTACGCTGATTCCTGCGTTGACCAGTCCGGCTTTGTTTCCGTAGAGTCCTTGCGCGGGGGTTATGCCGATAAACAAACTGATGTTTTTAATAGAATAACCCACTTCAAAGTAGGTTGAATAGGCACTCTTATACGTACAGGTGGTGTCGTTGAGTACCGTGTCCACAGTCATTACATCAACCAGTTTGTCGCAGCCATACAGCATGGTAGCGGCAAGAACCTTGATGGGAAATTTTTCCGGTCCTTCATAACCCAGCGATGCCTCGAGGGTGTGGCCGGTTGTTTCATTTTTGTAGTCAAAAAAATGATTGTTGTTAACCGATTCATTCATGATAAAATAATCGGTGGCGGTAAGGGTAAAACCGCTAATGCCATATCCCACATAAAGATCCACCTCGGCGTAATCGCCGGCAAAGTCGTATGAGCCCCAGGCACCGGCTTTCAGTCCGAACTTGGGGGCATATTCAAAATAGGGTTGTATGTTGGGCGATTTGCTCAGGCAGGCACCGCGCCAAACGAATCGGCTCACCAGACCCACACCCGGATCAAAAGGTGATTTTTTTTGATCGGTGGAATCCTGCGCAAAGGTGCATACCCCCGGCAGGAGAAACATCATCAGTAGAAATATCTTTTTCATCAACGCAGGTTTTACTGAACCCTTCTGAGGATATTAATCTCTGCAGGGGTGAGATGGCGCCACTTTCCGCGGGGCAGGTCTTTTTTGGTGAGGCTGGCAAATATAACCCGGTCGAGTTTTACCACATCATACTGAAGTTTTTCAAACATACGGCGTACAATGCGGTTGCGGCCTGAATGGATCTCAATGCCGACTTTCTTTTTATCGTCACTGTTTTCAAGGTACGCAATAGCGTCGAGCTCAATACGGCCATCTTCCAGTTCTATCCCGTCAGCCAGGATCTGCATATCATTTTTTGTGAGCGCTTTGTTCAACTCTACCTGATATACTTTTTTAATGCGGTGGCGCGGATGGGTAAGTTTTTTCGCAAGGTCACCATCGTTGGTTAACAGCAATAGTCCGGTGGTGTTACGGTCGAGACGCCCAACGGGATAAATTCGTTCAACGCAGGCGTTCTTTACCAGTTCCATTACGGTTCTGCGGTCCTGAGGATCTTCCATGGTGCAGATAAATCCTTTGGGTTTGTTGAGTAGTACATAGCGGAGGGCTTCCCCTTTGAGCTTCTGATTTCCGTATTGGATCACATCTCCGGGATTCACTTTGGTGCCCAGTTCGGTCACCGTTTTCCCATTGATTTTGATCATACCGCTTTCGATAAGTTTATCCGCATCACGGCGTGAGCAGATACCGGCAGTGGCAATATATTTATTTAACCTTACGGATTTAATTCCCGGTAGCAGGCTGTTTCGCTGTTCATCATCGCGTTGGTAGGTCCGTTTTACAGGACGGTCGGAATCGCTTCCCCTGGACGAACTGGTACGGCTGCTATCCCGCTTGACGGGCCTGTCGGAACGTTCACTGTCGCGCCTGATAGGCCTGTCGGAACGTTCACTATCCCGCTTGACGGGTCTGTCTGAACGTTCACTGTCCCGCTTGATGGGTCTGTCTGAACGTTCGCTATCACGTCTGATGGGTCTGTCTAAACGTTCACTATCCCGCTTGATGGGTCTGTCTGAACGTTCGCTATCACGTCTGATGGGTCTATCGGAACGTTCACTATCCCGCCTGATGGGTCTGTCTGAACGTCCACTTTCCCGCCTGACGGGTCTGTCGGGACGGTCGGAACCACTTTTTAACGTCCGCTTTGTAATGGGCGAAGTTTTTTTAAGGGGTTTCTCCTTTTCGGATTCCTTCGTAGATTTGCGACGGGTGTCGATATTTTTTTTCGGGACAACGCGTCCTTTTTGTTTGGTTGCCGGTTTGTTGCGACTCGGTTTTTTTTCTGAAGATCTCATATGATCATAAAGTAGGATAGAAAGCATCCGGAATATGGTTGACCACACATTTTCCCGAACCTATAATCAGGGAAATAATGTCGAACCGTACCTCCAAATCCAATCCATGCATGTTAATATAGGCATCTGCTGCCCTGACAATTATTTTTCTCTTTTTAGCATTTACCGCGGCTTCTGGCTCTCCAAAATAAGAGCTTCTCCGGGTTTTAACTTCCACCACCACCAGGGTTTCTCCCTCTTTTGCAATGATGTCAATTTCATGGTTACCGCTTCTCCAATTAGTTTCGAGGATCTCGTATCCGTTGGAACATAAAAATTCACGGGCACGTTCTTCACCCTCGCGGCCAAGTTCGTGATTTTCTGCCATTTTTTGTTTTTTGCAAAGATAGGTCGAAAATGGTTGATAACAATACAGAATGTTGATTTCCTTGTAAATGACGGCTGAAATTTCGAAGAACGGGGCAACCCATAGCAGAGATTCGGCGTCATAAGGTAGTTATTTGTTAATTATTTTTGCTTATTCACTCATTATTAATATTTTTGCTTGCCCTAAAATAATTATTACTGTGAAGTTCATTCCTCTTTTCAATATGCGCAGACTTTTAATTGTCATACTATTGCAGTTTTCTGTGATGGGTTCATGGGCTCAGCTTACGGTAAATACTTCCCAAACGGCTACCCAGCTGGTGCAAAACGTACTGGTTGGACCAGGCGTTACGGTTAGTAACGTAACCTTTTCCGGTGCTTCCGGTTCTATCGGTCATTTCACCACCGGGGCATCACCGACCAATCTGGGGATCGGCGCTGGTATTATCATGTCTTCGGGCGTTGTGAATGGTTCACCCGCCATTGGTTCTGCAGTATATAACTTCGCAGACACAGACCATTCCACAGGTTCAGATCCTGATCTTCAAAATTTAACGGCCGATGATGTGGAAGATGCCGCAGTGCTGGCGTTTGACTTTGTTCCCTTATCCGATACCATTAAATTCCGCTATGTTTTTGCCTCGGAAGAGTACCCGGAGTGGGTGAGTTCGAGTGTGAATGATGTTTTTGGTTTTTTTGTCAGCGGTCCAAATCCGATGGGTGGCGCCGCCTATTTAAATAGAAATGTTGCCCTGATTCCGGGCACCAATTTACCCGTATCTATTGATAACATTAACGATGGTTCTTATTCGCAATTGTATGTGGATAACGAAGGAATAGGCGGGACCACTATTGTGTACGATGGTTTTACAAAGATTTTTACAGCCTGGTGCCTGGTGGTGCCATGTCTTCAATACCATATCAAACTTGCCATTGGTGATGCAGGGGATGGCATCTATGATTCAGGTGTTTTTCTGGAAGCCAATTCGTTTAGTTCCACTTCCATTGCAATAACGCAATTCCCAACAGTGCCGGCTGTGGGAAACAACGGTATTGAAGGATGTAATGATGTTACCGTGCATTTCAGCCTTCAGCATCCCCAAACATCCGCATATCCCGTGTCGTACGGAATCAGCGGTACAGCCGCCAATGGGACCGATTATACCAACATCTCCAATTCGCTGTTGATTCCGGCAGGCCAGACTTCCGTTGATCTCATTATCCATCCGTTAATGGATGGCCTTACAGAAGGAACAGAAACGGTTGTTCTTACCGTGCAAACCAGTGTCTGCGGAAACACACAGGATATTATCGTCAACATTGCCGACAATACCCCCCTGGTGTTGCAAACATCCAACGATACTGCACTCTGTGGTGGATCGGCTACTTTGTGGGCGGCAGCTTCGGGCGGAATTATTCCCTATACTTATGCGTGGAGCAACGGACTGGGATCCGGCACTTCCGTTACGGTGAGTCCGACTTCTGCAACCACTTATACCGTTTCTGTCAACGATGCCTGTGGAAACACAGCCACCCACGCGATCAATATCGGCGCTGGTTCCGGTAATGCTGATGCAGGGAATAATGTCACCCTCTGTATGGGTCAGTCCACAACCCTGATGGGATCAGGCGGCAGCAACTATCAATGGAGCAATGGAGCCACCACTTCAGCAACTACTGTAAGCCCTGTTACCACCACAACTTATTATATGACGGCGACCGGTGGATGCTCCGGAAACGATAGTGTAACGGTTTATGTGAACCCCCTTCCGGTGGTCACAGCAGCCGTGAGCGTTCCCAGCATCCTGATGAGCGAAAGCGCAACCCTTACTGCCACCGGGGCAAATAGCTATCTCTGGGGATCAAACCCTAATGATCCTTCGCTGGCCGGACAATTTAATACTGCATCCCCTACAGTTTCCCCGTTGTTTACCACACTGTATACCGTCGTTGGCACTGATGCCAATGGATGCACCGCCAGCGCTGCAGTGACGCTTATCGTAATACCGGTTTACCCTGAAGTCAATTTCTTTGCGCACCCGATTAAAGGATGCGAACCGTTAATCGTTCAGTTTTTTGACAGCACGATGAAAGCCGTCCCGGGAGCTTCGTATTTATGGGACTTTGGCAATGGAACCGCCAGTACTGAAATGAATCCGCTGGCATATTATCCTTATAACGGTATTTATGATGTTACACTCACCGTGACTAATCCGGGTGGCCTGGGAATGACCCTTACGATTCCCGGTTTCATTGAGGTATTCCCAAAACCAGAGGCTTCTTTTCTGACGTTACCCAACCGTGAAGTTACTGTGCTGGAAAACACCCTTGGATTTTTTGACCGCACCATCGGAGACCCGACCCAATGGTTCTGGTCCTTTGGAGACGGCGATACTTCCGGTCTGGAGAATGTTTATCATACCTATGCCGATACCGGAATCTACGAGGTAAACCTGATAGCGACCAACAGATATGGGTGTTCCGACTCAGCATTCACTTCAGTGAGGGTGCGTCCAGAGTCTGCCGTGTTTGTGCCGAATGCATTTACGCCCAATGGTGACGGGCGCAACGATGTCTTCTACGTGCAGGGGATTGGGATTCTGGAAGGGTCTTATATTATCAGGATCTTCAATCGCTGGGGCGAAGAAGTTTTCTTCAGTACCGATCCGGAGTATTCGTGGGATGGCACCAGTAAAGGTGGCAGGTGCCTGCTGGGGACTTATGTTTATCTGATCGATTATACGGATCTGGAATTTCACACACAGACCTTAAAGGGAACGGTAAGTATTTACCGTTAAACATTTCTGGTCCTTCATGCGTGCTTTTAAATTAAACCCTAACCTCTTGTTTTTTTGTGATAATACAGGCATATTTTGTACATTTGCCGGCTAATCAAATAATGAAATCGTATGACAAAAATAAAAGTTGCTATCAATGGATTCGGACGCATCGGTCGTTTGACCCTCCGTGCATTGCTGGCTTACGACAACGTTGAAATCGTTGCCCTGAATGATTTATCGGATGCAAAAACCCTTGCGCATTTACTGAAATATGATTCCGTTCACGGACGTTTTCCGGGAACCGTGAGCGCCGAAGAAGATTCCATTATCGTGAATGGTAAAAAATTAAAAGTATATGCAGAGAAAGATCCTGCAATGCTTCCCTGGAAAGACCTGGGTGTTGACGTTGTGGTTGAGGCTACGGGCGTTTTCCGTAAACGCGAGAAACTGCAAAAACATCTGGATGCCGGGGCAAAAAAGATTGTGCTTACAGTACCTGCCGACAGCAAAGAAGATGTTGACCGCACCATCGTTCTGGGTGTAAATAATAACGACCTGAAACCTGAAGACAGAATCCTGAGCAATGCTTCATGTACCACCAATTGCCTGGCTCCTGTGGCAAAAGTATTGAATGATAATTTTGGGATCAAGAGGGGTTTGATGAACACCATTCACTCTTATACCAACGACCAGATTATTCTGGATGCACCGCACAAAGATCTCCGCAGGGCCAGAGCCGCCGCAGTGTCTATCATTCCCACCAGCACCGGTGCTGCAAAAGCTATCGGACTGGTTATTCCCGAACTTGCCGGTAAACTCGACGGATTGGCCATGCGCGTTCCTACGCCTGATGGTTCCGTAGTGGATTTGACCTGTGAACTGGAAAAACAAGTCACCAAAGAAGAAATCAACGAGGCCATGAAAAAGGCTGCCGAAGGTCCCATGAAGGGCATCCTGGAATATTGCATCGATCCTATTGTAAGTGTTGATATCATTGGGAATCCTCATTCCTCTATTTTTGATTCCAAACTTACACAGGTGATGAATGGCAACCTGGTAAAAATTATTTCGTGGTACGATAACGAGTACGGCTATTCACAGCGCGTCGCTCAGTTGGTTACCATGCTCGGATAAGCTGAATAGCATTCATCCCTTCCGGCAATAATATCCGGCCCTCTCAAAATGACTAGTTTTAGTTACGTTGAGGGGGCCGGTTTTTTTTATGCTAAGCATATGCTCCAGTGAAGTTGCCGCCCACCCCAGTCGAAGGGCCGGGGATTTGTAATGACAAACTTCCACCACTAAGATTGCGATCAATCGAAAATATTTTATGTACATTTGATGCATAAACCAAAAAAGTTATAGTTATGAAAAAGTTATTTGTGTTTTTGTGTTTTGTCTTTTTAGTAATTGCTGTTAAAACATCATTTGCTCAGATACATATTGACAGTACGGAAATTTCGTCAAGTGTCCCTGAGCTTTCAGATTTTCATAAAATAATTGCCCCGATGTGGCATCAGGCCTATCCTGATAAAGACATGGCTACCTTAAAAGGATATGTGCCGCAAATAAAAGAATCGATGAAGGCCATTAATAATGCAATATTACCCGGAATATTAAAAGATAAGGAAGACGCCTGGAAAAGTCAGTTGAAAGAATTTAATGCTGCCGCTGAAAACTACTACAGGGCCGCCGAAGGAACGGTTGATGATTCATTGCTTGTAGCCGCGGAAAAGCTCCATTTCAATTATGAAATGATGAACAGGGTGATAAGGCCAGTGATCAAAGAAATTGATGAATACCATCAGGTGCTGTATGTGATTTATCACAAACTTTATCCGGATAAAAAATATGATGAAATTGCAGGTTTAATGGACAACCTTATCGAAAAGGCTGATGCAATTCAGAAAGTTCCCGCGGAAAAATTAAAAAAGCGTCTGGGAGATAATGTTTCCAAATTTAATTCTGCCTCAGAAGAACTATATAAAGCTACTGTTTCTTTAAAAGAAACGCTAAAAGGTTCTGATTTGAAGGCGAAAGATGAAGCTATTGAGGCGATGCATTCACTCTATCAGCGACTGGAATCTGTTTTTGAATGATATCAATTTACGTGAGGAACCAGGAAATAGAGGTTGTTTTAGTAAGAGAGGGAAATATATATGTCTGTAATTAGTTTTGGTGAATACGTTGAAGGAAAATCCTACAAGGTATTAAATGAAAGGCGCATGAGAGCGAGCGCGGGAATCATGTTTCTCTTCGGTTTGTATGCAACGATTAACGGATTTGTGCTGCATAAATACGAGGTTATCCCATATGTTATGGGTGGATTGGTAATCAATTTCCTGATCGGTCTTTTTATTAATCCAAAATTTTCACCAACGGTTTTACTGGCGTGGATTTTTGTCAGAAAACAAACGCCTATTCCTATTGGGGCTGTTCAGAAGAAGTTTGCCTGGAGTATCGGGCTGGCCCTTTCCTCGACGATATTTGTGTTATCACTTTTCCTGCAGACGGACGCGTCGTTTTTTCATCAGGTATGCCCGCTTTGCATACTGTGTCTGTTCATGCTGTATCTCGAAACAGCTTTTGCAATTTGTGTTGGATGTAAGGTATACGATCTGGCCATTCGTGCAAAGCTACTCCCCAAACCAAAAGAACGGCCCAATTGCATGGGAAACAGCTGTGATGTTGGTAAATAAGGGACTTGATTTTTCGGTGTAGGAGGAGGGTGTTTTTACCACACTCCCGGCTGCTTCGGTTGTGGCAGGAATGATGAGGAATTAAATAGCATCAGGATTTCAGAAAAGGGTATAAGGTGTATCCCTTATAATGCTACTGGACTTTTTTCAAAGGCATTAAATTTCAAATCTTACTCTTTAATTACCCTTGCAATCAGCTTTTCCCCGTTGACATTGGTAGCTATCAAAAAGTACAAGCCATTTTCATAAGAACTAATATCGATGCTGGCTTGCATCTCCATTGTCCCCTTTAATTGTCCAATAGAATTATATAGTTCAATTTTTACAGCATCTCCAAATTGTTGTGGAATGTGAACGCTTATTGAGCTAGTAGCCGGGTTAGGATAAATCAGGATATTATTATTTGGGGTAACAACGTTGTTTATGGATAAGCTGGAGCAAACATCTACCAAAGGGGTAAACTTAGTCCCTTCATTTGTAGCTGTCCAAACACAGTTCGGGTAATTTCTTCCAGAAACAAAATCACCATAAGTGGTCGATGGCGCAATTACTGGCCCATGAAGACCATGAACGGCTCTTCCCTGATTCCAGTGAAGGCAGGTGTCTTTGCTGGCAATGTGCGTTTCTATGATGTTATTTGTTTCAAAAAGTTCAACCTGTCCTTTAAAGACCTTTGAGCAGGAATCCATTGGAACATTATCGAAGGACACCACAAATACACGATTTGGAGCTAAGCCATAAGATGAATAAAGAATACTTCCACCTAAAGAGGGGTCTAAATCCTGCCAGGGAAGCATGATACAATTCTTAGGACTTTGGGCTGACCATAATGTGGGTAAAGTTACGTCATAGATTTCATTATTACACTCGTTTATCCAGGATGGTGTAAGAAACGAAACGATTCCATTTGAACCGATTGCAACTGAATCATATATATTTCCATAGAAGCAAAAGTTGAATCCCAGTGGAATAACTGGCGAAAAAGAATCCCCACCAACCGAAACACTTGTCCCAAGGTAGGGCGCTGGGTTATATGGAATTGCCAAGATAGAATAATATTGCGCTTTTGCAAGCACAGAAATAGTTAGAAAGATGATAAACAAATATTTTTTCATGCATTAGTTTGCATAAGGAACAGTTTTTTTTCAATATAATTGCCTGGGATATCACCTTCTTAAAGTAAATTTATATCTTTCCCGCAAATATATCCAAAATCGAATTATGTTGTAAATATTTGAGGGTAATATAGAAAATGACCGGCAACGCATTTAAAGCGGCATTAAGGGTAGGGGGCAATTTAATAGGGTATTGAATAGAAATGTATTTTGCTTAAAGCAGGAGCCGTATTAAGCACAAGCTTTCGTTATGTTTTTGATCAACGATGAACCTGTATTAATAAAAATATCTAATTCTTCTTTTTTATATATCCATTGGTTCGTTTCTAAGCCGATTATCTTTTTATTGCCTAATTCCCTGATGATGGGTCGATAGTCGTTTTGTATCAGTAGTTCAATTGGAGTAATCACACTGTTTATTTTTTGTAATAACAAGGCATCTTTTTCGGATAATAAACCTTGTGGTAAATCCTTTGAGTTAGAGGTAATGGTCAGTTTGTCATCGACGGTTTTGTCCCCGGTTTTTTTCTTATTAGTCCTTAAAAATAAGTCCATCCAGTCCCTTATGTATATTCTGCATTCAAAATCTTCTGGTAAATTAATCAAACCGTAAATGCCTGTATATGTATTTGAAGTGTATGCTTTTGCAGCATAAGAATCATACGCACAAAAAAACAATTCCTCTATTTTAAAGACGATATACTTGGTTCTTAAGAACGGGTCATTGGGCAATAAATAAAACCTGTTCTGACTCTCGTGTGTTTCGTAGTTTATTCCAAATTTCTTCGGATAATCTAACAGGGTTTCGTAAGCATCTTGTTTACTCATGGTCAGTTTATGCTTGCTGGGTTTGTTTTCGGTTGTGATGTTTGGGCTATTACGCTCATGCTTTCCCAAAGATATTAAATTTCAAATTTAAGATAAGGTTTTAGCAATGATATATCAGGGGAGAGGGTTAACTCGTGGGGTGCAAAGCATTAAATGAGCAATTAGGGTGCGCTGCACCTTTGAAATTCGGAGCGTTATAAAACCTCAGACAGGCTCAGTACTTTGATGCTTTTCAATCCAGCTTGTCAACCGCTTGCTATTGCTCATTAGTAAATACCCAATCAATAATTTGCATCCTTCGATAATAATATGATGTATGCTTGGATATTCAAATAAGGTCCCTGCGAATTGTTTTTGTTGTAGATATTTTACCACTTCACTTATCAGGAGGGGTAGCGCGTCAATAAATATTAGCCCACCCAAAACAATTATTGCAATATGAATCACGGTTGATTGTTGTATGTTGATGTCAATAGCAGGCTGGTCAAAGTGTTTGTCGAGCGAGAGCTTGTCGATGATGTTACCCGATTTAAACAACACAAGGCGAAGAATAACGAAGTAAAACACCAATGCTCCGGTTATGATTGCAAAAACCACAAAAGCCTGGGTAGGGTCTTCTTGCATTAGTAAAAGCAAGGTCGCCAGTGTTTGTGGAATAACTTCTATCAGACCTAAAATAAGCCACAGTCCGAAGATTTTGAGGATGATTGTAAAAATTGTTTTTGGTGTCATGTTGTGTTTATTGATAGGTGCATATTTCAAATAACAGATGAGGGATTGCTGGAATCAACCTTCCTTTTTTTCACGGTGAAGGTTGAATAATATGCTGCCCAAACCATTAACAAAAAAGCTGGGATTAAGGTAGAATTCCTGAGATAAATTGATGTAATACTATATACCATGCTTTCTCGGGGATTATCAGGATTATAAAGAATCCTTACTTTCTCACTTGATGTATAGATTACGTTGACAGGGCCAACAACACAATAAACGATGTTATTTATTGTGTATTGAAACACGGCATATTTAAACGTGCCACCATCACGTGTAGAAAACCATCTATGAGTAACAAAAGTGCCATCGGTTGTTTTCCCGGTTAACAGCATATTACTTTTAAACAAAAGAGGCATTATCAGAATGGCGACAAGTCCAATATAAAAAGTTAAAGGTTTAATTTTTGGCATCGTGTAGATTCATTTTGAGGGCGGGCGAAAACCAGGATAAGTGAGCAGTTTGAAATGTTTATTTAGTCCTTATGCTTTTATTGAGGGCGGTTAATTCCAATAATAGCCAACGTAAACAACTTTATATTCATCATTAATTTTTGCAATTTTAATAATCCCGAATCCATATCCGCTGATAACCATTGATGTTCCCATTTTATTACCGGGAGGATATTCACCTGAAGAAAAATTTATTCTTGATGTTTCAATATTTTCAAATGATTTAGGAAAATGATATGCGTTGATTAACCAGCCGCAATATTCATTTTTGTTTTTTTGGGAGTTAAGGTAATATTGGAGCATGGTGCCATTATTTGCAAGAACGGAGTCTCTGATACTCATGCTATGTGTGATTTCCGAAGAGAAGTCATATAAAGGATTGTGGCAATCACATTGAGAATGTTCATAATTTTTAGCCTTCTTATAAAAGGCAGTTTTCATCGAATCATTTGTAAAAACAGGAAAAGAAAAATAGTCAGGCATCAATCCATTGCAAGTGTGTCTTACAAGGAAATATGGGAATTCAATGAATTTTTGAATTTTAAACGAATCGGTACACGTACCAAATTCCCGAACAAATTCAAGTATTTTATCCTTCTCCTTCACGGAATCGATAATTTGAAATTGTTCGTTTTTCTGACAAATTGCCTGAAAGGAAAAAAAACATGCCAATGTAAAGGTCAGAATATACTTCATTTTATTTAGGTTGCAGGTACCACTTGCGTTCTCTCCATTCACAAATGTCCTGTTTGACTATGTTTTTTTCTTGTCTACTAATTGTTTTGTTATATACCCAACTACGAGGTAATTCGCTGTTGTTAATTTTAAGTCCTGATTTTCAACAAGGTCGTTGATGGCCTTTTGAACTATAGCCCATTCATTTGTTTTTTTGTATTTGTCGTATGTATTTGTCATGATACCGTAGCCTCCAATCTGGTTTTTATTTGAATTTGTAACCAACCAATTGCTTTTGTAATGAAGACGTATTTACACAAGTCTATTTTGATTTGTCAAAGAGAAATTGAAGGTCATCTTTGACTTCACTGAATCCAAAATACATGGGTTCGTGCAAAATTGAATTGAAATAAATTTCTTGCGCTTCTTTCTTGTCTTTCAATTCTGCTGCCGCCCCGTAATGTGTAAGCAAGATGTTATATAAAGATCCAATGTGTCTCTCATTATATGATTCTGTCTTATCGTAGCCTTTCCAATCAAAATCTGCATAGTCAAAGTGTTGATAGTAATAATATAACTGCCCATTAAACATGGGCAGTTTGTCGCAGAATTCAAGAATTTTTTTGTTGTTTTTCATCATCGAAAGAACTTTGAAGCGACTGCCAACTAAAGCATCCATCATATTTAAGAAGAAAATTGCCTGTTCAGTTTTGTTTTTAAAACCTAAACTATCCATATTGAAATTGTAGTTACTTAAATTGGCATCATTGAATAGTTTACCAATTCCTCCATGAATCCGGTAGTAATAATTATCAAGCAACCAACGCTCATCAATATTTTTTGAAAGAACTTCTTTGGCTATAGTACTATCAGGTCTTGGAGTATTGCTCTTGCTTGTTCTGTTGTAATGGATTTCACGAATCACATACCATAAAAGCAATTCATCATTGGTTGGTCTTGCAAGAAACCGGGATTCTAAAATGGTCTTGTCGCCTTTCCCTGTTTCAATCAATGCATCTGCTATATGATTAAGAATTGGAGTTCGTAACGAATCAATAGCTTTTGCAAAGCTACTTCCTGTAGCATTTGGATTATTTGAATAAAGTTCGCTGATAGCAATTAAATTGTGAATGTCTTTTTGCTCAAGCGCCACTTGCGCTTCACATAACGATGTTAGGAATAAAAAAAATACTATTAATATCCTTTGCATTGCTGGTGTGTTTTAGTCGTTTCGTTTAATATGTCTTAGCGCGTTAACCATCCTCCCCCGCAAATATAGCCACAAATCGAACTATGTTGTAAATATTTGAGGGTAATATAAAAAAGAGAACGGCATCGCCCAACCGGGCCGTTCAGGGCGAGAACCCCGGGTTACGGGTATTCCCGCCCTCATGACCCCCACTTCTAACCTCACCACTCATCATCCTGCCCAATTCTCCCGGTCCAGACTACGGTAGTTAATGGCTTCGGCAAGATGGTCGGTGCAGATGTTCGGACTGGCATCGAGGTCGGCAATGGTGCGGGCGACTTTCAGGATGCGGTCGTAGGCGCGGGCAGACAGGGAAAGCCGCTCCATGGCGGTTTTTAGCATGGTTTGTCCCTCCGGACCAATGGTGCAGAGCTCCTGCAGCATGCGCGACGATATCTGCGCGTTGCAGTATACGCCCTTTTTATCGGCATAGCGCTCTTCCTGGATTTTGCGGGCCCCTATCACCCGTTCGCGAATGGCCGCGCTGTACTCCGAAGGACGGGCGTTGCTTAATTCCCGGAAGGGGACCGGGGTTACTTCCACATGAATGTCGATACGGTCGAGCAACGGACCGGAGACTTTGTTCAGATACTTCTGTACGTTGGCCGAGCCGCAGGAACAATCCTTTTCGGGATGGTTGTAGTAGCCGCAGGGACAAGGATTCATGGCTGCCACCAGCATGAAACTGGCCGGGTAATCTACACTGAATTTGGCCCGCGAAATCGTTACACGACGGTCCTCAAGCGGCTGGCGCAAGACTTCCAATACGGTGCGCTTAAATTCGGGCAGTTCGTCCAGAAAGAGCACCCCGTTGTGCGCCAGCGAAATCTCGCCGGGCTGCGGAAATTGGCCCCCGCCGACGAGGGCCACATCGGAAATTGTGTGATGGGGCGAGCGGAAAGGACGCACAGATATGAGTGAGGATTCTTTGGCGAGCTTCCCGGCGACCGAATGGATTTTGGTGGTTTCGAGCGATTCGTGCAGGTTCAACGGCGGAAGAATGGAGGGGAGCCGCTTGGCCAGCATGGTTTTTCCCGATCCCGGAGGTCCGATGAAAATTACATTATGCCCACCAGCCGCAGCAATCTCAAGTGCGCGCTTGATGTTTTCCTGACCTTTCACGTCCGAGAAATCGTATTCATACTCATTCAGGCGGCTGTAGAATTCGTCGCGGGTGTTGATTTTTATTTGGGTCAGATCGTTTACCCCGTCAAAAAAACCAATGACTTCGGCAATATTCTGGGCGCCGTAAACTTCCAGATCGCTCACTACGGCTGCTTCATGGGCGTTTTGCGCGGGCAGGATAAATCCTTTGAACCCGTCGTTCTTGGCGCGGATGGCGATGGGAAGGGCGCCCTTGATGGGCAGCAGGGTTCCGTCGAGTGATAATTCACCCATCACAAGATAGTGTTCCAGCAGGGTTCCATCCATATTGCCTGACGCCGCCAGAATGCCCAGTGCGATGGTGAGATCATACGAGGAGCCTTCCTTGCGGATGTCCGCAGGAGCCATGTTGATCACAATCTTTTTTCCTGGAATTTTGTGTCCGTTGTTTCGGAACGCTGCCTCGATACGTTGATGGCTTTCTTTAACTGCACTGTCGGGCAGTCCTACAAGAAAAAAAGCGGCACCGGGCTCAATGTTTACTTCAACAGTAACCAAAATGGCATCAATGCCAAAGATGGCTCCACCAAAAGTTTTGATTAGCATACGGTTTGATTTATTTGTTTGTTTTTTTGTTCCACTCAGGGGTAGATACTCCAGTCATTATTGCCAGTACCTGAGCGTGTTAGAGGGCCTCAGGCATATTAATAATCTTAAAATATGTTAAACCTGTGTTTTACAGGGAATAAAAATAATAATTTTGTCGCGCTTTTAACTTAAACGAAAAAATAAATATGAAGAAAATTTATGCTTTTACCCTGATGCTGGCCTGCACACTTGGCCTGACTATCAATGCTCAAAATGTAAACAATCCCGGTTTTGAAACTTGGGAAAACCTGGGTTCAGAAACTGAAGAACCCACACAATGGAATTCTTTTATGACGGCCGGAGGAAGCCTGACCTGGGCAGCCGCGCAGCAGCTCGTAAGATCGGAAGTTGTGCGCCCCGGTGCTGCCGGAACCTACAGTGCACTGATCTGGTCAAGGGAAACCTTTACCATTGTTGCCAATGGCAATCTTACCACTGGAAAAATCAACATGGCCAATGTATCTCCCAGCCATGTTGATAACTATAATGCTACAGTGTCAGCAGATCCCTTGTTCAGTGAAGCTTTTACCGCCGATCCTGATTCTATCGTTTTTTGGGTGAAATTTGTACCTGCCAGCGGAACAACCGATGATACGGCACGTATGCATGCTGTCATCCACGATGCTTACGATTACCGCGATCCTTCTGGTTCCGATGTCAATGGTCCGGCCCATGTTGTGGCCGATGCTACCGGTCATTTTACCAAGACGAATGGTCTGTGGGTAAGAAAAGCCGTGGCTTTTGTTCCCGGTCCCGCGGCAACCCCGGCTTATATGCTGCTTACTTTCACCACCAACAAAAACCCTGGTGGCGGTTCAGGCGGAGATAGTCTTTACATCGATGATGTGGAATTCATTTACAATGGTATCGGGATTCAGGAAGCAGCAGTTGAAGGCAGTTTCAGCGTGTATGCTGACCGCAATGCCGGACAGCTGACCGCACGTTTTAACTTTAATCAGGAGGCCAGCACAGTCGTCAGCATCTACAATATCGCCGGACAGCTTTTAGTGCAGCGCGAAAAAAACCTGATGAACGGTACAGAAGTTTTCGATATCAGTAGCCTCAATGCCGGTATTTATTTTATGCAGGTGACCCGTGGAGACGGAACACGCCTGACGAAAAAGTTTGCCCTCAGGTAAGCTTTAAATTTAGCAACATCCTGGATGGGGAATACAAGCGTTAATTCATTGTATTCCCCATTCTTATTCGTTTTTTTTATTTAATTTTGTGCCCGCATTCTAAAATGTGCGGTTTCTAAATTAACTACGGAATATGACCAGACTACATCGCCACCTTATTTTTTTAGTTAGCATCGTTCTGCTTGTTACGGGTTTTTGCATGCCCTTATCTGCGCAGAACATCATTGTTAAAGGACAGGTTAAGGACAAGGAAACCGGTAAGCCCGTTCCCTTTGTGAATGTCGGAATCAAGGATAAACTCATCGGCACCACTACCGATTATAAAGGATTTTATCAATTGGATATCCCTAAAGGAACATACACTATTATTTTTTCCTCTGTGGAATATGAAAAGATGATGCAATCGATAACGCTGGGCGCTGAATTGGTTGTTGAACTGAATGTAACCATGAAACCCGCTACCCATGAACTGAATATGATTGTGGTGTCGGCTTCAAAATATGAGCAAAGGGTGGAAGAATCTATAAGTTCTGTTGAGATTCTGAAGCCTTCCATTATTGAATCGAAGAATGTAATGAGCCTCGATAAAGCCCTGGAGCAGGTGCCCGGTGTTGCCGTGGTGGATAATGAACCACAGGTCAGGGGAGGAAGCGGCTTTAGTTCCGGAGTGGGTTCACGGGTATTGATTCTGGTAGACGAAATTCCTATGATGCGCGGTGATGCCGGCAGGCCTGTGTGGAGCTTTCTGCCCATTGAGGACATTGAGCAGATTGAAGTGCTGAAAGGCGCCTCTTCTGTGGTGTATGGATCTTCTGCATTAAACGGCGCCATTAATATCCGCACCGCCTATCCCAAAGAAAAACCCGAAACCAAAATAACCATCCACAGCGGTATTTATAATAACCCGCCCCGCGAATATGCGAAATCATGGGATGGGTTCAATCCGGTAATTGTTGGTGCAAGCGGCATTCATTCCAGACGCATCAATAATGTGGACCTGGTGATTGGTGGCAATTTGCTTTCCGACCCGGGATACATTGGTCCGGCGCCTTACGATACGAGCAATCACAACATCAATAAGGGCGAATATGAGCAAAGAATCCGCATGAATTTCGGTACACGCGTTCGTTCCAATAAGGTCGAAAACCTTACCTATGGATTGAATGGTAATATCATGTATGATAAAAATGCACAGACTTATTTCTGGCAGGATGCCGATTCAAATATCTACCGTTCCTATCCCGGGGCACTGACCAATTTTAAGGAATTGATGTTTTATCTCGATCCCTATGTAAAATATTTTACGCCCCGTGGCGGAATGCACAGTATTAAGAATCGTTGGTTCTATACCAACAATGGCGCAGATAACAATCAAACCACCCTGGCACACACCCTTTATAACGAGTACCAGTATCAGAAGAAATTTAAAAAGCTGGCCAATCTTATTGTGAACGCCGGCATCATGAATATGTACACCCTTTCGCGGGGTATGGTGTTTTCGGGAGTGGTCGGGGAAGAAGGTACCAGTACTTCCGATAACCTGGCTGTATACGCGCAGCTGGAAAAGAAATTTTTTGAACGGCTGACATTACTCTTTGGCGGCCGGTATGAGTATTATCGCATCAACAGCCATGAAGAAGCTAAACCTGTGTTTCGCGCAGGTCTGAATGCACGTGTGACCAAAGTTACATATATGCGCGCCTCGTTCGGACAAGGCTTCCGTTTTCCGAGTATTGGCGAGCGTTACATCACAACAAATGTGGGGAACTTTGGTTTTTATCCCAATCCCGGACTGGAATCAGAAACCAGCTGGAATGCCGAACTGGGGATTAAACAGTTGTTCAAAATTGCTTCTTTTGTAGGATTTATAGATGTTTGCGGGTTCTGGCAGGAATACGACGATTATGTGGAATTTAACGCAGCCCAATGGGGAAACGATACCCTGCATTTCGACCGCAACATGGGATTCAAATTTCTTAATACTGGTCCGGCACGCGTTCGCGGAGTGGATGTGACCATTACCGGTGAGGGAAAACTTTTTAAAAATGTAAACATTGGATTGTTGGCCGGATACACGTATTCGCTGCCCCAATCCCTCGCGCCGCATTATGTTTATTATGAAGACCCGCGATTGCCCAATACCACATTCAATTATGTTTCGACTTCTTCCGATACCACCAATAATATCCTGAAATACCGCATGCAGCATATCGCCAAGCTTGATATACAAGTAACATGGAAGAATATGGGCTTTGGCGTCAGCGGAAGGTATTACAGCTTTATGAAAAACATCGACAGATTCTTTTACAGCTTCGATCGCCCCGGATATCTTACCACCGGAATTACCGATTACCGTAATGAGTTTGATGATCCCAACCTTATTTTTGATGCACGCATAAGCTATGAGTTTAAGAAGCATTTCAAATTCGCCATCGTGATAGATAATCTGTTGAACAAGGAATATTCCCTGCGTCCCATCACCATTGAGCCGCCCCGAACGACCATGTTGCAGATTGTATATAAATCCTAGTTTGATATTAAAGAATATAAGATATGAATAAGTTCAGATTCAGAAACGTAATGTTGGTCGCCGGACTCTTAAGTTTGCTTTTTGTGCAGGCCAAATGTAAAAAAGATCCCGATCCCGATCCTGTCGTTCCCGATCCTCCCACGTATACCTGTACTTCTAATATTACCGACGGCTGCATGGATGACTGGAAAGTGATCAGCACCCCCGATGGGGATTACATTGAGCCCATGGGCGGGTTCTTGCAGACGCTGAACGAACTTTCGAGTTTGCCCGCAGCAGCGGGTGGTCCTGGTCCTGTAACGGCCGATACCGTGCTCGACTGCATGCAGGGAAAATACGCCGTAAGGCTGACCTCCAAAAATTTCCATCTGATGGAAGGCGTGGATATTTTCATTCCGGGTTACATTGGTGCTTCTGTTCTGGATATTCCGGATGCCACCATTCATCTGGGGAAACCTTATACTTCGAAACCATTGCGTTTGCAGGCTTATTATAAGTACACACCTGCAGGAAGCGATTCTGCCATGATACAGGTGGCCCTCACCCGCTGGAATACGGCCTTATCTAAACGAGATACCATTTCTTATGACAAGATTATGCTGCATGGCGCAGTAAACGCCTATACACAGCTTGACCAAACCCTGACCTATCTGGACAATACAGCCACACCCGATACCCTGGTGTTGATTTTTGCCGCCAGTGGAGGTATTGATTTTAATGACCTGCAAGGCTGCGCCGGACAAATAGGCAGTGTTATGTGGGTTGATGATCTGAAGTTTGTAATGCCGTAAATTTGCGGATAAATGAAATAAAAAAAGCTGCGTTTTCCGCAGCTTTTTTTATTTGGTCGCTACTGTGTGCCCGTTCTGAGCCACGGTTACGCTGTTACTTTTACTTTAATCAGACTGGTTTTTTTGTCAGGGATGAACCGTTAAAAATAAACGGAAGTACGCTGCTCACACCATTGAGGAGCATGATTTTTCCGGTAAGTCCGGAAAGGATAATTTTAACAGGCGTTTGCTGATGAGACTCATATTCGGCCATCACCTGACGGCACGCACCGCAAGGGAACACCGGAGAATCGACTGCGATAAGCGCTGATTTGGCGGTGATTGCCAGTGCTTTTATAGCCACACCGGGATATTGGGCGGAAGCGGAAAACAAGGCAACCCGCTCTGCGCATAAACCTGAGGGGTAGGCTGCATTTTCCTGGTTATTTCCTGTAACAATAACATCGTTTTCAAGCAAAATTGCCGCACCTACATTGAAACCGGAATAAGGTGCATAGGCCTTTTCAGCGGCTTTTCTGGCCATCTCTAGCAGGGCCTTGTCTTCCGTCGAAAGTTCTGCTTCTTTTTCGTATTCCAGGTAAGAAATTTCAATCTTTTGTGTTTTCATCTGATGATGTTCAAACGGGGGTTTTACCCAATGTTAATGCAAAGATACAATTTTAAGTGCATTATCCTCTCACGTTCAGTAAGTAACTATCAGGTGCATGTCATTTGCCGGCAACATCTTTATCCTGCATGTTCCCGGGGACCTGTATTTGGGTGTTTGCTTCGGGGTTATTAAACCCTAAGAGCAGGAGTATATAGAAAAAGATGAAGAACGATACCCCGGGCTGTGATTCAAGCGTGTCCTCGGTGAGCATTGATAACAGGGCGATGATCATGAAAGAGTAAAAGAAAAAATCATTGAATTTTTTATGCTTGTAGGGTGCGTAAAATAATGCAAACAAAAAATACAACAGGGCAGGGATGCCCAGAGCCACTGCAATGGTTAAGTATTGATTGTGGGTACGCATACCGGCATTCTTCAGCGGGGAAGAAGATTGGTCCAGCGCTGTTTTAAATGCATAAGGCACATCACCGGTCCCGACTCCTTTAACAGGATGCTGGTTGATGATTTGCAATGAGGTATACCACAATGCTACCCTTTGCATCAATGAGTGGTTGGTGGGGTCTCCTGTGTGACGATAATCATCCACCTCCCACAAAACATTTTCAATCCGGCGTTGGAACCCGGGATCGTGCAGGTCTTTTACATTGGCAATGCCTTGTTCAATGGCATGTACTTCTGCATCGCTCAGACTGTTCATTCCCTCTTTGTCTTTTCTTAATCCTTTGGAGGATAAAAACCGTACAAGCGTATAGTGTAACGGCTGGCCGCTTCCGTCGAGACTGTCGAAAGGAAAAGCACTCCGGCTGTTCCATGCCGGCATTAATTCGTCATAACACACATATAACCACAGGTAATGCCCGTTTTCAACCTGATCGTTATTGATGTTGTGGGTATAGGGTTTTCCGGCAGGGGTATAGTATTCCAAGAGGTCGGGATTTACCGGATCCCTCTTGATGTTGTGCTGGTAAAAATTAGCAAGCCAGAATATAGCCCCCAGCATGGAAACAGTTATAGCCGTTCCGGTAAAGAGTTTCACCTGGTTTGATTTACCCTTCAAACCGAAACGAAGCAAGGTGATGATGGCCGTGATTGCAAAAACAGCCAGTCCGGTAAAGGATTCAAGAATGAATAAAAACACAATCAACCAAAGGAGCAGTATCCCGCGAAGGATGCGGATCCAGAGGCTGGTCTCCCTTTCGTGCCATGCAATCCAGGTCATAGTGAAAATGGCTACGCAAATATTCAAACCAAAACGGATATGCGAAATCAGGATAGAAGCATCGCGGGGGTCGCTGATGTGCTTAATTACCAGGCCATACAGAATAACCATGCTTCCGGCAAATACGCCCAGCGCGTGTGTGGTAAGCACCCAGTTGAATCTTTTTTTGCTGATGAGGGGTTCGGCCGCCATGATGAAAGGGATGATCAGCAGAGGCAGCTTTACGCGAAGGTCTTTCAGTGCGTATTCTGTGTCGCTGGTCCATAGCAGGCCAAGAACATGAATAAGATAAATCCCGATCAGTACCAGGATTGCTTTGTTTTTCAGAAGCCGGTCAATTTTTTCGGGAAGCTTACCATCCACAAAAAAATTCACCACCAGTATCCACTGGGCAATGCTCATTACATAATTCGAAAGGGGTATTGAAGCTGCAAAAAGCAACAATCCAAAAAAGTATATAGCGTTATGGACTTCAGGTTTTACAAGTCGCATGGGTGGGTAGGAGTAGTGAGCAGGATAACGGCGTGTTCGTAGCTTTATTGTGCTGTTTTTTTAACAACATCAGCGCATGAGGTACATTTTTCCGAACTCGTGTTTAAAATATTGGTCCGCCTGTGTGGCAATGTTTTCGATTTCCTGATTATTCAAACGGGTAATTACCCGATAAAGATAAACGCCGTTGGCCAGCCGGTCACCATACATATCAGTCCCATCCCAGGCGTAATCCGTGATATTCCGGCCGACGTGGATGGGTCCCAGTTCGTCCATACGGATCTCTTTCACTACCTTCCCGGTAATGGTCATAATCTGGATCATGAAGAATGAGGGGATTTCGGATCCTGTCAGGGTGAATACAAAATGGGTGGCAGTCGAAAAAGGATTGGGCCAGTTCAGCACTGAGGTAATGCCGGGTTTGTTGATGACTTCAAAGCTGATTTCGTAATCTGCATCTCCGGATTCATTGCCCGATTTATCTTTGGCCTGCACCAGCAGGGTATACTCCCCGTCGAGATTGAAAGATGGGTGGTAAAGAAGATGGGAACGATTTTCGGGCAAGGAGGCAGCGATAAATTGGAGGGTATCCTGTATTCCGAAATAAACCCTTTTCGGGATGTCTGATCCCGGGGTAATAAGCCAGACTTTGCAATCGGAAGTATCGTTGAGCGGAAGATATTTATTTTCATCTTTCACCATTACCTGGATTTCTGGTTTAGCAGAAACGATATCCCCATCCAGTATATGGACCCCATCAAACGTGACATCGAGCATGGGATTAACCTTGTCTTTATCCACATAAAAATATACTTCGCTGATGTTATTAAAGTGGGTTTGTTCGATCTGGTCGTTATCCGGATTGACTTCAATCCACAAACTGTTCAATCCGGAATATCCGGCGGTAGAGGCACTGATACTGTCGATCAGAACATCCCCGGCAGGGTGGGCTTTTCTGCGGAAGCTGCCCAGTGGATGAACCACGCGGTTATTATCCACGATCCAGTACTTGATCAGCAGGCTGTCCATATCATAAGTGCTGATGTTTTCTGTGGCTGTGGCGAAGTGGATGGTGTTTCCTTCGGCAACCGTATCATCAAAGAAATAGTAGTATTGTGATGGGTTCAGGGCTGTTTCGGGGACACCCTCATACAACACTTGCCAACGGATCATTTGCGCGGGTGTGTGCTGGACATTATCCTCCAATTGTGCTACCAGCCTGAGGTAGGGCCATTCGGTTGCGTCGATGCGCTGCGTTAAATTATAAATATCAGAGGAATCGGTGGGCAGATTCCTGATCAGTGTGTCGGAAATACCGGACGATTTGTAGCCGATTACGCTGAGGTGGATGCTGTCGGTATTGGGGAGTTCAAAACTTTCCTGCCGCCAGTGTAACGAGCCCCAGGAGCTGGCGGGCCCGATGCGTTCCGATAGAATATACCCGTCCGTCCATTTTGTGATGATGCTGTCCTGGAGGGTAATGATATCAGCAATGTTCATCCCCATCACCTCGTTGGCGAGGCCAATGGATGTTCCTTTTTCTCCAAAAATAATATAAGGCGTATTGTTCGGCATAATGCGGCAGTATTGACTTCCGAACGACTCGAAGGCCTGGTGCAGGTTTTCGGGCCAGTTTTCCGCATTGTGATTTCTGTAGCTATATGCCAGCACGTAACGACCCGTGGGGATGGCATTAATAAACGAAGTCAAATCCGCAATGGAGGCAGTATCCATGGTTGAAAATTCCCATACGGGACCATGGGAATTGTCGGGATTTGGCGTGGGTTCGCCACTTACAGGGTCGAAAGTGGCAATAATTATCCCGTTTCCATCGAAGCCGATCCCATAGGTCCAGATGTATTGTATTGTTCCGTTCAATTTGTACCATATTTCATTCCATGGAATATATGGATATATCCCCGTCTGGCAGTCGAGAGAGAGGATGTTATTGACAAATTCAAAATTCCGCGCAGGCTTAGTATACGTCACATACTCATATTCGTCATTTTTAAATTGATGAAAATGTGCCTGTCCCCAGCCATTTTTACCCTGAATCAGTTGGAAAGAGCTTTCCCTCCAGTTATAATACCCGATGGTGGCTGAATCAGGGCTAACCCGCCAGAAGTACACAATGCTGTCGGTAAGAATGGGAAACGAAGGGGTCCAGTTTACGATACCACCTCCTTGCGTAATGCTGGTTTGCTGCATAATCGGACTTTGAAACGCATCCGAAGTGTCGAGCTGGAACCACCAGGTTTGCGGAGCAGCAAAGGCATAGCCAGTAGATGCTTTGAGCGTAAGCGGAAGTTGGGGAACAACGGCATACTGAATGGGCCATACCGGAACGATTGCTGCAGATTTAATCAGCAGGCTGGCCTCTGCACTGTTATTGGTTTCTGACAGTTCTGCGATATTATCGAAGAAGTCCAGTGTGATGGAAAACGTATTTATCCCCACACCGTTTACTACGTCCACGGGCATTTTAAAGGTGATGGTATCTTTAAAACAGGTAGCTTTGACTTTCGTCAGATACGTCTGATGTATTGTTCCTTCGGGCATCGTGCGCTCCACGCGTACAATAAAGGAATCCGCAATAGCGCGACCCAGGTTGGTAGAAATTACGTTTACCGAAAAGGTGTCCGTTTCAACCGTGACATTGGCCGGCGAAAAATACACATTGGATGTAGTGATCATATAATCCGGCTTTTCGAATGCATTAAGTATAATGGCCGGATCACCATGCAGCATCATTTCCAGGCAGGTTGTTTTAATAATAAAATCGGTACTCTGAACATCTTCGACGGTTTTCTGTATGCATTTACCAATGGGTTGTCCGTATTGCTGACGGCCGACATTGTTATAAAAGCCGAGGGAATATGCATGCAGACCATAGGGTATTCCAAGGGTGCTGGAGGCCAGGTAGCCTATGGTGCCTTTGTTTTCGATCAATACGAATTCTTCGCTGGAGGTTGTTCCGTCGAGAAATAAATCGCCTGCATAACAGGAATTGGCGAGGATAAAAGGATATTTTCCGTAATTGCTGTATTCAGAAGGATAATCAAGACTCTGGTCAAATCCGATCCCGGCGGCGTGACCGAAAAATGTCATCAACGAAACCCCGTTGTTAATGATGGTTTTGAGCGAATCGGACTGGTTGATCTGGATGGGGTCAGTGGAGGTTTTCAAAAAGGTGCGCACAAAGCCACCGAATAAAGTATCCTCAATAATCTGTTTGTACAGATCAAGATAACCCCTATAGGTTACTTGTTCTGAAGCGCTTGATCCTCCGCCAAAATGCAGCACGTTTTTCATCCACTCCTGGGGCGTTTGCTGGGCAATTTCGTATTGTATTACTTTATCGAGGTACCATTGAACGTGGCTGCTGTTGCGGGCTGCCAGGCGGCCGGTGGGAACAGCAGGCTGGTAAAGGTTATCCACTATGCCATTGGTGAAAAGCAGGTCAGAAGGGGGGTTCCCAAAGGGAGGTACCAGGGTCTGTTCATAGTAGTATGCGTTTTTACGGTAGTAGGGAAACACACCGTCATGCCCCGCTCTGTAGCCTTTTCCGATGATGAACAGATCTTCGGGCTTCGTACCATAGGTAAGATAGGCTTCGTGCATGAAATTCTTTATCGCCAGCGGGTTTTTTAAAATGCCATATGCATACTGATCCCACAGATCGTTGACATTAATAATTAATGAGCTGTAGCCTGTAGTATTGCGATAGGTGGCGTATTCCTGAGCTTCTGTCATTAGTATTGGATGCGTCAGGATATAGTAATCGGCCTTAAGGTTATTGGCCAGTGTTTTATAACTGATAAATTTGTTGCCACTACCCACTGAATAAAGGCGGGAAACGTTTATTATTTTGGCGTCGGAAACAACATAGCATTTTTTTTCTGCACCGGAATTGGGGATGAGGGCCTTCAGGTTGGTCCCGTCCCACTGGCATTTGATTCTTTTGTGGTTCGTAAGGTCGTAAAACCTCACAGAATCGCCGGCTGCAGCACCCAGTGAGGTGAGGTTCAGATAGGTTTTTGCCGCCACTGCATCAGGGACGTACATCAGATAATCGCCCGTCATTTCCAGCGTGGGCGTGTGCGGATATTTTATTCTGATGGTCGCTATCGTATTTCTGTCAGCATCGAGGTACAGGTCATCAATGGAGCTGAAGGTAAAAGTTGTGGTGTTGTTAATTAGCGAGGGATCCAGCGTTCGTGCAAAGCGAAATATTCCGTATCCTTCATAGGTGGTATCAATTATGGTTCCGGTATACTGAATCCGCAGGTGGTGATCCGGAACAGCGAGAGCATAGTTAGAAACCCCCACAACCGTAATGTTGACAGTAGCATCAGGCCCCGTTGCATATTTGTTTGGTGTTGCCAGCGTTTTGCTGACGCTTCCACCCTTAATGAAAGGGTAATCAGCCCAGCCTTCCCCCGCGGTGTATTCCGGGTCGGTCAGTCCGCTGGATGTTGTGGTTCCGGCAAAATATTGGTTATTGTAATTTTCTTTCACCTCTTTGTAGAACCATGTAGCGGGCAAATAGGAACCGAATGAAACATCGTTTTCGATGCTCATGCGTCGGTTGTTCAGCGAAGAGTTCCAGGTGAGAAAGTATGCAGAAGAATCACTGAAAAGGCTGTAATCGGGATTGGCCTGATCGGCGTTGTTATTATACAGGGCCGTATCGAGCCATCCATCATTTTTTTTACCGTAAAATTCTATATAATCTGTGGGGTTGAACATCCCATCGCTTTGTCCATACACAAAAATATATTGTTCCTCTCCTCCAAAAAAAAGCTGAAGCGAACGGGGATCCATGGTTCCAACCGGGATGCCTGCACTGGTCAGTGCACTGTATGGGATTCTGTATATGCCGTCTTTGGTGATATAGATCTTGAAATATGACTGATTGTAATTGATCCACTCATTTCCATAAGGCTGGGAAAAAGCAGCAGTGGCAAGGAAAAATCCCAGTACAAAAAGCCATAGTTGTTTAATCATGGGAAGGAATTAAAAATAACTGTTTGATTTTTTCTCTGCCGGTGTGGTTACTGCTTCTTTTTTTCCATCGATGTTGAATTTCAACGAAAACACATTGGAGTAAAGAGCAACACTGGCATTGCCGATATCCGTAAGAGCATAATCAATCGATACAAGTTTTCTTATCGTTACCCCTACGCCCAGATTGGGCTGAAAGGTCCAGTGGCGGAGGCCTGCCATATCGCGTTCCTGCTGGAAATTTCCAAAACCACCCCGTAGAAAAACGATGTCGTTATATCCGAATTCCAGACCCAGATGGGGATCCAGCGAGATGGGATCGCTTTTTATCACCACATTCCGCATACCGTCGAAAGTCATATCAACATCCAGGGCAACGAGGCCGGTAAATTTTTTTCCAAAGTCAAAGTTTCTTCCTGCACCCAGGATTATGCGCGGCAGTGTGAGTTCAAGTCCGTTGTCGGGAATCTCGTTTCCTGTTCGAGCAAAGGTTTCCAGCATGGCAGGCGAAAGATCATAACTCCATGCATTAAAGGTTGAGGTAATATCTCTGGCCAGTACTCCAAAGCGCCATTTTTTGAGGTCATACTGAGCCCCGGCATCCAGACCGAAACCCCAGGCACGCGCAAAGTCTCCCACCCGGCGGTGAATAATCTTTACATTGGCTCCATAACGGAGTCCGGGAATTTTTGAGCTTCTGGCATACGAAAATAAAAACCCATAATCGGCCGCAGAAAATTTGGTGATGCGGTCGTAATCAATGTTTCCTTCAGCATCGATAAGTTCAGTTGTATTGGGAATATCGTCCACGGCAAAGCGGATGATGCTGAGGGCGGCTACGCTCTGGGGATCAATTCGGGCGGCTACTGCGCCATAATCGTACTTTGCAATACCAGCAAAATATTCGGCATGCATCAGTGAGCCCTGAATCTTTGAGGGAATCATGAGGAGTCCGGCCGGATTCCAATAACCGGAAGTAACATCATTTACAATCGACACGGAGGCATTTGACATCGCAAGCGCCCGCGCACCAACTCCGATAGAAAGAAATTCGTTGCTGTATTTAGGAGCTTGTCCGTAAGTAAGACCGGCAAACAGCATTATTATTACACCTGTAATCCAATAGTTTTTCATGGTCAAAATCTAAAAATTCCGGTATAAAACGGGTACTTGCGGTATTTATTATATCTGCATTAGTATGAAAACATCAAATACAGCCGGGACCACAACTGACGTTAAAGTTCTACCTTTGTATTGAATACACAATAATTGACAAATTTACAAAATAATGGCATCTTTTCAAACTCCGGAACAATTTCGTGAAATTGTATATGCTTTTCAACAATCCAGGATTATTTTAACTGCCTATGAACTCGATCTGTTTTCGGCCATGGATGCGGGGAACCAGACTTCTGAACAGATCGCCGGAAGCGCAGGGTCAAACCCAAGGGCGACCGATCGGTTACTCAATGCGCTGGTGGCAATCGGGTTGGTGGAAAAAAAGAAGGGACTTTTCAGCAATGGAAAATTTGCACAAAAATATCTTGCCAAAAATAGCCCGGATTACCTTTCGGGATATGGACATACGTTGAATATGTGGAATACCTGGTCCGGTCTGACTGAGGCCGTGAAGACCGGTAAATGTAAAGTCCGTAAGGAAAAGAACCAGGTGGGATGGACCCACAACTTTATCGCGGCCATGCACGAACGCGCCAGGTTACAGGCGGACAATGTGGTGAAAAAAATTCCGGTGAAGACTGTGGGGAATGTCCTTGATATTGGCGGAGGATCCGGTGCCTACACCATTGCCCTGTTAAAACAGCACAAAGCCTTATGGGCAACTATTTTTGATTTGCCCGAAGTGCTGGTTCAAACCAAAGAATATGTGGAGCGGGCCGGATTTACGGATAGAATAAGGTTTCTGGCCGGAGATTATCACGAAGATAATTTTGGGGAAGGGTATGACCTGATTTTTCTATCGGCCATTGTGCATATTAATTCGTATGATGAAAACAGGCGGTTGATCGCGAAATGCGCACGGGCACTCAATCCTGGGGGGCAGGTGGTGATTCAGGATCATGTAATGGACCTTGATCGCACCACTCCGGTGAACGGGGCCTTTTTTGCTTTAAATATGCTGGTCGCAACCGAGAAAGGCGATACTTATACCGAAGAAGAAATAACAAGCTGGATGGAACAAGCCGGTTTGAGTAATTTTCAGACGATTCCAACGCTCAATAACGCGATGATCATCGGAACAAAAGAATCCTGAATGTTGACGAGTTTTTTTCGTTTCAAAAAGAGAATCAACCCGTGAGGGGTAAGCTTTACGAGGAGTGTCAGTATTTTATTGATACGACCAGGAACCACCACTGCTTTTTTGCTGAACAGGGCCTTCAGGCTTAATCGCACCACGTGCTCAGCAGTCATCATCATACCGCTGCGCATCGCTTTTTTATGATCAAATTTATTCTGGTCGAACAGGTTGGTGGCAACGGCTCCGGGGCACACACAGGTCACACTTACGTGATCGTCGATCAGCTCGCTGCGCAGCGCACGACTGTAACTCTTCAGGTAGCGCTTGGTGGAGGCGTAATAGGAAAGTCCCGGGTAAGGGGTATGGGCAGAAAGCGAGGACATATTCAAAATATATCCGGATTTTCTTGATTTCATGTCTTTACCGAAATACGTGCAAAGCATCGAGGGCGTTACCATGTGGAGCTGCATGATTTGCGCGGCTTTTTCAGGCTCAATATCTACTGCATCTTTATAAAAGAAAAAACCTGCATTGTTGATCAGGATCTGCACCTGGAGCCCCTTTTGAGCGCAATACGTATATAATTCTTCAGCGGCGTCTGCGCGCGCAAGGTCCATAAATACGGGTAGTACGATAACTTTATATGCTTCCGAAACTTCTTTTGATAATTTTTCCAGTGCTTCTTTTTGGTTGCTCACCGCAATGATATTCATTCCGATTGCGGCCAGTTGCTGCACAAATTCGTATCCCATGCCTGAACTGGCGCCGGTTACCAATGCATAACCCTGGTCGGTTTCTTTGATCATCTGTCGCACTTTATTTTTGAAGTTCTTTTAGCAGGTAAGACGGGAGGTTCTCAATATGCTTATGACAGGCCATATCGCGCGAATACATCCGGGCAATACAATAATTGGCGTGTGAGCAGGCGTTGGGGGAAGCATCTCCTTTTTTTAAGCGGTTAATAAATCCGGGCTCGTTGAGCAGGGCTCGGGCCATGGATACCCCTTCAAATCCGGCATTCAATACCATTTCAATTTTTTCGGAAGAGGTCAGTCCCCCGACATAAATCAGCGGAACCTTAAGCTGTTCGCGGAATCTGAGGGCATCTTCAAAAAAATAGGCGTCGGTAAAAGGTTTTTCTTTGATCATCCATTTCCCGAAAAGGCCGACGCCGGTTTTCAGAAACCAGTTATCCATGTAATAGGTAAGCGTCCGTATCGGCATTGCGCCCCGCATGACGATCATGGGGGCCTTACTCACGAATCCCCCGCTGAGCACGATGGCGTGAACCCCCAGGCGTTCGAGCTGTTTTCCTGTTTCGATACATTCGGGAAGTTGCATCCCTGCGCGGAATCCGTCGTACATATTCATTTTTACGATTACAGCCATATCCTTACCGGCCGCGTCCATTACCTGTTGCATGGCCATATTCATAAAGCGCATGCGGTTTTCGAGGCTTCCGCCGAATTCGTCCTTCCGCCGGTTGGTATAGGGCGAAAGAAACTGGCTGAGAAGGTAGCCATGGCCTGCATGAACTTCAATCGCATCGAATCCGCCTTCGCGGGCAATGTTTACGGCATCGCCAAAAGAAGCTGCAATGCTGGTGATCTCATCTTTTTTTAAACCCCGCGCCCAGGTGGGGGAATAGATGTTTATTCCGGTGGATGCGCCAACCGGCCATTCCCCGGCAACGCTCTTTTTCGACATATTTCCACAATGGCCGATCTGAATCGATGCAGCCGCGCCTTCGCGGTGGATGGCATCGGTGAGTTTGCGCAGTTCCGGAAGAATTTCCCTGCGGAGCCAGAGCTGGTGCGGAAACGAAAGGCCATTGCGGCACACAGAGGCGTAAGCAACGGTAGTCATTCCAATACCTCCTGCCGCCACCGATTGATGGTAGTTGATGAGTTGTTGCGATACCGTATTGCCCGGACACATTCCTTCGAAGGCAGCAGCACGGATGGACCGGTTGCGGATTTCGAGGGGGCCAAATTTTACGGGGGTAAAAAGCAAGGGGTTTTGCATAAAAACGTTGTGGAATTTGAAACAGATTACCGTGTCACAATTCTTCCCATTCCATTATTCAGCCTGGCGTAAGCTTCTTTTAATTCTTTATCGCGCTGTAGTAAAATCATGATATCTTCTACACTTCCATCCTGCTGCAAGGTGCGAAGTTCTTCCTGTACCTGGTGGATCATTTTTTCCAGCCGCCTCGAACGGATGGCCAAAACGGATTCCATGATATCTTTAATGAGAATATGTTTGTTTTCGTCTTCTTTGGAAGGAACTTCGATACGGTGTTTCAGCACCCAGTTCTTACTTAGCAGGTGTGGTGAACTAATCAGGTCGATGCAGGTTTCAGCAATGTTATGATCGGGAAAATTGATAAAGTATTGTTCATCGGGGACAATGCTTTTTTCAATGGATTCGGAAAAGAGCCTGAAAATCTGGTTAAACACAGCATCTTCAAATTCGAGTTCGTCATTTTTCAGTTCCTTCACCAGGAACTCACCCACTTTAACGTTGTAATCACAGGGCTGTCCGTTGGCATCGGTATCGTTGACCGTAATCTCGATGTTGCCATAATTCAGCAGAAGCTGGATGATATATTTTTCCTGTTCATAGCTATTGAGCGGGTCGAGCAGAATGTTTTGCTCCTTGGAGGGAATTACAACATCCGGAATATCTTCCTCGGTAGCAGTGGGTTCTTTATGGGCAATTTTCTTACGCAGCAAACGGTTCAGCTCATTCACCAGGGTTTGTTCGGGAATGTTCATCATTTCGCTGCACTGCCTGAGGTACAGGCCCCTGCTGATCTGGTCGGGAATGAGCGAAATGGTTTGAACAATATCCTTGATGAGGCCGGCGGTCTTGATGGGATCGTGACGCGATTCCTCCATCATCAGCTTTAGCTTAAACGCGATAAAATTAACAGCGTTTTTTTCGATGAAGGCTTCGAGTTCAGCCGGACGGTGGGAGCGGGCAAAGGAATCGGGGTCTTCACCATCGGGAAACAGCACGATGCGGACATTCATGCCTTCTTCCAGAATCATTTCTGTACCGCGCATGGCGGCTTTGATTCCGGCACTATCGCCGTCATATAAAATCGTAATATTCGAAGTATATCGCTTGATGAGCCTGATTTGATCGGAGGTGAGAGAGGTTCCTGAGGAGGCCACCACATTCTCCACACCCGATTGAAAGAGGGAAATCACATCGGCATTTCCTTCCACCAGCAAGCAGTGGTCAAGTTTAGCGATGGCGTTACGGGCAAAATAGATCCCGTAAAGGGTTTTGCCTTTATTGTATATTTCCGACTCGGGGGAGTTTACATATTTAGGTTTTTCTTTTTCGTTGGTCAGGATGCGCGCGGTAAAACCAACCACCCGGCCCGACTGATTATGGATCGGAAAAATCACCCTGCCCCTGAACCGGTCGTACATCCGCTGATCCTTTTCGATACTCAGTCCGAGTTTTACCAGGTATTCTTTGACATAACCGTTTTTTAAGGCGGCACCCGTGAGGTTGTCCCACTCATTGGGACTATACCCCAGCTGGAATTTTTTAATGATATCTGTGGTAAAATCCCTTTCCTTCAGGTAGGACAGGCCGATAGCTTTACCCTCTTCACTTTCGAAAAGCTGTGTCGAGAAATGTTTCTGTGCAAAGGCATTCAGCAGAAAGAGACTTTCCCTTTCATTGGCAGCGGCCTTTTCAGCGGGATCGGCCTCGGCTTCCTCAATTTCGATGTGATATTTGTTGGCCAGATAACGCAGGGCTTCGGGGTAAGTGTAATGCTCGTGCTCCATCACGAAATTTACGGCATTGCCGGCTTTGCTGCACCCAAAACACTTGTAGATCCCTTTAACCGGGGAAACCGTGAAGGAGGGCGTTTTTTCGTTATGGAACGGACAGAGCCCCAGCATGTTCACCCCGCGTTTTTTCAGGGTAACAAAATCACCGACCACTTCTTCGATTCTGCAGGTCTCAAGTATTTTCTGAACGGTTTCCGGGGGGATCATAGTAAATTAAGAATTCCGTGCTAAAATTAGCAAAAACTGATGATTTGTGTACTTTTGTTTTTGCTGAAATGAAAAACTAAGAGGCATATCTACAGTGAAAACATCACGCGCTTATCTCATACTTCTATGCATTGCAGGCTGTTTCTTTATGATGGCATGCCGCGCCACGCGCGACCTTCATCACCAAACACCGGCAGTAGTTTCAGAGGCTTTTTTTACCGCGTTGCGTAATCAGGAATATGATAAAGCCAAAAGCCTGGCAACAGAAGAATCCGCCAGAATTGTTGGGGTAATACAAACACTTTCTGAGATGGGAGGGGGTGTGAACATTTTGCGTGATAATAAAAAGGAGCTGATCAATTGCATTGAAGAGACCGATCGTGCCATATGTAACTATAAGTCATTCAGTGGTCCTGATGAAAAAGTTTACCTGGTTAAACTAAAAGGGCAGTGGCTGGTCGATCTGAAGGGAGCCGAAAGAGAGGGTTCCCCGGCACAATAGCCAATGGTTAAATTTTAACGGAAGCATTGTTTCTAGTTTCTTTCCCTATACATTTGCAGGGTTATTTATAATTCATTGTACTATGAACATTATTATTGCCGGTGACGGTGAAGTGGGGTTTCATTTAGCCCAGTTACTTTCTGATGGCACACAGAACATTACCATTGTCGATCCACAGGAAGACCTGTTAAAAAGGATCGAGGATCATTCAGATTTGCTTACGATAGTTGGGGATTCAACGTCTCCGTCGGTTTTAAGACAGGCAAGGGTTAAGGATGCCGATTTACTGATTTCGGTGCTTCACGATGAGCGGACCAATATCATCACAGCAGCCCTTGGTAAAAAATTGGGGGCTAAGCGTACTATTGCCCGTATTGATAATCCTGAGTACCTGCTCGACGATAGCCGCACCATGCTTAAGGAAATGGGTGTTGATACGCTGGTTTGTCCGGAAAGAATTGCTTCCAAGGAAATTGTTAAATTATTGGATCAGCCTGCTGCTACTGAATTTTTTGAATTTTCTGATGGCAAACTGATTTTGTTTCTGATTAAACTCGAGGCCAATGCAAAAGTGGTCGGACAAAGTCTCGACCAGATTGCACGGGAAAATAAAAACCTGGATTTCCGGGCGATTGCAATACACCGGAATTCAAAAACCATCATACCGCGTGGCAATGATGTATTTCAGGTGGACGATATGGCCTATGTTATTTCAAAACCTGAAGCCATCGACAGGCTGCTTGAGCTCGCCGGTAAAGTAAAAACCCCGGTACATTCAGTAATGATTGTTGGTGGCGGTCGCATAGGGCGGAAAACAGCAGCGTTTCTCGAAAATGATAAGCATGTAAAAATCATTGAACAGGACCGCGAACGTTGTGGCTTTTTATCAGATATGTTAAGGAAAACCATGATCATTAACGGCGATGCCCGTAGTTTTGAATTGCTCGAGGAAGAAGGAATTTCCCAAATGGATGCTTTTCTGGCGCTCACTGAAGATTCGGAAACCAATATTCTTACCTGCCTGATGGCCCGGCGATATGGCGTTAAGCGCACCATTGCCCTGGTGGAGAATATAGATTATATTGATATTTCACAAAGAATAGGGATTGATACCATTATCAATAAAAAGCTCACCACAGCAAGTTATATTGTACGCTTTACGCTGGGCGAGGGGGTGATGTCGTCGAAATGCCTGATAGGTGTCGATGCCGATGCCCTTGAATTCACAGCAAAGACGGGTTCTAAAGTAACTAAAAAACCTATCCGTGAACTTGATTTCCCGAAAAACGCCATCATTGGGGGCATTGTCAGAGGCACTCAGAGTTTTATTGCGATGGGAAGTTTTCAGATTCAGGAAGGCGATCATGTGGTAGTCTTTACTATGCCGGAAGCAATAAAAAGTGTAACCCGATTATTTAGTTGATGATGGGGTGGTATTCCTGCATCAGTGTTTTAACCGGTGGGATGTAGATTAGTGTCTTAGGTCCCGAATGACAAAGAATAAATTTAAACGGACTTCCTGGAAATCCTCATTAAACTCAAATGAATCCAAACGCGATTAATTTTAAAATGGTTTTCCGAACCATTGGGATGGCGCTTATGATAGAAGGAGGCTTTATGCTCACAGCCCTCCCGTTTTCGTTTTATTTTCATGGGGGGGATTATAAAGCAATCATCCTGTCTTCACTCATCACCCTCATTGCAGGTTTTTTACCTTATGTTTTTACCCTGAAAAACCCGGATAAACATGTGGGTAAACGGGAAGGATATCTCGTTGTAACCTGCACATGGATAGCCATGTCGATATTTGGGTCTTTACCTTATTTGATCAGTGGGGCCATTCCAAACTTTACGGATGCTTTTTTTGAAACCATGTCGGGGTTTTCCACTACCGGAGCCTCTATCCTTACCGATGTTGAAGTTGTTCCCAAAGGCTTACTCTTCTGGCGAAGTATGACGCATTGGATCGGGGGTATGGGAATTATTGTATTATCTGTTGCGATCCTTCCTTTTCTTGGGGCAGGGGGGGTGCAGTTGTTTTCTGCAGAATCTTCCGGACCTATGAAGGATAAACTTCATCCCCGCATCCGCGAAACAGCCAAAAAACTGTGGGGGATTTATTTTCTTTTAACCCTTGCTGAAATTCTTTTGCTGCTGGCTGGCGGAATGCCGTTGTTCGATTCAATGTGTCATTCCTTCGGGACCCTGGCTACGGGTGGGTTTTCCACAAAAAATATCAGCATAATGGGATATTCTCCATACATTCAATATGTAGTGACCATTTTCATGATTCTGGCGTCGATCAATTTTACGCTGCATTTTTATGCCCTTAAAGGGGATTTTAAAAAATTCTGGAAAGATGATGAGCTGAGGATGTTTTTACTCATTATTCTGGCATCCGGTTTATTCATTGGGCTCACACTTTTCATACAAAATGCTTATGATCTGGAACATTCGATGCGGGCTGGTTTTTTTCAGGTTGCATCCATCATTTCCTGTACAGGGTTTGCCAGCGAAGATTTTATCTTATGGCCTACCCAGCTATGGCTTGTGTTGCTATTTTTAATGCTGATCGGGGGTTGTGCAGGAAGCACCACGGGTAGTGTAAAAGTGATGCGTTATCTGATGCTTCTGAGGATGGGAGGGCGTGAGTTTAAAAAAATCTTTCATCCTAACGCTGTTTTCGTGGTTCGGTATAACCAAAGGCCGGTAGCTGAAGAAATCCTTACCAAAATCGTGGCTTTCTTTTTCATTTATTTACTCACTTTTGCAACAGGGATTCTATTATTATGCATCAATGGGATTGATCTTATCTCCTCTGCGGGTGCGGTCGCAACAACTATGGGTGGTATTGGCCCGGGACTCGGAGTCTTTGGTCCCATGAGCAATTTTTCTGCAGCGCCCGATTTTACCAAATGGGTGCTTTCGTCCTGTATGTTATTGGGAAGACTGGAATTGTTTTCGGTTTTGATAATACTCACACCCAGTTTCTGGAAAAAATAGCGAAAGATTTCTCCATAAAAAAACCGACACTGAATAGGGTCGGTTTTTTTTTGTGCAGAATAGGATCTTGAAATATTACTTAGAATACTGAAGAACAGTTTAGAAGATCATACATTATCCGAGGATAATAACGGCCGCTGCCAAGAACAACATCAGCACTGCATAGGCCAGCCAAAATACATACTCCTTTGAGGTGTTCATAGCTTTTGTTTTTAATTGTTTTACAGTCATAATGCGTTAATTGTTTCAAAGTTACACCCGACTTTCGGATAAGTCAACCAATAAACAGTTATCGGTTATTATTGTAAAGTCTGCGGTAAATAAATGAACTAATCATGTCTTATTTTTAACTCTTATAAATAAGACAGCGATTCTTAAAAAGGGTTGCCTGTATTTGTGAAATATTTAAGAATTGTTAACAAATTCATGCTTTGTGCTTATGTTTATGCTTGAGGTTCGCGAGGTATAAACTAACATGTTGAGCGCCTGCATTGGTATATCCGAATTTTTATTATTTTTGTCGGTGTAAAACCGCCGTCCATGAAAATAAAACTTGCCCTGCTTGCCCTTTGCATTCTTCTTGCCTCAATGACTTTTGACAAACCAGCCTATCAATTGTTTGATGTGAGGGGCAGAAAGACCAATTATGATAAGATGGTCAGGGATGCTGCAGGATGTGAAGTGGTTCTTTTTGGCGAATTACACAATAATCCGTTGTCGCACTGGCTGGAGTTGCAATTGGCGAAGGACATTTTTAAAATAAAAAAGCAGGACCTGATGCTGGGTGCAGAAATGTTTGAGTCTGACAACCAGAATGTGCTGAATCAGTATCTGAAAGGTGGGATTCCGGAAGACACCCTGGCCGTTCAGGCAAGGCTGTGGCCCAACTATGTTACCGACTATAAGCCCCTGGTCGAATTTGCCCGCAACACAAACCTCCAGTTTGTAGCCAGTAATATTCCCCGTAAATATGCAGCCATGGTGTTTAAAGGGGGATTCGAAGCATTGGACAATCTTCCGGCTGATGAAAAGAAACTGTTTGCCCCCCTGCCAATTATTTACGATCCGGAAATGGAGTGTTACAGCAAAATGCTCGAGATGAATATGGGCGGACATTCTTCTCCCAATCTTCCAAAGGCACAGGCCATGAAAGACGCCACCATGGCTTACTTTATTAAGCAGAATCTGAGTGAGAATAAAACCCTGCTGCATTTCAATGGATCCTACCACAGCGAATTTTTTGAAGGGATTATGTGGTACCTCAAAAATATGGATCCTTACATGAAGGTACTTACTATTGCCACGGTAGAACAAAACGACCTGTCTAAATTATCGGAAGAGTATATCCTGCTGGCAGACTACATTATTGTGGTGCCTGATGATATGACCAAGACGTACGAATAAGGTACACCGGTAACAGCAATTATCGCTTCTTTGTACTTAACGGCTACAAATTGCGTTTTTAAACAACCCTTGTTAATATTTAAACCCTGCAGCCGCTGCATACGTATACCTATGTTGTAATTTTGCACCTATGGAACCCAGTGCCGACATCGAAAACAAACCTCTGCCATTTTACAAAGCACCTGTATTCAGGAAACGCGTGCGCAAAGCGCTGATCACACTATCGGTGCTGGCTGTGCTGGTGGGAAGTGTGGGTATTTTTATCGGGTATTTTTATGAAGATACCGTAAAGAGTATTATTATCTCACAGCTTAATAAAAGGTTGAATTGCAAAATTGATGTCAGGGAAATAGAATTTTCAATCTTCGAAAAGTTTCCTTTTGCGTCCGTCCATTTTATGGATGCAACAGTGTACGATGCCTATCCGGACACGACAAAGATGAATGAAGATGCCGGGAAAAAGGCAAAGAAATACCGGGCATACAAAAATGATAGTATCCTGATGAAGGCAAAGGATGTTTATCTGCAATTGTCGATCTGGGATATGATTTTTGGTGAATACCGCGTCCAGCGGGTAGAATTGAGCAATGCCCGGTTACAACTCAAGATTTTCCCCAATGGGGAAGAAAACTATGATATTTTAAAACCTTCTGAAGATACGGTGGGTACTGATGATTTCAGCTTCGATCTTCAAAAACTGCTGCTGAATAATGTGGCCATAAGTTATGTGGATTACCCGGCCCATCAGGATTATGCCATACTGGCCAAAGAGGTGATGCTGAAGGGTGCATTTACGGAAGACCGCTATGATCTGGGCGTTTATGGGGAAGTGGCGGTGTACAAGATAAAGTCGTACGGTGAAAATTATTTCAGGTCGCAGAATACTTCCGTGGATTTTACTATGATAGTAGATCAAACCCTGGAAACCGTGACCTTTTCCTCCGGTGAAATTAACATCGGGGGTATGGCGCTTTCACTGATGGGATATGTAGCCTGGGGGGATGCACGTGAAGAACTTGATCTGACGGTTTCGGGTAATGATTTGCCGTTGCAGGCTTTTATGGATGAAATCCCGGCCATGTGGCAACCCTACATCAGTGCTTATGATGGTACGGGAAGGTTTGATTTTAATGCCATTGTGAAAGGTTCTTATGCAGGGGAGAACGTGCCTGTTTTCTCTGCAAATGTTTCCCTGGTCAACGGGGAACTCAGTCAGAAAAAGACGGGTATCACCCTGACTGATGTTAGCTTTAAAGCATCGTATACCAATGGGGATCGTCAAAACAGTACCACTTCCGTGATAAAGTTGTCGGAGTTTTCTGCACGGCTGAAACAGGGCATGGTCAGTGGAAGTTTTGTGATGAAAAACTTCAGCAAGCCCGATATTACACTGAATGCAAAGGGAAGTTTTGATCTGGCCGAATTGCACGACTTTATTCAATCCGATACCATTTCCGCCATGAGCGGAAAAGTTGAATTTGATCTGTTGTACAAAGGGCAGCTGGAGGGCACTTCGGGATTCACCGGAGCCGACTTTGTGCAATCCACCTCTTCGGGTACCCTGAAGTTATCTGACGCCAATTTTGAATTCCGCGACAACAAACTCCGCTTTAACGGACTGAACGGGAACTTTGAGTTCAGCAGCAACGATGTTATTTCAAAAGATTTTAAGGGCAAGATCGGGAATAGTGATTTTTTTATAAATGGATATTTCCGGAATGTGTTGCCCTATATTTTCCTGAAGGATGAACGCCTGCAGGTTAATGCCACTTTTGTTTCGCAGAACATCGACCTGGATGAATTGCTGCAGTACCAGGTGACCTCGGGTGATACGGTGCTGAGGTTAGATTTGTCGCCCAAACTCGACCTGAGTTTCAATGTGAATGTGCGCAATTTCAGTTTCGGAAAATTCAAGGCAACAGATATTAAGGGCGGGTTAAAGATCCGTAATCAGCAGATTCTTGTGAGTGGTTTTTCGTTCTGGGCTATGGACGGGCGTGTTAGCGCCACCGGATTGATCGACGGTTCACGCCAGGATAAGCTGCTGATCAGTTGTGACGCACACCTTGAGCATGTGGATATCCGGAAAATGTTTTTCCAGATGAATAATTTCGGACAGGAACACTTGCGCGATGAGCACCTCAAAGGCTTTCTTACTGCCAATATCGTGATGGGTTCGGTGTGGAGCAATACGTTCGAGGTGGACCTTTCAACGATATACGCCAACGCCGGCATCACCATCGAAAACGGGGAACTGTTGCACTATGCGCCTATCGAAGGCTTGTCGGAGGAACTCAAGAACCGGAATTTTTCCAATATAAAATTTGCCACCCTTAAGACCAGCATAAGCATCAAAGATCAGATTATTACCATACCTCCCACCAATATCGTTAATGATGCAGTGGATGTGGACATTTATGGCACTCACACATTTGATAATGTAATTGATTATCATGTTTCGGTTTTGTATGCTGAAATCCTGAATAAAAACCGCGAGAAACAAAGCGAGTATGGACAAATAGAAGATGATAACCTGCACCGCGAACGTTACTTCTTCCGGATAACGGGTACTACAGAAAATCCGATCTATCAGAAAGTCGATAAGAAAGCCTACAAAGAAAACATTTCCACGAAATTGAAAGAAGAAAAACAGAATTTAAAAGACCTTCTGAATAAAGAATTTAACTGGTTTAAGAAGGACACACTGAAAACCAAAAAGCCCGATGTAAAGCCCACCACCAAGCCCGGTGATAAAGAAAAGGAGCAGGAGTTTCAGTTGGAATGGGAGTGAGGGCGATATAAGTTAGAAAGTAGAAAGTTGGAAAGTAAAACTTTTTCATCACCAACTTTCTGCTTTTGAACTTTTGAACTTTCCACTTTCTAATTACGTACTTTTTTAGATGCCGCTGATTCTAAAAGAAACTTTCCCTGTCAGATTTTTTATGGGGGTATCGAAGGCATAAGGGCCGTAGCGGTAAAAGGCCCCGCCTCCCAGGCCGAGATAAGCAATGTTTAGTAGTTTGATACGAATAATATTATCAATAATTAACCCTGCTTCATAAAAGCCTTTTGACGGTTCTTGCGCTATCTTATTATTGTGTACTTCCGGGTGATCGATGGTGCCGAACATGAGATTGTGGGCCAGGGTGAATTCAGGCTTGAAGTTTTTGGTTTTAAACAGGAAATTCCCAAAGTTGTGGGTAAAGAAAAAACTGACATACTGGTCACTCACGAATTCATCGGTGCGCATGGTCTGGAAGCTGTTGCGCAGGAAAAAGGAAACATCACCCCCATAACTTCCCCTGCCCCTGAACATGCGGGGAAAAGGAACGGATCCCCATATTTTTCCGGCTTCAGCCAGTAAGCTCATCTTCCCAAAATTACGGATGGTGAATTGTTGTGATATGCCCAGTTCCAGTTTTGAATAATCATAGTTGCCGCTTAAAAACCCTGATAATCCACGGGTGTACGTCGTAAATAATACCGGGTAGCGGGTAACCGATGAGAACCTTTGTCCAAAAGCCTGTGTTATCTCGTCCTTTACGGTATAGCGTAATCCGGCGCGTAGCTCGGCAAACTGAAAGCTTGAATCGGCGGCGGTTTCGGAGCCCTGAAAAGTATAGTCGTACAATGGTCTTATTTCTGCCTGCTGAAGGGCGATTTCTGCTTCCAGAAATTTGAAGGTACGGAACCTGAATCCTGCTTCGGTAAGTTCGGCAAAATCGAACTGTTTGCCAATCATACCAAACCAGTATGATGAGTTACGGAAGCCGCGCAGACTGCTCAGTCCGGGTTCCTGAATATCATACCGGTATTTACTATAGAGCTCCATATCGTGCTTTTTCCAGAGACGGAACAGCAGGTCGCCGCCGTACTTATATTTTTTATCGTCGAGCCCGTAGCCAAAATATCCGCCTACTGTGAACCATCGGGCAATTTTTTCGCCTGTTCTTACACCCAGCCCCAGCCGGTGACCTTCCGCTTCGTTGAAGTTGTATAGTTTTTCAAAGGACCAGTCGAGAGGCCCGATAGGGAGAAACCCATCGAGCATAGCCGGGACCGCATGGATGATATAATCCAGATGCGCCTTTTTTCCCAGGGAATCCATATACTGATAGGTCCGGATTTCTTTGCTATTTAAGGTGTCGTTGCGGAAATGCGCCCACTGCAGACTGTCGCGCAATATGGCAGAATCCGACATCAGCACGCGGTCGGGGCCGAAATCGCTTCCTTTCAGTGGCGGATCCAGGTCAACATCATCAATGTAGCTTCGGCCTTTGAGCAGGAGTCCCAGTTTATCGTTGGGATATTTGGGCAGCAGCCACTCGTAGTTCAATTGCTCCGGAAACCATTGTTTCCCGTTAAGGAACACGTACTGCTGCTGAATGCTGATGCTCCACAAGCCTTCTTCGGCGGGAGTGGCGATGATGTTTTGAATGGCATATCCATTCGTATTAATATATACAATCCCTTTCAGACCATTAAATGTTTTTCCTTTTAAAGGATAGAAGGAGATCACATAAATACTATCGTTGTTCTCATAAAGGGTGTCTTCCAGAACATACTGGTAACGGCCGATAGCGCCTTGTGCCAGCGGATTCTGGTAACCGGCCACGGTGCCGGTATTCAGGTTGATTTCTGGATCGTAAAAGGAAAAGGGTTGTACATCGGTGGCCAGGGACGCGAAGTTGGGCGATTTAAACCCGGAAACCCTGTTGCCCAGAATGGTTTCTTTACTTTTATCAGGCGCCATAAAGATGCGGCGTGTATATGATTCCATCATGAGCAGATGCTGGGTTTCGGAACTTTTTACCAGTGCCATGAGGGAGCTGTCGACCTTGCTGCTATCGGTTTTCCAGCTTTCGATGCTGGCATAATATTGTTCACCGGGAATCCATTCCGCTGTGATTTTATTGTAGGAACGGCAGGAAAACGCCGGCAGTTCTTCGGGATCGTTGCGTTTGCGGTTTTCAATAACCTTACGGATGATGCGGTGGGCGGGGTTTTCGCCGGGAACAATCACCACTTCTGAAAGTTCGTAATGCACCGGTGCCATAAATATTTGCATCTGTTGAACAGCAGAAATGCAAAGCACTTTTTTGGGAGCATAGCCCACGTATGATAGCTGGAGGAATTCCGGCTTTATGAGTGTGCTGATGTTGAAATGGCCGTCGATATCGGTTCTTCCGCCCTGGTGGCTGTTGTTAATCACGATGCTGACAAATGCCAGGGGATCGCCGGTCACAGAATCTTTCACGGTGCCGCTTACGGTCCATGGCTGAGCCTGTCCGGGCAGCGCCCATGAGCAACTCAGAACAGCCAGTAGAAAGAGATATGTCAGGAGACGGCGCATCAATTTTTTACAAACCTAATCATTAATGAAATATGATGTATTTTTGCTGACTAAAATAATTAAATCCATAACAATGAAAAAAATCGCTGTTAGCACCTTGTTAGTGACCGCCCTGGTTGGAATAAAGAACGTTGATGCACAGGACTGCATCTCCTATTTTCCTGTAAAAGCAGGAGTGGTCACCGAAATGACCTCCTATGATGGAAAGAATAAAGAAACGGGATTAAGCCGTACGACGGTTCTCAGCAACGAAACCACAGCCGATGGTTATGTGGTAAAAATCAAGAGCGAAGAATTCGATGCTAAGGGTACAATGAAAAACAACGGGGAATATTCTTATAGCTGCGCCGGTGGAAAATTCATCTTCAGCATGAAGAATTTATTTGACAAGCAGAATAGTACAGCCTATGAAGGTATGGATGTGGCTATGGATGCTACGGACATTGATATGCCAACGCAGCCGGTCGCAGGAACCGTATTGAAAGATGGTAGTTTCACCATGACTGTCAGCACCAACGGAACAACCATTATGACCATGAAAACCAGGATGTACAACCGAAAAGTAGTGGCTGTTGAAACCATTACTACGAGTGCCGGCACCTTTGAATGTATCAAGATTACTTACGACCTTGAGACCGATGCCATGTTTAAATTCGTCACCAAAGGTGTTGAGTGGTATTCCAAAGAAGTGGGTGCTGTAAAAGCCGAAAGCTACGATACTAATGGAAAACTGTTGGGTAGCAGCCAGCTCACAAAGATTACCCGTTAACGAAAAATCTTGAAGGTTTAGAAAAAAAGTGTATTTTTGCAGCACTGATGGTCTCGTGGCCGAGTGGCTAGGCACCGGTCTGCAAAACCGATTACAGCAGTTCGAATCTGCTCGAGACCTCAATAAAAACCGCAATTCTGAAGCATTTCAGGTTGCGGTTTTTTATTGGCCAAAGGCCGCCGCTGAAAGAAAGGGATCAAAGGAAAAAGTTGAGGAGTGTTGTGGCGGCATCGCTGTGGTGTCTTCAAAGGACACCTCTTCTTTTCTAGCTTCGAGCCAACAGCAATGCATCCCGGCTACAATTATTTTTTCTTCCCCTTCAACCTTTTGCATGAACAAAAGGTTGAGCCAAAATTCTAGTCAAAGCAAAGCTATCCCCCCGCCCTCAAAAAAGGCCGCAAATCACGCAAGGTAGTGCCGAAAATTCCCGCTGGCAGCTTTCTCCGGATGATCCTCAACGAACACCTTTCTTTGAGTAAAGATTCTCTCGTTCATTTTCGACAGAGCCGGCAGCGATAAAACTGCTGCCTGGCCCCTTGCGGATTTGCAGGCCTTTTTCGATTCACGCCCGCGCACGCCCGCTGCTTTGACAAGGCCACCGCACACGCTCTTAGCGAAGTGGCTACAAGGCCAAAATGGATAAAGCGTGCTGATGTAATTTCCAATTGCAGCGAAGCGTCTACGGGCGACCTGATTGCTCTGAAAGAGCAAAGTCCCGGCACACAGCAATAGCGGCTGCTGAACGAAGGGTAATCCCGGAGCGGCTTATTGCAGTTTCTTCAGTGCAATGAAGTACTGCCAGCAATAAGCAAGCTGAGGGGGCCTGTGCGACCGTGGCGTGAAAGCAGTCCGCGGTTTCGCAAAGCATGCAGTAATTTTAAAGTTAGCAGTCGCTGTTTTTGCGTGCGAAAATTGCCTTGGGCCGGGAAAGCGGTTTTGTTTACTTTTGACAAGACAAAAGTAAAATAAAGAAAATGAATGCTTTACGGTTGCAGTGCCGTTGGAAGGAAGAAGTAAAAAGATGTGGTGTCCTTTGAAGACAACACCAATCCTCGGGTTCTCGCTTTGATCCAATGAAAGTTCATAATTGTGAATTTGAAAACGGATAACAATCAGGATCTCTACCTATGGGAAAGGTTGGTTTTAGTTCCACGAAACCCTTAGTCCTAGAGCGTGTTGCGCGCTTATATTCGCCAGGGTGCGGATCTCTGGTATGACAATGATGCTGACGCCCGGTCGGGTTTCATAGAAAAAATGCAGCTGTTTCCAAAATTCATTTTTCTTTCCTAATCTGAAATCTATACCCATCGGGATATCGGCTGATGCTCCAAATCCCGGATGGTTTATGTAGTTTTCAGTTATATCTGAATTGGAATAATCGTAGTTACCGGAAAAACTACCATCCTCAGTTTCTGTACGGGTCATCTTACTATAAGAAATATTTGTATTGGTATTGATGGAAAGTCCTGCAGAAATACCGACGCCCGCATACAATGAACAGCGTGCATCGGATTTGGTTCTGAATATCAGTGAACCGTCGAATCGGATTTGTTTTGAGGAATAATCCATATTGTAATATTGTGTTGTTACAGAATCAATATAGTAAACATCTCCAGTATGTGCGGAGGTCAGGGTATCGTAAGGTGTGTGGTCTTCCCTGGTATAGGAGGCGGTCAGGTTATTCCCTGAAAAATAGCTGATGCCTAATCGCAGCAAAGGATTTGCTTTATATTTTTCATGATCCTTGTCCCTGAATTGTAGGCCCATAGATATCGAAAATACTGAGTTTCCGTTGCGGTTAAAACCCTTGGGTGAAGTAAACCCGGACAAGTTGTTATACAACAAATGGGATTGAGGGGCGAGTACCCTGAAATCAAACAGGGAGCCATTATTACTGCGTTCTGCAAGAAAACCCGTCTGTACGAATACATCGTGGATGCTGATTCTGCTGATGTTCTGTGTTGTATCCTGACCGCATACAGAGAAAGAAACAGTAAGCAGCATAAGGGCTGATAAAATTTTGATTTTTTTCATAGGACCATTTATAATTTATGGAACTATTAGCGCTGATTTTATATATTTATTGTGCGATATTGAATATCTTAAGGAATCACAGTGGCAAACCCCGGGGTTCACGCTCCAAATTCTTATCTCCCTGCCATTGAGGCCAGTACAACCCGAGTGTGACGATTTATAATTGTTTGTCGCAGAAAATCACTACCTTAGCAGCGGATTTCTAAAAAAATACTATTTTGACTTTCGAAGAACTAAACTTAAATATCCCTTTACTAAAGGCATTAGCAGATTTAGAGTATGTGTATCCCACCCCCATCCAGCAAGTCGCGTTTCCGGTGATCATGTCGGGGAGGAATGTTGTAGGAATTGCACAAACCGGTACCGGTAAAACTTTCGCGTATTTGCTTCCGTTGTTAAGGCAGTTAACCTTTTCAGCTAAAAAAGAACCACGCATTCTGATCGTTGCGCCTACGCGCGAACTGGTGATTCAGATTTTGAATGAAGTTCAGAAACTGACCAAATATTCTCCGTTGCGTTCTGCTGCAGTTTACGGCGGCACCAATATCAATACCCAGAAGCAATGTGTGTATGATGGCATGGACATTCTGGTGGCCACGCCCGGACGATTAATAGATCTGGCATCTACTGGGGTGTTACGGTTAAAAAGTATTCAGAAACTTGTGATTGATGAAGTGGACGAAATGCTTGGACTGGGCTTTCGTGCTCAAATAGCCAATGTGATTGAACTGTTGCCCGCGCAACGCCAAAACCTCATGTTTTCAGCCACGCTTACCCCTGAGGTAGAAGCGTTGATCAAAAATGCTATCCCGATTCCGTATAAGATTGAAATAGCCCCGCATGGTACGCCCATCGATAAGATTATTCAGCGCGGATATCACGTTCCCAATTTCAACACCAAGGTAAGCCTGATGGAACTGCTGTTTCAGGATGATCCGGAACTAAGTAAAGTGCTTGTTTTTGTAGGGACAAAAAAGCTTGCAGATCGCTTGTACGAACATGTTGAAAAAATATTTCCAGATCAGTTCGGTGTGATCCACTCAAACAAATCGCACAACCAACGGTTAAACGCATTAAAGCAATTCCAGGAGGGCAGCCATAAGTTTTTAATTGCCACTGATATTATTGCCCGTGGGATGGATATTACAGATGTCAGTCATGTGGTGAATTTTGATATTCCGGAAGTGCCCGGCGATTATATTCATCGTATCGGCCGCACCGGCCGTGCTGACAGACCGGGTATTGCCATTTCTTTTATCAACGAAGCTGAGGCTGCCTATCAATTCGAAATAGAGCAATTGATGAAGAAACCAATTCCCCTGAAACCCTTACCCGAAAACCTGGTTATTTCCAGTGTTTTCACCGAAGAGGAAAGGCCTACCCGTTTGTTCGATAAAAATTATCTGAAAGGACCCAATATTAAAAACTCAAAAGGCGCCTTTCATGAGAAGAAAGAGAAGAACAAGAAAATTAATCTGGGTGGCCCGAAGAACAGGAGTGCTAAATTCAAAAAGCTCCAGGAATCAAGAAAAAAGTAATCAAATAGTTGGCGCTGCCAATGAGCGTTTATGCCTTGAACAGGCCGTCAGCGGGCAATTTCAATTCAAGCCTTCAACAATAAAGTAATAAAGATGGATCCGAAACCACAGGTAAATAATCCGTTGCATGGACTAACACTTGAAACGATCCTGACCAAACTGGTCGATCATTTCGGATGGGATGAACTGGCACGAAGGATCAGTATTAATTGTTTCAAGATCAATCCTAGTATCAAGTCAAGCCTCTCCTTTCTCCGGAAAACGCCCTGGGCGCGCGAAAAAATTGAAAAGCTTTATCTGAGATCTTTTAAATAGGATAAGATTTATCCGGGAATCACCGCATCATTGCCATGGGCAGTTTGCTAATCAAGCCGAAAACCGGTGGATTGGTGTTGTCTTCAAAGGACACCGCTTCTATTTCTAACTTCGAGCCAACAGCACTGCATCCCGGCTAAAATTATTTTTTCTTTCCTTTTCACCTTTTGCATGAACAAAAGGTGAAGCCAAAATTCTAGTCAAAGCAAAGCTATCCCCCCGCCCTCAAAAAAGTCCGCAAATCACGCAAGGTAGTGCCGAAAATTCCCGCTGAGGGCTTTCTTCGAAAGATCTTCGTCTAACACCTTTCTTTGAGTAAAGATATTCTCGTCCATTTTCGACAGAGCCGGCAGCGATAAAACTGC
>Ga0208789_1000106_pt1 | contig 121411 bp, 132 predicted proteins | sample Methanotroph_Enr_FD_187368 | JGI IMG/M metagenome (GOLD analysis project Ga0208789, IMG submission 187368) | Enriched soil microbial communities from Old Woman Creek wetland in Ohio, USA - Methanotroph_Enrichment_5 (SPAdes) (version 2) | ecosystem: Environmental > Terrestrial > Soil > Wetlands...
TGCCCCTTAAAACTAATTGTTTTACTTTCGGTCTGCATAAGCTTCCTTTTTTAGTTAATGTTTTGCAAAAACTAATTTACAAAAACTAGGAGGCTTGTGCGCTTTACAAACATACAGCCTTTGCCGTTCACTTTAGTGAACGGTCATGTTTGAAATAAATAGTTAAACTATCCCATTTCGGATGGCATAGCTAATTAGCCCGGCAATGTTGTTCACATCGAGCTTTTTCATCAGGTTGGTGCGGTGGGTATCAACGGTGCGGTGGCTGATAAAGAGTTTCGAACCAATTTCCTTGTTCGAAAACCCTTCGGCAATCAGCTTGATAATTTCGGTTTCACGATCGGTAAGCAACTCGGTTGGTTGGTTGCTTTGAGTCGGGTTTAAAAGAGATAAAGTAACTTCAGTTGAAAAACAGGACTGTCCGGAAGCTACTTTACGGATTGCACCGATCAATTCTTCCTGGGCACAGCTTTTCAGCAGGTAACCGTTTGCGCCTATGCTTATCAGGCTTTTAATCATTCCGGCTTCGTTGTGCATCGAAAGGATGATAACCTTGGCTGAATAGCCCCGATTGGTGATTTCCTTGAGCGTATCGATGCCGTTTAGGGCAGGCATGTCAATGTCCATCAAAACTACGTCGATTTCCAGAATATCCAATATTCGCAAGGCTTCGCGGCCATTGTTGGCTTCAGCAACCACAACTATTTCATCCGAATTTTTCAGGAGCGATTTCAGGCCATCGATGATAATCTGGTGATCGTCGACCAAAAGTATTTTTATTTTATTCATGCTATGGGGGTTCTAATCGTTACCGAAGTTCCTTTTCCTGAAGCCGATTCGTAGTTCAAGTTCCCTTTTATGGCATCAATCCGGCTGGCGATATTCAGTAGGCCAATGCCATTTTTTTCTTTCCGCTCCACATCAAAACCAATCCCGTTGTCCGAAACATTCAGCACCACATGCGTTTTGAGTTTCACCAACTGCACGGTAAGCTGATTGGCTTTCGAGTGTTTGATGACATTGCTGACCAGTTCTTGCAAAACGCGGAAAAGAACCAGTTCGATATGGCTCCCAATTCGTTCCGAAAATCCCGAATGTTCGAACCGGTATTGCACCGGGGCATTTTCAAGGTTCAGGTTCAACATGCCTTCAACGGCTGGCACCAACCCAAATTGCTCCAGTTCTTTCGGGATCATCTGGTGCGAGATGCTCCTGACTTCGGTCCCGGCATTTTCGAGCATTTTCCCGATTTTCTCAAATTCAGGAACCAGTTCCTTTTCAGCTGCTTTGCCCGACAGGCTTTGGTAATTCATCTTTATCGCGCTGATGGTTTGGCCTACGCCATCGTGCAATTCTTTGGCAATACGCCGCCGCTCTTCTTCCTGCGCCTGGAATACGGCGTTTAACCGCGTTTCCTGCTGGATTATTCGTTCTGCGTTTGCAATAGCTTTCTGTCGCTGCTGGTGGCGGTAAAACAAGAAAATTGCCGCTCCCGAAATCGAGATCATCACGAATATCAGCAGCCAAAATTCAGTTTTTCGTTGCTGAAGTTTTACTTCGGTAAATTCTTTGTCTTTTTTGATCAGGTAGAGATCCTGTTCCAGTTTATCGGTTTCGTATTGGGTTTGAACATCCAGTATTTGCTGCTTGAGGCGTGTGTCGTAAACCGAATCTTTCAGGGTAATGTATTGCCGCATCAGTACAAACGAACTGTCGGTTTGGTGAGTCAGGGCTTTCAGTTTGGCAAGGCCCAGTAAAGCGCTTAGCTCTTCTTCGAGCACGGCAACGTTTCGGGCAATTTTCAACGAGCGGTTCAAGGCTTCCGAAGCTTGTTTGAATCGTCCGGTTTCAGTATAAACGGTTCCCATTCGAGCCAGAGTTGAAGCTATTCCTTTCGAATCGCCTATCCTTTCTCGGATTTGGAGCGATTCGGTAAACAAGGCTAAGGCTTTATCGTATTTTTTCTGCCCCATGTAAATGTTACTGATGTTACTCAGGTTGGCGCTAATCAGTTCATCTTTTTTCAACTCGCGCGAAAGGGACAGTGCTTTTTCGTAGTAATTAAAGGCTTGAATGGTGTCGTGCATTTTTGCATAGAGGTTAGCCATATTTCCGTACGAAGTGGTTTCACCTTCCCGATCTTTTTGTTTAATGCGGTATTCAAGCGCTTCCTGGTGATATTTGAGTGCGTTGTCGAGGTTTCCCAGGTTTTGGTGGATGATGGCAATGTTGTTTAGCGAATAGCCAATCCATTTATCCTGACCAAGTTTCTGATAAATTTTCAATGCTGCAATCTGATTTTCGAGAGCTTCTTTCAGCCGTCCCTGTTTCTGAGCAATGATTCCCAGTTTATTATAAAGCGCTGCAATTCCATCGGAGTCTTTCAACTGAATCCTGATTTTCATGGCTTGATCTAGGTAATTAATTGCACTTCTGAAATTGGCTTTGTCTATATAAATGATCGCCATATCGTTATAAGCTTGTGCAATACCTTTCTGGAAATTAATCTGCGTGGCCAGTTGAAGGGCTTGTTGCCCGAAGATCAAAGCAGAATCAGCTGATTTAAACCGGTAGTCCCAACACAAATCGCTCAACGATTTTACTTTATTGGTGTCGGCTTTGGCATTCAGTATTTGCTGAATGTGTTCATTGGCATTTCCAAACAGTGGGTTTATTTGAAAAAGCACAAAAAGAATAAAGGTAAGAGTGATAAAGACCTTCATTTCTGATTTTTCTTTTCATAAACATAGGTTTTGAAGAAAATGTTTAACGAAGGAGAAAAATGTTTGATCAATTTTGGAAAAGGGAATTAAAAAACGAGCTGTTTATGGGCAGGCCGGTAGCGTTTTAATTATTTTTTTATTTGTGAGGAAATCCTGCATCCCCTCGTTTGTCCATGTTGGGCGATTTCCATTTACATCGAAGATTTGGCAATAAATACAATTCCATACACCGCAACTAATGTTGTAATAGAATTCTCCTTTGTATTCTATTATTTCAACATTTGTGTATTTACAAAGATCAAATTCTGAAGTTAGTTCTGTGATTTTTGCCTGAAGCCATTCTGGAAACTGGTCGGGCGGCGTAATTTCTTCCTTTTTACACGTTATGCCCAGAAGAAAAACAATGAGAAGAATAGCGATGAATCGGTTCATAACAAATTGGTTTAAGCTAAATTAGAGAATAATTTCAAGAAAGATGTTGCTTTTTAGGAAATCGTTGCGTCCATTTGTTCAACTTTGCGTCTCTTATCCGTAATCAAATTTCAGTAATGATTTTGTCTAAAATAGGTAGTTTAAATCGTAATTCTATTGCTGGAAAATATCCAATGATGAAACAACTGATTTTGCTGGCTCTGCCGGTAATCGGATCGTCGTTTATGACCATGGCCTACAATTTTATCAACATGATTTTTGTTGGCCGTTTGGGGAGCGATGCGGTGGCAGCAGTCGGTTCAGCCAGTTTTTTTATGCATTTTGGATGGGGATTGTCGTCATTACTTACAGTTGGCGCCGGGATAAAAGTGTCGCATGCCATTGGTAGCAGAGATTTTAAACTGGCCAGAAGCTATGTTCGGAGTGGTATTCTGGCGGTTATCGGCCTGGCTTTGATTTACTATGGCTTCTTATTTTTTGCCCGTAACGAGTTGATTGGCCTGATTCAACTCAACAACATTGTTATTGAACATGCAGCTTCCGGATACTTACTTTTGATTGGACTTTGTATCCCTTTTTCTTTTCAGAATCTGTTTTTTACCAGCGTTTTCATTGGTTCGGGCGACAGCAAATCGCCATTCAGGATAAATGCAACTGCTTTAGCCATAAATATGCTGCTCGATTACCTGTTGATTTTTCAGGCCAAAATGGGAATCAACGGTGCGGCTTTGGGAACCATTATTTCGCAGTCCATCGGGACGCTCCTGTTTTACATCAAACTGAACGGCTCTGAAAGTCTTAGACCTATTGGCACCGCTTTTCAAAGTTCACTTCTGCAGAACATCCTGCGAATGGGAGTCAGTACAACTTTCCAACGGGTTTCGTTCACCATTGTAGCAATTTTTATGGCACGCATTATCAGCAATTGGGGATCTACAGCCATTGCTGTTCAGAAAGTTGGCATTCAAATCGAAGCCATTTCGTATATGACTGCTGGCGGATTTTTGTCTGCGTTGTCAACCATTTCAGGAATAGCCTATGGTGGTGGCGATTATCGGAAACAATGGCAGGCTTTTCGTTCAGGTATGCTTCTTGCGTTTATCCTCGGAACTGTTACATCGGTTGTAATCATCATTTTTGCAGAGCCTCTTTTCTCCATTTTTCTGAACGATCCGGAAAGCTTGGCGATGGGGCGCAAATACCTGGTTATTCTTGGTTTTTCGCAACTGTTTATGGTTCTGGAGTTAATGGCAACCGGTGCGTTTTTTGGTTGGGGAAAGCCCAACATTCCGGCAATAAGCGGAATTGCGCTCACGGTATTGCGAATCCCAATGGCCTACGCATTTATCGAACTTTGGCGGAATGAACTTTCGTCAGTTTGGTGGAGTATCAGCATCAGCAGTATTATGAAAGGGATACTGCTTGTAGTTCTCTATGTTATTCTATTTAAATCGTTTATCAGAAAACAAAACGTTTTGCATCCCCAATTCCCCTAAAGGGGACTTTCGTCCATTACAAGTGTCATCGATGCTTGCAGCATAAGCCCCTTCAGGGGCTTGGGGTGAAACGTTTGAAAATACTTTATTAAAAACAATGGCTATGGAACTTGATTTTTTTCAAACTGAATTCAATTCATTGAAAGGAAATATCTGGCTCGAAGGTTTATTCGGGCTCGAAAAGGAAAATATACGTGTTGATCAGGCTGGCAACCTGGCCCAGACCCCACACCCTGAAGTGTTTGGCAATAAGCTGAAACATCCATACATCACTACCGATTTCTCTGAAAGTCAGATAGAAATGATTACCCCGCCGCTTACTGAAATCAGTCAGGCAATTAACTTTCTTGAAACCATTCACGACGTCGTCAGTCTCGAACTAAAAGATGAGTTCCTTTGGCCGCAAAGCATTCCGCCAATTTTGCCATCCGATCAGCAGATTCCGATTGCCGAATATGGCGAGGATGGTAAGGAAGCCCGCGAATACCGCGAATTTTTGGCAGAAAAATATGGCCCGAAGAACCAGTTGTTTTCCGGCATTCATTTTAATTTTTCGTACAGCGAAAAGATGCTCGAATTGCTTTATCGGAAAACTAATCTGTCGGTTTCGTTCGACGAGTTTAAAGATGAAGTTTACCTGAAAACTGCAAGGCAGATGCTGCGTTTGCGGTGGCTTTACATTTTGCTGTATGGCTACAGTCCGGTAGTCGATCCATCGTTCGAACTTCAATGCAAAATGGCTCCTTATCCGATTGAAAACAATGTGATTGCATTATCGATCCGCAACAGCTGTTTCGGATATCAGAATTTCGATGACTTATTCCCGGATTACAGTTCGGTTTCCAATTTTAAGGCAAGTATCAATCAAATGATTCAGGATGAAAAAATTGCTGCCGCCAAAGAATTATATTCGCCGGTACGCCCCAAATTTCTCCGAAATCCGGATCATATTTCGTATCTCGAATTTCGGTTTATCGATATTGATCCGCTGACCAAAGCAGGTATTTCTCCGGAAGCGCTTCGTTTTTTGCATGCCCTAGCCTTGTATGGATTGTTCACCGACGAACCTGATGATTTTGATGCTGAAGCACAGGCCGAAGCAAACCGATATCATACTGGGGTGGCCTTGTATGGCCTGAATGCCGCCCCGTACCATGTCGATGAGGATGGCGAACGATACAATATTTGGCATAAAGCTGAAACGATTATCAAAGAAATCCCTGAATTATTCGGAAGGTTTGGTATAGATAATCCGGAATATCATCAATCACTCCGTCAGGCAATTGAACTGATTGAAAACCCGAGAGAGCGCAAGGTTTACGAAGTATTGAAGGGTATTGTGAAAATGGGATACATTCCGTTCCATATCGAAAAAGCTCAATATTATTTAAACGAAAGCCGGAATACCAGTTACAACTTTTATGGATTGGAAGACATGGAACTTTCTACTCAACTTTTGTTGCGTGAAGCTGTAAGGCGGGGCGTTTCCATTGAAATACTCGACCGGAAAGAGAACTTTGTACGATTCCAAAAGGATGGAAATACGCAGTATGTGAAGCAGGCAACCAAAACTTCGCTCGATAATTATGCCAGTATTCTGGCCATGGAAAACAAACTGGTGACCAAAAAGATTCTTGACGAGCATAAAATCCGTGTTCCGAAAGGGCAAGAATATACCAGTGCAGAAGCCGCCAAAGCTGATTTTGTTTTTCATCAGGCCAAGGCGATAGTAATTAAGCCGAATCAAACCAATTTCGGATTGGGCATCACCATCCTGAAGGAAAACACTAATGAGGAAACTTACCGTAGGGCTGTGGATATTGCGTTTGAACACGATACCACCATCCTGATTGAGGAATTCATTTCAGGAAAGGAGTTCCGGTTTTTTGTGATAGGTGATGAGGTTGTGGGTATTTTACACCGTGTTCCGGCTAATGTCACCGGCGATGGTACGAAAACGATCAGGGAGCTTGTCGAACAGAAGAATCAGGATGCGTTGCGGGGGAAGGGCTACCGAACGCCGCTCGAAAAAATTCAGTTGGGCGAAGCCGAAGCCATGTTCCTGAAGCCACAAAACAAAGATTTCAACAACATTCCGGCTTCTGGGGAAGTGGTGTATCTGCGCGAAAATTCGAACATCAGCACCGGTGGCGACAGCATTGATTATACCGATGACATTCCCGATTCGTACAAGCGAATTGCTGTTCAGGCAGCCAAAGCGCTAGATGTGGTCATTACCGGATTGGATATGATTATTCCGGATGCTTCAGCAGAAGCCACCGACGACAATTACGCCATCATCGAACTGAACTTTAATCCGGCTATTCACATTCATTGCCACCCCTTCAAGGGTAAAAACCGAAAACTGAATGAGAAACTAATGGATGCGCTGGGGTATTAATTTGAAGATTTGAAAATCAGTTGATTATGTGGTAAAATATTTCCGTTTAAACCAGAACGCCACATTCACCAACCCGATCATTACCGGAACTTCAACCAGCGGACCAATAACTCCGGCAAAAGCTTCTCCAGAATTAATTCCGAAAATGGCAATGGCAACAGCAATAGCCAATTCGAAATTATTGCTTGCAGCAGTAAACGCTAAGGTAGTAGATTGCTCGTAATTGGCTCCAATTTTTTTGCTCATATAAAATGACGAGAAAAACATCACTACAAAATAAATCAGCAAAGGGATAGCAATTAATATTACATCCATTGGGATTTTTACAATGTATTCTCCTTTTAGGGAGAACATTACAACAATGGTGAATAATAAAGCAATGAGTGTTAGCGGACTGATTTTAGGTACAAATTTGGTTTCATACCAAACCTTACTTTTTATACGGATTAGCATAAAACGTGTTAAGAAGCCTGAAATCATTGGGATTCCCAGATAAATAAATACGCTTTTGGCGATAGCGCCCATCGTAATTTGCGAAACGGTTTCGTTGACTGGAACACCGAACCAGCCCGGCAAAATGGCGATAAAAACATAGGCATAAACCGAAAACAGCAACACCTGGAAAACAGAGTTAAAAGCCACCAGCCCGGCAGCATATTGGGTGTCGCCTTTGGCAAGGTCGTTCCACACAATGACCATGGCAATACATCGGGCCAGGCCTATCAGGATAATCCCATACATGTAAGGCAGGTTCGCATTGTTCTCACCGGGGAAAAGCTTAAAAAAAGTAATCGCCAATGCAAACATCAATACCGGACCTACCACCCAGTTCTGAAACAAGGAAAGGCCGAGGATTTTGGTGCTGCGGAAAACATCGCCCAACTCTTCATACTTTACTTTGGCCAACGGGGGATACATCATCACTATTAGCCCAATAGCTATCGGGATATTGGTTGTTCCTGAAGAAAAGCTGTTCCAGAATTCGGCAACATTTGGACTTAACCAGCCTGCAAATACGCCAATAAACATGGCCAGGAAAATCCAAAGGGTGAGGTAGCGATCGAGAAATTTTAAGCGTGTTTTCATGGATTTAATTTGTCAATTCGACAATTTGCCAATTCGGAAATGATAAAAGCTGCGCTTTCATTGGCAAATTTCCGAATTAAGTAATTGTCTAATTAATTGCGTTTTGATGTCCCAATTATTTTGTTGATTATTTTCTTTATGGGTTCCAATTCGGATAGTAGTTGGGTTGTGTCAGGAAGCTTTTTTGAGTGCTTGCAAAGTAGTAGCCAGTATTCAGTTTCTTCAACTTCTTTGGCGGATATTTTGAATTTATGAATGAATTCAGCTTTACTTTCTGCATTTTGGGCTTCTCTCGCGTTTGCACCTATTGATGTTCCTGATTTAAATAGTTGGTTGGACAATGCGAATTTCTTTAATACATCAAGTTCATCACAAAAATCAATGATCTTCAGCGCGAATTCAAAAGTCAGGCTAATTATTACATTTTCTTTCGACTCAGTTTCCATTATGTTTGAGTTTTATTCGTGTTTGTAAACTTTCAATGCTTCGGTTCTTTAATTTGCTAATTGTCAAATTTTCGAATTGACTCATTATAGAACTTCCAAAACCCTTCCTTAATTTCATCTCTTACCCTGATAAATTCGCTCCATATAAATTCGTCGGTACCAACGGCATGCGAAGGATCATCAAATCCAATATGCAAGCGATGTTTGACCTTTCCGATGAATGCCGGGCAACTTTCGTTGGCGCCACCGCAAACAGTGATCACATAATCCCATTCCTGATCCAGGTACAAATCTACCGAGTCGGAAGTATGGTGACTAATGTCAATTCCGACTTCTTTCATGGCGGTAACTGCTTTGTGGTTAAGCTTTCCGGAGGCTTCCGTTCCGGCAGAACAAACGGTGATGCTCGGATCGAACGACTGTAAAAAACCATGTGCCATTTGGCTGCGGCAACTGTTGCCTGTGCAAAGGATTAAGACTTTCATAAATTCAATTTATTAATGTGATAATTTGCCAATTTGTCAATTGAAACGCTTTTTTAAATTTGCTAATTGACAAATTTGCTAATTGATTAATTTATTTGCAGATAAAGTCTTCAGGAAGTTGAATTTCTTCAAGAAAAGAGGTTAACAGGTTTTTCATTTCTTTAACCTTTTCGCCATCGAGGCAGTATTTCATTTTTACTCCTTCCACATGACCTTTTATCAGCCCAGCTTCTTTTAGTTCTGTCAGATGCTGATTAACCGTTGTACGGCTTAGCGGAAGTTCTTCCGAAATATCGCCCGAAATACAGTTTTTCGATTTTGCCAGAAATTGCAAAATCTGGAGGCGAGCCGGGTGGGAGAGGGCTTTAAATAAATTGGCCTGTTCCTGAAGCGCTTCGGCGAATAATTCGTGTTTTGCTGTGACCATCGTTGATGTTTTAACTACGACGTAAATATACGTCATTAATCGACGTGACGTATATTTACGTCATTAAATTTTGATTAAAATTTTAAGGAGTCAATAGGAGAATTAGAAGGAGAGGTTGGATCGCAAAACTGATATGAAACAACTCTGGCGAGGCGCATCTCAAAACGTAATAATAAATCCAATTCTTTGATCAGCTAAGTAATGGCCGATCAAAGAATCGAGACTTTAGTCTTATTGTTTGGCGGTAACAGTGCCTTTAATAATTAAAACCAACGGCGAATTTACGGCATTCGAATTAACCGAGATAGACTTGGTAAAAGCACCAATATTATTGGTGTTGTAGGTTACTTTTATAGAGCCTTTTTCTCCGGGAGCAACTGGTGTTCTGGTCCATTCCGGAACAGTACAGCCGCACGAAGCTTTTACTTCGTTCAGCACGATAGGCAATTTCCCTTTGTTCGTAAAAGCAAATACACAGCTACCGTCGCTGGATTGGACAATTGTTCCATAATCGTGCGTAGTGGCTGCAAAAACGATTGAATCCTGCGGAACTGCTGGTTTCTCCTGAGCTTGAATAGTCAATAAAGCAAGAAGCATCACGATCATAATTGCGATTGATTTTTTCATCATTTTTTTAGTTTTTTACGAATTAAAGTGTTGGTAATAAACTATCCTGTGATCTTTTAAGAATATTTTAAAAGGCGTATCCGGTTTTGTATTTGAAATACGCTCCAAACATATCAATAAAGAATGAAATGTCAGGCCAAATAAATAGAAAATTTAAACCGAAGTAAATCTAAATCAATAAATTCTGATATTCTTATTTGTTTTCTTAATGTTAGTTAACAAAGGCTATATAATCAATTTGAATACTTATTTTTGGTATAAAACCTGTTTGGGTTGTCTAAATAAATAGTTTTTAATAATCTACTAATCTTAAACTCGATGAGATCAAGCTTTCTCTTCTTAATACCTGTATTCCTATTTGTTGTAGGTTTTAACAGCCATGCACAGAATATTTCACAATGGCGTGGAGCCAATCGCGATGGAATTTATCCCGACAAAAATCTCCTGAAGGCCTGGCCCGAAGCTGGCCCAAAATTGCAGTGGTCGACCGAAGAAATTGGGGCAGGTTTTAGCTCTCCGGTAATTGCCGGTGACAAACTCTTTATCAATGGCGAAATCAATCAGGTTGCAACTATTTTTGCTTTCGACCTGAATGGAAAATTGCTTTGGAAATATGCCAACGGGCCCGAATTTTTTGGTGAAGGCTATTCTGCCAATTTCCCAGGAACACGATCTGCGCCAACTGTTTATGATGGTTTGATTTATGTTTCTTCCGGAATGGGAAGGATTGCCTGCCTGGAAGCTGCTTCGGGAAAGGAAAAATGGGCCGTAAACATGGTTGCCGATCTGGGAGGAAAGATGAACTATTTTGGTTATTCAGAGTCGCTTTTTGTTGATGAAACCAAAGTGTATTGTTATCCGGGGGGAGGTGATGCCAACATGGTTGCTTTAGATCGGTTAACCGGACAGATAGTTTGGAAGTCGAAAGTGAAAGGCGATGCCGTTTCGTTTTGCTCGCCAACGATGATTAAACTTCCGGAGCGCATCGGACTCCGGGAAGTCAGAAATGTTGAAACTGGGGAATTTCAAAGTAAATCCATAAAATATCCGCCACTCGATATTCTGGTGACCCTTTCAAAAGAGTATTTGCTTGGAATCAATGCCCAAAATGGAGAATTATTATGGTCGCACAAAGAGGATTCTGTAAAACTGGAGGGCGAACATTGTAACACCCCTGTTTATGCTGATGGCTCTATTTATGGTATTTCGGGCGACGAAAACGGAAACGGCGCATATAAAATACAATTGTCGCCTGATGGGAAAAGCATCGAAGAAGTTTGGCGAAACGGGAAAGTTAAAAATCCGCTGGGTGGTTTTATAAAAATCGATGACCGGATTTACACTACTTCAGACGATAAAAAGTTGAAAGTTTTGGATGCCAAAACCGGGCAAATTGTTGAAATGCTCAGTGGAATGAAAGGAAGCCTGATTGCTGCTGACAGCCTGTTGTTTTGTTATACTGACAATGGCTACGTGAACCTAATAAAAGGAACTGGAACTAAGTTGGAAGTCGTCAGCAAATTTAAAATTACCAAAGGTGAAAAAGAGCATTTTGCCCATCCGGTAATCGCCAACGGCGTTTTGTACATCAGGCACGGAAATGCGCTGATGGCGTATGGGATAAAGTAAGCTTCTCAGGGATTCCGTTAGCCATCTACGAATGGAATCCCTGAAAATATCTTTTTACGGCTTAATTTTACCCCACAAACCTAACAGTTTTTCCTGATAAATGCCTTTGATTTGAGCTTCGCTTTCGCCGATAGGCTTTACTGGGATTAAATCCATGACTTCGGCAGGACTCATGCCGGAACGGTACATGGTATTCAGCGCAGCATTCAGGGTTTCATAAATACTTTCACGGCATTCGGCCTGGCTGAGGCCAAACTCAGAGCCAATAGTTTCCAGTTCGTTCCATTGAAACCAGAAATAGGTGGGTAACATGGCCGAAAGCAGGGCGTAACCTTCCAGTTTTTCTTCGCCCGTTTCAAAAGTATGGCCCAATAAGTTCAGCATTTCCAAAACATACCATTTCTGTATTTCTGACATTCCTGAACCAAAACTTACAGGGTTGTATCCATGATTAATAATGGAAGTTGCATTTGGAATCAATCGAACAATCTGGCTGATTTGTAATACGGCAGCCATTTTTGAGATCGTAATTTTGGGAGCCAGCGATATAAAAATCGTTTGTTCGTTAACAGCACCGGTAATTTTATCAAGCGTCTCCATGATTACGGGCGGGTGCAATGCTAGGAAAACAATGTCCTTTTTTGCAGCTTCCGAGGCATAACCGAGTGTTTGGATGAACGGAAATTTTTGTTTTAAAACCTGAAGGGTTTCAGGATTGGTGTCGAAAACGGAGATCGAATCGAAAATGGCTTTTTTATTTACAAAGGCTTGCAGAAAAATCCTGGTAATCCGTCCGCCACCAATAAAACCTAATGATTTTGTTTTCATGATGATTCGTTTTTTGTGCATTTAAATATAAGCATTACCCGACGTAATTGTGATGATATCCAACACATATTATATTGAACGTAGCAATGTCGAAAATGATTTCAGGGTTGATGTTAAAATTGTGAAAATAATTCTCGCATTTTAGGTTTGTGTGCAATGGGGTAGCCTTTCTTTCAGAAGATATAATTAAACAAATACCCAACGATCATTATTCCAACACCTACCACTGCAATGAAAGTGAATATTAACGGTAGTTTCAGTACTTTTTTCAGGATAATCATTTCGGGCAACGATAAGCCGATTACAGCCATCATAAAGGCTAGTGAAGTTCCGAGTGAAGCACCTTTTTCGATCAATACTGAAATAATGGGAATGATTCCGGCGGCATTGGAATACAACGGGACGCCGATAAGTACCGAAAGCGGAACACTGTACCAGGTAGATTTGCCCATGAGCGCAGCCATATAATCTTCAGGAACAAAGCCGTGGGCGCTTGCACCAACCGCAATTCCAAGGGCAACGTAAATCCAGACTTTGCCCACAATTTCTTTTATAGCGCTGTATCCAAACTGGAGGCGATCTGCGAGTGTGTGTGTTTCTTCGCCTTCCTCCGAATTTCCGAGTTGGGTTTGATACACCCAATCCTGAACCCAATGCTCCAGCTTTAGTTTACCTATCGTCCAACCGGCAGTTATTGCAATGACCAAACCGGTAACAATGTAAATAAGGGCGACTTTCCATCCGAACATTCCGAATAGCAAGATGACAGCCACTTCGTTAATCATTGGTGCGGCAATCAGAAACGAGAATGTAACCCCCAATGGAACACCCGATTCGACAAATCCTAAAAACAAGGGAATGGCTGAACAGGAGCAAAATGGAGTGACTATTCCCAACAGCGAAGCCATTATGTTGCCCGTAAATGTTGATTTTCCTTCCAACATTTTGCGGGTACGCTCGGCTGAAAAATAGGAGCGTATGATACCCACAAAAAAAATGATCAGGGTGAGGAGCAGCAATACTTTGGGCAACTCAAAAATGAAAAACCGGACAGATTCGGTCAGGTGGGTTCCTTTTTCCATTCCTATTACCGTGTAAACCAGCCAGTCGGTAACTCGTTGCAGATTGCTGTAAATGAGCACCCAAATGGACAGCAAGATAACTGGCAGCCACAGTTTTCGTTTATTGTTTATTTGTTCCATAGTCAATTCGTACTTCGACGAACAATATTTTCAAATTTTTTTAACAGCCGGGTTTGATAAACTCCATGCCGCTATTTTTAAGCAAACGAATAATGTCGCCCGAATAGCATTTTCCTGATGGGTTCAGCTCTTTGCACTGATTTCCCGTGCAGGCTCCCGTACTTTTCCGGATGTCGGAAAGCAGTTTTGCGCCCAGTTTGATGGCCTTTTCGATCTCCTTCCGGCTTTCCTGTTCGCAATTGCAGATCATTTTATCCGGATTTCCTATTTTAAATTATTAAAATCTAGATGTTTCATAATAGTCGGGACAGGGCATAGTAAATTCCAACGCCGATGAACAAGACCGCTACTACGCGGCGAAACCAAATTTCGAAACTCTTCATTTTATGGTATGCACCACCGATTGAACCAACCGAAAAGGCCAGTATCCAAGAGAAGATGATAACCGGAATACCCGTTGCCAGTGCAAAAACAATGGGAAGGTACAGCCCTGATGTGCTGGCGACTGTCAGTGGAACAAGCATTCCAAAATAAAGGACACCGCTGTATGGACAGAAAGCCAGAGCGAAGATCATGCCCAGCAAAATAGCATCGAAGTATCCCCATTTGGTTTTGGTTTCCATTTTAGAGGTTAGTGCGCTCACACCCGGAAAGTTTATTTTAATCAGGTCGAGCATAAATAAGCCGATGAGAATGAGCAACGGGCCGATGATTTTTTCGCCGTAGCGCTGGAAGAAGCCCGAAAATTTAAACTGATCGGCACCAAAAAAAATGATCAGGGCGATAGCGGTATATGAAATGGCACGGCCAAGCGTATAAAGCAATCCGTTCAGGAAAACCCGGTTGCGGTTTTCAATATCCTTGCTGATAAAACCAACTGCGGTGATGTTTGTTGCCAGCGGACATGGGCTGATGGCTGTCATTAAGCCCAGCACCAGGGCTGAAAGCCATGGCATGGTACTGTTTTCGAGCAAGTTGGTTAAAAATTCCATGAATTACAGTCCTAAAAGTTTGTCCACTTTTTGTTTGATGATTGCTTTTAGTTTGGCGGGATTTTGCACGGCATACAAAAAGCCTTCGTTGGTCAGGTTAATTTTCTGGTCGCCTTTTACAATCAATAAGGTTTGTCCCGAAATCTTGAGTTTTTCAGCAATCGCCTTGCTGGAAGCATCGTCGAGGTTTATTGACTGAAAGCTGACCTGTCCGCCGTATAGATTTTGAATATCCGCTTTGGTCTCGGCTTCCACTGTCCGGCAAGTTTCACAACGGGCCGTAAAATGAAAATAGTAGGCCTCAACTCCTGATGGTTTTGTTTCTGACTGGGCATTTACCGCAAAAATTCCAGAGATGAAGAGAACGAGGATAAATAAAAAATTCTTCATGATTTTGTTTTTTTTGTCTATTGTCAAAAGCTTTAAATCTATTTTGCCTGAAGGGCATTTATGAGCATTTTACTGATTTCAGCAACAGACGGGACTTGTCCTTTGAGTAGCACTTTTCCGTCAACGACCAACGCTGGAGTGGTCATTACGCCCAATTTCATAATTTCCAGAAAATCTTCCACCTTGGTCACGGTGGCATCAATTCCTGAATCGGATACAGCCTGAAGGGTTGCCTTTTCGAGCGATTTGCACCTGGCGCAACCGGTTCCCAATACTTTTATTTCCATGATTTTATTTGTTTTTATTCGTAGTTCGTAAAACAGCGAACATTGAACGTAAAATTTTTTACATTTTCAGAATGCGTTTAAAACCAGCCTGAGCTTCAGCCCAGTTTTCCTTGTTGAGGCAGTATTTGATACGAGGCGCTTCAATCTCGCCCTGTATCAGGCCAGCATCTTTCAGCTCTTTCAGGTGTTGCGAAAGCGTTGATTTTACAATCGGCAAATCTTCAGTCAAGTCACCACTGTAACAGCACGACTGGGTTGACAACAAATCCAGAATGTAAATCCGGATCGGATGTCCCATGGCCTTGGCGTAACGCGCCAGTTTCTTTTGTTCTTCGGAAATAATCTTCTTTTGGGTCATCGCTGTTCGGTAAATTACGAACAAAGAAAAACTATTTTTGTGGATTATGCAATCAGTTTTCAAAAATAATTTTGATTAGTCATTTTCGATTCAGGATTCATTATTTTTGAAGATACAACTTAATAAAACCAAACAATGACTTCCAATAAATCAGATTCACGGCGCAATTTTCTAAAAAATGCAGGCGGTGCGGCCATCGGAATGGCCGGGATTTCGGCAGTTTCCGGAACTTTTGCTCCTGAGATTCAGGACCCCGGGAAATCGGGGAAACTATTTACGCGTGAAATTTCAGGAACTAAAGACCGAATCGAGCGGGTGAAAATGGCCACACTGGGAATGCAACGATACGATTGGGAACAGGGTACGGTTGCACAAGCTTTTCTGGAAATGGGTGAATTGGATCTGGCTATTTCGTTTGCCCGTGGAGCGATTCTCAGGCAGGAAAAGGGTAGGTTCTCAGTGCTGAAGGGGAATGGGCCAATTAACGATTGTTCGAGTGTGGGCGAAGTGGTACTTTTTGCGGCAAAACAGACAGGCGATCCGGTCTTTCAGAAAGGCGCCGACGAAATGCTGAATGTGATCAAAACTACCAACCATAAATCTTCTGATGGGATTATTTACCACACACAGGAGCCGCAAAAGGGAATTTGGTCGGATGCCACTTATATGTTGCCACCTTTTCTGGCTGCTGCCGGGGAATTTCAGGAAGCTATGAAACAGATTGAAGGTTACCGGAAATGCCTTTATAATGAACAGGATAAATTGTACTCGCACATGTGGGATGATGTGAAAAAACGACTGAATCGCGCGGATTATTGGGGCGTTGGCAATGGCTGGTCGGCTGCCGGAATGACACGGGTACTTAAAATGTTGCCAGATTCCATGTCCCAAGAAAAGAAATTACTTGTTGGTTATATTCGCGATGTGATTGATGGTTGCCTCAAATATCTCAGGCCAGATGGCTTGTTTCATGATGTGGTGAATAAACCTGACACTTTTGTCGAGGTTAATTTAAGTCAGATGCTTTGTTATTCCATTTTTCGCGGTGTTGCTGCCGGATATTTGGATCCGTCGTATCTTAAACCAACCGATATCATGCGAAAAGCTGCCAACGACAAAGTTGACAAATTGGGTTATGTACATGATGTTTGCGGAGTCCCAAGTTTCGACCGCCCGTATTTTGCACCTGAAGGACAGGCTTTTTACCTGTTGATGGAAACTGCCGCAAATGATTTGGCGAAGAAGAAAAGTTAGAAGCAATCAAGGGCTAATCATTGTAGAATCTTATAACGAAAAGGCCGCCACAATTTTGTTTTGTGACGGCCTCTTTTCTTCTCCTATTAGGCTTAAATTAATCTGAAACTCCTTGCGGATTGCCACCTGAGTCTTTCCATTGGTAAGCATGAGGCCATTTGGCTGTTTCTGTAGTAATTGAAGTATGACAAGTATGACAGGCCATCTTTTGCTCAGGAGAAGTGCCGCCATGTTTTTCTGCAAACTCTTTAATTTCGGAATCGCCACGTGAGCTTTTATGACAAACACCGCAACTACCAATCGACTTAACCGGACGGGCTGAGCCTTGGTATTGCAATTCCTGATAGTTATCCTTGACATTCAAGGAAGGAACCATAGCATGTGGACTTCCGTGGCAGGCAGAGCAGAACAGATTCCCATGACCATGTGCATTTCTGTACAGCGTAGTTCCAGTATCAACACCAGCTACACCTTTGTGGCAGCTTACACAATTTGGTTCACCAACCCATGGTACTCTCCCTGCAACGATGGTAGAAGCTACGTTTGCCATACTACCGTGACAAGTGGTACAATTACCATCGGCTGCCGTATGACGCGCGCTGCGGCTACATTTTGTGGTTGCACCTGGGTGACAGTCGTAACAGGAGGCGCCTTTAGTGGCATGATAACCGTGTATAGCTTGCGATAAGTATTTTCCTGAACTACCAGGTCCGGTTGTTCCTAAGGCAGGCGAACCATGGCAACTGGCGCAAAGAACTGGTTTGCTGCTCATCAGTTTTGTTCCGTGAGCGATATCATGTTTGGTCAGAATATCGTTGAAAGCATCTGTCCCGTGGCATTTGGCACAATTAATTTCATCGGATGTTGGAATCACTGTTTTTGTTGTTGCCACAACTTTACCAGTAGCATCTTTTACTGTAATTGTTGCTTGCTGATAAGGATCTTTAACTCCTGAGTCATAAACTGGTACCACAGGAATCCCTTCAGCGCTAAAAAATCCTGTCTCAGCTTTCATTTTTCCTGACAGGCCATTTCCGGTCAATCCAATGTTTGGAGCTGGTGTCACATTGAAAAGCTGCTTTGCGTAGGTCCAAAACTGGCCAAAGTTTTGTTTCCCGACCGAATAAGTGTTGTTGTCGATTGAATAAGAGACTGTTAATCCAGTTGTTACAACAGTTGGTACCTTACCTCTTTTAACTACTTGTACTTTTAGGTTGTTGTAAGGGGGCAGAATCACCATCTTGTCGTAAGTGGGATTCAGACAGTGCATTCCGAGGTCATTCCATGCAAAAACAACATAGGTACTCGTTCCTCCAAATACTACATTACTCGTTGTTGCGGCTTTTTCAGTTGGAATATCTGATATTCCTGTCTGATCTTCAACTGTCTGTTTCGAACAACCCCATGTTACCAATGAAACAAGCAGCACCACTTTCCATCCTGAAATTAATTTTTCCATCTGCTTAAATTTTTAGTTTGTTCATTCATATTGCCTGCATATTGCTGATTTCAAGCAATTATGAACGGAAAGTACATTTAATATTTTCATTATAACGCGATATTGACATAGATCAGTGTGCTGAAAAATACTTGACATATTAGAAACGTATATATAAATCTATATATTTACCAATATATAAAGGAGGTGTAGCTTTAAATTAAGTAGTCTTGAATAATCTTTTTGCCATTTAATTTAGATTCAGACTAAATAATTTTTGGCATTTTTTACTATTCGAGTCTAATTGAGTCGATTTTTGGACTAAGCAAATGGGTATAATGAAAAATGGATAAACTCTAAAATGTCGAATGTTTGATTGATTTAATATGCCTTGTTTATAGATGCACCAATAACAAAAAAGCTTGCAGATTGATTCTACAAGCTTTCCTATTTTCCTTTTCTATTGACTTTTTTCAAATCTATACAATCCCTCTTTGTTTCTTGAGGACTTCCCAGGCTTCGTTTACTTTCTGGAATTTCTCATTGGCCCCTTTCTGAACATCTTCTCCCAGGTAATGAACTTTATCGGGATGATATTTCAAAGCCATTTTACGGTATGCTTTTTTTAGTTCATCATCAGTAGCTGTCGGTTCTGTTTCCAGAATTTTGTAAGCGGCATCGGTATTGGCAACAAACATAGCTTCTATCGACTGATAGTCCTTCTCGCTAATTCCCATTTGCTGGGCTATGTGCCTGATCAGTTGATGTTCCGATTCATGAACAATCCCGTCGGCAGCCGCAATCCCGAAAAGAAAATGCACTAATTGCAAGCGCGATGGCTGATCCATATTTTTGCGGATTTGCTGGCATACTTCTGTAACCGGGATATTTTGATTCAGCAGATCGCGCAATATTTTAATTGCTTCACCTGCGGCCGCAGGTCCAAAAGAACGGACAAAAAAATCTTTTGTATATTCGAGTTCCGATTTCAAGACTTTCCCATCTGCTTTCATCACGGCAGCTACCAATACCAGCAAACTCATGATGTAACCACCTTGAGTAGTGGGCTGTCCGGGTTGATATTCCTGTCGCCCGGTTATTACCTCGGTGTTGTCGAACATTGATCCGACCACAAAACCTATAATTCCGCCAATTGGACCACCAATAGCCCATCCCAGTCCTCCAGTGATCCATTTACCAAACTTTGCCATAAGCTCTTATCTTTTTGTCAATTTCTAATATTTGTGGAATAATTAATTCATTGTTGTTATTGCCGATTACAAAATCAGCTAATTTAATCCGTTCATCATCAGTCCACTGGTTTCTAATTCTTTCTTTTACCAATTCTAATGTTAAACCGTCGCGTTTCATCACGCGTTGTATTTGTTCATTTTCGCTGGTTACCACCGTAATGGTTTTGTCCATCATTTTATAAAAGCCACTTTCGAATAAAATGGCTGCTTCGTGAATGATATACGGATATTTTTGATTTTCACACCAATCGAAAAATGTTTGTCGAACTACCGGATGAACAACCGCATTCAGCTGCGACAGTAAAGATGGGTTGTTAAAAACAATTCCGGCCAGGTATTTTCGGTCAATGGTTTGATCAGGCAGGTAAACCGCTGCTCCAAACAAGCCAATAAGCTTCTCCTGAATTGACTGATCGGTATTCATGAGGTTCTTGGCAACCTTGTCGGCTTCAAAGACCGGGATGCCTAGTACTGAGAAAACCCTGCAAACGGTACTCTTTCCACTTCCAATTCCTCCGGTAATTCCAATTTTTAACATGCTATTCGTTTTCGATGAGGTATTCAATTTCTTCCGGAGTAATTTTTACGTCGTAAAGAAAGGCTGGCGTTGATATTGCTTTAATGCGAAGGCGTGGATTCCCTTGTGCAATGTCTGAATACGAAACAGTCAGTTTAAAATCTTCAGGATGAATCTCAGAAAAGTGGCTAAGCCCAACTAAAAAAGAAACCTTTACCTTGGCAGGAAATAATTTAACTTTCATGTTTTCAGGTGCATCTGTAAATATAATCAGTACTGATTGTTGGGCTTCGGTGTATTCCTCAACCGGAATTGCCAAGTTGACCGATTGAGGCTCAAAAAAAAGCTCCTTGATCGGATTGATTTGCGCTTTAACCTGAATGGGTTCTTCAACAGCATTAAATTCCTGAGCTTTTGTATATACAAACTGAAGCGTATCCAATGTTGATTGTGGACCGCTAACAACGACAGAATTGGGTTCAGTCGTAATTTCTCCGGAAATCTGGAATTGTTTTTTCAGGTTTACTTTCACCAGTGGTTTTACTTTTACCAGTTTCTGGCTCATTTGATCGAACCTAAAAAACAAAGTATCTGGAGTCATGCTCACAATTTCAATGTCATTCGATAATTGGTAGGATAATTCGGTTAGGAATTGTCGGGTTGGAAAAGCGAAACTGGTTTTCTTATTTTCAACCATCCGGTTGTTGGTCATTTCGTTTACGTTGAATGAAAGTGGCCCCAAAAAAAAGATAAGCTTACGCCTGAGAATCGTAAATCCATGCGACCTGATTGTCATCTCGAAATTTTCGGGCAAATTGTTGGCGAGTGTTTTATTATTCGGAAGGTTGGCGTATTCAACCGGGGCAACAATTTTAACTGTATAGGTTTTGCTAAGGGCATTGAGAAACCAGAAAACAGTTGCAATAGCAACACAAACCAAGTATGCTGCCACACGCTTGTCGTTCTTGAAATATACCTTTTTCAGGTATTTTACGAATTTATATACCCAGTTTGTTTTCACGGCATCAAATATAAAAAAATGGGTCGACAAATTGCCGACCCATTCCTATTTCGAGTGTAGTTTAAACTTTTATTTAGCCTGAACGTCAGACATGTCCCTGACAAGAGCTGATTTGTCAACTCTGATTTTCACATTGTCGTCAATCTGAAGAAGTACGTAATTGTCTTTTAGTTCGAGGATTTTTCCGTAGATACCACCAGTGGTAACAACTTTGTCGCCTTTGGCCAGGCTGTTGCGAAAAGCGGTAACTTCTTTCTGTTTTTTCATCTGGGGCCTGATCATGAAAAAGTAAAATACTGCAATGATCAAAATCATCGGAAGAAATGTCATGATTGGATTGGGCTGAGCGCCATCTGCTGCCGGTTGAGCCATTAATAAATAATTCATCATTTGTATGTTTTTAATTTTAACTGTTTAATTCAATTATCTCGTTGGTAACATTTGCTTTTAAATAGAGCTGTTTTTGAGCGGGATCGGCATTTGAGAACAATGTGATCGTTTTTAGCTGCCTTCCAACTTCGCCGGCCGAATTGTAAATCACTTCAATTCTGCCTTCCTTTCCGGGTTCGATGTTTTTATTTTCAATTTTAACTTCAGTACATCCACAGCCTGAATCAACCCCGGTAATAGTTAAGGTTTTTGTTCCTTCATTTCTGAAAACATAGGTGAAAGATACAACTTCTCCTGCCTTAAGCGAACCAAAATTATGGATTTCTTCTGAAAAGACAAATTTAGCGACCCCCGATTCATCTGATTTATTGGTTGGCGTTGCTTTTTGTGTTCCTGAATGGCAGGAAGCGAGCAGCAGCGAAAAGCACATCAATATGCAAGATAATGCGTTGCTGGCTGGCGACTGCGACTGAATACTGCGACTGAATACTGCCTTCCGACTTCCGGCTTCTGACTTCTGACTTGATCTCATTCCTCTTCTTCGCCAATTAATCCGCGGCCTGCTTTCCGGATTTTATCCGCTTTCTTCAGGTCTTTCAGGGCTTTGTCGAGTATACCGTTAATAAAGTTGCGGCTTTTCTCAGTGCTGTAATACTTCGAAAGTTCGATGTATTCGTTCATGGTAACCTTGGTTGGGATCGATGGAAAATACAGAAATTCGCTCAATGCCAGTTCCAGAATCAGGTTGTCGATAAAGGCAATTCGTTCGATATCCCAGTTTACCGTGTGCTGTTTAATCAGTATCATGTTGTCGGTGTGGTTCAAAACCACTTTCCGGTAAAGGTCTTTGGCAAACTGACGGTCTTCCTCGTCTTTGTACATCGGAAGCAAGGCCTGGTTGTCGTCGCTGAATTCTTTGAATTTCTTGAATGTTTTCAGGATCATACTTACCACGAAATCGAGGTCGTCGTTCCAGTATATACTCAGTTCTTCGAGCAACGATTCAATATCTTCATTGTCGAGAATAAGGTATTTGAAAATGTCTTCAACCAGTTTGCGGTCGTCGGCGTAGCTGTTTTGCTCAGCCGCCATATATTCTTTGAAAAAATCCTGTTCAATCAGCGAAAGGTACAACTTGCGGATAAGTTCGTCTTCGTTAACCCAGCTCAATTTAGCTGATTCAAGGTATTTAGTAAGTGAAGTATTGGTTTTTAACTGATGGATGAGCAGATTGTTTACAAAACGGGTATTGGGTGTAAGATCTGCGGTTGTTGGGCGGTGTTTCTTTAGTCCCAGATCGATACGGTCTTCTGCAAACTTTTCTATCTCAAGAACCAGAGACATTAAATAGTGATACAGATCGTATGTTTTTTGCAAACTGAAAAAGAGTTCCTTTTCAGTGTTGTTGATCGATGTTTCAGGTGAAGTAAAGAACGCGTACAATATTTGTAATACCTTGATTCGAATTATTCTTCTGCTAATCATTGTCTTAGAACCTGGTTAAAATATGGGGAGGCAAAGTTAGAATTTTTTCTCATATCAACGATCAGAAAAAAGTCAATGGTTATTAGGAAAGAGATAAAAGTGACCAGTCGCAGTATTCAGTCGCAGTTGTACCGGTAAATATTTCTGACCACTGCGACTGAACACTCCTTACTTCTTTTCTTTTCTACTGTGTTCTATGTGTCTATGTGGTTCTTGGTTTCCGGCTCTTCTTCCGGAGTTATTTCTTCGTTAAATTCTTCAACGTCCAAATCGTCATCTTCCTCCTCTGGCTCATTCTCCCAGCTCGAAACCGGACGAACCGGCCCTTGATGCCGGTAATAAAGAGCCAACATTAATCCACTGGCCGATCCCCACAAATGGCTTTCCCACGAAATTCCGGGTTTGAGTGGGAATATTCCCCAAAACATACTTCCGTAAAGAAAAACCACAATGATGCCGATCGTTAGCAAATTGGCATCTTTCCGGAATACTCCGCTGGAAAACAAGAAAGCTGCAAGTCCGTAAACAATGCCACTGGCGCCAATGTGGTACGAATCGCGTCCACCCAACCAGACACAGATTCCAGACAAAATATAAATCAGGAAAAGGATGCGGTAGGCCAGGTTTCGGTAAAAGTAGAATAAGGCAAACGACAGGATCAGGAACGGAATGGTGTTCGACAATAAATGGTCGTAGCTGCTGTGAATAAAGGGTGAAAGTATGATGCCCCGTAATCCTTCGATTTGCAGGGGTAAAATTCCGAATTCGGCTAAGTCGATGCCCAGATAGTTCTCGATCAGTTTTACCAGCCAGAATATGCCCACGATGATCACCGAAAACAAAAGACTGTATTTGAAAATCTTCTTTTCCGTTTCCTTATCGGTAGGCTCCTGATTTCTGGGGTAATAATCGAAGATTGGCATCTATACCAGTGATTTTATCAATGCTGCAAATTGTGTTACATCTTCTTCTTCGGTGTCAAATGAAGTCATCCAGCGAACTTCCGACCGATGCTCGTCCCACATGTAGAAGAAATATTTTCCCTGAAGCTGGGGGATGATTCCCGGAGGAACAATAGCAAAAACGCCGTTGGCTTCCACTTCCTGAGTGAGTTGTATCGCCGGTATTTTTTTTACTTCCTGTTCCAGCAGTCGCGCCATCCGGTTCGAATGGGTGGCGTTTCGTTTCCAAAGGTCGTTTTCGAAATACGCCAGGAATTGCGCACTCACGAAACGCATTTTCGAATACAGTTGCATGCTTTGTTTGCGAATGTATTTGGTGAGTTTGGTCAATTCCGGATTGAAAAACAGGACCGCTTCGCCCAGCATCATGCCATTTTTTGTGCCGCCAAACGAAAGTACGTCAACTCCGGCATCAACGGTGAATGCCCTAAACGGCATATCGAGAGCTACGGCCGCATTGGCCAAACGGGCACCATCCATGTGTACAAAAAGTCCGTACTCATGCGCCAGAGCGGTGATGGCTTTAATTTCTTCGAGTGAATAAACAGTACCGAGTTCAGTAACCTGCGAAATGGAAATTACTTTGGGTTGCGAATGATGTTCAAAATCAAATCCATGCAAATATTTGGTCATTCCGGCTGGCGTAATTTTTCCTTTGAAGGTTTCTACCGGAAGCAGTTTGCATCCGGTGAATTTTTCAGGAGCGCCACACTCATCGGTTTGGATGTGAGCTGTATCGGCGCATATCACCGCGTGAAATGAGTGGGTCAGCGTTGAAAGTCCGAGTACATTGGCACCTGTTCCGTTAAACACAAAAAAAACTTCTGTCTGTTCGCCAAATTCCTGTTTGAACCGGATGATAGCCTTTTTTGTTATTTCGTCGCCGCCGTAACCGACTGCATGTCCTTGATTGGCTGCAGAAATGGCATTTAAAATTTCAGGATGAATGCCTGAATTATTGTCGCTTGCAAAACCTCGTTTCATGGTTTAAAATTGTAATTTAGCATAGATTGTTATTGGGTATAAATGAACTCAAATTTTCAACTTTAACAAAATGGATAAGTCATTAAAACTAAGCGAAAAATTGTTTTGTCTGGCTGTCAATCCTAAAAATGGGGGTATTCTGCTGAATGCTTCTGCCGCGTTGGCCATGACATTGACAGGTTCGGTATTCGTTGAACTGATGAATAAAGGACTGGTTTCGATTGAAAATGGTGTTGTTCATTTAATGAATCCGACTCCGCAGAACGATGAGGTTCACGACTTTTTTCTGAACAGAATAAAACTTCATGGAAAAGACCGAAAGTTGCGAAGGTGGATTTCCTATTTTAATGTCAGAGGACGAAAAATTCAGAAGCATTTTATCCGCAGTCTGGTGCGAAAGAATGTGCTTCGTACCGAAGAAAAGCGGATTCTGTTTATCCCATATGAAAAAGTTTACCTGATGGATCGTGACTTAGTTGAAAATATCAGGAAAGAAGTAGTTACCACTATACTCGGAAGGATGGAGCAGACCGATGTATCTATTATTTTAGCCGTAATGGTTGGTAAAACCAATTTACTGGCTCGAATTTTTCCTGAACGATCACAACGAAAGGAGGCGTCGCGATTCCTGAAGGATTTGCCTGAAACTCCGGTTTCAAAAGCAGTTCAGGAAGCTATACAGATGATGCACTCCACCGTTTTTACAGCGACAACATGATTAATCAGTCCTTCAATCCTTCAGCAATTCAGTTGTTTCTATGGAAAACGTAAACATATTTTGGTTTCGTCGCGATTTACGGGTTGACGACAATCATGGCTTTTTTAAGGCATTGAATGCCGGGTTGCCCGTCGTTCCAGTTTTTATTTTCGATCCGGCTATTCTGGCTCGGTTTCCCAACCCAAACGATCCCCGGCTAACTTTTATTCATCGCTGCCTGACTGATCTTGATCGCGAATTCCGGAAATTCAACAGTAGTTTACAGGTTTATGTTTCTTCTCCGGAAGTTGTTTTTGGTCAGCTGACTGGCAAATTTCCGATTCACAGTGTTTTTGCCAATATCGATTACGAGCCGACAGCCATTGCTCGCGATCAGAAAGTTGCTCAAATGCTTCATAGTAAGGGAATTGAATTTCATGGTTTTAAAGATCAAATCATATTTCATCAGAATGAAGTTGTAAAAGCCGATGGATCGCCATACACGGTTTTTACACCTTACAGCAAAAAATGGAAGGAAAAACTGGCGTCACATCCGATTCCGGTTTACGAAAGCGAAAAGCATCTGTATAGTCTGAAGCACTTGTCATCTGACTATTTTCCGGAATTGGCTGAAATTGGGTATCAGGTTCAGGATAGATCATTTCCGGAGAAGAATTTCGATCCGATTTTGATTGAAAATTATGCAAAAACACGCGATTTTCCGGCTGAAAACGGTACCAGCAAACTCGGAGTTCACCTGCGCTTCGGCACTTTATCAATCCGCAAACTGACTCAATTTGCGCAAAAGCATTCCGACGTTTTCCTGAATGAATTAATCTGGCGGAACTTTTACATGGATATTCTATGGCATTTCCCTCATGCAGCCGAAAAGTCGTTTAAACCAGCTTACGATTTTATTCCGTGGCTCAACAACGAAGCTGATTTCGAACGGTGGTGTGCCGGACAAACTGGTTATCCATTAGTGGATGCTGGAATGCGGGAACTGAACGAAACCGGATACATGCACAACCGGGTTCGCATGGTTGTTGCCAGTTTCCTGACCAAACACTTGCTGATTGACTGGCGTTGGGGCGAATCGCATTTTGCCTCGAAGTTGCTCGATTACGAGTTGGCTTCGAATAATGGTGGCTGGCAGTGGGCGAGTGGTTCGGGTTGCGATGCCGCGCCATATTTCAGGGTTTTTAGTCCCGACCTGCAAACCAAAAAGTTCGATCACGACTTCAAATACATCCGGAAATGGGTGCCTGAATACGAAGCTTCATCTTATCCAAAACCTATGGTCGATCATACATTAGCCCGAAACCGAGCCATTGAAACTTATCGGAAAGCTTTGAAATAATATCGGGTCAAAGAAACAAATCAGGTCACATGATGTTAGATTCAAATCAGGAAAAATGCTAATTTGCACGCCTTGTTTTTGATTATGGGCTAATTATTGATTTTTATTTCAAAGACGTTAGCCAACCCGAATTTTGAACTTTCAACAATGAACTTTAAAATTGTTTCAGAATATCAACCCACAGGCGATCAGCCGGAAGCTATTAAGCAGCTTAGCGAAGGATTGCGCAACGGAACAACGTTTCAAACGCTGCTCGGAGTTACCGGTTCGGGAAAAACATTCACCATGGCCAATGTAATTGAGCAGGTGCAACGCCCGGCGCTGGTATTAAGCCACAACAAAACGCTCGCGGCCCAGTTGTACAGCGAGATGAAACAATTTTTTCCTGAAAATGCGGTTGAGTATTTTGTTTCCTATTACGATTATTACCAGCCAGAAGCCTACCTTCCAGTCAGTAATACATACATCGAAAAGGACCTTTCGATTAACAAGGACATCGAAAAGCTCCGGTTGAGCACAACTTCGTCATTACTCTCCGGAAGGCGCGATGTGATTGTTGTTTCATCGGTTTCGTGTTTGTACGGAATTGGGAATCCGGCCGATTTTCATGCCAATGTAACCAATGTACACAAAGGCGAAACTATCAGCCGAAATGTATTTCTCCGGAAGTTGGTTGATGCGCTTTATTCGCGCAACGAAATCGAATTTAACCGTGGAAATTTCAGGGTAAAAGGCGATAGTGTCGATATTTTTCCGGCATATGCCGATATCGCTTACCGGATTGTTTTCTGGGGCGATGACATTGAAGAAATTTATTCTTTTGATCCGGTTGGTGGTGGAACCATCGAAGAATTGGACATGGCCGTGATTTATCCGGCCAACATGTTCGTTACCACGAAAGAACGCATGCAGCTTGCTATTCGTCAAATTCAGGATGATTTGGTGAAACAGGTTGATTTTTTCAAGGAAATCGGAAAACCAATGGAAGCCAAACGGATTCTGGAACGGGTAGAGTACGATCTGGAAATGATGCGTGAACTGGGCTATTGTCCCGGAGTTGAGAACTATTCAAGGTATTTCGATGGCAGGGTGGCAGGCTCACGGCCTTTCTGCCTGCTCGATTATTTTCCTGACGATTTTGTGACCATTATTGACGAAAGCCACGTGACACTGCCTCAAATCAAGGCCATGTTTGGTGGCGACCGTTCGCGTAAAATCAACCTGGTCGATTATGGCTGGCGGCTTCCGGCGGCCATCGATAACCGGCCTTTGACCTTTGACGAATTTGAATCGGTGGTTGACCAGACCGTTTTCGTGAGTGCTACGCCAGCCGATTACGAACTGGCCAAATCAGAGGGAATCGTGGTGGAACAAGTTATTCGCCCAACCGGATTGCTCGATCCGATTATTGATGTTCGTCCAAGCATCAATCAGATCGATAACCTGATGCACGAAATTCATTTGCGGATCGAACGCAACGAACGGGTACTGGTAACCACGCTTACCAAACGCATGGCTGAAGAATTGAGCAGCTATCTGTCAAACATGGGCGTTAAAACCCGCTACATCCATTCCGATGTGGATACACTCGAACGGATTGAAATACTGGAACAATTGCGTAAAGGAGAATTTGATGTGCTGGTCGGGATCAATTTGTTGCGCGAAGGATTGGATTTGCCCGAAGTTTCGCTGGTTGCCATTCTGGATGCCGATAAAGAAGGTTTTTTACGATCGGAAAGATCGCTTACACAAACGGCTGGCCGCGCCGCCCGAAACCTCAATGGAATGGTCATCATGTATGCCGATAAAATAACCAACTCGATGCAGCGAACCATCGATTCAACCAATTATCGTCGGGAGAAGCAGATGAAATACAACATCGAAAACGATATAACTCCAACTCAAATCATCAAAGCCAGTCGGGAGATTGCAGGTTATTCAAGCATTGGCATGAAAGTAAAAGTGAAAGGATACAGTGGCGACGAAACAACGAATCTGGCTGCCGATCCTGTTGTTCAATATATGAGCGCTCCGGCACTGGAAAAAGCGATTGCCAAAATCAAAAAGGAAATGGAAGCTGCTGCCAAAGAGTTGGATTTTTACGAAGCCGCCCGTCTTCGCGACGAAATGTTCAAATATCAGGAAATTTTGAAGGGGAAGAAGTAGTCGTAATATTGAGGGCTTCACTCTGAGTGAAGCCCTCAATAAATCTATGCTATCTGCTATTTATTCGCCATTTTGGCCATACTCTCCGGATAACGGGGACCTGTATCCGGGTATTTGGCAAGCAGGGATTCAATATCCTGAAGATCTTTTTCGGTCAGATTTACATCCACTGAACCCGCATTGTCAACCAGGTATTTGCGGCGTTTTGTTCCCGGAATTGGGATGATATTTTCGCACTGAGCCAGAACCCAGGCCAACGCCAACTGCGCAGGCGAACAGTTTTTACCGGAAGCTAATTCAGCAAAGCCCGAAGCCAGTTTGGTGTTATTTTCCCAATATTTATCTTCGAAACGGGGTAATGTCTTGCGGAAATCCTTATCGCCCAACGATTTTTGGTCAACCGTATTGGTGACCAGTCCACGCGAAAGTGGGCTGAATGGCACAAAGGTGATTCCCAGTTCCCGGCACAGCGGAATAATTTCGGTTTCAACCTCTCGGGTAAGCAACGAATATTCGCTTTGCAGAGCCGAAATGGGGTGTACGGCATGAGCTTTCCTAACCGACTCTGCCGAGGCTTCCGACAAACCCAAATAGCGAACTTTGCCTTCTTTCACCAGTTCGCTCATGGCGCCAACCATTTCTTCAACTGGAACATTCGGATCGATACGGTGCGCATAATACAAGTCGATGGTTTCAATTTTCAGGCGGCGCAAACTGGCTTCAATGGCTTTGCGCATGTAGGCAGGCGAACCGTCGAAAACCATCTTGAAATCAGGAGTCGATTGGAACCCGAATTTCGTGGCGATGAAAATCTTATCGCGGTTAGGCACCAAAACCTGCGAAATCAGTTGTTCGTTGGCCCCATTTCCGTAAACATCGGCAGTGTCCCAAAAGTTAATGCCCAGATCAAGCGCTTTATGCAGCGTTTCAATCGATTCGGGATCGTTCTTTTCGCCATATGCATGGCTCATTCCCATACAGCCCAACCCGATGGCTGAAAGCTGAATGTCGGTATTTCCTAATTTTCGGTATTTCATTTTGGCGTTTTATTTGTTCAACCTAACAGGTTTTTAAAACCTGTTAGGTTTGATGAATGGATGTTTATTTTTTGCGGTCGCCGCCTTGCCGATCGATCATCCAGCCTGGATATTCAGGAGCAAGTTTGCTAACTGAATCGAGTTTGGCTAATTCTTCATCGGTTAATTTTACTTCGGTAGCTTTCAGGTTATCGAGCAATTGTTCCTGTTTTTTCGCGCCAACAATAACTGTTGTTACTACCGGTTGATGAAGCAACCAAGCCAACGCAATCTGAGCCACAGTTACGCCTTTGTTTGTGGCAATTTCCTGCATCACATCAATAATGTCAAAAGCTTTGTCTTTATTTACAGGCGGGAAGTCGAAATTCACGCGGCGGCCTTCTTCTGTCGAAGCATTGCGGCTGTATTTTCCACTGAGGAAACCGCCAGCCAACGGACTCCAAACCATCAGCCCAATTTTTTGGTCGAGCAACATTGGCACCAGTTCGCGTTCCAGATCGCGACCAGCAATGGTGTAATAAGCCTGAAGTGAAACGAATTTGGCAAGATGCTGCTGTGCCGAAATTCCCAATGCTTTCATAATGTGCCAGGCTGCCAGGTTCGAGCAACCGATGTAGCGCACTTTTCCGCTTTTTACGAGCGAATCGAGCGCATCCAATGTTTCTTCCAGCGGAGTAATCGGGTCGAAACCATGAATCTGGTACAAATCGATGTAGTCCATGTTCAGGCGTTTCAGGCTTTCGTCGGCCTGTTGCAAAATATGCTTGCGGCTTAATCCTGAATGGTTTGGTCCGGTACCCATTGCTCCGCGTACTTTGGTAGCAATTACCAAATCATCACGGTTTAATCCCAGGTCGCGGACGGCCTGACCGGTCAGTTTTTCGCTTAACCCTTCACTGTAAATGTTGGCGGTGTCGATGAAATTAATCCCGGCATCCACCGAAGTTTTCACCAGTTGATTCACTTCATCCTGAGGCATTGTTCCGATGGCAGTCCACATACCGCGTCCGCCAAATGTCATGGTTCCGAGGCAAAGCTCCGAAACCTTTAATCCTGTGTTTCCTAATAAATTGTACTTCATGTTTTTAATTTTAAAATTGTTTCGGGATACGGGTTTCGTGTTGCATGTTGAGAAACTCGTAACTCGCATCATGTAACCCGCAACATATTGAGTTATCTGATAAAATTGGTCATTACTTTTTGAACTGGTTGGGGCGCTGGCAATACATTTTTGGTTTGCTCGCGCATTTGCATCAGCCAGGCCATGTTGTTACCCAGCACTTCCATGATCTGAACACCTTCGGCGTCCTGCAACGCTTCTCCCTCAGCGCGACCATGAATAACGTTCCAGTAGTTGGAGGTAGCCAAAAGCATTTCGGTATATGCCAGATAATGGTACAGGCCATCCAATGTCGATGAACCTCCGGTTCGGCGCACGGCTACTACAGCAGCACCCACTTTGTGGCGAAACAGGTTGCCGTTACTTCCGGCCACATAGAACGCGCGATCAAGAAAGCTTTTCATTGTTCCTGGTATTCCGGAGTAATGAACCGGCGCTCCGAGAATAATTCCGTCGGCTTTTTTCATCTCCTGAACGACTTCGTTGACCACATCGGTCTTGATGCTGCACTTTTCGTCCTGATTTTTACGGCACAATCCGCAGGAAATACAGCCACGAATGACCTTGTTTCCGATGTGGATAATCTCAAAGTCGATTCCGTTTTCTTTTAATTTTGTGCCCATGATGCTTAACGCATGGTGCGTATTCCCGTTCTTGTTCGGACTTCCGTTAATTGCTACTACTTTCATTTTTATAAGTTTAAGTTCCTAAGTTAAGATTCGGCATTTATTACAGTATTTTTACGATCTGCCATTTTTCGTTTTTCTTTCAGTAAAAGTACCGAGATAAGCAATGCGAAAAGCAACATTTGCAGGTTCACGCCAAGCCATCCGCCGTATTTCCAGCAATAGATACCGATGAGGGTTCCCAATGCACCGCCTGTGAAAAACGATGTCATGTAAATGGTATTGATTCGGCTATGCGACGATTCGTCGAGCGTGTAAATCATGGCCACATTGGTCACCTGGATGGCCTGGGCGCCCACATCGAGCAGGAAAACAGCCAATACCAACGCTGGGATGGAGGTCGGTAATGAAATCATCAGCAAAATACTGACAACAATTAATCCGAGTGCGATGAACCGAACTTTTTTGCTTCCACCTTTATCCGCCCGTTTCCCGAAAACCGGCGCCAGCAAAGCTCCGGCAATGGCCACCAAACCGAACAGACCAATAATGTTGCTCGAAAAGTTGAAAGGTTCGCCACTTAGATAGAAGGTCAATGTGGTCCAGAATGAGCAGAACAAGCCAAACTGAAGAATGCCAACCAGCGAAACTTCGCGAAGCAGCGGAAACCGTTTGATTTGTTTCAGTGCTGAGCCGAGCAATTGCGGATAACTTCCGGAGAAACGTGTGGATACATTAGGTAATTTAATTTGCAGCATAATGGTAGCCAATCCAACCGCGCCAGCCGAAATAAGGTAAACAAACCGCCAACCGAACCATTCGGCAATGCTTCCGCTAAACACACGGGCAGCGAGAATCCCGATTAAAACTCCGGTAAAAATTGTTCCCACGTTTTTGCCGCGGTTTTCACTGTCCATTCCGGCGGCCATGGGCATAATCACCTGAACCGATACCGAAAACATACTGATCAGCAAGCTCAGCGCCCAAAGCTGAAAAATACTGTGTGTGAAAGTGACCAGCAAAAGGGCGGCAATCAACAAAATCTGAAGACTGATAATCAAATTTTTCTTATTGATTTTGTCGCCCAGCGGGGTCAGGAAAAACAATCCGAGTCCGTACCCAACCTGCGAAAGCATGGAGACCATTCCGGCCTGCGACTCTGTAGAACCTAAGTCGGCGGCAATTTCTTTCAGGATGGGCTGGTTGTAATAAATGTTTGCAACGGTTATCCCGGCAGAAACGGCCATCAGTCCGATTAAAAAGCGCGATACCGGTTGTTTGGATGTTATGTGATCTGAATTTGTCATGTCAATATGGAAATTTGAATACTGAAGTTTGACTGGTTCGCGAAACCGATTCATCCTTCAGTAAATTTATACTGACAAAAATAGATCAGGAAATGTTTTCGTCAGATATAAAAATCAAACGAAAAACTGCATAAATCAAATATTGGTTTCGTTGCGGAAAATTTTAGGCGTTTGATTGAAGTTCTTCTTGAAAAAGTTGATGAAGTGAGGCAATTCTTCAAACCCAAGCGAATAAGCAATTTCAGAAATATTCCAGTTTGTCTGTTTTAACAAGGCGCGGGCTTCCTGCGAAACGCGTTCGGCAATCAATTGCGAAGTGGTTTTTCCGGTTACTTCCTTCAGGCTGCGGTTCAGGTGATTGACATGGATGGAGAGTTGTGCTGCAAAATCGTTGGGCGTGCGCAGTTTCATGCGCTGCACGACCGATTCAATGGGGAACTGGCGTTCGAGCAATTCGGCAAACAGCGAAGCAATACGCGCCGTTCCGTTTGATGGCGATAGCCGGGTGGCTTCGGTTAACTGCATTTTCAATGCGGTGTGAATCAGGTTAAAAACCAAGCCACGGAGTACATCGTATTTGTATAAATAGTCCGAAGCAATTTCATCAAACATTTTCTGATAGATCGCTTCGATTTCGGCCAACTGGCTGTTGTCGAGCAAATAAACCAGGTTACTGCCGGGCCTGTAAATGGGGTAATCTTTAATGGCACCGTACTGGCTGAAAAATTCCTCGGTAAAAATGCAAAATACCCCGGATTGGTTGTCTTCGAGCGGTTCCCAGTTGTACGGAATCATTGGATTCGAGAACATCAGCGCATTGTGTTCACTCAGCACTGTTTTGTCGGCGTAGTGAATTTTATTGGCGCCTTTCAGAAGCGTAATTTTGTAGTAATCTTTCCGGCTATAGGGAACAGGCTTGTTGGCACAACAGAACTCTTCGCGGTGAAATATGTTGAAGTGCCCGATCTCTTTTTTCAGGCTTTCCGGAATGCAATTAAATTGATTCTGGTAAAATTCTTCTAAGGTCTGCGCTTTTGTCATGCGGCAAAGTTGCAAAAATCAAACGACAGATCAAAAAGACGAATAAAAATATTAGCTGTGATCTTCAAAAAGTAAAAACCCCGAAAACCATCACTGATTTTCGGGGTTTTTACTTCTGACTTCTGACTTCTGGCTTCGGTCTTCTGACTTTTTTACATCCTTTCCGGAACATCAATGCCCAACAGTTTCATGCCGGTTTTAATGGTTTTGCCAACGTTTTCGGCAATGACCAGCCGAATGTTCCGGACATCTGCATTTTCTTCGATGATGATCGGGAATTCGTGGTAGAACTGGTTGAATTCTTTGACCAATTCGTAAATGTAATTGGCAATCAAAGCAGGACTGTAGTTGTCGCCAGCTTCTTTCACCGCTACCGGAAATTGAGCAATAGCTTTGATCAATTCCAGTTCCTTTTTGCCAATCTGCAATTTACTGTCAATGGTTTGATTAATCGCGATACCTCTGTCGGCTGCTTTGCGCAGTACCGAACGGATTCGTGCATACGTGTATTGAATGAACGGGCCAGTATTGCCATTAAAATCGATGGATTCTTCCGGATTGAAGAGCATGCTTTTCTTCGGATCAACTTTCAGGATGAAATATTTGAGTGCGCCCAAAGCAATCATTTTATACGTTTCGGCGGCCTGTTCAGGAGTGTAACCTTCCAGTTTGCCCAGTTCTTCTGATGTTTTGCGCGAAACTTCAACCATTCCGGCAACCAAATCGTCGGCATCAACTACGGTTCCTTCGCGCGATTTCATTTTTCCCTGCGGAAGCTCAACCATTCCGTATGAGAAATGGTGCAGGCCTTTCCCGAATTCGAAACCTAATTTATCGAGCAGGATGGATAAAACCTGAAAGTGGTAATTTTGTTCGTTCCCAACGACATAAACCATTTTGTCGATGGGGTAGTCCTGAAAACGTTCTTTGGCTGTGCCAATATCCTGGGTCATGTAAACAGAAGTGCCATCGCTGCGGAGCAAAATCTTTTGATCCAAGCCTTCGGCCGTCAGGTCGGCCCAAACCGACGAGTCTTCTTTCTGGTAGAAAACGCCCTTAGCCAATCCTCTCAAAACTTCATCTTTTCCGTACAGATAGGTTTCCGACTCGTAATATATTTTGTCGAAGTCAACTCCCAATTCTTTGTAAGTCACATCAAATCCGGTGTAAACCCATTGGTTCATCATTTTCCAAAGCTCAATAGTTTCCGGGTCTTTGGCTTCCCATTTTAGCAGCATCTCGCGTGCTCCTTGCATTGCCGGAGCATTTTGTTCGGCATCTTCTTTGGTTTGCCCTTGCTCAATAAGTGTCGCTATTTCTTTTTTGTATTCCTGATCGAATTTCACGTAGTAGTTGCCTACCAAATGGTCGCCTTTGATGCCGGTATTTTCCGGAGTTTCGCCATTGCCCCACATTTTCCAGGCATACATCGACTTACAGATGTGGATTCCGCGGTCATTTACGATGTTGGTTTTTACCACTTTGTTGCCATTGGCTTTCAGTACTTCGGCAAGCGAAAATCCGAGTAAATTGTTGCGGATATGCCCCAGATGCAGTGGTTTGTTGGTGTTTGGCGACGAATATTCGACCATAACCAGTTTCGACGAATCGGTAGGTTCAGTAATTCCATAGTTGGCCGTTGAGCTAACCGAATTCAAAACTGAAACCCAATATTCCGATGCAATGACCAGATTCAGAAAGCCTTTAACCACATTGTATTTTTCAACTTCAGTAACATTCTGCTGAAGGTAATCGCCAATCTCGGCGGCTGTTAGCTCCGGTGATTTTTTTGAAATCCGCACAAACGGAAACACCACCAATGTGATATCGCCTTCAAACTCTTTTCGGGTATTTTGTAGCTGAACGAGGCTTGGATCTATTTGTTGCTGGTAGCATTTTTCAATGGCTTCAACAATCTGGTTACGTATAATTAGTTCGATCGACATTTTTAGTGCTTTGAAATTTGAGCGACAAAGATATTTGATTTTCTCTTGTTTTGATTTCTGAATGGAAAATTCGGGCTTAAAATGATTGCTGCTTAACAGAAAAGCCCCATCTAAAGAAATTAGACAGGGCTTTCGATTTATTTAAACGAGTTACTTTGCTATTTCATTTTGAATATTTCGAATTCAACCCGGCGATTTTGCAAACGACCTTCTTCGGTATTGTTGCTTGCAATTGGTTTTGCTTTGCCCAATGCTTTTTGATGAATAATCCGGTCTTTCGAAATTCCCTTGGAAATTAAGTATTTAATCACTGAATCAATGCGGTCTTGTGACAATTTGATGTTGTAATTGTCTGACCCTTGACTGTCAGTGTATCCATACATATTCACATTAAAACCTTTGTCTGAATTCAATGTTTTAATCAGTTTTTCCAGAACACTTTTTGAATAATCAGTCAAATAGCTTTTGTCGGAAACAAAATGCACTGGAGTAATTTTGACGTTTTGCATGATCACCTGTTCAGGGGTTAGCTCCTTTTTTGTTTCAACGGTGATTTCTTTAGGAGGGCAACCATTATTATCTTTTTGCCCTGCAACAGTTGGACATTTGTCAAGGTAATCCGGAACGCCATCGCCATCGGAATCTACAGGGCATCCTTTTTCGTCAACTTTTGCACCTTTGGGTGTATCAGGACATTTGTCCAAATTATCGGCGATACCATCACCATCCGAATCAAGCGGACATCCTTTTGCATCTACTTTTACGCCTTTTGGAGTGTCGGCACATTTGTCGTTTTTGTCAGCAACACCGTCACCATCCGCATCCGGACAACCTTTTAGTGAAGTTAATCCGGCAACTGTTGGGCAATCGTCGATATAATCAGCAACACCGTCACCATCAGAATCAATTGGGCAGCCATTCACATCAACTGCAACACCTGTAGGGGTGTCAGGACATTTATCTTTTTTGTCTGAAACTCCGTCCATATCGGCATCAGGGGTTTTGCCAAAATCAAACTCCATACCGGCAGTAGCTTTCCAGAAGTTATCGGTATTGGTTTTACCGGCTGTAGTTGTTTCTATCCCGTTAATATAACCAGCTTCCAGGTAGAAAGCTGTGGCTGGACTTACATAGTATTTTCCGCCAATACCTAAGTCAAAGTTTAATCCTGATTCTGAGTTATCAGCCATAAAACCCGGTCCGGCATAAATATATGGACGAAAATTTTTGCTTTCGCCAGAAAGCTTTAATCTTAGGTTGATGAATGCGGTTGCCATATCAAGATTACTTGAAAGTTTGGAGTTAAATACGCCAAGGTCACCTTTAAGCATTAAATCAAATCGCGTACTGACATATCTACTTAAATACAGTTCAGGATTAAGCCCTACTCCTGAATTGTTAGTTGTTCCATATGCACCTGCTCCTATTCCAACGCCCCATTTTTTGTCAGCCGTTTGAGCCTGAGCCAGGGTAGTAAAAGCAAAAAAGAATGAAAGTAAAAGTACTTTTTTCATGTTCATTTGTTTTGGTGAATATTTGATTTTAGAACCTTTTTGGTCTTTAAAGATAAAAACTATTAAACAGTTATCACACAAATGTACATAAAAAAATCCTTATCAGTTCTGATAAGGATTTTTTCTTAAAAACAGGAATATCTTATTTTTTTGTTACTTCAAATTCAACCCGGCGGTTCAATGCACGTCCTTCAGGGGTATCATTTGTTGCAGCTGGATTTGCTTCTCCCAATCCTTTCTGTGATTCGATACGATTCTTTTTAATCTTATTTTTGCTTGAAAGAATTGATTTAACAACAGCGCTTACGCGGTTTTTCGAAAGATTCATGTTGTATGCGTCAGCTCCAAGAGCATCGGCATAACCTGTAACCTTTACATTATAATTACTGTTCTCTTTTAGTAAATCTACCAGTTTATCAATTTTAACTTTTTCCGGTGCAGTGAAAGTAGCTTTGTTAGAGTCGAAATAAACAGGTTCAACTTTCATTTTTTCAGCTTCAATTTCTTCAGCGGTCTTTTCTTTAACAGGGCATCCTTTATTTTCTTTTACTCCGAAAACGGTTGGGCACTCATCATCAACATCTAAAACACCGTCATTATCCTGATCTAGTGGACATCCTTTTGCATCAACTTTAGCTCCTTTTGGCGTATTTGGACATTTGTCGTCTTTGTCTGCAACACCATCCCCATCAGCATCTGGGCAGCCTTTTAAACTGACCAATCCAGCAACATCAGGGCAAGCATCATCTTTATCCGCAACACCGTCTTTGTCAGCATCAGGACAGCCTTTCAGCGAAGTTAACCCGGCAACAGTCGGACAATCATCAATATAATCAGCAACACCATCACCATCGGTGTCAATTGGACAACCTTTTTCATCAACAGCAACACCCGCTGGGGTATTCGGACATTTATCCTTATAGTCTGAAACGCCATCCATGTCAGAATCTGGAGTTTTTCCGAAGTCAAACTCAACACCAATAGTCGCTTTCCAAAAATTATCCCTTGTTTTTTTATTTGCTACAGTTGCTTCTATTCCGTTAATATAACCAACCTCCATATAAAATGCAGTGGCCGGACTAACGTAGTATTTGTCACCAGCGCCAATGTTAAAGTTTAAACCAGATTCTCCATTGTCGGCAAGTATCCCAGGTCCTGCAAAGAAATATGGACGGAATTTTTTGTCTTCGTTGTTTAATTTTAATCTCAGATCAAGAAATCCATTTGCCATGTCCAAATCGTTTGTTAATTTGGAATTAAATAATCCGAGGTCACCTCTAAGCATCAAGTCGAGGCGTGGGCTAAGATACCGGCTTAAATACAATTCTGGCATGAAACCAACACCTGATTTATTGAGAGTGCCATAGGCTCCAACTCCAGCGCCAATTCCCCATTTTTTATCAACCGTCTGAGCATTTGTTATAGCTACAAATGCTAGTAGCAATGATAGTAGTAGAGTTTTTTTCATGATTAATGGTTTTTTGTTTTTAAAATAATATTTGAAAAGTTCTGTTATTTGTTCAATTTAAAACAAAAAAAATATACTATTGTTGAATAACGTTCTTGATTATAATATAAAAGTAATACATCGGATTCGATTTATAACAATATCATTTCAAAAAGTTCGGTTTTGTACGCAATAATTGACATAGAAACAACAGGACAGTCTGCTACCAAAGGAAAAATCACGGAGATTGCTATTTATATACATAACGGATTTGAAATAACAGATTCATTTTCAAGTTTGATTAATCCGGAATGCTATATACCGGGATTTATCACCAGCCTCACTGGTATTGATAATGAAATGGTAAGGAATGCACCAAAGTTTTATGAAATTGCTAAGAAAATCGTTGAAATGACTCAGGAAAAGATTTTTGTTGCTCACAATGTGAGTTTCGACTATAAATTTATCCAGGAAGAGTTTAAACGTTTAGGTTACGATTATCAGAGAAAAACGATGTGTACCGTTCGTATGGGGCGTAAATTTTTACCAGGTCACCAATCGTACTCTCTGGGAAAAATATGCGACGAATTGGGAATTTCAATTCATGGAAGACACCGGGCTGCGGGTGATGCATTGGCTACGACGAAACTTTTCGAAATTATTATGGAAAGGAAAGCTCAAAAGGAAACTAAACAACCTCCGGGGCAATTAAGGTTGTTTTAAAATGAAAGAACCGCATCGAACGTGCGGTTCTTTCATTTTTATTCTTCGGATTTTATTTCTTCCTTTTTTTCTTCTTCGGGTTCTATCAGCAGGTTCTGATCGCTGAGTAGTTGATACCATTGCAATATCTTTTTCATGTCAGAAACATAAACCCGATCCTTGTCATATTCGGGCAAAACTTCTCCAAAAAAAGCTTTTATCTCATCGGTCGATGCTTTTGGCGAAATCATTTTTCCGTTCTTCTTAACCCGAACAAATAATTCGGTAAGTAAGATTTCTCCTGTTTCAGTAAAGATAGAAATGTCAGACAATGTGCTGATTTTGGATGTTGAATAAGCCGGGATGCGTTTACCGGTTAACAAGGATTCAACAATGATGCTGTTTTTTGTTTCGGTCACCAATTTAAATAATCCGGGTTGACCACTGATTGATAATATTCCTTTTAGCATACGTTTTTAAGTTTTTTCAGTGGGCGAAGTTAATATTTTCCCTGAAGAAAAAACAACTCCCGGAATCGCCGGGAGTCTGTTTTATTTAAAGTTGATTTGATGACTAATTCCGAAACTGATCCATCGGCCAGGCTGCTCAATAGTTCCTAAGTCGAAGTAGTTAGTATCGAATAGGTTTGATGCCATTGCATATATTTCGGTCGATGGAGTTTTCCACATGACACGTGTGTTGACTAACCAGAATGGCTGGTATGCCTCTGCTTGGATACGCATACCATTTCTGTCCTGATAACTGAAACGCCATGAGCCCTTTAGCTTGCTCCATATTTTGTGATTAATTTCAATATCCAACTTGTTTTTTAGGTTATCGAGTACATAATAGGAGAAGAGACTACTTTCACCTTTATCCTGTTTGCTATAAGCGTAATTGATGCCAAGTTTGGTGATAAATACTGGTTTGTTCCATATTTTTTCCGGAAAAAAGTTTCCACTGAGTTCAATTCCGGTTGAATTAATCCGGGTCAGATTTTGTGGTTGCCATTTGTCTGTTTCTTTTTCACGAACCCAGTCAATCAGGTCTTTACCTCTGCGGTAATATATATCTGTATGTCCTGAAAAACCAATATAGGTGAGTTTTATTCCTCCTTCGTAGGTTACCGATTTTTCTGGTTTAAGATCGGGATTACCAATGTTGGTTGGCCCATTGTAAAATAAATCAGTAAATGTTGGCATTCGAAGCGTTGAATTGGCCGATCCGTAAATTTTAAAGTGATTGGTCAATGAATAGGAGGCATCCAATCCAGGATAAATATTCCAGCCAAAACCGAGATCAGAAATCCAGTTGGTCATCACGCCACCTGAGACCGATAGATTTTTTAAATAAATGGAATGTTCTGCGAAGTATGAGATGGTAGTTCTGGAGTATGATTTGGTGAAAAACTGACCCGATTCTCCCGGAACTTCGATTGGAGTTGTCAATGGCTTACCCAAAACATTACTCCAAACATTTTCGGTCCTGATTTCGGCTCCGAAAGCTGTTTTACCTAGGCGTGAATTAAACCACGCATTCAGGTTGCTTCCGAAAACATCAGTTAAATGGTAGTTGTGGCCTTTATACCAACTTGCCGGATTATCGCGGAACAACTCAAACCGGTCCTGATGACGGCGCCAGTAAACCGAAGGAATTAAATGAATTTTCGTACCAGTTTCAAATTTTACTGAAGCAAAAGTTGTTTTGGTTTCTTCAAACTGATTGGGATAAGTTGCAGTATAAAAGCTGTTTGCACCAAACGCCTTGTTGGTATGGCCAACCTGAAAATCGAGAGTTCCTGGCTTGGTATCCAGCTTGGCTTGGTAAAAGGCATTCCAGGTTTTAAAATCGGTGTTGTCGATGTAACCGTCGGAAGACATGCGATTAAAAGCAATAAACTGATTCCATCCACCTGAACTTAGATTTCCGGAGAGATTGATGTCGGCCAGTTTATGTTGACCAACGGATACATCTGTTTTTATATTGGTTTTGCCCTCTGAGTTGGTAATAATATTGATTGCCCCTGAAAATGCATTGGGCCCAAAAACGCGGGCAGCCGAACCTTCAAGAATTTCAATACGCTGGATGTTTTTTAAGCTGACCGGAAGGTCTAAAGCATGGTGGCCTGTCTGGGGATCTGAAATGTTGATGCCATTTAAAAGGATAAGGGTTTGATCGAATGAACCTCCCCTGACCGAGATGTCGGCCTGAACTCCGTGAACACCGCGCTGTCTGACATCAACACTCAGCGCATATTCAAGCAGTTCCTGAATACTCTGGACGGGAGCCGCCTCAATTTCTTCTCTGTTAATCACGGATACAATCCGTGCCACCTGCGAGAAAACAACAGGTGCTCTTTGGGCGGAAACCTCGACTTCTTCAAGATTGTACTCCATGCTCACTTTCGTACTGTCGGTTTGGGCAAAAACGAATTCAGGTTCAGTAACTGTGGTATAAATAGCCAGAAGTACACCTATGCGTACCGGCTTTTTCATAGCACTGAACAGTGAATAAGCTTTTCTTCCCCAACGTTTGAATGTGAACATTTCGGCCCGGTTAATGGATCTGATTGTTCTTTTCATTTTAAAAATTAGTGAAAAATTTGAGGCGGCTAAAGTAATAATTATTTGATTGGAGATAGTTCAAGGTAATACATCTCCGGTTTTGTCCTTGTTTAATGAAATAGTCCGAAAAAGTGTGAATTAGGTAGATGTTTTTTCAGGGTTGGCCGTATTTTAGAATATACAGGAGCTAACTTTACTTTTGATATAGATATAAATATTACTCATTTTAAGATTGATAATTAATGGAAATATTTGTTTAATAACATGTTGTGATTTAAAAACAAAATTATGTAAATATTCGTACAGAACAAAGTTGATCGCTCAACCTTACAGATATAAATATTCTTTATCAGCTATCAAAAATATCGAAGAATAAAAGATTTGTAAATCCTTTATTTGGAGTTTTGAATCTCTATATTTGTCCTAACATTAACAATTAAAAAACGAACGCCATGACACAGCTTCAATTTAACACCGCACTTTTAGGATTACAGGACAAGTTGTTGTACTATGCATTGAGCCTGACTTCAGATCAGGAAAAAGCTCAGGATTTGCTTCAGGAAACTTTTCTGAAAGCGCTTACTTATAGAGATAAATTTACTCAAAATACAAATTTCAAAGCGTGGATTTACACGATTATGAAAAACACATTCATCAACAATTATCGTCGTAATGTAAAAACTAAAAGTACTTTCGACGGAGCCAATAACGATTTTCATTTGAAATTTCAAAAAGATAAAAGTTATCCTTCACCAGAATCAATTTACAGCTCTAAAGAGATTATCAAATGCATCAATGCATTGGAAGATGAATATAAAGTTCCGTTCAATATGTTTTTGGATGGTTTCAAGTACAAGGAAATAGCCGAGGATTTGAATTTGCCTCTCGGAACCGTTAAAAGCCGTATTTTCTTTACCCGGAAAAAATTGGAAAAATCTTTAAAAGATTACGCTTCATAAACTTTAGATTTTTGTTTGCAAAATAGAATAAGTGGTTATAATGGTTAAAGTGGTTTGTCAATGACAGACCACTTTTTTTTAGCATTAAATTGGCTTAACTTTGAAAGAAAAAGAGATATGGGTAAAAAAATTGCAGTTCATTTGGCTGATGGGTTTGAAGAAATTGAGGCTATCAGCATTATTGATGTCCTTCGGAGGGCTGGTTTGGATGTACTTGTAGTTTCGGTTAGCGGGGAAAAAGAAGTGACGGGGTCACATCAAATTTCGGTGATTGTCGATATTTTATTCGAGAAGGTTAATTATGATCAAATTTATATGATTGTGTTGCCTGGCGGAATGCCTGGGGCAACGAATCTTGATGCTCATACCGGTTTAAAGTCGCAAATCCAAAAATTTGTGGATGAAAACAAACAACTTGCAGCAATTTGTGCTGCCCCACTTGTTTTTGGGAATATGGGGATTCTGGAAGGGAAACAGGCCGTCTGTTTCCCAGGTTTTGAGAAATATTTAAAGGGTGCCGAAGTGCTTCAGGTTCCGGTTGTTGAATCCGGAAATTTTATAACAGGAAGGGGGCCTGGCCTGGCTATTCAATTTGCCCTAAAAATTGTTGAAAAAACAGTGTCGGTTGAAAAAGCGGAATTACTTGTCAGGCAAATGCTTGTTTAGCCTAGGCAATTCTGTTCAACGGAAAGAGACAATAGTCATTTTGAAATTGATAATGACTTTTTCATGACTTGGCGGGAACGGTGAAAAAGAATGAACTTCCCTCGCCCAGAGAACTGTTTACCCAAATAGTCCCATTGTTTTTGTGTACAAATTCCTTGCAAAGAACTAGCCCAAGTCCTGAACCATCTTCATTGTTGGTGCCTTTGCGTTTGACCGTAGAATCAATTTGGAACAGGTTTCGGACATCTTCATCAGAAATACCAGTACCTGAGTCTTTAACGCAAACACTGATGTGGCCATCAATCTGATGGGCGGTTATTTCAACCAGCCCATTTTCAGGTGTAAACTTGATGGCGTTGTTGATCAGATTTCTCAGCACAGTTTCAATCATCTGGGGGTCGGCAAACATTAATAAATCGTTGCTGGCATTGAATTTAAGTTGAACCTTCTTCTGGTCGGCCAGCGACCGTAAAACGCTCACCGAACTTTCCATGACTTTATTAAGTTCAATTTCCCTGGGATTGAACACCAACCTTCCGGTTTGCGATTTCGACCATTCGAGCAGGTTCTGGAGCAATCGGAAAATGTTGTTAGTCGATTGGTTAATGTCGGAGGCAAATCTTCGCCGTTCACCTTCCGTAAAATTATCGTAATCATTACTTAGCAGATAAGAATAACCCATTACGGTGTGGAACGGGTTTTTTAGATCGTGGGCAATGATCGAGAAAAACTTGTTTTTGGAAGCGTTTAAAATCCGAAGTTCGTTTTCGCTCCGCTCGATAGTCTTATTTTTTAGTTCGAGCAATTGGTTTAGCTTAATTTTATCGAAGTACCTGATGAGAATGAAGAAAACGAAGATAAGCAGTAAGCTGGCTGTAACAAATCCTAGTATTTTGAGTTGCTTGTTTTTGCGTAATTGCACATCCGTCAATTCTTGCCGGGCTTGGAGCCGGATAATTTCATTTTCTTTTTTTTCAATCTCATATTTTTTTTCAAGGTTGATAATCTGTTCGTATTTTTCTTTTTGGACCATACTGTCGTTATACTGGACAAAGAGTTCATGATATTTTAACGCAGTTTTATAATCCCCCATGAGCTTATAGGTTTCGGCCATTTCTCGATAGTTAGTCCTTTTCAGCGCGAATCCCTTTTTAAATTTGTCAGATAGTTGCAAACTTTCCTGAAAAGCATTCAGGGCATCTTTATACCTGCCTTTTTTGCTATAAACCAGACCCATCCCTTGTCTGATCTCCGGTTCAAATTGATTCCATCCCAGTTCTTTGAATTTTGCTGATGCCTGGTTAAAGTAAGCAATTGCTTTATCCAAACTGTCGGGATAATTTGGGTAAAGTGTGGTGATGTTCGTAAGTGCAATGGTCTGATAACCGGTTTTTCTAAGTTTTCCGAATAGTTCATAGGCCATCCAAAAATTTACAATAGCAGAGTCAGGCTTATTCATGTTTGTATAGGTGTCGCCTAATCCATTGTAATTGACCGCCATGCTTGCCGAATCCTTTATCCGTGTGTTTAAGTACAGTGCTTTTTTATAATTGCTGATGGCATCTCTATAGTTGTTCATTTTTGCATGGGCCATAGCAATATTAGAAATGATCTCGGCGGTATATTCTTTGTTGTTCTCGCATGTGCGAAGCGCTTTTATAAACTGCACAATTGCTTTGTCGCCCTGGTACATTAGGTGGTAGCATAACCCAGTTGAGTTGTAACAATTTGTTAAGTTAAATGAATCTTTAAGCGATTCGAATAGTTTTATCGCTTTTTCGTATTGAGGAATTGCCCCAGAATAATCTCTGGAGTAGTAACTGGTTTCTCCTAAATAGTAATTTGCTTTGGCTTGTTCCGGAAGTTGCTTCTGTTTTTCCGCCAATTTTAGCGCCTGACGGGCATAAGAATTGCTTTGATCCGAATCATTTCGGGTTTCGAACGACAACTCCAGGTAGAAATAGGTTTTTTTCTTCTCTGACGCTTTGTTGCAAAGCTGCTGCAAACTATCAATTTTCGACTGTGACGAGGTTAACAGGTTGAATGCCTGTAGTATAAATATAAGTGCGCAAAGCTTTCTCATAGCTAGGTTTGTAGCTCACAAATATGTTCATTTTTAACTGAAAATCATTCAATAAGCTTGTTGATTTGCTCTTTGCTACTTTACACATCTTAAACAACAAGCAGGTTATCGATCGAAATTATTGCTTCTCCTTTATATCTCAACATCAGGTTTGCCAATGCCAGGGTGTCTTTTTCGCAATAGCGAATGATCCTGTCAAGATCACCTTCCTGGTAATATACCTGGGCAACCTGGCTGCCGTCAATATCATCTTTAGGTGTCGGAATATCGAAAACAGCACAAAGTAAATCAAGTGAGGTGTAGTTTTTATAGTCGCCAAACTTCCACATTTGCAGCGTGTCGAGCAAACGGTCTTTTATTTCCCAGGGTTTGGCTCCCGATACGTCCAGAATCCGGGGCAACTTGAGCCCGTTGATTAATGTCCGGCGGGCGATGTATGGGTAGTCGAATTCCAGTCCATTGTGCGCGCATAGCTTCTTCCCAGGATTTGAAGTGAATTTTTGAAGCATGTCGTTAAAATCGGATAACAATTTTTTTTCGTCTGAATCATGAAAAGACTTTACCCGATAATACCGTTCGCCGTTTTTCTGAATAATTACTCCTGCCGAAATGCAAATAATCCTTCCAAATTCGGCATAAATTCCGGCCCTTTCGTAAACATCAGATGCTGCTTGGTTTTCATCCCTGAAATACACAGATTTTTTATCCCAGAGCTTTTGGAAATGCTCCGGAAGTTCTCCGAAACCGGCTTTTTGAGGCACGGTTTCAATGTCAATGAACAGAATATCCTCGGAAGAAATCGATTCGAGCATGTTATTTGAGGTTTTGTTGAATGTAATTGGTTAATATCTTAATCGCCACAAGGTTATTTCCTCCTTCAGGCACGATAATATCGGCAAATTGTTTGGTGGGTTCAATAAACTGAATATGACTTGGTCGTACCGTTTTGGCGTATCGGTCTAAAACCATTTGCACGTCGCGTCCACGTTCAATAATATCACGTTGAATAACACGTGCCAAACGAACATCCGAGTCGCAATCGACAAACACCTTAATTCCCATTTGCTCTCGCAAAATAGCAGGGAAAAGCACCAGAATTCCTTCAATAATCACAACCGATTTGGGTTGAATTTCACGGGTCTCATCCGATCTGGTGCAGGAAAGATACGAGTAAATTGGTTCCTGAACCGACAGCCCGGCCTTCAATTTGATAATGTGTTCAACCAGTAGCTCAAATTCAATGGATGCCGGATGGTCAAAATTGATTTTTTGCCTTTCTTCGAGTGGCAAATGACTATTATCTTTATAGTATGAGTCCTGCGAAATAACAGCAACTTCGCCAGCTGGCAGATTCTCAATGATTTTCTTAACTACTGTTGTTTTTCCGGAACCGGTTCCGCCGGCAATACCAATTACTAACATAGAAATATATTTTTTATCAAAGATAATGAAGCGTATCGTTTTTCAACGCGCAAAATCCTACGTTGTGGAACAGAGGACAGAAAATGTTAACTTCGCACTTGAAAAATAAAAATATAGCTTGTTATGATTAATCACGTGGTGTTGTTTAAACTGAAAAAATACGATTCTGAAAGCGAAAAGCAGAACGTGATCAGTTCCATTGAAGATGCCCTGATGGGTCTTTCCGGAAAAATTGCTGAGTTGAAGTACATTGAAGTTGGTGTTAATTACGAATTGGCTTCCAAATCATACGATATTTGCTTGGTTTCTCATTTCGAAACAGTTGAACAACTTGATGCTTACCGCATACATCCTGAACACCTCAAAGTTGGTGAACTTATCAGTCAACATGTTGTTGAAAGAGCTGCAGTTGATTTCGAATTCTAAGCGAATTCGTCATTTTTATATTCCTGATTTTCAAATTTAATTATTCCTTAACGCATGGAAGGATTGTATCCACTGAAGTTTACTCCTATTTACAAGGATAAAATATGGGGCGGAAATAAGATAAAAACGGTTCTGAACAAGGACTTTGGCGCTTTGCCCAATTGTGGCGAAAGCTGGGAATTGTCTGGAGTTGAAGGCAATATTTCAGTTGTTTCGAATGGTTATTTGGCTGGAAATACCCTTGAAGAGCTTCTGGAAGTTTATATGGGCGATTTGGCAGGCGACGAGGTTTATGAACACTTTGGCAACGAATTTCCGCTTCTGATTAAATTCATTGATGCCAATGACGATCTTTCTATTCAGGTTCATCCTAACGATGAGATGGCTGCCGAACGTCACAATTCATACGGTAAAACCGAGATGTGGTATGTGATGCAGGCCGATAAAGGTTCAAAACTTCAGTCTGGTTTTAATCAGCAGGTTGATCAGGAAAAATACCTTGAAAAGCTGGAAAAGGTTGAATTGACCGACATCCTGAATTTTGAGGAGGTTACTGCCGGAGATGTATTTTTTATTCCCGCCGGACGCGTTCATGCTATTGGTAAAGGAATTTTATTGGCTGAAATTCAGCAAACATCTGATATCACCTACCGCATTTACGATTACGATCGCCGCGATGCTAAGGGAAATTTGCGTGAGTTGCATACCGATTTAGCTTTGGATGCCATTGATTACACGCTCTATCCTGGATACAAAACGAAATACGAACCAAAGCCAAACGAATCGGTAGAACTGGCAAGCTGTCAGTATTTTACAACCAATGTGCTCGATGTTACTCAAGTTGTCGAAAAAGACTACAACAAACTCGATTCGTTTGTAATCTATATCTGTATGGATGGAGAATTGGTCATCGAAACCGAGGCTGGTTCCGAATCTGTTCAAAAAGGCGAAACCATTCTTTTGCCTGCCTCCATCGAACATGTACTTTTGAAACCAGTTACTGCTTCCGCAAAATTGCTCGAAGTGTATATTGGCTAATAAACTGGTCATTTACTACGCGTTATTGGTTGTCATTAGCTTTGCGTCATTCAATTGATTCGGCCACGGGGTTACAATTAATGACAATCATTGACTATTGAATGACTATAAATGACTAATCTTCATAATCTTGAACTGAATCAATGATCAAACAAGCCCGTTTTTTAATCAGTAATACCGATGTTAAAAAGTGCCCGGCACCCGATCGGCCCGAATATGCCTTTATTGGTCGGTCGAATGTTGGAAAATCGTCACTGATCAACATGCTTGTCGGACAGAATAGTTTGGCTAAAGTTTCGGTTAAGCCTGGAAAAACGCAGTTAATCAATCATTTTATCATTGACGAAAGCTGGTACCTGGTCGATTTGCCTGGATATGGATATGCTAAAATTTCGATTTCAGTTAAGGATAAGTTTCAAAAACTAATCAGTAATTATATCCTGAACCGCGAGAACCTATATTGCCTGTTCGTTTTAATTGATGTTCGCCATTCACCGCAGAAAATCGACATTGAATTTACTACCTGGCTAGGCGAAAACCATATTCCGTTCGCCATTATTTTCACCAAGGCTGATAAACTAGGCAAAGTTTCAGTAGCCCAAAATGTAGGGGCTTATACGCAGGAACTGAAAAAGTTATGGGAAGAATTACCACCGATATTGGTAAGTTCTTCGCTCGATGGAACTGGTCGCGATGAAATTATTTCGTTTATCGAAAATGTAAATAAATCGTAAGCATCGCTTTTGTTTTCAGCCTGTTCAGCTATATTTTGTTCAAATAAAGTTGAACTTGTTGGTTAAATAAAAGAGATATGCGTAAGTTTTTTTTACCTTTGCCCGCATTCCAGAAACACAATCATTAAAAAGGAAGACATGTCTAGAAAGGCTCCTCTAAAGATTTTTCCGTGTACAAAAAGTATGGATTTAACCCAACGGATATGTGATAGTTTGGGCGTAGAAGTGGGGAAAACCTCGTGTCCGATTTTTTCGGATGGAGAATTTGAACCATGTTATGAAGAAACTATTCGCGGTTCGCATGTGTTTATTATCCAATCGACTCCCCCCCCGGCCGATAACCTGATGGAATTGCTCCTGATGATTGATGCCGCCAAAAGGGCTTCGGCCTATAAAACCATCGCAGTTATTCCCTATTTTGGTTATGCACGTCAGGATCGAAAGGACAAACCCAGAGTTTCGATTGGTGCCAAATTAATTGCCGATTTACTTTCGACAGCCGGTGCCGACCGCATTATTACCATGGATCTTCATGCCGATCAGATTCAGGGTTTTTTCAATGTACCGGTTGATCACTTGTATGCTTCCTCGTTGTTTATTCCGTTCATCAGTAAAATGGGGCTTGAAAATCTGGTGATTGCGTCACCCGACGTTGGTGGAACCAAACGGGCCAATACGTATGCTAAAATGCTTGGAACCGATATGGTTATCTGCCATAAGTCGCGCGCCAAAGCCAATGTAGTGGATAGCATGACCCTGATTGGAGATGTGAGAGGTAAGGACGTTATTCTGGTTGATGACTTGATTGATACCGCAGGAACCATCGCCAAAGCTGCTGATATCATGATGGATAAAGGCGCCAACAGTGTTTATGCTTTCGCCGCACATGGCGTATTGTCGGGTCCGGCTTACGAGCGAATCGAAAATTCAGCTTTGAAAGCAGTGTATTTTACCGATTCAATACCAGGTAAAAAAGAATCAGAAAAAATTAAATATATTCCAATTGCCAAAGCATTGGGCGAAGCAATTGAAAGAGTTTATAAAAATCAGTCAATTAGTTCGATGTATTACGGCTAATTGTATATATTTGCACCGCTTTTTCCATAAGCACATGTTATGCATGCTGTTTGCCCTTTCATCGTAGAGGGAGGACTGAGTACCATAATTTAAAAATTTAAAAAAGTAAAATGAAATCAATTTCGATTAAAGGCACAAAGAGAGAAGTCGTTGGTAAAAAAGAAGCCAAAAGACTTCGTTTAGAAGGTTTAGTTCCCGGAGTACTTTATGGAGGCGAAGAGCCAATCCATTTTTATGCTCCTGAAAAAGAATTTAAATCGCTGATTTATACGCCAAACGTATATCTGGTTAATCTGGATATCGATGGAACAGTATATCAGTCAATTATTCAGGATACCCAATTCCACCCTGTTGAAGAGCAATTGATGCATGTTGACTTCCTGCGCACTTCAGATGATAAAATGGTGAAAGTTGAAATTCCAGTGAAAACTGAAGGTTTTGCAAAAGGTATCCGTAAAGGGGGTAAATTAAAACTGAACCTTCGTACTTTGAAAGTGAAAGCCATGGTAAAACACCTTCCTGATACAATCAACATTAACGTTGATGATCTGGATTTGGGTCAGAGCTACAAAGTTGGTTCACTTCAGAGAGAAAATCTTGAATTCCTCAATGCAAAAGCTGTTCCTGTTGTAACCATCATGATTACAAGAGCTGCAAGAGCTGCAAAAGTTGGAAAAGGTTAATCAAACTAAAACCTTATTGTCTTGAAATATCTTATTGCAGGACTTGGAAATCCGGGGAAAGAATATGAAAACACCAGGCATAATATAGGATTTAAAATATTGGACGCTCTGGCAGATGCGTCCAATATTGTTTTTAGCGATGAGCGTCACGGTTGGGTTACCGAATATAAATTCAAAGGCCGGACGTTTATTTTGCTGAAACCTTCCACTTACATGAATCTGAGTGGAAAGGCCGTTAATTACTGGATGCAGAAGGAAAGCATCTCTCCGGAAAACCTGTTGGTAGTTGTTGACGATCTGGCCTTGCCATTGGGTTCTTTGCGTCTTCGGGCCAAAGGAAGCGATGCTGGTCATAACGGACTGAAAAACATTACCCAAGTACTCGGAAATCAGAATTATGCCCGTCTTCGTGTCGGAATTGGCGACAATTTCAGGCAAGGGCAGCAAGTTGATTATGTGTTGGGCGAATGGGATAAACAGGAAAAACTTGAACTTCCGGCAATGATCGATTCTTCGATTGAAATCATTAAAAGCTTCGGAACCATTGGCGTTGACCAAACAATGACCTTTTTTAATAAACGGAAATAAGATGGCTGAAGGCACCCGAATCGACAAATACCTTTTTGCTGTGCGTTTGTATAAAACACGCAGTATGGCATCTGAAGAATGCCGAAAAGGGAAAGTTACCATTGGTGGTATGAACGTTAAACCATCGCGAGAGTTGAAAGTAGGAGAGACCATTCAGTTGCGCCGACCTCCGATTACCCGTAGCTATAAGGTATTGGCCCTTACCGAAAACCGGATGGCAGCTAAATTGGTTCCTGAATTTTTGCTCGAAACAACACCAGCGTCAGAACTGGAAATTCTGGAAGTTCAGAAAAATATGAGCGTTTATAACCGCGAACGCGGAACCGGACGACCTACCAAAAAAGAACGCCGCGATTTGGATGACTTCTTTGATGTTTAAATGACTTTAAACTTTTGCCTTTTACCTTTTAACTTGTTACTTGATGTTGATTGCGCGCGAATTACGAAAAACAAATATTGCTGAATACATTTTGTACATGTGGCAAGTTGAAGATTTGCTGCGTGCCTGTTCTTTTGATCCGGAAAAAATAGAGCAACAACTGGTCAAACGGTACAATGCCGATGAGGTTACGGGAAAGGAAATCGCTGACTGGTATCATAATCTGGCAGTAATGATGGAAAAGGAGCATGTTCAGGAAAAAGGACATTTGCAGGTCATTGTCAATCTCATCAACGATTTGAACGAGTTTCATCTCAAAATGCTTGAGGTTCAGACCGATCAGGAATATGCACGATTGCATCAGCAAAATCAGGAAGCCATAACTGAAGTTTTGCTGAAAACGGATACGGATGCTGAGAATGAAGTGGAAGCTTGCCTGAATGCCTTGTACGGATTTATGATGCTCAAATTGAAGAGTTCGGAAATTTCGACGCAGACTCACCAGACGGTTGAAAGGCTGGCGCATCAAATTGGTCATTTATCAGCCCGGTATATTCAGTTTGAGAACGACGATTTTGAATTCTAAATGAACCTTTCCTTTTCTTCCTCAGAAGGCAAATAGCATGAATTACGCTTTCCAAACCAACGGAAGCGATTTCGGGCTATCCATAGATACAATGAATATCGCCATTTTCGGGGCAAAAGTTTGAAAATGGCAACTGCGCGGTATATTCCTCCCAACTCTTTCCCGATTTTTAAAATGGCATCAAAGTATTCTGATGTCGACTCATTGTCAGTAACTATAATGGTTTCAAAATCTTGACTTTTGCCAGAATACTGAAGCGGCTGAAACATGAATTTCTTCTTTCGGTCGGCCTTCAGGATAAATCGAACTGTTCTGCTGCATAAATTACATATGCCATCGAACTGGACGAGAATTTTTCCTTTAGGAATGTGCGGTATCATTTGATGCTTTTTTTGAAATCTGCAATTAATCCATCGCGTAACCAGTTCGCCACCGCCTGACGGTTGTCCGGATTAATAAACCGTTGCTGATCGCGAGTGTGGTTGATGTTGCCAAGTTCGATAAAAACGGCAGGTGCAACGGAGTTTTTGATGACATAAAGGTTCCGCTCTGAAACATTTCCGGAGTAGCCACGGTTCGGTTGGTGCATCGCATATTTTTTCTCGAAAGTTTCCTTGAGCGTATTGGCCAGACGTTTTCCGGTGTTGCTTCCTTTGTCATGATAAAAGAAAACGTCGATATTCTCTTTTTCGCTCCTTGAGTCAACATGGATAACCACCAATCGTTCGAATTTTTTTTTATTAAGGGCATGCAGGTTATTGACTGCTGCCGTACTCTGCTTTAAACGGGACAACTGGCTCAACGGTATCTCGCTGTTCGGATAACAGACTTCATCTTTATCCGGAGTAAGGTACTGTTCGTCACGGATTCCATCATTCGGATCGCGGATGATCAGGTAAACTGTTGCCCCACGTTCAATCAGGTTTCGGGCCAGACGGAGAGTTACGTCGTACGCATACTCATCTTCACAAAGAATGTGACCGTTCAGACTTCCTATTGCACCGGGATCGGGGCCGCCATGTCCGCTTTCCAGATAGTATACAGCACCAGCAAGTTCTTTGCTTTTCAGCGTTATTTCACGGTATTTATCACCGAATATTTCATAAACCGTTTTCTCCGGAATGGCATCAATTTTAGCCTGAATTTTTTGAGCTTCAGTAATCGTGTCTGTTTTTAGAGGTAAACGATAAACTTTGCCAATGATCAAAGTATTATCTTTTCCTAGTTTGGCTTTGTTCAATTCAATAAACTGATTGACATTTTCAGTAGACAGGTATCCGTTTTGTTTTAAAACTGAATAAATTCCATCTCCTTTTTTTGCTTTGAACGTTTGGTATTTCTGCGCTGACAATTGAACGCAGAAGAATATCAAGATTACGGAAGCTGTTATTTTGTATGTGTTAAATGTCTTGGTGTATGCTGGTTTTATGATTCGGTACATCAGAAATGAATTTTTCTATCAAACGAATTTTAATGGATTTTGTTTTTATCTTTATGCTTGAAGCTGCCTAAAAAGCTTCGATAAATACAGTTCTAAATATAATCCTAAATACAATTCGATGCGTCGTATTTTACTCAGCATTTGCGCTGTTTTAATCTTATTTTCCTGCTCAAGGTATTTGACAGTGCGTCAGGTTAATACAAAGAACACACCGGTTGAAATTCAAAATGCCAGCATTGATTCACTGGCTGAATCCATCGTGAAACCATATCGGGACAGTATTCAGCAAGATATGTCGAAATTGGTTGGAGTTAGTGCAACTGCTCTTGTAAAAGGTAAACCTGAAAGTAAACTCACCAATTTGGTTGCAGATGTGATCCTGAAATATGCAACCGATTACTGCGTGGAAAAACAGTTGAAAATTAATCCAGATGTGGCCTATGTCAATTATGGCGGACTGAGGGCTTCACTTCCACAAGGTCAAATTACGGTAGGCCATATTTTTGAACTGATGCCTTTTGAAAATGAGATTGTCATGATCAAAATTTCGGGCGAGTCTATTCTCAAAATGGCAGAACGCATTGCAGACAGGGGAGGAGAGGGGGTTTCGGGCCTTAAACTTGGGATACGAAACGAAAAGGTTGGCACTTTAACTATTGGCGGGAAGCCTGTTGATCCTGCTGCATCCTATTGGGTGGTAACCAACGATTACATTGCTAATGGCGGCGATCAGATGAGCATGTTCATTAATCCGTTGGAGAAAATTGAAACGAAAGCAAAGATTAGAGATCTTTTGATTCACTCGTTGAATGAGATGTTCAAGAAAAATGGAGTTATTGATGTAAAAGAGGATGGGAGGATTTATCATGAGTAATAGGCGAACCTTTTTAAAGCAATCGATATTGGGTGGTGGAGCTTTGTCGCTTGGCCTTATTCCAAAAGAACTGTTTGCTTCAGGCGAACTGGTCCGGTTAACAGTGATGCACACCAACGACATGCATTGTCATCTCGACCCTTTTCCTGCCGATCATGCTGAATATCCGGGAAAAGGTGGATTGGTGCGAATTGCATCGATGGTTAATCAATGCCGGAAAGAAAATCCAAATATGCTGCTACTTGATGCTGGCGATATGTTTCAGGGAACTCCGTATTTCAATTATTTCAAGGGCAACCTGATTGTAAAAGTAATGAGCAAGATGGGCTACGATGCCGGAACTATCGGGAATCACGAGTTTGATAATGGAATGGGTGATATTTTATCGGCAATTAAAATTGCCAATTTCCCTTTAATATCGAGTAATTATGATTTTTCGGATACCATTTTGGATGGCTATGTGAAAACCCAACTTATATTGGAAAAAGGAGAAATTAAAGTTGGTATTTATGGTTTGGGAATTGAACTGGACGGACTGGTCGGGAAGCTGAATTATGGAAAAACCCGTTACAACGATCCATTGGCAACCGCCCTTAAAATGGAATCAGCTTTGAAAAATGATCATAAGTGCGATTTGGTGATTTGCCTTTCACACCTCGGTTTATCATACGAAAACAACAAAATCAGTGATAAGACGCTCGCCCCGCAAACGAAATATACCGATCTCATTGTTGGTGGGCACACTCATTCATTTCTGGAAAAACCTTTGGTCCTGAAAAATGTAGATGGAAACCCAATTTTGGTTAATCAGGCTGGCTGGGCTGCTTTGGAAACCGGAAAGATTGAATTTATTTTCGATCGGGTAAGTAAAAGGAGGCATCCGGCAGCCCTAATCAATAATCTGTCCTGATTCCGGACTCTTTTGTAGATAAATTTATTCTGAACCAGACTTCCTGATGAGAAGAATACAACTGTTTTTTCTTGCTGTAACTTCAGGAATATTACTGAGTTTACCGTGGATATTTCAAGACCTGAGTTGGGTGTTGTTCTTCGCTTTTGTTCCCTTGCTTCTGGCTGATAATCTACGGATTAGGCAGAGTAAATCCGAAAATTTGACTTCCTCTTTTTTGTTGGGTTTTGTCGTATTCCTGATATGGAATGTCCTGTCGACCTGGTGGATTGCCTATGTCTCTTTAATAGGGATGTTGTTTATAACTTCACTCAATGCTTTATTTATGTCCTCCGTTTGGTGGATAAAGAATAAGGTTCACCAACAATTTGGTGCTGTCTCAGGATATTTTTCCCTGATTGTTTTCTGGACTGCTTTCGAGTTACTGAATCATCACGGGATGCTACCATGGCCTTGGCTGACTCTTGGTAACGGATTTGCCAACTCGGTAAAAGTCATTCAGTGGTATGAGTTTACTGGTGTTTTAGGTGGTACGCTTTGGATTTTGATTTCTAATATTCTGATTTTAATAGCAATTAAAGACCTTTCAGATCAACCGTTCTGGAAATTTGCCAAGTCGGTGAGCCTTGCTCTTTTTGTGATTGCTTGCCCGATTGCTTTGTCGTTATATATGTATTCCAATTATTCTGAAAAGGGAACAATTCAGAATGTGGTTGTTTTACAGCCAAATATTGATCCATATACCGAAAAGTTTTCAGGAATAAGCGCTGAAGATCAGATCAGCAGACTTGTCTCATTAGCCGAATCAAAAATTACCGATTCGACGGATTTAGTGCTGGCTCCTGAAACGGCCCTACCAGCATTGTGGGAGGATTCACTCGTTCTTCAAAGTAGTTCGTTGCTTCCGTTTAATCAGATTATTCAACGATTTCCGAGTGTTAGCTTTATTGCCGGAGCTATTACCAAGCGAAAAATCAGGAATGATGAGCCAATTTCGAAAACAACCCGGCAATCGGCTGATGGCAAATACTCCTTCGAGATGTTCAACTCGACGTTAATGTTAGATCGAGTGAAAGGTATTCAGTTCAGTCATAAGAATATTCTGGTTGCAGGTGTCGAGAGACAGCCATTTCGGGAATATTTTTCTTTTCTTCCGAATTATATGCTCGATTTGGGCGGAACAAAAGGCGCACTGGCTTCAGGAAAAGAGCCTACGGTTTTTGAAATTCCGGATGGAAGAACTATTGGACCAGTGATTTGCTTCGAATCGGTTTTTGGGGAACATGTGCGCCAGCTGGTGAGAAATGGCGCTAATTATATTGTCGTTCTGACCAATGATGGCTGGTGGAAGGACTCGCCGGGAGTTTGGCAGCATTTTGGCTATTCCAGAATTCGGGCCATTGAAACCCGCCGAAGTATTGCCCGAAGTGCAAATACAGGCATTTCCGGGTTGATCAATCAGCGTGGCGACGTGGTTGTTCAAACGAAAATTGATACTTTTGAAGCTGTAAGTTCAAGAATCCGGATGAATAGTTTCCTTACTTTTTATGTCAGGTATGGTGATTATTTGGGCTGGATAAGTTTGTTTCTGTCCGGAATGATCGGGATTTATCTTTTGGCTTCCCGAAGATGGGAAAAGGGCAAAAAAAAATCCGCATTAATTCGATTGTAAAAAATCCCAGATAAATAGGATTTGAGTGCCTGCCTGATCAAACTTCCGACGGTAACAGATGTTACTCCCGCTTTCGCGGTACTGGGCCTGTTTTAGCAGTCAAAAGCTTACTCGGGTCAATTGTAAATGTTGAATTTTCCAAACGTAGAATTAATGCGGACAATATCTTTTGACGTATGTGATAGAACGATTTGTTGATTCAAATATAGGTGGCTTTGATCTATTATGCAAGTAAAATAAGGGTTTTAATAACATGTACCCAATATCTGACTGATTACCAGATTGCTTAGCTAGCATATTTCTTACAGCAAAAACTTTTTGAAGTGTAAATCGTACAAAAGGCTTGAATGACTAAGCTTTCCTCATTTTTAAGTTTATTTCAAAAGCCAATAAAACATTAAAAAATACCTGATTTTTTGTTGGAATTGTTTTGCTAAAGAAAAAAGTAGTTCTATATTTGCACGCACATTCGCAAAGGCTGAATGGGGGTCAAAAACGAAAGGTTTTGGCTGGATAAATTGAAAGATTGGAATCGAATTTATTTCGTTACAATACCAAGGAGAGATGGGTGAGTGGCTGAAACCACCGGTTTGCTAAACCGACGTACGGGTCATTCTGTACCGGGGGTTCGAATCCCCCTCTCTCCGCAATTCTTTTTTATTGAAGTTTAGTTTTCGGGGTGTAGTACAGTTGGTAGTATGCCTGGTTTGGGACCAGGAGGTCGTCAGTTCGAGTCTGGCCACCCCGACAAAAATCAAAAGGGTTAAACTGGATTGATCAGTTTGTCCTTTTTTTTGTTTGACAATACAGATTGTCTGTATTGGATTTGGATAGTGAAATATTGAATAATTGTAATCGGGGTGTAGTACAGTTGGTAGTATGCCTGGTTTGGGACCAGGAGGTCGTCAGTTCGAGTCTGGCCACCCCGACAAAATAAAAGGGTTAAACTGAATTTAAACAGTTTAACCCTTTTTATTTATTAGTTACGGCTTGAAATGTTTTTTCACAAAAGATACATCTTTTAAATCCAATTTTATTTGTATTGACAGTTCTGCTGTACGTTTTTTAAATTTTCAGCTTGGTATTGCGCTTATGAATTGATCTTCTGATTCTTTAAACAGGCATAGAGGAGTGTGTCAAAAGTGTGCTTTTCTTTTGTCTTGTTCATGATTGCAGTCAAATCGTTTAACATTCGTTCAACTTCTTCGTACTCCCGGCAACCTAGCTTCTGCCGTAATTCTGCTGCCGAAAATACTTGATCGGAGGAGGTTAGCATAAACATGGTAATAAACCAATATTTTATAGGGAGCTTTGTATTCTCCATTGCAGTACCCAATTTAATATTTATCCGGTTTCCGCACTGTTGGCATTCAATCAGATCCCTACCTTCCATTCTGTTGAGATTGATGCTGCCACATTTTTGGCATACAACTCCAATATTTTCACGGATGCTTGTAAAATATTGGAGACATTCATTTTCTCCAGGAAACCTTCTGATGAAATCTAATAAGTTCATGTTATATATAGAATATATGGTTTAAAGTTACGAGGAAGATGTTTTGTTGCAATCGGCAAAAAGCTGATTTTATCTTCAGGAATCCTGATATTTAGGTTCAATAATACTGATATGAATTGATAGGATAGCCAACATTGAATTTTATGACTGATCTTTTTTGGGGGGATTGTCTGGAAATATATCCTTGTTTTCATAAAAAAATATAACTTTAGCAAAGGAATTCCCCGTGGTTAAAAGGGAAGTTTTCTCTCGTTTGTTTCTATGAAAAACGGATAGTATACATTAATGTCTAATGCTAATCATTTCCTATAAATATGTATTCAGAGAAGAATATTTTGGTAATTGATGATGTGGAAACAAATCTTAATCTTGTTGAAGCTATCCTAAAAAAAAGCCATCCAGAGTATAATATTTTACTTGCGAAATCTGGTCATGATGGCATTGAGATTGCACAAGCAAAATCGCCAGAAGTTATACTCCTCGATATATTTATGCCAGGTATTGACGGTTTTGAAACCTGCAAAAAAATTAAATCGGATAGCACAACCTGTAGTATCCCTATTTTGATGGTGTCAGCAGGTGGGGATAGCTCTGATATTAGGATCGAAGGATTACAGTCAGGGGCTGATGCCATAATTTCAAAACCATTTAACAGAGAAGAGTTTGTTGCCCTCGTCAATGTAATGCTTCGCATTAAAAGAGCTGAAGACAAACTTAAAATGCAAAATCAGGAGCTTGAAATCCATATTAGAAAGCAAATCAAAGATTTTCATGATGTTGAGGATCGATTTTTACAAGTCTCAGGTTATGCCTTTGAGTTCTTTTGGGAGATTGACCCCGATGGAATCATCACCTACATAAGCCCTGTTATTGAAAAAATTCTGGGATATAAGCCTGCCGAGATTGTGGACCACATGCACACTTTCCTATTCACCTCGTTTAAGGGAAGCCATCCGTTGCTGAAAAGAACAAGAAATAGTTTTGATGGTGGCAATTATTTTAAAGATGAGCGATTGATATTTCGTCACCGGAATGGGAAAAAGGTCTGGATGGCAGCAAGTGGGTTTCCCATAAAAGACAATACGGATAAATTGACTGGATACAGAGGCGTTTGCCAGGATATTACGGAGAGGGTTAAGGCGGAAACCGATCTTCAGAAAAGCCTCGTGAAAATAAAGGAATATCAGACAAAACTTAAAAAAATGAATTCCGATTTATCGATCACAGAAGAAAAGGAGAGGAGACGAATATCTGAATTCCTTCATGACGGGATTAGTCAAATTCTATCACTTGTATACATTAAACTAACATCACTGCTTAATTCCGAACAATTGCCAAAGACAGACCGGACGATCAGGGAATCAGTGGAATTAATCAATAATGCGATTATTGAGACCCGCTCGTTAACTTACGATCTCAGTCCACCGATTTTATATGAACTTGGATTGATTCCGGCCATCAAATGGAAATTAGGGCAAATTGAAAATAGATATGGCATTGCGACCACAATTAAAAGTGCCAATGACCCATTAGAAATAGATACGGATATCCGGATTCTGTTGTACCGGATAATTTCGGAACTGATTACAAATGTCATCAAACATGCAAATGCCGATTTAATTAAAATAGAAATTAATAAAGATGAGAAATATTTGTATATTTCAGTGGTTGATAACGGACAGGGATTTAAATACACGGCTGAGACTAAATCAAATGAACAGGGTGGATTTGGATTGTTTAGCATCAGGGAACGATTAGACTCTATACAAGGTTCCTTGCTTTTTGAATCAGATAATCGAACAGGAACGAATGCTATTGTGCAAATTCCAATATAAGAATAAAAATTATGCCAATTAAAATCATTATTGCTGACGATCACAGGTTGTTTAGGGAAGGTTTGGTCAATCTTTTGTCCGACTCAAAAGACATCGAAATTCTTGCCCAAGCCGAAAATGGGATGGATGTTATTGCCAAAGCAAAAGAGCTAAATCCTGATGTAATTATTATGGATATTGGAATGCCCGTATTAAATGGTGTTGAAGCAACAGTGAAATTATTAAAAGAATTGCCTGCGATTAAAGTGATTGCGCTTTCGATGCATTCCGACAAACAATACATTAAAGGTATGCTGGAAGCTGGCGCTTCAGGATATCTGTTTAAAAATTGTGCTTATGACGAATTGATCGAAGCAATCCATACCGTCAATACCGGGAAGAAATACCTAAGTGATAAAATTACTGAAATAATGATTCAGGATTATTTGGGGAAAGAAGAAAGTATGCCGGAAACAGATTCTGAGTTAACTGAAAGGGAATCGGAAATCTTGAGACTAATTGCTGAGGGGGCTTCAACCAGTGAGATTTCGGAGCTTTTGTTCGTTAGCGTAAAAACAATAGGCACGCACAAACAACATTTATTGGAAAAACTAAATCTGAAAACATCAACTGATTTAGTTAAATATGCCATCAAGAAAGGAATAATTTCGTTAGACTAGATTTTGCATATTGTGTATCGTTGAATAAGTAGTCCATCATTAATGAAGTTGCTTTAACCTACATTAATGATGGACTACTTGTTTGTTCAGCGTAACTTTACTTATTTCTTCTGCCACATTCGCTCAATGTCTTCAAGCGATTTGCCTGTCGTATCAGGCACATGGAACCGAATGATGTACATATACGGCAAACACATTACAGCGAACAGAAAGAACGTGTTTGACGGGCCCATGTTTTGGAGCATCCATGGGGTAAGCTGCCCAATCAGGTACGTTCCAATCCACAATGACAGCCCGGCAATCGACATAGCCAATCCCCTTACTTTTGTTGGGTACATCTCGGAAAGCAGTACCCAGATTACGGCACAGATCGACACCGCGCAGAAGAATACATAAAGGAGAATGAAAATTAGGAGTGCCATTGGGGGAATACCCATTTCGGAGCCTTTCATAAAGTAGAAGCCGATCAGGAGTAAACTCAGGATCATTCCTGAGACTCCATAGTAAACCAGTTTTTTACGTCCCATTTTGTCGATAATTACCAAAGCAAGGATTGACGTAAACATGTTAACTAAACCGATCAAAACCTGAAAGAAAAGTGAATCCCCGCTCGACATTCCACTCTGTTCGAAAATGGTTGGCCCATAATACAAAACTGCATTTACGCCCATGAATTGCCCTAGAATGGCGATAAGCACACCAATTACAACGGCTTTCAGGATTCCTGGTTTTAGCAGGAGCGACCATTCTGATTTGGTTTCATTCTGAACAGCGTCGTTAGTCAAGGCTACCTGTGCAGTCGCTTTTCCCGGGTCGCCATAAATACGGTTTAGGATAAAGTGGGCATCTTGAGTTTTTTGTTTCAGGATAAGCCAGCGTGGACTTTCAGGAATAAAGAAGATGACGATGAAGAATAATAACGCTGGAACCGATTCCATTCCGAGCATCGCACGCCAGGCTTCAGAAGCAAATACTTTGTGGAGCAATGGACTTTGAAGGGATGCTGCTGCGCCTTGAGAATATTGAAGCAATCCGTAGTTTACCAGGTAAGCGCCAAGGAAGCCTACCGTAATGGCAACCTGATAAAGCGAAACCAAGCGTCCGCGGTATTCGGCAATGGAAACTTCAGAGATATACAGCGGCGATATGATCGATACAACCCCGATTCCGACCCCCCCTAGGATCCGGTATAGAACTAGCGTCTCGAATGAGCCACTAACGGCGCATCCAAATCCGGAAACTGAGAAAAGGATTGCGGAGAGGATCATGGTTTTTTTGCGGCCAAAGGTATCACTAAGCCACCCGGCAAACATAACGCCAATGATCGAGCCTATCAAGGCGCAACCTACATACCATCCGGTACTTACTTCGTTTAAACTGAACTGGGCAGCTACACTGCCAATTGTTCCTGAAATTACAGCGGTATCGTAGCCAAACAGGAATCCACCGAGTGCAGCAACTGTAGCCAGAAAAATCACATACGACAGGTTTTCTTTATTTTGGATCATTTAGCGAGTTATTTGATGTTAAAATATTCTTTATAACGATTGTATAAATGGCCAGCCTGAAGGTACGACGACTGTGGGCTCATGAAATGCGAAAACTCGAAAGTGATTCCTTTATCGTATCCGGCGCGGGATGCGGCTTCCAGTTTCATGCGCAGCTTGTCGAATTTAATCGGCAAAAATTTGATGGGCATGTCGCGGTCGAAGGTCTCGGCGTTGGTCCAGCATTTCATGTTGTATTTGTCGGCCATTTTTTTATTTACTGAAAAGAAAGCATCCAGCTCGTCGTAGTCGATGTGTCCGTCCTGAAAGGCAACGGCATCAACCACATCGTGAATCCCCTCGAATATTTCGCTCCATTCGCGTTCGTGTTCCTGAACCGAAACCGAATTTGCCTTGGTGATATCGCTGCCAGCTGCTTCAACCGCTTTTTTGCCGTCAATCCATGGCGAAATAAAAGTTGGCAAACCTCCCGAAACATCTTTGCATTGTTTGCCCATCGCGTGAAAGGCACCAATCGCTCCTTTGGTTTTGCGGCTTATTTCGCCACTGATGTACCAACCTTGGAAACTCTTGTATTTGCTTCCGTAGTTTTTCCAGATTTCGTCGATCACGTATTTGTTATCTTCCACTTCCCAGCTTAAATCTCCGGTATCCCAGTATTTTCCGGAGTCGTACAACCCAAAGTAAAACTTCATTCCGTATTTTTCGGCCAAGCGGCAATACAAGTCAACCATGTCAATGGAAGGCATGTAGCAAGCGTGTTTTTTGAGCAGGTATTCCGACGGATAAGTGATAAACTTCCGGTAGCCCGAACGGATCATGATTACGGTGTCGATCCCGATGGCTTTCATGTGGGCAAAATCGGCGTCCCATTCTTTTTCGCCCCAGTTTTGGTGCGGGATATCGTGCGATATTTCATCGAGGAAAGTTCCTGTAATTTTCAAGCCCTGTGCTTTGGGGACAATCAGTTTCGATTCCGGGTTTTTTACCGGGGTGGGCGTGTTTTCGTCGCCTGCCAGGGTTATAAATGGTACTGATAATGCCGAAAGTCCAACAATAGAAGACTTTGTCAGGAAGTCGCGGCGGGATTTTTGTGTTTCCATGGTTATGTTTTTTTACTGGTTTTTCTTTTGGTAAACTTTTACCCAATCGACGAGAAAGACATCGGGGAAGACTGTTTTTTCGAGACTTTTCATTGTCTCCGGAAGTTCCATGCTCAAAATCAGGTATTCGGCAATGTTCGATATTCCTTGAGTCTGTTCATGAAATTGATAGCCATCGATGAAAAACGAATATTTTTCGGGAGTCCACTCGAATCCGTAGGTGTGAAAACCCTTACTCAATCCTTTTAGGTAACTTTTCATTGGGCCAACCGAGTGCATGTTGGGGCCATAAGCCCAATGGATAGCATGTGTTATCGTGTCGTTTCCCATTTCCTTAAAAAACTCGAAGATATCCATTTCTGCCCCATATTTCGATGGGTCTTCTCCCTTAAAAATCCCAGGCGACTGAATCCAGAATGCAGCCCATACGCCAATCGATTCCTGAAGCTGGGCGCGACATTCAAAGTATCCGTATTTTGGATTGAAATGATTGGCAGTCCCGATTGCGCTTCCCAGAATGCTGTCGCCTTTTTGCATCGCGTAAAGTTTCAGGCAGCCACCCTCCACTTTAACAGCCTCGCCCGAGTTATAGCCAATCCGTCGCGGACCAACGCCCCTGACATCCCATTTGGTGGTGTCGAGCTTGCAACCGTTGAACTGGTCTTCCCAAACGAGATTATATCCCATAGCTTTTGGCGATACCCGTTTTTGAGATATTGCATTGTTTGATGCCTTTTTCTGCGCAAGAGCAGAAATGGCTAATGTTGAAAACAGGAGGGCGATTCCCAAATATTTCATTATTCAAGTATTTTCCAGATTTCGTACATGCCCCTTGGAACATGAAAGCAACCTTTCCATTTGCCGCCTTTCAGTTCGAGTAGCGGATTTCCTTCGCGGTTGAGGTAGCCAAACCATTCCGGGTACTCCGGATCTTTAAAGTGATTCCAGGTGTATTCGTGTAGGATTTCGAACCAGCTTTTACAGGCTTCGTTTCCGGTAAGTCGGTAGGCTTTTGCCATCGAAATCAGGGTTTCGATGTGGACCCACCACAGTTTCTGATCCCATTCCAGTTGTTGCACCGGATGGCCTTTCAGGTCGAGGAAATAAAAGATTCCGCCGTGCTTTTTGTCCCATCCTTTTTCGGTGGTGCGCAACAGAATTTCAATACACTTGTCAATTAATGCTTTGTCGTTATTGCGTACGGCTAAATCCATCATAAACCACATCGACTCGTTCGAATGTCCCGGATTCAGCAAACGTCCTTCAAACGAATCGCTGAAATGACCTTTCGGAGTCACATTTTCAAGAATTAACCCTGATTCATTGTCGTAAAAAACCTCCATGACCTCTTTGATGAGTGGCTGTATGGTTTTATTCACCTGTTCAGTTCCCAAAATATCTTCCATAATCAGTGAAAGGTTGCACAAGATCATGGGTAGCGAAAAGCTTTTCAAGGGCCGAGTTCCGGGAAAAGCTTTGGTGTAGATTCCTTTCGGATTATCCTGACGGTTCTGGATATTCGCGAAGGTATTCAGTGCAATTTGCTTGTGTTCTTCCTTTCCGGTTGCTTTGTATAATTCGCAGAAAGCCATGGCAGCAAAGCAATCGGAGAAAATATTATACGGCTGAATCAGTGGTTTCCCTTCGCGTGTAAGCGAAAAGTACCAGTTGCCATGCGCATCCATTCCGTACTTTTTCATGAATTCAGCACCATGTAAAGCCATATCGAGCCACTGCTGCTTTTTTTCAACTTTGTTGTAGAGCATTGAAAAAAGCCACACTTCACGACCCTGAAGCCACATGAATTTATCGGTGTCGAAAACTTCGCCCCGACGGTTCAGGCAGGTGAAGTAACCTCCTGAAACCTCATCTTTGGAATGGTTTAACCAAAAAGGGACAACTGATTCAAGCAATTCGTTCTTGTATTGTCCGGCGTATTTTGCTAATTCGTTCATATATAAATTTTTAGTCGTTAATCCTCTTGGGTATTTTTGCTACTAAATTAATTTAATTATTTAAATTGGCGATAATTATTAAATAAATTTAATAATTAATTTGTGATTGTGGATTTTTGTTGCGCATTTTAGGCCCTGAAATGAAAATAGATGTGTGTTTTAGACGGCGTAAAACAACTTGTCCCGAAGTATGTAGCAAGCCCCGGTAACGCCAGCTTTTGAGCCTAGTGACGACATTTTTAGTTCCATGTCGAGACTAACCAGGCTTAACGAGTATTTGTGGATGTTTGTGCGGACGGGTAACCGCAGGTACATGCCAGTGTCGGCAAGCGCCCCTCCAAGTATAACCAGTTCCGGATTGAAAATATTGATCAGCATGGAAAGATACCTGCCCAGTTTGCTGCCAATTTCATCAATAATTTCAATGGCCAGGGAGTCTTCGTTTTCATTAATGGCAGCTAAAATATCGTCAATGGTAATGTCGTCAACGGCCTTTTTCCCTGAGAGGATGGATGTTGAGCCGTTTTCGAGCGCCTTCTTGAATTTTCGCTCCAGTGCAATGCCTGAAATCTCAGTTTCAAGGCAGCCTTTTTTCCCGCAATGGCAAATCAGTTCGTTGTCGAAAACCGGGCTGTGCCCAAATTCGCCGGAATAACCCGATTTGCCGTAATACAATTTTCCGTTCGATACGATACCGATTCCAACCCCCCACCCAATATTTACAAAGATGACATCCTTCTCGTTTTGGACAACTCCGCAGTTATATTCGCCGTAAGCCATGGCTCGGGTATCGTTTTCGAGGAATGTTTTGATGTGTATCTGCGATTCGATGATTTCGCTCAATGGTTTTTCTTCGAAGAAAAAGTAGCTGTAGCTGAATCCTTTGCGCGAATTGATTCGTCCGCTGAGATTGATGCAGGCGCCAATAATTTTTTCGCGTGGCACTCCTGAATCGTTAACAAATTTGTTGATAATTGAACACAACGACGAAAGCGATTCCCGCGTATTTTCAAGCGTATAGGAAATGTTTTCAGAAAGTTGAACGAATTTATTGTTGAAATCCTGAATGCCAATGTTGATCGAGTTCCGTTTCACTTCAACGCCCAGATAATAACAGGCGTTTGGATTTATCCCATATTGCGATGGCCGCCTTCCCCCGGCAGTGTCAACTTTCCCGGTTTCCGAGACGATACCTTCTTCAATCAGTTCCGAAACTATTTTGGTAACCGTTGGTATACTGAAGTCGGTTTCTTTGCAGAGTTCGGCTATCGTCGCTACTCCTGTCAAGGTGAGGCGTTTAATGATGCTCTTTTTGAGTTTGATCAGTTTCAGCGCCGAAAGCGAAATGTCTTCAGGATAATCGAGCAGTATGGAAAGGCTCATGATAATTACTAAAATAATTTAGAAATAAGGTTCATGCTATTTAATAACTCAAAAGAAACGATTAGTATCCGGAAATCCAAACACTCATTTATTTCACAACCGGAAATGCCACAATTCTTATTTTAGTGCATCCGATCGGAACAAGCGTCAACTGGTTTGTATTTTCTGAGACTTTACCTTTGTAAATACCATCACGGTCTGTTACTGGCTGAAAGGCAACTCCATCAACGGCTTTCCATCCTGGAATTTGCTTTCCTTGGACTGTTATTTCGATCGGTACGTGCGCCAGGTTCCAAACAAAATCAGAATTTGCAGTTTTAACCTCCGTAACTTTTAAATGTTCCTTTGGATTCATAACCGCATCCTGAACCAATCCATAATTCCACTCCGATTCAGGAAATACCGAAAAGTAGTCGCCTTCTTTTTCGTCATTACCTTTTTCCCAGCGTTCTTTGATTTTGAGTGCATAAACTAGTGGGCCGCGTTCTACCGCCGAAGAATTTCGCCCCCAGTTAGAAATAGAAACCTCCATTGGAAAGTTCACCACCAATTGATCGAGGTTCGACCATTTCCGATTGATGGAAATGATTTGTCCGTTATTCTCAACAGGTAATCTTTTGCCATTTATTTTGATCGAAGGATTTTTACACCAGGCTGGAATCCGGATGTCAAGCGGAAATTCAACCGGATTCTTCATTTTAAGATCAAACTGAATCTTTTCGTCAAAAGGATAAGTTGTATTTTCAACAATCTCAATTTCCGTATTGTCAGCCCCGACGGTTGTTTTAATTGTGTTTGGACTAAAAGCTAACGCAGCCAACCCATTTTTTGCATTTTTGTACCACAAATGCAGGGCGAATTTTGGCCAGCCCTGGTGCATATTGGCCAGGCAGCAGGTGTAGCCGCTCCGCATTCCAAGAACATTGTTCATCTCGCGGTCGAAAGGCAGCGAAAAATTAAAAACGCCGCGCGAAATCTGCACCTGATTGGCAATCTGGAAATATTGTTTTTTGTTGTAATCGTCGGTTGTTTGCGATGGAAGTGCGTTGAAAGTCATTCGCTCCAGTGCATCCATATAGAATGGGTCGCCGGTAATCCCGATTATTTCTTCCAGTGAATACATCGACTCAACGATGGCGCAAAGCTCTGTTCCCTGGGTTGGGTCGTTCCCGTGCAAATCTTCGTCCGCCGAAAAAATTCCCATGGGCAAACCGTGCAGTGTCATCAGATCAGAAAATCCGGTTTTTAAATCCTTCAGGTATTTTTCGTCACCCGTACGTTGGTAATTTATTGCTGGCGATTTAATTGCCATGCCCACATTCACCCCATGCCGGTGCATCCAGCGGTCGCCATTTTGGTAAGCTGCTGCCCAGATTACCCAGTCGCGGTTTCCGAGCCATTCGCTCCAATTGAACGATTGCGATTCGATTAAGCTGGCCAGTTCCAGTAACGATTCATCTTTTGTAATCTGAAACAACCATTGCGCCATCATCACATTTTCTGTTCCGCGCGAAGTTGCCCATTCAGTCCATTGCCCAAGCGGGGCGTTTTTCAGTGTATTGATCTGGAATTGAAAGTATCTTTTCATGAAATCGATTACCCTCTGGTCGCCAGTTGCCTGAAAGTACTGTTTCATTACTTTCAGCATCACCATTTTAGGCCACCAGTCGTCGCCTGCTTCTTTTAGGTTTTTGACCGTAACAATGGTGTCGTTTTGTTGTTCAAATTTGGTAATACCACCAAAATAGCCTGACGGACGCTGATGGTCAATGGTCCAGTCGATGTATTTTTTTACTTTTTTCTGAAGTGTCACATCTTTAAGTAACCAGGCCAACGGCACAGCGCCATCGAGCCAATAAGGAGTCTCTTCCCATGCATCGCCTGTTCCGCCCAACCAGCCATTGTCTTTTCCCACTTTAGCATAAGCTTCATCGAGGTGGCCCGATGTTCCGTCGCGCATAATTTGTAGCTGATGTTTCAACCATCCTTCAGGTTGGATGGCCCCTAACGGTAATTCCTGATAAACTGGTTGCACAAATTTTTCTGCTACGGAAAGGCTTTGTCCGAAAATAGGGATCGAAATCAGGCTGATTATCAGCAATGAAAGAGTATATTTCATATAGGTTAAGTGTTTCGTTATATCATTTTGTGTTGCGAATATCGGTAATTCATAATAAATATGAGCAGGTCGGAACAAATACTCTTTCAACTTATTTGTTTTTTGCCTTTCCTGATTTAAACCTTGGTATTATTCTGTTTTTGCTTCTAAAACATAGATATTTCTATACTTTTGCACGGACTAATCCCATAAATTTTCATCATGCTTTCCGGAAAATACCAACAACTATACGAGCAGCTTGCGACAATAATCGATTCAAAACGAATCTTTCACGATCCACTTCATACGTTGGCTTTTGGGACTGATGCTAGTTTTTACAGGCTCATTCCGAAAATGGTAATCAAAGCCAAAAACGAGGAAGAAGTTTCATTTATCCTGACGGAAAGCTCGAAGCTTTTGATCCCGGTAACATTCCGTGCTGCGGGCACAAGCCTTTCGGGACAAGCCATTTCCGATTCGGTGTTGGTCATTGCCGGAAACCACTGGACGAATTTCAGGATTGATAAAGATGGCCTAAAGATACATTTACAGCCCGGTTTGACTGGCGGGAAAGTCAACTCGCTTTTAGCACGTTATGGAAGAAAAATTGGACCCGACCCGGCTTCGATTGATGCAGCCATGATTGGCGGGATCGCTGCCAATAATGCCAGCGGCATGTGTTGCGGAACCGCTGAAAATTCGTACAAAACAATTGCCAGTATGCGTCTCGTTTTCGCCGATGGTTCGCTGCTCGATACTTCCGATCCTGAAAGCAAACTTAAATTCAGTCAAACTCATCCGCAATTTATTCAGGATATTACAGAGATGGCAGAATCGGTAAAAGCCAATTCGGAATTGGCCAACCGGATTACCCGGAAGTTCAAAATGAAAAACACCACCGGATACAGCCTGAATGCGTTGGTCGATTTTGCCGATCCGTTTGAAATTATTGAACATCTGATGATTGGCTCTGAGGGAACCCTTGGTTTTATTGCCGAAATCAGTTACAAAACGGTGGTGGAGCATCCGTTCAGGGCCAGTTCTTTGATGGTCTTTCCGGATATTGAAAAAGCCTGCAACGCAGTCTCTCTTCTGAAATCGGCGCCAGTGGCTGCTGTTGAACTCATCGACCGTGCTGGTTTGCGGTCTGTTGAAGATCAGGCAGGGGTCCCCGGATACCTGAAAACGCTCAGTCCAACGGCCAGCGCCATTCTGGTCGAAACCCGCGCCCTCCATAAAGACGAACTCGACCAGCAGATTACTGTCATTCAGGATACCATAAAAGCAATCCCTTCCGAAATACCCATTGAATTTACTTCGGTCCCATCGGAATATGCCCTGCTTTGGAAAATCCGCAAAGGCATGTTTCCTTCCATTGGTGCCATCCGCAAAACGGGAACAACTGTTATTATCGAGGATGTTGCTTTCCCTGTGGCCCGGCTAGCCGAGGCAACGCTCGATTTACACCGGCTGTTCGCAAAATGGGGGTATCACGAAGCTGTGATTTTTGGTCATGCTTTGGAAGGAAACCTGCATTTTGTGTTTACCCAGGATTTTGGCTCACAGAGCGAGATAGATCGCTATGCCAGTTTTATGGCCGATGTGGCCGATTTGGTGGTTTCGAAATACGATGGCGCGCTAAAAGCAGAGCATGGAACTGGCCGTAATATGGCGCCTTTTGTTGAGATGGAGTGGGGAAGGGAGGCTTATGGGTTAATGAAGCAGGTCAAACAAATCTTCGACCCGCAAAACCTGCTCAATCCGGGTGTTATCCTGAATAATGATCCGGAAGCACACCTCAAAAACCTGAAACCAATTCCGGCGGCAAGCGAAAAGATTGATAAATGTATTGAATGTGGGTTTTGCGAACCGACCTGCGTCTCGGCGGAGTTAACACTCACGCCACGCCAGCGCATCGTTGTTTATCGCGAAATGGCCAGTCTGGCAAAAAGCGGGCACGAACCGCACGTCGCCGCTTCGCTTGCAAAGGCATACCAATACTCCGGAAACGAAACCTGCGCTACCGACGGTTTGTGTGCCACTGCTTGCCCGGTAAAAATCGATACCGGCAAGCTGATTAAAAGTTTGCGCCACGAAGAAATCGGATCCGGACAAAACCGGGCCGTTTGGATTGCCGACCGCATGGCAGGAACAACTGCCGTTGTTCGCAGAGCGCTTTCTGTGGTTGGATTCTTCCATTCAGTTTTGGGAACCCCAATAATGAAGGGTATTTCGGGAGGGTTCAGAACGATTTCAGGAAATCGTATCCCACTATGGAATCCATATATGCCGCTTGGTGCTAGAAAGATAAAAACAGATCTGGTACCGACAGCCAAACAAGGAAAGAAGGTGGTGTATTTTCCCTCGTGCATCAACCGGGCGATGGGCGTTTCGAAAGAACACCGAAATGAAAAACAGCTTTCAGAAAAAATGGTTGAACTACTGAATAAAGGAGGTTTTGAGGTTATTTATCCTAAAAAACTAAACAGTTTGTGTTGCGGGATGGCGTTTTCGAGCAAAGGATACATCGAAGCTGGGCAGAAAAAATCGAATGAATTGGAAGCCGCCCTACTGAAAGCCAGCGAAAATGGCAAATACCCGGTTTTGTGCGACATGAGCCCGTGTCTGTTTACCATGAAAGAAAACATGGGGCCGGCAATGAAACTTTACGAACCTGTCGAATTTATCCTCGAACATTTACTTCCGAACCTGAAAATTACGCCATTACAGGAAGCCATTACCGTATTTCCGGTTTGCAGCATGAAGAAGATGGGACTGGAAGATAAGCTGATTAAACTTGCCGAAAAGTGTGCCGTAAAAGTGGTGGTTCCCCAAACCAACTGTTGCGGTTTTGCCGGTGATCGTGGTTTTTCATTCCCAGAGTTGAACAAACACGGGCTACGCGATCTGAAAACTCAGCTTCCGGAAGGTATCCGTTACGGCTATTCTACCAGCCGGACCTGTGAGATTGGCCTCGGCCTTCATTCCGGAGTTTCATATCAGTCGATAGTTTATTTGGTTGATATGGTAAGTGAAGCAAAAGGTGTAGAAGATAAAAATAACAAACCCAACTACTTTTGAAACAAGTAATTGGGTTTTGTTGGGTGGATGATGGGATTTGAATATTTTGAACAATCCTGTTTGTAAGATGCTGGAAATCAATCCGGCATTTTTTGATTTTGTCGATTAGTGCTGTGTCAAAGTGTGTCATTTTGAGTATCAGCATTATACACCTCAATTTTGTTTTGAATTAGAAGAGTTTTCATGTAGGCATTTTCTTTCCAGAGTCGCCTGTTTTCTTCAATAAGGTAGTAGTACTTTTCTTTGAATCCCTTCAAGGAATTCAAATCATGTTCGATTTTTGGGACATAGAATTCAAATGTCTCCTGAACTTTTTGTCCATTCTTCTCTCTCAGGTCATTGACTGTAACTGAAAGAACTTCAGCAAGTTTTTCAATATCATCATCGGTTATACGTTGTATTTTTCCTTTCTCCAGGTCATAGACCCACTGCCTACCACCTTTCCCAACTTTTTTTGCAATAAAGTCAGGAGACATTTTTTTTTCAAGACGTAACCGTTTGACGTTCTTACCGATAGACATAGAATTTTATTAAAGCAAGAAAAAATATTTCAAAATGCTTGTTTTAAAGAAATATATTATCTTACATTTGTAAAGAATTATTTACAACCTGTCAATTATAACGTACAAATGTATTCAAAAGTTTCAAAGTACAGAGTTAAGGAGATGCTAAACGATTTACCGGCTGTCGACCGAAATACAGCCATGAAGCAACTCCCCGGTTATTTAAAAGTAACCCGTCAAACATTCAGTAAAATATTGAATGTCAGAATTGACGAAGAATACGAGCCCGCCGCAGGCACTTTAATTAAACTGGCTTTATTCCTGAATTGCACTACAGAAGATTTACTTACTCAGAAGCCAAATGCGATCACTATTGATCAGCTTCGTGTATTATCATCATCAAAAACAGCTAAAGATCTTGCATTATCAAAGTGATCTGAAATTGTAAGATTTTATATTACAAATCTAGCGACCCAAAAAACAAATCAATACTACCCATTATGATGAATTTGAAAAACCTTGAATTTCACCGGTCCGTCGAAGGAAAAGACGCGATGTACAGATCGCCTGGCGAAAATCAGAGCAAAACAATTGAGCAAAATTCAACTAATATCATTATTCCACTGCTGTCACAGATTGAAGCTCAATACCCAAAATGTCACCGGAGACTGAAAGACATCTACGGCCAAAGCAAACAATTCCGATACCTCGCAGCGCGCCGGTTCGTGAAATGCAATTGTGGCGAATTCGATAGTGTTCTCGATATCGATTCTGAAGGAATTATCCATACTGAACTGGTTACCTGCCCAATGCGCGGTGAATGTCTGGACGAAGGAATTATCTGCCTTCCGGAGCGCGAAACCGGCCTGACCTGCCGTGAAAAGGAAATTGCCCAGCTGGTAGCCAAAGGGATGTCGAACGAAGAGATTGCTAAATCAATTTTCATCGGTATCGATGCTGTAAAATCACATGTTCAGAACTGCCTTAGAAAGCTTGAATTACCTAATAGGGCAGCGCTTTCAACCTACATTTCAAAACTGACTTAAACAACCGGAGCTTCTGACGTTCTTTCAAACTACAACCTATAAAATGGAAGCTCCGGTTTAAAATACTTAGTTGATTGTGCAGTACTGGCCGCTGCTGAATCGAAACGGCCTGAGTTCTAATTGTGAATCACTTCAGCCCCGGATAATTTGGTTATTCGCCGGGGCACACTTTGCGGAGTAGAGCAGTTGGTAGCTCGCGGGGCTCATAACCCCGAGGTCGCAGGTTCGATTCCTGTCTCCGCTACTACGGTAGTCGAAGCAAAGCGGGGGTTGATCCCTTACGGGTGCCCCTGTAGCTTCAACACGAAATCAAATAAATAACATGTCCCACACCCAAAAACTAAAAGTATGATCTACATTTCTTCACCTCCGGATGAACTGCCTGCTGAAGTTGCCAAGGCGAATATTCGGGAACTCACACAAAAAATTTTCGAGCTAGGCGCCCTGGTAATTAACCCATTGAATTTGGGAATCCCTGATACCTGGCTCCAGTTCGAAAAAGACAACAAAAAGAAAGAAGTCATCCTGCAGAAAGCCACTGCCATTTTTTTTCAGGCCGACTGGAATCAATCAGAAGCGGCCAAAAAGGAATTCTTAGCTGTTTTCAGGCATAATGCGAACCAGAAGAACCGATTTATTCAAATCTACTTTGAGGACTTTCATGGGTTAAGCGACCTTGAATCTGACTTGAGAGAAAGAATATTAATCCCTGAAATCCCTGCCGCATGAGTCGTCTAACTGTAGTGAAAAACAGAACCCGGCGAATAATCATTTACACCGGTGATGTTTCAGATTTACCGCAAGAATTACACGATCAGGCGCTGAATGATCCGGCACTGGAGAAAGCAATTCTAACTGCAGCTTATGCCATTCATAAAACCAGAAAGTCAAATAATCTGGGAGAGCAGTTGATCAACATGATTTATTCCCCTCAAAAACATTGAGTCATGTTTGCCCAGGATGCCCGCCGCTTCATCGAAAAGCTTATTCGACTTCAGACAAAAATTGAAGAGAAAGGTTATCGGCGAATCGATCAGGCGACCGTAGTTCAAGCCAGGAAACATTTAAAAAATCAGCTTGACTTCTATCCTTACAATACTGACGATAAAATGCGAGGCTTTTGGGAACAAAACAGGGATGAAATCAGGGCACTGATTCCGGCAGAAAGCCACCGGTGCTTTAAAAAATTAATGGACGAATTTATTAACCTTCAAAATCAAGTCTAACTATATGACTATAAAACTTCCAATTGCTTTTCCCGGCGACCGTGTAAAAGTTGAAAATTATCGGTCGCACGAACCTGAAAAGCCAATTGAAAAAGGCCGCATTGTGAATGTTAATACTACCTGGTTGAGTAAGAATAAATGTTCGCACCAATACCGCGTTCAACTCGATCGACAAATCAAAGGCAAACCCATTCATTTAACCGTGACAGAGCGGCGAATAAAGGAAAAATTTAACCTATAAGTTAATAGCCATGTCAAAAACAGAAGAAAAGTATTTCGAATTACACGAACCAAAACTGACCGTATCCGGACTTTGCTCGATCCATATTTATGCAATCGCAACCCTCGTTCTATTCTTAATCATTGGAAGCAGCTGCAGCAGTTCTAAATCTGTAGTCTATAATCAACCAAAAACAACTCATGCAGTAGTTAAGCACGATCTTCCATCAACAGTTGCTCATTTGCAGAAAAAAGTACGCAAACACCGGAATCGCATAGCCCAGCTCACACTTCAATACGAAAATTGTCTTTCGCCGGCAAAAGACTGGACGCGCCGTTCCCGTCACTGGTGGGAGCGACCAACAGGACACTGGCCATTCCAATTCCTTCAATAATTAACCTATAAGTTAATTCTGATGCCAAGCCTTAATAAAATGTTTATCCTGGAGATCACTCCGGAGCAATTTCTTCAAAATTGTTCCAAGACAGAGCTGATAGAAACCGACTTGCTGTTGCAATCTAATTTCTACCAAATGCGGATGAACGGCACCAACTCTCACGGCGCCGATAGCAAGAAACAAATGAATACTCAACCAATAAAAATTGAAAGATAATGTCCTATGGAACCTGTAAAATTTCCGGATGATCCGCTGGTAAAACTTCTCGACAATTTGAAACTGGACGTAAACGAACCGATATGCGCCTCAAGCCACGAAACAAAGAGCAAGCTTTCGCTGCTGTTGAAGGATTGAAAGGTCCAGGACAAAAAGCCTATCTGGTTAAAGATAGTTTTGGCCATGATGCTATCAGGATCCGTTGTCACATATCAGGGTACTACTATGGTAACGAAACTGAGATCACAAAGCCCGAACAGCTTGAAGTTAAAGAATATCAAATAATTATATGAAAATGGGAAGATCTGTTTACACACCCAAGCAAAAAGACTTTATACGGAAGTATTATCCGGAGTACGGCGCTCAATGGGTTGGCGAAAAACTTAACATCAGAAAGCAATGCATTAAAGCATTTGCATCCAATAATAAAATTCTCCGCACCAATTTCAGTTTCAGCGAGGCAAACCGACAATTTGTGCGCGAAAATGCCAATATCCTGTCGTACGAGGAAATGGCTGCACAGATTGGAGAAACCGTTTCGAGGGTAAAAACCTTTGTTTATCATGAGAAACTAAGACCCTGTCTAGGAATTCCATTCAGCGAAGAGCATGTACGGTTTATCCGTAATAATTATCGCCAACTATCAAACACTGAAATTGCAAAAGTAATAGGTCGGAGTGCAGATGGTGTAAAGGCAAAAATGAAGCAATTAGGACTATCAAGGACGCAAAAAGAATTGTTGGCGATAAATGCCAGACTATGTTCAGCGTCTTGGATTAAGCCAGGGAATGAACCTCAAAATACAAAGCACGATGGTTATACATCCACCCGGATCGATTCGCACGGGCATCCATATCAACATATCAGGGTTGAAAAAGGAAAGTTTGAACTATTGCACCGGTACAACTGGGAGCAAAAAAATGGACCTGTTCCGGAAGATAAGATTTTGCGATCTAAAAACGGAGATTCTCTCAACTGCGATCCGGAGAACTGGGAGCTGGTAGATCGGGCCGATCATCTTGATAGGAACTCTGGCCGCAATGAGCTAACCGACGGTTATATCCTGGCTAAACTGACACACCGGGCGCCTGAATTGAAACCAGCATTTGCTGAAATGCCCGAACTGATTGAATTAAAAAGAAGTCAAATAAAATTAAAAAGAACAATCAATGAGCTTACTGAAACTACAACAAATGATTAATGGTGGTAAAACGTACTACTATCGCAATCAATCTGCAGTAATTAAATCGTTCGATGCCACCCATCCGGGTGAGATTCAAATTTTGGTTGAAATCGACGGCGAACCTCAGAAATTTATCAAGGAAAACGAAGAAAAAATAGGCCTGTTCCTAGCATGTTTTAAAGAAGTTCCTGTTGTGGAAGAGGTTGAAGTTCAAACCATGAACAAGAATCTTCCGGCAACAAATAAAACAGCGTATGTTCCTGAAATATATACCAATACAAAAGACCTTTTTAAAACGCTAAGCGATAAATTATTAGAAGATATCGATAAAGTTCGCGATAAACCTGAATATGTTGGTCAGGCCAAACAGGTTTGTAACAACGTGAGCGCCATTGTAAACATTACCAAACTACAGCTGCAGCTGCTTCAAAACGGATAGTCATGAAAGTAGGAACTAAAAGCGTACTGTTCGGAGCTCATTGCTTCGCGATACATCCAATATTTGTATTTATTGCCTGGTGGAAACTCTATGGCTTCCCCTGGGATCCTCGCTTGTGGATCGCCTTTTTTGTACACGATATCGGGTACTGGGGCAAACCAAACATGGATGGAGCTGAAGGGGAGACGCATCCGGAACTTGGTTCTGAGATTATGGAATGGTTGTTCGATTTTACAAAGGTATTTTATCGCGACACCGTAAATATGCCCGATGATGAACTATTTTATTGGTCTGATTTTACCAGGTATCACTCCCGGTTTTTGGCAAAAAAGGAAGGCGCAAAACCCTCAAAGCTCTGTTTTGCCGACAAACTATCCATGTGCATGGAACCTGACTGGCTTTACCTTCCCCGGGTTCGTTGGTCGGGCGAAATTGAAGAATACATGAAGCTGGCCGAAAGCCGCAATCTGGCCGGTGAACAGCAAAACGCATTTGAAACCGCGAAGCTGGCCACCAAATCACAGAAAGACTGGCGTACTGCAGTAAAATCGTATGTCGAACGCTGGGTTGAAGAGCATAAGGATGGCCGTGATGATACCTGGACTCCTGAAGTTACAGAGCCTGGATAATTGATCGCCACACCGATTCAACGCTTCCAAACCGTAACCTTGTAACTCTGTAACCACATGGCATTCATCGAACAAAAAGAAATTATTGACGCCACTGCAGGCGGACTCGATATTATTTTTCATTATTATCCACAGGCAAAGGCGGCACAGGCCAATGCCGATAAACGTTTTAAAATCAGGGGCGACGAAAAAACCCCATCAGCATCACTCAAGCAGCTTCAGGATGGCACCTGGGTAGTTACCGACTTCGGTGGTGACCAGACTCCCCGAAACGGAATCCAGGTTTGTATGAAAGAAGAGTCGATTACCTTCCGTGAAGCTTTAGTGATGCTTGCCGATCGGCATGGTGTTGGCGGTATCAAATCGGAATTGAATAAACCGGATTTCGATAAACGACCTGCCACACCTGAAGAAAAAGAAGGTGATTACATCTTCAACGTGAAAGAAAAAATTACTGAATCCGAGCTGAAGGTATTGGGACCGAAGGTAACTGCAGACATTTGCGACCGCTATCACGTATTTGCACTCAATTCGTTTACCTATGTCAAAAACCGTGAGGCGCTTATCACCAGTTCAAACGATCGATATCCGATTTTCATGTTCGACTATAGCGACTGGAAAAAGATTTATCAGCCGCTTAATCCGGAGAAGCAATACCGCTTCAGGTACGTTGGATCCAAACCAAAGGACTATATCAACGGCCTTGAGCAACTCAATAAAGCTTACGAAAAATTCAAGGATCAGCAGCTCCGGGAACAATCAGAAGATGATAAGGATCACACGATCGACAAACTGGATGAAGCGATCATTTGTTCAGGTGAGCGCGATGCGCTGAATTGTGCCGGGTATGGTTATTATCCGCTTTGGATGAACTCCGAAACGGCCAATTTATCCGGGAAAGACTACAAGTCCATCATGCGTTGTGTCGAAAACCTGTATAATCTTCCGGATATTGATGAAACCGGCGTTCGTGCTGCCATTAAGTTGGGAATGGAGTACATGGACATCAAACATATTTGGCTTCCGGATTCGCTCCGGAAGTTTAAAGATATCCGTGGCCGTTCGCGTAAAGATTTTTTGGATTATATCGAAATCTATCCTTCCGACTGGGATTTTAAAAAGCTGATTCAGGTTGCAAAACCGCTCCGTTTCTGGACCACTTCAGCCGGAAAGAGCGGGATCAAGTACAATTTGAGCTCAACAAATACCAGGTTCTTTTTGCAGTCGAACGGATTCTTCCAGCTTGAGAATAAAAACTCGAAAACCGGACAAATGTTTGTCCAGGTAAAAGGAAACATTGTTAAGGAAGTACAGACGAAAGACATTAAAGCTTTCCTGATTAGCTTTTGCGAAGACAAATACCTGAGCAATGAAGTACTTGAGCTCCTCCTGAATACCAACCGGCTTGGTGAAGGCACTTTGACTGGCTTAAAACAGATCGATATTGATTTCACGGACTACGATCACGATGCCCAGTACCTGTTTTTTCAGAATAAGACCTGGAAAGTTACTGCAGGGGAAATATTCGAAAGTCGCCCTGGAGAGATCGACCGCTATGTATGGGAAGATGAAGTGATCACCCACAACGTGAAAAAGATCGATGATTTTTTCAAGATCACTGAAGATCCTGTTCATGGATACAACATGGAGATTTTCAATACCAATTCAAACTATTTCAAATTTCTGATCAATGCGTCGCGGATTCACTGGCGCAAAGAGCTGGAGAAGTCGCTCGAGAACGTTCTGGAGAAGGACCAACAGGAGTACCGTAGCAAATACAAATTCAGTATTGATGGTCCGAACCTCACTGCAGAGGAAATTATCGAGCAAAAACACCATCTGATCAATAAAATGTTCTCGATTGGGTACGTGCTGCACCGGTACAAAACACAATCGAAAGCCTGGTGTATTTTCGCCATGGACAACGTGATCGGCGAAGAAGGTGAAAGTAATGGCCGCTCCGGAAAATCGGCAGCATACAAGGCGCTGCGCCCCTTTATGAAGTCGGTAACGCTCTCAGGGAGGAATCCGAAACTGACAGACAATCCACACTTATATGACCGGGTTACTGAGCATACCGATTACATCCTGGTTGATGATGCCGATCAACACCTGAACTACAAGTTTTTCTACGATTCGGTAACCGGTGAACTGATCGTGAACCCGAAAAACAACCAGTCCTACGAGATCCCGTTTGAGAAAGCCCCGAAGTTTGTTTTTACTTCGAACCATGCACAGCGTAATCTTGATCCATCGCTCGAGGCGCGTTTACTCTATACTGTATTTTCCGATTATTATCATCAGCAATCAGATTCGAACGATTACAACGAAACGTGGGGTATCCGTGATGATTTTGGTAAGGATTTGTTTGGGTTTGACTACTCAGAAGCTGAATGGAACGCCGATTTCAATTTTTTCGCCCAGTGCATCCGGTTTTATTTGTCAGTCCCCTCACCCCGTAAGGTTAACCCACCTATGGGAAACGTAAATCTGCGGAATATGCTGGCCGAAATGACTCAGCCATTTAAGGATTGGGCCGATGCTTACTTTGATCTGGAAGGATTGAATGTGGATGCCTTGATCGTCAAAGAAGTTGCTCTCAAAAACTTTCAGGATAAAACAAAGAACACATCCTGGACTACCAATAAGTTTACCAAGGCCATGAAGAGCTGGTGCCGTTATTACGGATTTATATTTAACCCGAAAGCCTACCAGAATAGCCAGAAGAGAATTAGTAAAAAAGTCAACGGAACGACCGAGGACATGATCTATGTGCAAACAAAAACTGAAAAACTTAATCCTCTCGACCTTTCTGACGATTCAGATTTCACTACGCCCCCTGACGAAAAAGATAAACCATTCTGATTATGAGAACAGGAGACGAATACAGCGAATCAGTTTTTGAGTTTCTGGATAAAGCCAAGCCCGATACCACGTTCACAATCGCGAATTTGTGCAAAGAAGAGACCCGGGAGCAATTTATGGAAGCTGTGAAGCTCTATATCAGCTCTTATGCCTATGGCGGAGGTGTTGAATTCAATACTGACTACACCAAGATCCGGAAGTTCGAAATCCCTCCGGAAGCCTTGAGAGGATTATGGGAATATAACCTTGAAAAAAGCAAAAACAGATCTCAAATAAATTAATTATGGAAAAGAAAATTGAATTCATCAAGATTCCTAATGAGCAGCTAGTAAAAGAGCCTGTATGTTGTAATGGTAAGGAGAGATATTCACATCCGGGATGGACAAGAAAACTACCCAAATGGCTTACTCCATGCGATTACAGCAAAACTGAAAAGCTTATAGAAGTAGAATATAAAAGCGGTGACCGGGAATGGTTCTCTATTCAGGTATTTTTTGGAATCGTTATAGCTGAAGTAAAAGACATCTTTATTCTTTATCCTGATGGTGAAACCGAAACGTTGAGCATAGTTGGAATCGACGTGATTAAGATTAAGCGAACAACCTATTGGAAGTTGATTTTCGAAAGAGATTTACCATTCTAATAACCAATAAAAATCCAAATTATGAAAAAGTACTACATTAAAACCAACGTGAACATGTCGGCAAAGAACAATGCCTGGAGGGTATTGCAGGAATTTGCTCATGCGCAGGACGGAACCATGATCCTGGGAGACGACACACTAGAGACATTTGTTGATTCAGTGGCCGTAAAGGTTGATGAAGTCAACAAACAGCATCCACGATGCCAGGATTTATTTTTCAAGAAACAACACCATGACAATGCTCACTTGTGCATCTATGCAGGAGTTCATCCGGATCACGCCTTCAGCATGACATTTTTACCCATAAAAAGAGAACTAAGCCAGGAAGGAGTAACCGAATGAAAGTACACTATTTCTATTGTCGAAAGCCCAGAGGTGGCTTTCACGATGTGACCATTCAAGCGATGATGGAACAAGATGTTTACTCGCGGCCACATGGATGTGAAGAAAAACAATTTAAGGTTATCGAAAAACTCCATATTTTCATTAGTACAGAGATGAATCGCTTTCATGATTCACAGTTCAGTATCGAGTTTGGCAAAGACAGTTGCCATGGCAGAAACGAAACAACGGTACGGGACTTATACAAGCGGATGAAAGAGGATCATTTTCATCCATCAGTTTCGATGACGAAGCTGCAATATGAACGCATCCGGAAGGTTTGTTTTGCTATGTACGAGCGAGAGAAGCAAATGAATTTTGAACTGGTGGCCGAGCCGCAAAAAGGTAGCATCGTTGTATTAATGTGATTTATATGATCGTCAAATTCTATATCCTACAGAAACATACCGAAACGGGAAAAACCCGCGAGAAATACCTTTTCAAAACGGAACACGAGGAAATGTTCATCGATAAACAGCTTGTGCACCAGGAAATGAAATACCAGGTCAAATCGCTCGAATGGGAAGACAGAGTTTTAAAAGCCGTCTGTTTAGAAGTACCACAATAAACACATTGATACACTTCGAGAGAAGCCTGATCCTAACCGGTCAGGCTTCTCTCATTACAGACATACCCCCTAAGCGATACATTTACACACATGTGTTTTTTCAAACATACTATTTATCATTATTTATATACAAATAAACTAATTCGGAACGCCCCGATTCTAACAGAATCGGGTAAAAAATCAGTACCGGAGAAATACTGTTGACAAAAGCTCCAGTCCGGGGATCAATACCCTTCAACAAAGAAACGATGCTGTGAAGTCCGGTAATGGCCATCCGGAGCGAACCCGGACCATTAATCAAACCCACCGACGCCAAATCAAGGCGCACCGGTACACCTTCTTAACCGCCCCTGGCTTATACTATGCCTGAACAAAGCCAACACCAAAACACATTTTAATTGGGCAATTTCCAGGGCGTATGTGAACTGGTTACGTGATGGCCAGTTCACCGGGTCACTACCCACAGACCGGCTTCGCTTGCGTGTCCCGGTCTTTTCCTTTCCTTTCCTTTTGCTTATTTACTACTAAAAAAATGTAACTTTGTAACAACACTCAAAAAGAGATGATTATTAAAGAGTTATACGGTTACATTTTGATTTTTTGATTTGTGTCGGTTACAAAAAAAATGTAACCTCAAAAAATAGGACACACGGTTACAATTTTTTTTCAAGGCAGTTGCATTTTTAAAAACGGGAATTGTAACATATAAATATTTGATTAATAAATAGTTAATCAAAGAAAGTTACAAAGTTACGCCGTTACACATTTTTCGTGCAAAATTCACATAATAAGACTAAAAAATAAAGTTTGTACTTTAGCAATGCTTCGATTACCGGCTTTTTAGTTAAACCTTAAAAACCGGTATATCTCCATGCTTAAAAATTTAAACCTTGACACCAAGCCCCGCATTACATTCTCGCTTCACCCACTACACGAAGCTTTCTGTCGTTTTATCTTTAATGCCAGCGACAATCAAAAACTTATTATCCTATCCCGAAGGCACGATATAGGTAAGTTGATTTTTGCGCACATCATGAGTGGCGACATCAATTTGTCTCGTCCTGTACTCGATCATCCTGTTACATTTATTTTACCAATGCCAAACAACGAGCATGGTTACTGGCTTCGGTATCGCTTCATTTATATTCCCAAATGGGTTGAAGATAAATTTAAAGATGCCATTGAATATGAATTTAAGTTTTGGGTAAGGGAACGATTCAGGATTGGTTATGAAGAAGAAGGTATGGACCAGAAGACAATCATCAACACAATTCTGCGCGGCTTGAAGGTCAGGAATAATGAAGCGAATTCAGACATGATCAAAAAAATTGACTACCGAAACCGAAGAAAAAAGGAAGAAATTCAGTTTAAGAAGCTTCTAAGAGTTGAAAAATCAACGTTTTAATATTTTTTTGACGAAAAAATGTAAAAACAAGCTACATAAACACTTAATTGAAAATCATGAACGCAGCTGTAATTACCAAAATTGAGTACCGGTTACTCGAAAATCCAGATTTCACAATTTTGGAGCAGATCCTATATTCCGGAAAATTAAAACAGGATCCACAGGAAAGCGGAGCAGGAACAAAATTTATAACTATCGTTGATGTGTCGGTTCCGAAACTTAACACGAACAACGATTCAATAATTAAGTCGATCGACCATAGAAAGGCTCAGTTTAGATGCACAGATGCAAATGGGACTGTTTACATACTTGGGAATGATGAATATCCTGCCAGATTAGTACATCAAAAAGCACTGGACGGAACCGCCGGAAGTTTCGGAGGCTATAAATGTACGATTACCTACAAATCGCCACATGATGACATCGTTCAGTAATTACAAGTCCTTTATTTCGCCTGCCTGATGTGGTAAGCTTGTAATGCTACTTAATAGTACATTGCAATGACCACAAAAAACAAGTATTACGACATTATTCAGAACAAAGCCACCAAATCAGCCGAAGTATTGATTTACGGCGTGATTGGTGAAAGCTGGTGGGAAGAAAGTATTACAGCCCGCCGGTTTGTGCGTGATTTTAAAAATCTTGAAAAAGATCACGACATCATCAATGTCCGGATCAATTCACCAGGCGGATCAGTATTTGACGGTTTAGCTATTTTCAATGCACTTTCATCTTCTTCAAAAGAGATCCACACCTATAACGATGGTATGTGCGCCTCGATGGCCGCTGTATTGCTGCTGGCTCCAAAGCCTGAAAATGTTCATCCGGCAATAAACAGCTTACTCATGCTTCATTCTCCATCTACCGGAGCCTGGGGAAATCGCCTTGTTTTAGAGAATGCCCTTGAGGTTCTTGACAAGGTTCAAAAAGTTCTGGTTACAAGTGTTTGCGAAAAAACAGGACTGGACGAAGCTGAAGTTGAGAAGAAATACTTTGATTTTAAGGACCATTATTTTACTGCTGAAGAAGCTCAGGCAGAAGGTTTGTATGCTCAGGTTGAAGACTACGAAGCTGAGAATGTCATACAAAATGCCGCTTCCCTTAAATTTTCCGACTTGGTTAAACTTTTCGAACCAACCAGCTCCATTTTCACCGACTGGATTGTCCGGATTGCTCCTGAAAATTCAATACCACCCGAAACGGAAGACACTTTAATTTTTACAGATATGGACATTTCTAAAATTCGCGCGATGTACCCGGTCCTCACAGAGGATAAGTACCCCACCGAGGAAAGCGTTCTTGATTACCTTGCAAAAAGGGAAAATGAATTCACCGACCTCGAACAGGCCAAAATAAAGGCTGAAAACGATCTTGCTACAGCAAACCAGACCATTAAGGACAAAGATGCTGAATTAGTTGCCTTAGGGAAAAAACCGGGTGCCGAATCGGCCACGGTTATTACTGACAACGACAACCTTGACACCGAAGACAAGGATGAGCCTGCAAAGGATTTCATGTCGGCATTCTCAAATTGTATGAATATTTTGAAACCTCAAAAATCAAAATAATATGATTGATATTAATCAAGCTCTGATCGCAGCCGGAACCACGTATAAAAAGGAATTACTGGCGATGGTTGTTGCTGCTTTGAATGAAATGTTTCCTTACGTTTCAATTCAAACAGGTGTTCAAGGTAAAATTGTTGGTGGCAATTTAACTACCGATGCACAATTGCGCCCGTATCGTACCGAAAAAGGTGCAAGTGATAACACCAAAATCGAACCATTTGAATGGGAAACATTCCTGGGCGATGTGGTTAAAGAGTTCGATCCAAATGCAATTTTGGGAACACTCTATACTGAGCCAACTGCCAAAAAACCAACCGAACGCGAAATTGCAAAGCGTGTAGCTTTGGAAATTGCAAAAAAAGTTGGAGAAGCCATTTACGATGCAATTTTTATTGCAAAACGTAATGCTAATGGTGAAACAACCATGGACCTGTTCAATGGCTATGTTACCATCATCGTGAGCCAAATTACCGCTCAAACTCCAAAGGTTTCTGTTGCTCTGAAGAATTTCATCGATGACAGCGCTACTGTAGTATCTGCTGACAATGTTGGTGATGTTTTGAAAAAATACTGGCGTGGATTGAATAAACTTTTGAAAAAACAGAAGGTATTCTTCTACATTCCACAAACCATTCTCGAAATGTACGAAGACTGGTTCCAGGTTGAATACGGCCATGCTCCATGGAATACCGGATTTGAGCAAAAGACTTTGGTTGGTACGAAAGGCAAATGTGAATTGGTTCCTTTCGATAACATGGAAGGTCAGCCATATATTTTCATTTCTGTAAAAGAAAATGTAAAACTTGGTGTTGACCAGATGAGTGACATGGAAAATGTCAAGATCCGCGAATGTGACAATCCAAAATTGGTTCAGTTCTTTATGATGGCCTACTTTGGTGTAGGTTACGAAACTTTTGATCCACGTTATTTCAAAGCGTTCAAAGTATGTCTTGATCCGATTGATGACTTTGCTAATAGTGCCAAAGCGGCCACTACTGCAACTTTCACTTGGACCGCTGCCGAGGATGCTACTTCTCTGAAAATTCAGATCAGTTCTGATAATGGAGTAACCTGGGCTGATGCCACGCACACTGCAATTGCTGTTGATGCCACTACCAAACAGATCACCGCTTTGGTTGCTGAAACTACTTATAAAGTTCGTTTGGTTGTCGTTGATGGCCTGAATAACGGATATTCGAATGTTGTAACCGTAACAACTCCAGCTGCATAGTTATGGGACTCTTTACTGACATGAAATGGACCGACGGGCAAGTAAACCCGTCGGGCATTGCAACCGAATTGTTTTATATCCCCAAATCGGATATCAAAACTTTTCCTGTTGTTGCTGCTGCTCCTGCCACTCCTGAAGCCAATGTGCTTCTGGTAGGAGATTTCGAACTGGTTGCAGGTAAGACCTGGTTCCGGTTGCATTCTACACAGGGCAAAGGTGAAGTAACCTTTGAATCAATCGGCGAAAAAGAGTGCAAGCTCTTTATGAATAAGGGAAAAGTTTTATTTCCTGATATCAGCGCTGCGGCTAAAAGCCATGCCAAGCAATCGGCCAATTCAAATCTGGTATATATTTTCAAGTTGCCACACCAGAGCGAAAAACGCTATGTCGTATTAGGTGACATCGATTATGATACCGAAACCAAACCACAGGGAGCATCAGGCGGGGAACCTGGTAGCCAGAAAGGTTTGACTATTGAGGTTGAAGTACCTTGCTTTACTCCACTGCCAAACTATGGCGGCGATATCGTTCTTTCTGACGGTACCCTTGATTGCACTACCGGTGTATTCACACCAAATCCGTAATTACTTTTAAGAGATAGAAAATTAACCCCGGCTCGGCTCTGTCCGGGTCGGGGTTTTTAACAACTTAAATATGAACGATTTAAATAAAACTGATGAATACAGGAAGGAGATCCAGGACTGGATGAATTCCGGTAAAGATTTCAACGAAGGTTATCTGCTTTTCGTGCGTTTTTCGCACAATAGAGCTATGGCTTTGCAATTTGCCCGTAAAGGTTCATCGATGCAAACTAAGCTTGAATATGAGCTCCAGAAGATAGTTGAACGCAACCTGATCATTGATCGCCCGGTGTTGGCAATTGGTCCGGTAGTGAAAGCTCAGGCCAATGCTGAAAATGTAACCGATACCGATGTCCGGATCCAGAACCAGGATAAAAAGTTTAAACTGGTTGGAGAAAAGATTAATCCTGCTGAACTTCCGGAACCTCTCCGGATTCTGTATGATGAAAACAGCGAAAAGCATAAACTCATGAGGGCTATTCATGAGAAAATGAAAGCTGCTAAAAAGGATGGTGAACGGGCCAAACTCCGTAAAGAATTGATTACGCTCGATGATCGCGTTTCAGCCAACTGGAAAGTGATAGAACTTTATCTTGAAAACGGGACTTTGCCTGAAGTAAAAAAAGAGAAAGCTCAGGATCCTGGTACAGAAATGTACAAACAGATTAATGCTGCCCGGTCGTATGTGTCGCGCGGATTGAACGGATTGGATAAAAAAACCGGCACAAAGCGTGATGAAACGATTGCTGAGATCAAGAAACGTTTCGATTTCCTTGTTACGAACAAAGCTGAAGTGAAAAAAGAAACGCTTGAGGCTCTTCAAAAACTGGGTATTACCAATGAAATTTCAGGAGACAAGTAAAGGAGATGTGCTGTATTTAAATCAACAAATACAGTTTCATCATGTGTTCGATAGACTTCTGGATAGAATTGAAAGGGCTGACAAGATGATTGTCAGCTCTTTTGCAGTTACAGAAGCTATCATTCGCCGGATCATTAAAAACCGGTACCGGATCGGTGAAATAAACCTGTTTCTTGATTTTACAGTTGCTTCCCGGAACATGCCTGTTACTTGTTTTGCTGAAGCGAATGTGGATGCACTTTACCTGCTAAATAATCACAGCAAAACAATTTGGGTACAATCAGCCACCGGTGTGCAATATCTGGCAGTGATATCGAACAATGCCACCAACAACCACCGCTTTGAGTGTGGATTTATCACCGGTGATCAGGAGCTGATTGATATTTATCTGAATGAAATTGAGCAAATGAAACTCGAAAGCGTACCATTCAATGGAAGACAATAAAACTATCCTGGAACTGATCGAAGAATACGCCGGTCTGTTCCTGACCATTGATGAAATTTCGTTGCTGCTTGATCTGGATCCCATCCAGTTCAGGCGTGAAATTTCGGCCGGTAAGTCGGCCAATGCCAAAGCATACCAGAAAGGAAAATTACAATCGATGCTTGAGATGCGCAGGCAAACGGTGATGTTCGCTAAAAAAGGCAGTCCGCAGGCTGAAGCTTTTGTCCAGGAATATATTGCCAGCCAGAAACAGAATGAGTAAGTTTGAAGCATGGAAGATAATTTTTTCATAGAGTTTGAAAATGGATCCCGAATGAAGCTCCCTGAGCCTAATGATTCATTGATGCAATCATTATCATTTAACATGCCTTATTTTGATAATTATTACAGAACCAGAAGAAGCAAATACTTTATGAGCTGGACTCTATCTCATATCAAGATTACCGCCTTTAAGAATTAAACCTGTCCTTCTTTAGATAAACTCATTGCTGCACTTTAGCAGCATGAGCCGCAAATGCAACCTCGATAAATTTCGTGATGTTCTGTTCTCCGATATTTCGGAGAATGAAACCCTTTTGCCGGTAGAACGTGACCAGCTCAAGCGGTACCGGGCTGCATTTCATCAATCGCTCGAAAATCCTTCCATGCCCGATATTAAGCTCCGCGATTATTTAATGAACGAATTTGGCGTTTCAGAAAGCCAGGCTTACCGCGATATTGGAAACATCAGGATCCTACTTGGAAACGTCAGAAATTCAGGAAAAGAATGGGTTCGTTACCTGGTCAATGAAACCCTGAAGGAAGCCATTGAGTTGGCTAAAGCTTCAGGAGGAAAAAAACTGAAAGAAATGGTTGCCGCTGCAGGTATGCTTGGTAAATATAACCGGCTCGACAAAGAAGATGCTCTGGAGATCCCCTGGGATGAAATCCTTCCTCAGGATATTGAACCTACTTCAGATCCTACCGTGCTTTCAGGAAAAGTAAAACCGCTGAAAAACAAACAGGAAGAAATTGCGAAAATGTACGAAAAGTACAAAGGCGAAATTGATCTGGACTATACGGATTATGAGGAGGTAGACAAAGATGAGTGACGAAACTCCAAAAAAGAAAGTCTATTTTTCGGATGCTCAGCTGGAGTTCAGATATACTGCAGCTCATACCAGTTCAATTGCTGCCGGTCGCCGGTTTGGAAAATCGCGTTTGGCTGCTCCATGGCTTCTCAGGAACTCACAAAACATGCCTCGTTCGGGTGGTGGAATTGTGTGTTCCACTTTTCAGCAAGCTTTAACCCGGACTCTCCCGGGCGTTTTCTCGAGCTGGAGAGATATGGGGTTTAAGCGCGATGTTCATTACTTTGTCAATCACCGGCCCCCGAAGTCTGCCGGGTTTAAAACTCCGATCGACGAACCGGCCAGTTACGACCATGTGATATCCTGGTATAACGGATCAGTTCAGTATCTCATCAGTCAGGATGTTCCCGGATCCTCCAATTCGCTCACGCTTCAGTACCTTTTTGGCGACGAAGCAAAGTTCCTGAATTTCGATAAACTGAAGGATGAAACCATACCGGCAAATGGAGGTTTTAAAGGTCCGTGGGTTGACTGTCCCTGGTTAAATTCCATGCTCTGGATGTCGGATATGCCCACAACTAAAAAGGGATCATGGTTTCTGAAGTACGCTGAGTTGATGGATCCGGAGCTGATCAACATGATTCAATGGTTTGTTTGCGAAATATGGCGCCTGAAGAATTTGCCTCAGAACACTTACACTGCCAAAATGCTTCACGAATACCGGATGCGCCTGGCTCAGTTCCGGAGCGTGGCCGTTTATTACAAAGAATGGTCATCCATTGAAAATATTGAACTCCTGGGAAAGAAATACATTGCCCAAATGAAGCGGGATCTTCCACCACTCGTGTTTCAAACCTCCATTCTTTGCATTCGTCCCGGAAAGCTGAAGGATGGCTTTTATCCTGGATTGAAGGACGAACATTTATATACGTCCTTCAACAACTCCTACCTGTTAGACCTTGATTATGATCTCGAAAAAGCAGCACAACAGAGCTGCAAACAAGATGGTGATGTTGACCTGGATAAACCGTTGTATGTGGCATTCGATTACAATGCAAACATCAATTGGTTGGTTGTTGGTCAGCCTGATGGCCGGAAAGCAATGTTTTTGAAGTCGTTTTACGTGAAGTATGAGCGGAAACTTCGTGAGGTTGTTGATGATTTCTGTGCCTACTACCGTCATCACCGTACAAAAGATGTGGTTTACTACTTTGACAATACGGCTCTGGGATCGAACTATGCCGTGAGTGAGGAAGATTTTGCATCTGTCATCTGCTCCCAGTTCGATAAAAACAGATGGACTGTTCACCGTGTACACATCGGGAACCCGCTAAAGCATCAGGAAAAGTACCTCATGCTCGACCAGGCATTTAAAGGCCAGAAATATTTACTTCCGCAGATTAATGAGCTCAACAACGAACCCCTTATTTTGGGGCTACAACAAACCGGAGTGAAGGTTGGGCCTTATGGATTCCAGAAGGATAAATCAGGCGAAAAAAAGGCCGAAACTGAAGAGGATTTGCTTGAGCATCGTACTGACGGAACTGATGCCTTTGATACGCTTGCTATTGGAATGTTTCTTTATCCTCAGGTTATCTTCCGGAGCGGGGTTGGTACTGGGATGCTCGGAAAATGAGTTTTACCTTTTTGTAAGGTTCAATTTTGCCAGGGAATAAGGGTGGAAAGTGAATTGTCAAAAATAGACCAATAAAATACGGTAGAGTGCCGGTTAACTGACAAAGGAAGGAAACATTGACGAAGGAAATCGGGCGAAGCCTGGACGGCACGGAACTCCTAATCTGTCGCGCCGGGGACTGGCACACGGCCTCCCCTGCGGAGTTGTTATAGTACAACCTCCAAACCCTTTGTTTTTTCAGATTCTCCGCCTGTGGCCGGATGGCTATTTCTCAAAAAACATCGTGAAAAAAACTAAGCCGTGCGCATTCAATATTTTAAATTCTAATATTCATCTCCTGAAACTGTGGCCAGTTCGTTAACTGTTTCGGGTTGCTGCTCCGGCTGTGCTACCGGTTCTGGTTTGTAAACCTGCGTATTTGCAAACAAGTAGCAAAGCGGCCAATACTTGTATTCTTCCGGCTCGTTGGCTCCTTCGGGTACTTGCTCACCTTTGCGAGGTTGCCCCCAGATCAAAAAAGCTTTTTCACCCTTGCGAACGGTGGCGCCTTCCTCTTTCCATTGCCAGAAGGTTTTGAACTCTTCGATCTCTGTGTTTGTCTCCTGATAGATTTCTTTCAATCCTTCGTTAACACTGTCGTAAGCTCCCGATTTAACGCCCATCCGGACAAATCGAGAAAGCTCAATTAACTCTTTTCTTTTCAGCAAATATTGCTCTTTCCGTGTTGATTCTGTATCTTTGCTCATGATGTCAATTTATTGATGTTAAACAAATAATTTGGATTGAAAAGGGGGAGGGATACCCCCTTTTCGCTTTTACTTAGGCTTCGATTTCCTTTTTTAATACTTCCCTTTTTGCATCTACCCGACCAATAATAAAACTGATCAATTCGCCAATAATGACAGGATTTTTCACGGTATAAACCGCTGTTTTGTTGTATTTGCTGCCTCCGTCAATGTTCAAAAAATACTCCTCATTATCGAACTCGTTAGATGCTGCGATTTCGGCAAGCTTATCCAGGTGAATGGTTAAACTTTCTTTGTCCATGTCAAGCTTTGACAGTCTGCGGATCAATTCATTTTTTTTGTTGAAATACTCGACCCTTGTTTTAAGGTCTTGGGGAATTGCGGAAAGTTGTTTTTTTAGTTGTTCGTTTTCTGCTTTTAGTTCTTCGGGTGTTTGCTCCGGTTCTTGGATTACAACTGGTAAATTGTTTACCTCTGATTTTGGGGTGTTTTCTCCCTTCTGCAACTCCATGGTTGCAGTTCCATTTTTTTTACTCATGACATTAATTTTTAAATGTTAAACAAATTGGATTTGGATAGAATTAGATTGGTTTCCCTCTCATTTTCTAATACTAATTTACTGCTTTTTAATGACATGTGCAAATAAATAAATCAGTCAAAGTGTTGTAATATAGCATGTTGTAATTTTTAAAGCGATTGGAAAGCACAAATCTTTAAGCAATCAGTTGAAAAAATATTTTACCTCATAAATTTCAAACAGACAGCAGATAATTAAATGTTGGGCTTTAAAATACCTCACTATTAAGATTGAATCTAAATTATAAAATCAGGTCAATTACCACTAAAAACCACTATCAAAACTTTCCCATAAATAATAAGTTAAGCAACTGTAAACCAACGAAAAAGGATTATGAAAAAGGGATTGTCTCCCTTTTTTCAGGGAGTACACCCCGCGCCGCCCTGCCCAGAAATGGTGATCACAGGGTCGAAAAATCATGAAATATGCCATAATTTTTTGATAAATAGGGTGCGCCGTGTGTGTGGTTTTGCGTGAGGATTTTTTGGTAATTACAAAGGTTTTGTTGTACCTTGCAGCATTATTGTTAACCCTAATGCGCTACCTATGAAAAAGCTAATGTTTATAGTGCTATTTCTCCCCTTCATTTCTAATGCACAGCAGTACACTGAGGTTATTAATGCGACTGGTAAAAGCAGCGATCAATTATATAGTACCGCTCGTGAATGGTTTGCGGAATCATTTAAGTCTGCAAACAATGTTCTTCAGATGGATGATCCTGTTGCAGGTAAGCTTATTGGTAAGGGTTCTTTTAATTTGGTGTTACCGTATAATTCGATGATAGGCTCAATTCCAATTAAGATTCCAGTATCCTTCACAATCAAAGTATTTGTGAAGGATTCTCTTTATAAGTACGATATAGGATCTTTGTTTATCGATAGCAATGGATCACCTCATTCACTTGAAGAGTTTAAAGCTGCTTCAACAGAAGATGGCGCTCGCAAAACACTGATAGAATTGGGAGGCATGAAGAATCCTTCAGATAAGATGATAAAGAAAACAGCTGATTACAATGCCATCATATTTAGGCTCTCTGAAGTTGAGATAAATAAAACGATTGCATCTTTAAAAGGTAAGATGAGTTCATCAGATAATTGGTAATTTAATCTGTAAATGAGTGTTGCATTTCTCAAATAAATCTCCATATCTTTGAAGTGCGACATCATTACAATCAAACTGTTCCGATATTCAGCTAAAAATCGGTAATTAAAAATATGAATCGAGGGTTTTACTCTTCAGTTCTCGGACTGTTTTGTAATGGTGTCGCAACCCCCTCGGTTCTCTTTATTTACAATTAAAACGCGACACCATGAATGAAAACAAATTGATCACTGCAAACGTATCGTTTGAAGTGGATGGCCAACCCGGCCAAGTTGAAATTGCAGGCATTGACTTCGAAAGCCTGGTGAGAAACATCTTCACTTTTGATCTTGAAAATGAAACGAAAGCAAAAGTTACAGAATTTACCCTGGATGATGGCCGTCAGTTCCATTTTAACGACTATGTAGTTCATGCCTGGCTTGATCATGGCCGTATCGATGAAGAAAAATTCATTGAAATGAGCCTTTTGAAGAAAGATTTATAAATTTGAAGTATGATAAGAGAACTAAAAATATCAGAATATGTGTCGATTACGAATCATTTTGAACGAATGAATCTACCGACTTTCGAAAAATACTGGAATGAGATACAGAATGCTGAGAGTGTGGTATTAACATCAGTTCTCAGAGAAATACTTACTCGGGATCCTAAACCAGAGGACTTCAAAAAGCTATCTAAATCAGTGAGTGGAGATATTTCTCCGGATTACAATCTTTTTTATATGGGATTTCTGATTGGAACAGTTACAATAAAATATGGGGAGCCTGTAGATAACCCATTTTACGCAGTTTATTTTACACCGGCGACAATCCCAATTAAGTTAATGGAACGGTAAGATTCATATTTCATTTATACTTCATAAAAACCCGGATATAACCCTATCCGGGTTTTTTGTTGTCCTTTTTCAACCTCCATTCTGGGTCTATCTTGCTTCAAAAAAGGCAATGATACATCTTTCTAAAGTTCACAAGATCAAAGGTAAGATCTCAATCGTGTTTGTCGAAGAATCAGGCGCTAAAGTGACCGGCAAAGAGGTTGTAATCACTTCTTTTCACTCCAAAGGCCGGACGCTGAATATCAAGTTCTGCAACTCAGAGCAAATCCGGACCGTGCGCCGTTGCACCATTACCCACATTAACGATCAGGAGGTTTATTTATGAATAACATTATCAGTGTTGGCGGCATAGCCTACCTTCCGGAGGCGAAGGCTATTATTGCCATGACTCCCAGCAGCGATTTGTACTCTGAACCGGATACTACCATCGATGTGGGCAAATACAAAAAGATAGTTCCCTGGGGCGATGATAACATGTGGCCACAACAGGTCGTTCTTAATTCTCAGAAAAGCGAAGTGGTGTCTTCGAACATCGAGTTCAATGTGTTGGCCGGTTATGGTCAAGGGATTAAACCAATGCGCCGGATTCTCGAAGGGAATAAAATTGTTGATTTTCAGGAAATATTCTCGGGCGAAGTATACGACTGGTGCGAAGACAATGACCTGGACGGTTATTTCCTCGAACAGCTTAACGACTTGAAAACCTTCTACAATCCATTTCCTGAAATCATTGTATCAAACGATGGCCAAAAAATTACCTCCCTCCGGAGCAAAGAAGCAACATTCTCCAGATGGGGTGCCATTAATGCAAAAGAAGGTCGGATCACCAGGCATTTCTATTCCGCAAAATGGGGAGATAATCCACAGGAAGCAGATGTGGTATTTACAGATGTGATTGACCGGTTCTACATGATTGATTCATTAACCGAATACATTGCTAAGAAAAAACGTCGCTTCATTGTCCCAATCAATTTTCCTACTCCAGGGCGAAGCTATTACCAGTGGGCCACCTGGCACAGCATTTTCTTTTCAGGTTGGTTCGATTACGCTTTAATGATTCCTGCATTCAAGAAAGCTCTGCTTAAAAACGGCCTGGGAGTGAAGTTCATTATTTACCTATCGCCAAAATACTTTTCAAATATATTTAAGAATGAAGGTATTGACATCAACGATCAGGAAGCAACTCAGGCACGTATTTCAAAAGAACATGCAGACTTTCAGGCGTTCCTTACCAATGCCGAAAATGCCGGAAAAGGAATTGTCGCCATCAAAGAAATGATTGCTTCTGCAGCTGGCGCAGTTCAGGAAAAACACATCGAAATTGAGGAAGTAAAAACAAAGATGTCGGGTGGCGAATTGAACGAAGATTCTTCTGAAGCTTCATCGATGATATCTTATGCCATGGGTGTTGATCAGGAAATGCCAGGGAAAAACTCCGGGAGCATGTCCGGAACTGATAAACGGGAACGTTTCATGATCCGTCAGTCTTTAATGAAACCTATCCGGGACCGTCTTTTACGCCCACTCCAGTTGGTAAAACGATTCAATAAATGGGAAGATGATATTGTATTTGTCATTCCCGACATTGAATTTACTACCCTCGATCAAAACAAATCAGGCAAACAGGAAACCAAAAAAACTTAAGCTATGCTGGTAGATACTATTGGAAAAATGACCAAGGTCATCCCGACCATTGCGGATGACGATTTAAGCAAATTTGATGCTTACCTGGTTGATGCCAGGCGTTGGCTGAAGCGCGAAATTACTGGACCTGATTTGTACGATCTTCTGGAAACTATTTTGGTTGCAGAATTGCCTGCAGAACCCACGGACGAACAAAGGGCCGCATTTGCACAGGATGCCGATTTATTGGCGCTGGCTGAAGCTATAGTTGCATACAAAGCCTATTACGAGGCAATTCCTTTTGTCGATCTCATCGGCACTTCCTCCGGTTTTGCGGTTACAAACAGCCAAACACATGCACCGGCATCCAAAGAACGTGTTGCTGCCCTTCGCCTGGCAACCCTTAAATGGATTGGCGAATCGATTGAAAACCTGTTGGAATTTCTGGAAGAGCATCCCGATTATCACGACGAATGGAAAGGCTCTCCGGCTTACACGTTGCTGTCCGACACTTTTATTCTGACCGTTCGCGAGTTCCGGAAGTATGCCCAATTCGACGGCAGCCGTCTGGAGTGGATCAAGCTACACCCCGAAATGATGAATGCTATGCGCCTGAAGATTGGTTCCCGGATCAGTCCGGAGCTGTCAGATCAGATACTGGAACAATTACGCGACGGTGACTTGACCGACAAAAACAAGGCAATCCTCGAAAACCTTCGTTTTGCGTTTGCCAATTTCACCATTGGTAATAACGATCTGGCCGAATCGTACCTGGTGCGGGTTCGCAACGTGATCATGAAAAAACCGGACGATTATCCAGCCTTCCGGGATAGTGACTTATATGCCACAATTTTGGCCAATACCGTTGCCAAAAACAAAACTGAAAACTCAATTTTTAGAGCCGGATTATAAAACATATAACATGAAAAAAAGGGGATGCCGAAAACCTTTAAGAGAGTAGGCAAATACATAAATACATACAGAAATGACAAGGGTTAATTTAAAAAAAACAAAAGATTGGGCAAATTTTATTCTGAGAAGAATTGATGCCGATTTAGTTGAAACAGACACAATGCTTGGTGGTTTTTACTCATTCTTTTCGTTAGAAAAACATCCTCACAGATTTCAGGAAGTAACAAAAATATGGTCTGAGGGTGACCTTAAGGATGTTTATGCAGTTATTACGTTTTTTGATCATTCTATCATGCCATTGTACGAAGGGTCGGAATACTATGTAATGACAGACACTGGAGGAACAGTAGCAAATAGAACCAAAAAGTAATTTTTTTAAGCAAGTATAGGAGTGTTCCTATGCTTGCTTATACTGGTGACTTTAATAAATATTACACATGAAACGAATTGACCTCAAAAAATTACCTGCAGCCTGGCATGAGTTGACACTTGATCAGATTTATGCCGTGTCAAAGCTTTATATCCGGAATGTTGGCCCCAAAGATTTCGCTGTTCGTTTTTTCCTATCAATTAGCGGCTGGAAGTTGCTCCGGAAGAAAGAATTAACTGAATTTGGGAAGTCATGGTATTGGTTCAGTGCAAAAGGGAAAGGCAAGTTTCTGGTTGATGGTGACCTGTATTCCGATTTTGTAGAATCCCTCAAGTGGATTGTATCAGACATCAAACTGATTTCAGTACTCCCTGAATTTGGGCAGTTTATACCGGTTGATGTTCGTTTGTACGAAGTGTCGCTGGATGAATACTTATTCCTCGATTCAGCTTTTACATCCTACGTTAAAACCAAGCGGGTCAAGTTTCTGAACCGAATGTTAGCGATTGTTTACCGGACCAAAAAGGAAACATGGAACAGTGCTATCCTGGATAAAAAAGCCCGTTGGTTCTGGCTCGTTCCATTCTACAAAAAGTATGTGGTTTTTCTCTGGTATATCGGGCTAAAAATATTTCTGAAGGATAAATATCCTTTCGTCTGGCAGAATTCCGAATCCGGGGAAATCTCGCACGTTGATGCCATTCTAAATCTGCTTTCATCGCTCAATAATGGTGATGTTACGCGGAACAAAGAACTCTTCAAAACTCATGTTCATGAAGCTCTTCATGAACTTAACCTGAAATCAGAACAGGCCATCAAACTCAAATCAAAATAACCATGTCACGGAAAATTGATTGCAATGAATGCGGTAAGTTTCTTTTTGAAACTGACAAACAATCCGATGGCGCTGCTGGATCTGAAGCTCAGGATAAAGGTTTTGTTTTCAAGATGCCATTCCTGTTTACAAATAAATATGGCTGCTTATTTTTCTGTGATCACGTTTGCGCTAAGTCATTTTATGACAAGAATATACCGAAGGATCCGGAAATGTCTAAAAAACTTGAGGAACTGAAGGCCGATATACCTCGCATTGCAAAAGAAACCTGCAAGAGGATAGGTAAAATAGTAAATCGTAAATAATAAAATCGTAAATCTTTCTATCATGTTCGATCAATACACTTACCTCAATAACCTGGTTACTGTAGTTCCTGAAGGCGAAGAAACAACGGTTATTCCTGAAATTAAAGCAGTGAAACGAATCTCCGGACTTAGTAATCTGGAAGAAATGCTTAAGGATCTTCGCGGGCTTCAGTACCCGCTGATTTTGGCTGAAGACAAAGGCGACGGTTTTCTTTCATTTTCCGGCCGGAATTTAGATAACGGCTACCATTCTTTTTACCTGGTGTCGAAAGCTAAAATAGAGAACAGCAATTCCAGAATCGAAGTACAGGCGCTGTGCATGGCCCTGGGCAAAAAGGTATTCAAAAAAATGCTGGCCGACTCCGAAAATTTTGGAGATCCGTCTTATGGGTTCGACAGCGGCCGGATTGATTACATGCGCATTGGTCCGCTGGTCAACAACTTTCACGGGTATTCCTTCAGCTACATCATTAAGGACGAAAATATAACTCTGTAATGAGCGAAAATCTGGATCTCAAGCTAACGGCTGAAGAATGGGCGCGGATTACCATCGAACGATGGGAAAACAAAATTGCGCGGCTCAAAATTTTCCGTTCGGGTGACTTGGCCAGGAGTTTCGAACATCATGTTATCGTCAATGCGAACGGCAATCCGGAATTGATCCAGTTTGCTTTTTTGTATTACGGAAAATTCGTCGATATGGGTGTAGGTAACGGGGTTAAGTACGATGATGTTGAAGGCAGCAATCGACGGCCAAAACCTTGGTATAGTAGAACATTCTTTGCAGAAATTGAAAAGCTCAAGGAAATATGGGCCGAAAAATATGGGCTGAAAGCTCAAATGACAATCATCGACACTGTTGATGAAAATTCAGGGAGGAACGAATAATGGCTAAAGAAGTAGCAAAAGCAACGATTTATCTGGAAGGGCATCAGGCAGAGGCCGTATTAGATTCACTCTCCAGGCGTGGGAAACAAGTCAGGAAAGATTTTGAAGAGGCACAAAAGGCAGGTGATCAGATCAAGATGAATAAGCTTGAGAAGGAACTGCGTGGCATTGAATCAGCGCAAAGGTCCGTCCGGAAGGAATCATTTGACACTCAAAAAGTACTTCAGAACCTGAACGGATCATCTTTCAATGATCTCACTAAAGCTTTAAAGCAGTCTCAACGCGAATTAAGAAGAATGGGTGAAACCGATCCGGGATATAAAGATAAACTCCGGGATGTGGTTACTCTCAAAACAAGGGTAAAGGAGTTAAGCGATCAGCAGGCCGTTCATACTTCCTTATGGGGCAAAATGGCAAACGGGGCAAATAAATACTTCAATGTCATGATGGCTGGAGTTGCTATCATCACTGGAGTTCTCTTTTCTATGAGCCAGTTTGTGAAAGGTATGCTCGGCCTCGATGATGCTTTGGCCGATGTGATGAAGACTACCAACTTAACCCGGCGCGAAGTCAGGGAAATGTATGTCGATTTCAGATATCTGAATACACGAACTCCACGCATGGAGCTGCTTGCTTTAGCTGAAGAAGCCGGACGTTTGGGAAAAACCGGAAAGCGTGACATCATGGATTTTGTAGAAGTGGCAAACAAAATCAAGATATCGCTTGGTGATGATTTGGGAGGTAATGCCGATGAAGCTATTCGGGATGTAGGTAAGCTTACTCAAATCTATAAGGTTGGAATACAGTATAACACCGATTTCAAAACAAGTTTGGAAAAAGTTGGATCCGGATTAAACCAGGTGGCTAATAATTCAAATGCTTCGGCCGGTTACCTCGTTGAGTACATGAAACGAACCGGAGGAATTGCAGATCAGGCTAAAATTTCCGCCGCAAACATTATGGGTTACGCATCTACTTTTGACCAACTAGGGCAAAATGTTGAAATGGCCGCTACTGCACAAAGTAAAGTTATTGTTGACATGTTTACCAATCCGGCTAACTATGCGAAAATTGCTAAAATGGAAATCGGAGCTTTCACTAAGCTTTTAAATACTGATACAAACGAAGCCTTCATCAAGTTTTTGGAGGGATTAAACGGTAACAACGAAGGCCTTTCTGAAATGGCTACCAAGCTGGACGATTTGGGCATTGATGGCGCACGGGCAACTCAGGCATTAGCCGCGTTATCTTCCAATACAAAAATGGTTCGTGAACAGCAAATCCTTGCTAACGATGCAATGGAGAAAGGCACGTCATTGCAAACAGAGTATGCAATTAAAAATGAAAATCTAGCCGGAAGTTGGGCAAAGGTTACAGCCATTATTCAGGCAAAATTTATTAATTCAGGATTCATTTCATTCCTGGAAAAGATTGTGGGTAAAATGTCCGAATGGATGCAACAGCCGGTTGAAGCTAAATTGCAAAAAGAACAACAGGAATTGAATGTTCTGGTTGGAGCAATCACCAATGTCAATACCAAACAGGAGAACCGGAATGACCTGATTAAAGAGATCCAGGATAAATATCCTGACTTCCTGAAAAACCTCAATACTGAATCACTGACCAATGATCAGCTAAAAACCAGGTTGGAGGAAGTGAACAAACAGTATGAAGACAGGATCCTGCTCATGATCAAAGAAGATATGCTTCAGAAAAATTACAAGGAGCGTACGGAACTGAAACTGGAGGAGCTTGATTTACTCAAGAAAATAGCTGCCTACGAAATTACTGCAGCTAAAGCCAGGGAAAAGATTAAAGGGGTAACCGATCCGAATCAATTCAGGTCCATACTTTCTCAAAAAGAGTTTGATGCATTGAACGCTATTCCTATTGTTACTGCAGCGCTCGAACGCAATAGGACTAAGGTTGATGAATTGAAAAAGTCTGAACAGGATTTAAATGATGCACTAGGGCAATTACGGCAAAAGAATCCTGCTGATGTTTCCACCGGACCAGAAACTCCAACGGTGCCGGATACTCCAATCGCACCTTTATCCGACAAACAAATCAAAGCCAGGATTGAACAGATTGAAGCTGCGAATAATGCTGAAGTTGCAGCGATCAATAAAAAATTCCTCGAAGAAAAGATCAATGAAGATCAGTTTAAAGGTGAATTGCTTGCACAGGAATTGAAGTTCCTGACCAATAAAATGGCCGTATATCGTAAGGGCAGCAAGGAATACACCGAAGCGCAGCAACAATATGCTGAAAAGCAAGTTCAGGCCGAAAAGGAAGTAAAAGACTTACTTCTGAGGGCTCAGAAAGAACTGGCAAATGCCGGCATTGAAAATATGCAGGATGGTTTTGCAAAGGAAAAAGCTCTGGAGGAACAACGTTGGAAAGAAGAATTGGAAGGCCTGAAAAAACAACTGATCGAAAAGCAGAAACTTTCTGATCAGGAAGTTCGCTATAATGAAACAATTCAGAACCTGATCACTGAAAAGACCAAGGCTCATACAAAAAGGATCAATGACCTGGACACTGCCGGTCTTTTACAAAAGCAGATGGATGCGGCTCTTTTCCATCAGGCAAAAGCACAAACCGATCAGGAACGTTGGGCTGCAGAGGAAGAAATCGCCCGGGCACAATATTCACAAGAGGTTAAGGATGCAAAGGGTAATGCCACGAAAATTGCACAGGCTGAGCGAAAATTATCTGATACGCTGGTTCAGATTAAGACAGACGAACTCGATCGGCGCCAGCAAATTGGTGATGCTGTATTTGGCGCTGCTAATAATTTATTTGGTGCACTGGTCAATTTAGCCGGAAAAGAATCCGCCCTTGGCAAAGCGCTTTTCCTCTTTCAGCAAGCCGCAGCCGTTGGTCAGATTATTTTTAATACCGGTATTGCCAACGCCAAAGCTGTTGCAGCATCACCACTTACATTTGGTCAGCCCTGGGTAGGAATAAACACTGCAACTGCAGCAATTAATATTGCGGCCATTGTTGCACAGTCAATCGCTGAGTTTACAGGTTCTAAGGGTTATTCCGATGGAGGTTATACCGGTCCAGGAGGAAAATTCGAACCTGCCGGAGTTGTTCACCGCAAAGAATATGTCATTCCGGAAGATGGAACCGATAATCCTGGATTAAGTCCATTTATTGATCTCATTGAAATTGCCCGTCGCAATGGCTCACTTGCCCGGCTCGATCTTCGGCCGGTGATGGCATCTGTTGTAACCGGTCGCGGTTATTCTGGCGGTGGCCCTGTTGGATCTTTCGGATCCGGATCCGGATCCACATCCCCAATCATCATACCTTCTGCATCCCGTGATCCCGAGCTCACCGATGCCATTAACCTAAATACAAAAGCAGTTACATTGCTCATGAAAAACGGTGTCCAGTTACCATTGGTTGCTCTCATCAAGAAAATGAAAGAAGTGGAAGATCTTCTCAATCAAACCGGAATGGGAGGCTTCGGAAAATAGTTATGAGTTATGAATTATGAGTTATGAGGCTGGTAACCACTCATAACTTATAATTCATCATTTATAATTAATATCTGTCCTTTCTCCACCGCACCCCACGCCCTATCTTAGTTCAGTAATTCAATAATTCAGTCTATGATTAATCATTCCATATATGGCGGCATCGTTCAACTATCTGGCAATAGTGTTGAAATTGAAGTGACCAACGATGATATCAAAGGCGAATCGCCTCGGGCGCTTTTAAAAGTTATCAGCATCGATGGCGCGGTTCCTGGTGGTCCGTGGCCAGAATCAAAAGAATGGCTTCCGCTCGACACACCTGTCGAAGGATCCGGAAAAGCAATTTTCGATTTTCAGGAGTATTTCGATGCTGCCGTTAAGTATAGTTTTACGTTTCCGTACGGCGATGCCGTTGCCGTAAAACATCCACTCCGGGCTTTCGATCTTTCCTTACTAGCCGGTTGCTCGTATATCGATAACGACATTACCCATTATACCCCAGATAATCCTGAAACCAACACATACGGTACTAAAATGATATTTTGGCAGGCCGTGGAAAATGCAGTTCCCATCAGAATCTTGAAGGGTGGTATCAGCCAGCATCAAAAATCGTTGTATAACGAAGCCGGCACGAATTTTTATCAGGATTTTATCCAGGGCAATAAGTTTCTGACCAATCGGCCAGACAACCAAAAAATAGCTTACGACCAGCCGCTTCGCTTGTGGTATATTATTCCGGAAACCGAACAGGTATTGCGCCAGCTCATTGTTGAATATACCGATTCGACCGGAGCAGTAACCGTATTGTCTGAAGACATCACGCTCGATCCTGATGGCGAATACGAATTTATTCTGGATCCGGCCAAATGGGGCATTCCTGCAGACGCTAAACAGATGTCGGTTTATCAATCATCCGGAGGGGTTCAGGTCGGGGAAAAACGTACGTTCATTTTCGACTCGAAATACTACGAAAACAGCACTTTCTTTTTCTTCAGCAACTCAAAATCGGGCATCGACGATTTCTGGATGACCGGCGCAATTAAAACCGGGCTGCCCATCGAGTCGAAAACCGGAATTCAAACACTTGGACGCGATGCCGTAACCCAAAACCGTGGCGTAGTAGTTACGGGCAAAGCCGGATCGCGCAAATGGACGATCTTCCTGGGCAACCGGTTAAGCGTTGACGATATGGAAGCCTTGCAGGATTTGCTATACTCGAAAAACGTGTGGATCGTTTGGAAAGGGCAAACCGTACCGGTGAATCTCGAAGACGGTGACTTCAATCTCACCGATACTATGCGCGATTTACTGATAAACGATGAACTGGAACTGGTCTTCAATGAAGGTCATAAGAACTCATATTATTAGCGATGAAAGCAATTGACCGGCTAAAAAAATCGATTCGTGGGGTTGACAAGGATAAGCCTGTTACCCAACTAATGCTTTCAGAAATGCTTAGATCACTTTGGAGTGATCAGGGCAAAATTATCCAAATAATTTACAATGAGATTGTCAATAACACGACCAATATTTATCAATCTATTAGCCAGGTTATTGGCACAAAACAGGCCGATAACCACTATGTTGCTCAAATCGAAAATACTGTAAATACTTCTGAGACGGTTGTGTCTCCGTGGTCGATACTGCCCTATAATCAGCAGATGGGCGAATTTAAAGCGGTGGTGGCTGTTCACAATAAAGCAACACATACCATAGAAACTTTAATTAGCCTTTTCAGCTTTGATTATTCCGACGCTACACCGGCAGTAATACAAAACGATTTATTGACAAACGCAACAATGACCTTAACCGTTGGTATTGATGGCTCAAATATGCTTTATGCAACTGTTTCGGGAATGGCTGCCGATGCCAAACGCATTCACTTTTGTTACGAAAGATGCGTGCTGAGCGAACGAGCGATGTTGATGGAGGCTGAAGGAACTTTTGAATTGAATGGAATCGCACAGCTTACAAAATACTTGCTGGCACAAGCAAACGGAACGCTTGAATTAAATGCAAGCGCAATACTAGATGTAAATGCAGAGTGGGAGCTTTTGCTCGAATTTCAAACAAATAGTCCAAATTCAACAACCTTTGATCCTTCTATAACTTCAACTTCAGGCGAATATAAATGGAGTGTTGGAGAATTAGAATTTAGTGGTAAAAGTATAAGTGTAACATTAGATGGAACTGTAAAAAATGTAAAATTATATGGTAAGGGAACTTGTGAAATTAATCAAATTGATTTTTCAAATGATAATATTTTAGGTGAATTAATATTTGATAATAAAGCATTTACATATTTAAATGGGATAAACCTAAATAGCAATTTAGGTTTATCTTTGGTGAATTTTAATATACAACAGGTTGGAATTCTGCAATATCTGTATATGAGTAATATTGGAATATCTGGAGAATTAGATTTATCAATGTTTTCTAAATTGTCAGAAGCTGGAACTACCATTGTTTTGATTTTAGGAGTTAATTCAAATGTAACTTCTATAATATTTGCAAATAATATTTCAGAAGGCAATTTAGCTTATCTAAATATTGATAGACTTAAGGCCAGTGGTACAATTAATCTATCGCAGTTCACAAATTGGACAAATAATAGTTCCTTATATATAACTGAGGCAGTGAATATTTCAGAAATTATTTTGCCAAACATTCCAAGCGGAACTCCTAAATTTTTAGGATTTAATAAATGTACTAATCTAAACGAACTACCATTGCCAATATATCCAAATATTCAATCTCTCGACTACTCCGCGTATAGTTGCAATTTATCTGCTGCAAAAATTAATAAATTCTTATGCGAACTTGAAAATATAACAATTGGTGGTATAAGTTCAAGATATATTTATTTAGATCAAATCAATGCTGCACCAGATTCTTCATCTGGTGGATATGATGGATTAGCAGCAAAAGCTGCACTTCAAGCTAAAGGATTTAATGTATTTACAAACTAAAAAAAATATCATGTCAAAAGCATCAAACATCTTCGAAAATGATTTTCTAAAACACTTGTTTCAAAACGCAGCAATTCCCGGAATCGGTGATACTGCGGGCTTATTACCATCGGCTGTAGCAGGCAACTTATACCTTCGTTTATGTACCGACGCGCTTGCTGTTGACGATGCCACCATTGGCACTGAATGTGCCTATACTGGTTATGTCGCAAAAGGCATTGCCGTGGCTCGCACATCAGGAGTATGGAGTGTTGCGGCCAATGTTGCAAAAAATATAGCCGACTTGCTTTTTGGCGCATGCACGGTCGGAGTCGAAAATGTGCGTTATGTTGAAGTCTGGAAAAACAATACTGGATCCACAGAAGCTGACCGTATTGCATGGGTACAGTTAACCGCCGATTTAGCTGTTGCTCCGGGTATTCAACCCAAATTTGCCGCCGAAGCACTGACATTTACATTTGATTAAAAACCTCGAACGTCCGTCATTGCTGAATTCGGAAATTGAAACTTGAAACTTTGAACTTGAAACTGTTAAAATGTTCACACTCACAATAAACTCGCGACAACTCATTCTCGACGAAGATTTTTCGCCAACAATGGTGTATGTCAATGCGTGCTGGAAATTCGACGAAATACCTGGTCCGTTGGCCTTAGATATTACCATTCCGGAAAATGATGTAAATAATAATATTCTCAACTTCCCTGGGCGATTCTCGAAAATGGCAAAAAGCAACGACCGCAAATACAGTGCTGTTACGCTAAGAAAAAACGGGTCGCTTTGGATTCATGGAACGATGACACTCGGTAAGCCATCAAACGGAACATATCAGGGAACGATTCAAAGTCAACAGCGAACGCTGAGCGATGCGCAATTAGAAAAATACATTTCTGATCACGAATTGGGTGGTGAACTGACTTTTCAAAATAAATTAAATTACGATCCTGATGTTGATTTATACTGCACCATTCGCCTGCATAATTCAGGTTTTTTTGTTGATAAAGGAGGAACTGAAGACTTTACAAATTCTGATGGAGAGAAGACTACCCGCGAAATATTGACCCGTAAGTTCGACAATACTACTGGGTTCATGGTTAATTATACCACTGTTGATGGTGTGAAGACAAGTTCGAACATACAACAGGCTATTGTGGTTAGTCCATTCCCATTTTTACATCGTATAATTACAGAATTATTGAAGGAGAATAAATTCTTCATTCGTAATAATTTCATCAAGTCTGATTCGGAACTTAAAACACTTTGCCTGTACAATAATGTTTCGATATGTACTCCCGAAAGTTACGACTTCATTACATCGTACACCTATTACCTAAAATACCACAATAATCCGGATTATGTGCCCATGACATTTTCGCAATTTACCTCGCAGTTGTGGACAACTGATAAGTTAAGGCTTAAGAAGCTGTTGCCTAAAATGAAATTGAATGAGTTATTGCTTTCGGTTCAAAATGAAACGAACTCATTTTTTCACTTTTCAGGCGAAAATGATGTGGATAATATCGATAGAGAAGATTTATTTGATTTGCCTGTTTTTGACTTATCGAACTACCGGGTTTCAAAATGGTTGCCGGTAGAGCGTCAAAACCTTATCCTGAACTTTAAATTTAATCACGATTCAGACGATCAAGAATTTTCTGAAAACTTTGTCGATTTATCGTCGCGTGAAGATGATCGTCAGCCTTCGGTTGATCAATATGCCGATTTAGCTATTATTGAAAATCCGGCTATTGGTGAAATTCGCCTGGTAAAATCTGAAAAGATGGATTACGAATACCGTCAAGAATCGGTTGACGATATAGATGGAACCCAAAAAGAAGTGTTGATGTGGGCGCCATTGTCTCTCGATATTCAGAATTATAAATACAACCGTAACGGCGATAGTTCTGAAGACATTGAAACCAAGTTTTCCACACTGAGAATGCACGAGAATGGATTTCCAATTGCTTACCAAAAGGGGTTTAACAAACAATTTGCTCAATTCACTGAGAACTTCAGTCCGCGACTGATGTTTTACAACGGTAACAATACCGGAGGCGCCACGGCCACAAACGGTTTATCGCTCGAATGGAAAAGCCTGATTGCAAATCGCTGGAGACGAACAGCAGCATTTTATGCCAATGCTTTAATTGCTGAAGCCGATTTTCGTTTCCCCGGAAACATTTTTTATAAGGTAATGAACGAAATTTATAAGCCGTTTGGCGATAAGGATGGTTCGTTCTTCATTAAAGAAATGCAGGCTCAGGGCGACAATTCAGAATATGTTGATGTTACACTTACTGTATTTAAAAACGAAGATAATGTGTTCGATAACTCTACGGGCATTGTCGATGGAGGTGGGCAACACGTAGGAGCTACATTTACACCGAAATTTATTGGAGTATCCGAAAGTGGTTGGCCAATATTGGTTACAGCTTCGGGATTATACCGATCAATCCCGGTATTTGGCGACATTTCAACGCTTGCCTTTGCCGCACAAACCTGTGTTGATTATTCGGCATCCGATAAATTACTGTTTGTTGGTGGAAATAACGGTCAGTTACATGTGGCAGATTTATCGGACATGGATAACATCCGTTATAAAACTATACAAATTTATTCCGGGACTGAAGAAATTTGCGGAGTTAGTCTGGTCGATAATGGAACTACCAAATTGGTGATGATTGGAAAAGGTACCAACCAGGTAAGCCATGCCTATGCACAGCCTTATCACGCTTCTTTCGACGACTATGTAAGCAGCGAAGCAACGGCCACCGCCTCGTTCGATCATGGGACCGGTTATGTGCGCAGCTTCTTATTCTTTAATGGCTATTACTATGCAGCCACCAGCGAAGGTGAAGTATTCCGCACGAATAACCTGGCAACAGTTTGGAGCCAGTTGGCCGATATTGACGGTTATTCAGGATACAATGCCTCAATGATTCAGATTGCGCAGACAGCCAATCGAATCTGGGCAGCCGAAGAGCACGACGATTCGCTGTATGCGCTCAAAAGCAATCCAACAGCCTATTCGCGTTTCAGCGGATTAACCGGAAACAAGCGTCAAGCCGTGCGACAAATTCAACCCACATTGGGCGACAAACTTCTTTGGATGTGTGCCGATGATGGTGAATGCATCTGGATGGTCGATCCGGGTGTAACAAATGCAAACATTACCCCTTCAGGGATTAAAAATGCTGGAGGCGCTTGCTTCGATGGGACCAAGTTTGCATACATCGGAGTGCGTGATATTTCAGGCTACACCAAAATTGCCACATTCAATTGCGACATCCATACTCCCGAAGCAATGTGGAGCTATCTAAATGTTTCGGCATTCTTCACGAAACTATTTCTTTATTAATTTTTTGTCCTTTCAATCGAATATGCTCAGATGTAAGTTTGAGTAAACATTTAAAAAATAGGAACGATGAAAATTCACAATAAAGAAAGTGAGTACGTAAATCCAGCGACCGAGGATTCTCTGAACGATTTAATTGGGTTAATTCCTCAAATTATAACAGGCGTTGCTAAAACAGCCATTAAAGCTGGATATTATGCCTATTGCTGCACTTGTCGTGTTGAAGGAAGCAAAATTGTATCGCTTGAAAAAATAGTTGGTACAATAGTATCAGCCGATATTGACGAAGCAATTACCGGAATAGCCATGTTCCAGGGCGAATATCAGGCATTCGTGAATAAAGTTACTTCAGTGACTCAAACCGCAGCAACCGACAGCATTACTTACTGGTTAAAACCGCTATAGACATGCCAGGAATTCAACGAAATATAGGTGTTGGAAAAATGGTTCACATAGGGTCAAATTCGACCCCTTCGCCACCTGAGTTGATTGGTGGAATTTGGAATGACACGCTATCTTGGAATGACAGCAACATTTGGAAGGATTAACATTTTAAACTAAAATTATGGAAACACTAAATAATGGCGAAACTGGCCTGCAAATTAGAACTAAAATAAATAGCAATTTCACAGAGTTATTAAATCGTTCTGGCCTTATAGCTGGATTGTTTACAACTGTATTGCCTACCGCTTCAATTGCAACGGATAAGTTATATGCTTATGCAGGAGTTGACAACACGGTTATTGGTGGAATTACCTGGCGAAATGGTGATTTTGCCTGGTATAATGGCACGATTTGGACGCGCATCCCTTTTCAAGCTTTGACCAATTATTTGCTTAAAACAGAGGCCGATATATTTGATCAACGAATTGCGAACTACTCAACAATTGAAGGTTATTATCTTTCACCAACGGGTGTAAAAACATCATCCGGAGTTTATCGTATTTATGTTTATGCTGTTACTCCTAATGATAAACTTCGCATTACAGTAAAAAGTACTGGGGCAATGGCTACTTATGCTTTCTACTCTGATGCAGCTTGTACTACACTAATAAAACTCGGTTATGTAAAGACAATTAATGAAGGATATACTGTTGATGAAACTTTTATTGTCCCTGTCGGAGCTGCCTATCTTGCAATTCCTGTTTATCCTGCGCTAGCAGGTGGATTCTATCAAAATATTTACACTTATAGATCTGCTTTTTCAGCACTTGCAGATTTCGGGGCTAAAATATACGGAGATTACAAAATTAATGCGATTGGTGATTCTCTAGTTGCCGGTTATTTTTCATTGCTAAATGCAGCCGTATCTCCAAAGTATTCTTTAGAAAATCTAGCTGTGAGTGGAGAAAATAGTTTAACTATTTCTGGTAGAATTGGAGCAATTGCAATGAAATTCAAGAACAGTTTTACCTTACCATCTACTACCGCAACCGTACAGGTTGGAACACTTGCAGATTCAGGTTTATTGTCAAGTTATGACGAATCTAATGTTACTCCACTTCAGCAAGGAGTGACAAGTTTACAAGTTTATGTTGATGGTATTCTATGTACGCTATCTTATACAAGTTCTATTTATTATTTAGCTAGAGTAGTTGCAGGGTCAGCTATACGAACAATTGCTGCGGGGACGTTTTTAAATCCATATACTTCAATTCGCAATAAAAAGGCGAATGTAATTCACATCGGTACGAACGGTGGATGGGGTGATGTATCTACAACTCTTATTGACCAAATCAATAAAGTAATTCGCTTTTCAAATAACGAAAACAGTATTGTGGTTGGGTTACATTATCGCGCTGGATTTGTGAAAGCGAATTTTGAAAGCCTTGAAGCTGCTATGGAAAAAGAGTTTGGAAATAGGTTTGTAAATGTAAGAAAATACATGATCACAAATGCGCTTTCCGATGCCGGACTCACTGCAACCGGAGCCGATAATACTGCCATTGCTGCTGGATTGGTACCACCTCAATTGCTAATTGATGGAGTTCATTTCACGGCCACTGGCTACGGATTGTTGGTTGCATTGATAACATCAAGGATGACATTGCTGAATATGATTTAGCGTGCCTTTGGGACTTGTTGAACCATTTCCTCAAAAATAAAAAAGCGGCTTCGGTCGCTTTTTTTTGTCCTTTCCGAAGCTGGTAACTGAGGGTATTTTTGAAATAAAAACGGCATGAACGAAAAAATCCAGCAATTTTTCAGCCATACGTCTGTGGCAGTCGGCGCACCACTCACAGGGGGAAGTGTCGGTATTATTTCATTTTTTGAAAACATGGTTCCGATCCTTACAATTCTATCGCTTCTGCTCGGAATGGCTCTTGGAATTATGAGCTATTGTCTAAAACGCAAACTCATTTTAAAGCAATTGAAGGATAATAAAGAAATAACAGCGCCATGAAAAACATACTCTTTTTAATCATCGCACTCTTTTTATTGACTTCAGCAGTACCAACAAAAGTCAAAAAAGGAGATCAGGCAGAATATGCCAGGTATCTGGAAGCTGGAAAGCGGATAGTAAGCAAAATGATTGACCAGGATGGAAAAATTACCGTTTTGAAATTTAATGGTCAATACACCGATTCTGTTGGAGGCTTTAAGGTCAATAAGGATAAGCCTATATTCTGGTATAAACCTGGAACAAAATCGATGATTTTTCAGGTAAATGAAATAAATATAGGAACATGCAAAGTCGTTAACGAGCCACTCTTTCCGACTTCAGTAAAACATTTTTATACGGTCTGGATGGTGAATAAATACATCTACGAAATCACCCGACTCGAAGAGGCTATTAAAACGTTCGATCCTATCTACACCGAACGACTAACCAAGCAATTAAATTTCACAAAATCGGAACTCGCTAAAATCAAATAATCATGTCAAATTTTATTGAAGCATTTCAAAAAACTATCGAAAAAGAAGGTGGATATACAAACGATCCTGATGATCCGGGTGGTGAAACCTTCAAAGGAATATCCCGAAAAATGAACAGCAAATGGGAAGGTTGGACTACAATAGATATTCTGAAACGTCAATCTGGGTTTCCGGCCAATGCAGATCGTGATGCAGACCTGCGTGAACAGGTTGGTATGTTCTACCTGAATAACTTTTGGAATAAAATGAAAGGCGATGAAATTGAAAGCCAGGAGAAGGCAGAATCAATTTTTGATTTTGCAGTAAATGCTGGCATTGGTACCAGTTCGGCACTTGCGCAAATGGTTGTAGGCGTTAAGGCTGACGGCGTAATAGGTTCCGATTCATTAAAAGCAATCAATTCATTTGATCCGGAGCACTTCCTGGCAGCCTTCACTGTAGCTAAGATTGCACGATACGTGAACATCGTAAAAAAACGACCTACCAGCCGGAAGTACTTCTATGGTTGGGTTATCAGGGCATTAGGAGAAAACGCTTAATATCAATAATCATGGGATTTTTAAATAATTTGTTTTCAGAAGGTGCAAGCACACTGGTTGGTGCTGTCGGAAAGGTGCTCGACAATGTGATTACCACAAAAGAAGAAAAGCAGACGCTTGACAATGAGATTGTAAAGGCAGAAATGCAATACAATCTCGACATGAAAAAGCTGTCGAACGAGGAGCAGGCGATGATTATCGGCGATATCGGAAATGCCCGAAATAGGGAAATACAGGTTCAGGCAAGCGAAACAGCAACCAAACTCAGCAAAAATGTTTCTCCATATCTTGCACTTGGTACTACTGTTTTGACCTTTAGTCTTTTTTTTATTCTGATTTTCAAATCAGAAATTATTCCAGATGATAAAAAAGACATTATCCTTTATATCCTAGGGGTACTAAGCGCCAGTCTCACCCAGATTTATAGCTATTATTTCGGATCATCGGCTGGAAGTGCCGAGAAGTCAAAAGCAATTAATTCATTAAATAAATAACCATGAACGGTTTAAAGATTTTTATGATTGGAGTAGCATTTGGCTTCTTAATCGGATGGCAAAGAAAAGTTATAGTATCATTTACAAAGCCTTATGTGATTAAGGCATGGATTTGGGCAAAATCAAAAGTTGGGATTAAAAGTAAAAGTGAATAACTGTCCTTTTTACCGACTTGATTTTTTACAAAATTTAATTTCACAATTATTAATAACCAAAAATCTACGAGATGAATGTAAAAGCAAAATTTAGGTGTAATTCCGTAACCGATAATGGTTACAACAAAAAAGCATCACTGAATGCAGTTTATGGTACTGAGGGCGAAAATGCTGATTTTACAAAAGCAACTCCAGCTGGCAATTTGGAAATATCAATCGACAAAGATGTCCCTGCCTCTGATTTTTTTGAACCACAAAAAGATTATTATTTGACTTTTGAGAAAGCAGAATAAGATAGTTTGATTTAGTTATGTTTGTTATTACTCATTCATTTTTCCCCCTGGTCACGAACTGACCGGGGGGTTTTGTTTTAAAGCGGTGGCATCTTTAATTTTATCTCAAGGTTTTCATACAAACCCATACTTTTTAGGTAGGTATCAGTTTGTTGAATTGAATGGTGGCGGCATTGGAGCTGGATACGCTTCAGGTCAACCCCTGCTTTATATGCTTTAACTACTCCAGTGTGTTTCCAGGCATACAGTGTGTGATCGTCCGAAAAATTGTGATTTTCCAAAAACTTACTGTGCCGGTCATTCATTCTATTCTTAGAAATGCAGGATTTTTTACCAGGGAAAAGCCAGTCTCCTGAACTTTTATGCTTGATCAGTTCAATAATTGTATCGAGAAGAGAATCAGGAATGGTTACAAATTCAGATTTGTTATTCTTAGAAATCGACGCATCGATATAAATTAAGCGGTCGGAGAGCCTGATATCAGATACTTTTAGCTGTCTTATTTCATTTGGTCTGGCAAATGTATTGTAGATGATTTGGATGAAACTCCAAAGCTCCGGATCCTTTACCGAAATTTCACCTTTCAGAAGCTCAATTTCAGGATCAGTATAAGCCATATTTCTCAGGCTTCGCTCTTCTTTCTGCTTTTCAAGTTCCGAAAACGGATTTTTCTGTACGAACTCTCTTTTCTTCAGTATGCTCCATAAACGTCTGATGTAGCTGACATCATTGTTTATTGTAGTGCCTTTCATTCCGGAACTTATTCTCCAGTCAATATACTGGTAGGCATATTTCTGCTTGAACTGATCAAGTTGAATGTTATCAAATCCATTCTTTTCAGCCCAATCAAGGAAAATATTCATACATGATGAGTACGAATTATACGATCCGCCCTTTAATCCTGAAATTAGCAGAGCCTTTTCCATTCCCTTTCGGACGGTCAGATCATTCGGTTTTTCTTCAACCTTATTGTTGATGTGATAACCATCTTCCAGCAATTGATTGATCGATTTAACCCGGGCCTTGCCATAAGCATTCCTAAGGCTTATGGTCTCCTGGTCATCTTTACCTTTAATGGCATCAATAGAATAGTCCCAACGTCTTACGGTATCATTTTTCTGGGCATTCCAAACCCAGAAAGAGATATACCAACGACTGTTTAACTTTCCTCCGCGATTGTTTATTGAAGCTGCTTTGTAGGGCAATTTTTCTGTCTGTGTCTTCATCTTTACAAGTTTTAAAATACTTGCTAGAGGCACTGAACAGATGACCAAGTGTGTCAGGTGTGTGTCAAGACAAAAAACAATAAACCCAATTAATTGAAGTACAATTAATTGGGTTAGTATCTGGGTGGATGATGGGATTTGAACCCACGACCCCTGGAACCACAATCCAGTGCTCTAACCAGCTGAGCTACAACCACCGTGTATTATTTTGCGGTTGCAAATATAGTATTTAATTTTTGAGTTGTGCAATAGGAACAGTACGTTTTTTAGTTTTTTTGACTTCCTGAGCGGTGCGGAATTTGACCTGCGAAAAATAAATCAGGAAAAATTATTGATAAATATTTGAAGCGATGAATGTTACAGGTTTGATGCTTGTCTGAAAATTTCGGTTCATTAAAAAGGGTCGCACAGATTTAAAGTTTACTTTTATGAATGAGTCCACCTTTTTCGTTCAAAAGTAAGGAGAATCTGATCAACGTTTCGTCGCGAACAATGAGTTCGTATCCTACAATTTCATCTTCCCTGATCTCAATTACATTCATTAACTCGCCGTGCAGAGCAGCTTTTCTTTTGATGTGTTCGGGAGTAGTGTGAATTGGAAGATTCTTCTTTAAGTTAAGTAATTTACCCAACGAATCAAAACGGGCAATGTATTCAATGTCTTCAAGGTAAAAAATCGCTTCGTAGAAATCGTCTGAATGGAGCCATTCGACATTAATGGAATCTCCAAATTTTTGAAGAAAGGAATCTTTTACTGTTTCTGGTATTGAAACGCTAGAAAAGTTGAATATTTTACTTAAAATGTTTTTCATAAATCAGTAGTGTAAAAATGGGTTTAGCTTATAGGTTTTTGTATTTATGATTGCCAGAATGGTTTGTAAATAAACGTTCTAAGCCTTCTTCATATAGACGCAATATTTTATAAATGTAACGCCAGGAAAATAATTATTCGCTGGAATTAAACTTTTGATTATACATGTAAATTACTCGTGATCTGGCTCTTTTAAGCCTCATCTTTACTGCATCTTCGCTAATACGTAAAGTTTTTGCAATTTGCTTGATTGGGAGATTGTCCTGATACTTCATTAATAACAGCACTTTTTCTTCCGGATGAATTAATTCAAAAATTACAAGCAAGTTTTCGTAGCTCGCTTCTTCAAAATCGGTTTCCGATTCATCAATGATTTCCGGAATCTCGTTGTTGCTATTCCAATCCGGATAGTGAAGTTTCTTTTTGGCTCTTAAATAATCGATACAATAATTGTATGTAATTGAGTAAAGCCATGAAGAAAATGTTGAGTTTCCTTTAAATCCAGGAATCTTTTCATACGCTTTGGTAAGAATATCATTCGCAAATTCTTCAGATAACTTGGTGTCTTTTAAAAAACTGAAGCATTTATCCCGAACTTTTTTGAAATATCTTAAATATAGTATTTCAAATAATTCATGGTTCCCGGAATTAATGATTATCAGGACTATCTCTTCGTCTGACTTTTGCTTATATTTTGTTTTTGATGCCATTTAAATGTTATTTGAAACGTGAAATCTCAAAAAAATGCAAAAAAATATATAAAGTTGTGTTACTTCTCCCCAAACCTTCGTCATAATGATAAATTTATCAGAAAGTACTTTGATATTTCGTTGTAAAAATAGAACTTTGCAGAAGTTTTTAGTATATTATAAAGTTAATAGTTTTAGAGAAAAACAAATTTAAAAATTGAGTATGAAAAGTAAATTAATTATTGCTATCGCAGCAATGGGTATGACAGTGTTATTTAGTTCTTGTCAGAAAGTTCCACAAGTAGAAATCGATGCAGCAACTGCAGCTATTCAGGAAGTAAAAGACGCTGGTGCTGATTTGTATGTTCCAGAAGCTTATCAGGCTTTAGTTGATTCAATGAAATCAGCTAATGAAAAAGTAGAAGTAGCAAAAGCAAAATGGTTTCCAAGCTACACAAAAGCTAAAGCAACTTTAGCTGTAGTTAGCCAGATGGCTGTTGATACAAAAGCTAAATCAGAAGCTCGTAAAGTTGAATTGAAAGCTGAAACTGAAGCTGCTATTGTTGAAGTAAAAGCTCTTGTTGAAGAAAACAAAGCTTTAATTGCAAAAGCTCCTAGAGGTAAAGAAGGAAGAGAAGCTTTGGAAGCTATTAAAAGTGATTTAGCTGTTGCTGAAACAACTGTAACTGAAGTTGAAGGTTTGTTAGCTAATGGCGACCTTTTAGGTTCAAACAGCAAAATTAAAGCTGCTAAAGAAAAAGCTACTTCTATCAAAGCTGAATTGGAAGAAGCTATCGCAAAAAAAGGTAAAAAATAATAACTCTTATGAGTTAGGGATTTTAAATACCCGGGGCTTTCCCCCCGGGTATTTTTTTAATAAAAATGTGATGGGCTTGAATAAGAAGAAAATTAAGTGGATAGTTGTTATTTTATCGTCGGTTGTTTTCCTTGTAATTACGGTTTGTGTAATCATTGTTTCGCAAAGAGAACTGCCAAATGATGATTTAAGATTAGCAAGGGAAGCGTTATCGGAGGCCAAAGAAGCTGAAGCAGATGTTTATTCTGAGACAAAGTATAAACAAGCACTGCAGATATACGAGACAGCTATGAAGAATTGGTCAAGGGAAAACGATCGTTTTATTCTTGTCAGGGACTATGCCAGTGTGATAAGTTCAGCTCAGAAGGCAAAAAAGATTTCTGAAGAATCGAAAGAAGAGTCAATTGCAAAAGCCGATGACCTAAGCAAAAATGTAGATGCCGCTTTTGTCAGTATGGAAAAAAAGATTGAATTGTATAAAAAACTTTTTAAAAACTTACCTATACCAAAATCAGTTTTTGATGCGCATAACAAATCGAAGATGTTTTTTAGCGAATCAAAAATTGCTCAGGGAAACGGTAAATTAAAAGAAGCTGAAATATTATTCAAAAAGGCAGAGATTTATTGTAATCATGCCAATACAGCAGCTGCGAAAATGTTGCGCGATTATTTTAACGATTATTCGAGGTGGAAAAATCTGGCAAACGATGCCATTGCTGCATCCCGTGGTGGAAATAAAGTTGTCCTGGTTGATAAAGTGGCACATATTTTATACGTTTACCAATCAGGAAAGGCAATACGGAGCTATGATGTTGAGTTTGGGCCTAACTGGATGGCACATAAAGAGCGAGCAGGTGATAAAGCAACCCCAGAAGGGAATTACCATATAACAAGCAAAAAGGCAGGTGGCGGTACCGGATATCATAAGGCGATGCTACTTGATTATCCAAATGCAGAAGATCGCGCACGCTTTGCCCAATTGAAGCGTCAGGGATTAATATCCCGTAGAACTGGAATAGGTAACCTGATCGAAATTCATGGCAACGGTGGACGAGGTTTTGACTGGACAAGTGGTTGTGTTGGGATGAGAGACCGTGATATTGACGATTTATTTCGTGTTGTTGGATCGGGAACCCGTGTGACTATTGTTGGTTCGATTGAACCCCTTTCTACGGTTACTGGTGGGGTCGATTTTTAATGCACTTTGAAACTTTTTCGTGAAATATTAGTTTGTATTATTGATATGATTTATAAAACAGGTTTAATAATAATTCAAAGTCTATGATTCGTAATTTCTTTATTTATCTGGCCGTTTTGGTTGTTGGTATTCTGTTTTTTGCATCGATGGTACTTTTTGCTATTCCTGCATTCCAAGAATCAACAATTGTTTTGACGGGTCTGTCATCAAGTTCCTCTGGATCAGGTGAGGCTGGAACTGATAGGGAATCCATTGAAGCTGATATTAATAAACTTCAGAAAAAGCTTGATTCGTTCACGCCTACAAATGCGTATATGGTTGTAAATACTTCCGATAACCATTTCTTTCTATACAAAGGCAAACAGTTAATTCGCGACGGCGTATGTTCAACTGGTAAAAATGAAAAGTTAGTTTCAGAAGACAGAAAATATGAACACGTTTTTTATACTCCATTTGGTGTTCGAAAAGTATTACGCAAAGCAACCAATCCTGTTTGGAAAAAACCAGATTGGGCTTTTATTGAAGATGGTATGCCTATTCCCTCTGCAAACGATCCTTCCCGTTGGGAAACTGGTACCTTAGGTGCCTACAAAATGGAAATTGGAGATGGTTATATGATTCATGGGACAATATATAAGCGCCGTATGGGTATGAGTGTTACCCATGGTTGCATCCGTTTACTTGATGATGATTTGGAAGCAGTATATAAGGCAATGGAAGTAGGTTCAAAAGTTTATATTTATTAATATGAAAGAAAATTCTGTGGATGACTTTGATAGTCTGTTTGTTGAAAAAAAACGCAGTAGTGTAAAATATATTGTTTTTATAATTGTCTTGTCGGTGTTGGCTCTAACTTCCATTTATACCTATTTATCTGTTAGTTCAGTTCGCGATCGGATGAAAGTTGCTCAGGATCAGGCTCAAGGCAGTCCTCAGATTAATTCTTCACTATTTACACAATTAAAGGAAAAAGCGTGGATTGAGTCACGGTTGAAAATGGCAAACGGTGATTCTATCGGATTATCGATTGATCTGGAACAACACCGAATACAGTTGGAATTAAAAGGAGTAGTTATTTTGTCGTCCAAAATTCGTGATTCATCAATATCGGGTTTCTTTCGCAAAATGGATGGTAGTGTGTATTTCACAACCTTTGGGACTCCTTTAACTATCCAGCAGTTTAAGTCTTCGATTGCAAAAAACCCATTTAAAATTGTACAAGCGCCTAAAGATACAATTGCCGCTCAGGCTGCTGCCGATGCTGCTGCTAAAATTGAAAAGGATGCACTTAAAAATGAAAATGTTTTTTGGACAGTGAAGCTTGATCGAGGTTTTGATTTGGATATTCAGGGAATTGATTCGATTGCCGAAGCACAGAAAAAATATAAATTTGGAAAAGGCTTTGAATTTGACCGTAACTTGAAAAATATTACCAATTCATTTCAGCATATCCTGAGATTTACCAAGCCGAGTTATACTCCTGAAATATTAATCAGTATTCCGGAGAATGAGGCGAAAGCAATACTTCGCGCGCTTCCTGCTAATGCATTGGTAACTATACGAATATAGGCTTTAAATCGGCATAGGTTAAAAATCGAACCCGGGAAAGGCATTTCTGAATGTTTTTCCCGGGTTTTTTGTAACTAAAAATTGATAAGTTTATGCTTTACTACCAATTTCAGGAGACATGACGAATAGAATAGGTATTTCTGGATTTATTTTGGCCGGAGGGAAAAGTCGACGGATGGGAACTGATAAAGCTTTATTGAGGTTTCAGGAAGAACCTTTGCTGGTGCACATGATCAAATTGATTGAACCCTTTTGCGATAACCTGGCAATAAGCGGGCAGAACTCTGATTATTCCGCTTTTGGTATTGGAA
>Ga0208789_1000107_pt1 | contig 120523 bp, 109 predicted proteins | sample Methanotroph_Enr_FD_187368 | JGI IMG/M metagenome (GOLD analysis project Ga0208789, IMG submission 187368) | Enriched soil microbial communities from Old Woman Creek wetland in Ohio, USA - Methanotroph_Enrichment_5 (SPAdes) (version 2) | ecosystem: Environmental > Terrestrial > Soil > Wetlands...
TTGAGGGCGGGGGGATAGCATTGCTTTGACTAGAATTTTGGCTCAACCTTTTGTTCATGCAAAAGGTTGAAGGGGAAGAAAAAATAATTGTAGCCGGGATGCAGTGCTGTTGGCTCGAAGCTAGAAATGAAGTGGTGTCCTTTGAAGACACCACCCTAGTACTTCACAATCCTTTGGCGAACCACACCGATGCTACTTTCCACCGTCAGGAGATAGATCCCGGAAGGAAAATCCTGAAGAGAGATGTCGGTGCCGGTATCGGATTGTTGCGACAGAATTTTTTGACCATTCATATTATACAGACAAATCCTATAAGATGATTTGACCGATGCGTCAATCACGATATGCAACTGATCATTGCAGGGGTTAGGAAACGCAGTAACGTTGAATGTCTCGCTACCATTGAGCTGCAGCCCGGTTAAAACAAATGGAATAACCTCCGAACTATCGGAATAGCAATCACCTTTTTGAGCAATCACAAAATAATTACCGTTAAGGTCAGGCACAATGAAAGCTCCTGTGCCTCCCGGAACCGGGGTTCCATTATAATACCATTGCTGCAAACCACTCCAGCCGGAATACAGGGTGTCGTTGCTTTGCGCGATAAAAGGCCGGTCCATGCCGGAAGGCGCAACATCGAAGTAATTCAGTATACGCTGCATCAAATTGTTTCGCGCACTTTCAGGATAAAGGGTTTCGAAGGGGATTCCGAAATTGATGACCTTGCCGGACTGGCTCCCGCCCGGAAATGTTCCGCTAAAACAAACTCCGGCATAATTGGCCGTTAGTCCGCTATACTCAAGACATACCACAGCACCGCCCTGGGCTGAAATCACATCCGGATAATTTACATTATAGGTACCATGCGTCCCATTATCGAATGAAACAGCGCCCAGCCCGGCAAGGACGCTCCCTGTGGAAGGCTGTGCCTGGTAAAACACCCCGCTTTGCCCGTTGGGCGCATCATTCGCGTAAGCTGCTTTAAGAAAGTTGTGATAAAAATCTTTATCCGCCACTGAACCCATATGATCCAGATCCCAGCCAATTTCGGCACCCGACACAAAAAGAGCGCCCCCTTGCATCAGGTAATCAGCCACGAGCGATTGTTCGGCACTGCTGAAGCTTTCATTTACGGTGCTTTCGTTTCCCAGGATATAATCGATGATACGAAAACTATCCGCAGCAATCAACCCGTTTAATAAGGCATCATTGGTGGCGGAAATAAAATTATACCCGTTGTCATAAAAGGCATCACCATGCTGTCGTATAAAATTAAAAGTATTTCCTGCTGAGGCCCGGTCAAAACCATTTACAATTAATACAGTGGGCTTGCACAAGCCGGGCACAGCCCCCAGCACTTCAGAACAGGCAGAAGTATCGTAACTGCTCACGGCTGCAATTTTTATATAAACCGGAACATCTGCAACCAGTCCGGTAAGGAGCAGGCTGTCTTTATGCAGACGCTGCACAGTGGGGAAGCTCAATCCATCATTACCGCTTTGCACTAAAAAATGAGTAACATCCAATTGGGCCGTGGTCAATAGACGCAGCGAAGTACTACTTTCGCTGGCCAGTGCAAAACTCACAGGCACCGCAACCACCGGCATGTTCACAGGGTAGCGGGGAACTGCAATAGCGCCTTCATCGCTCAGCAACGGGTTAAGGGTGGACGATTGCAATATTGCCGACACGGTAGCCGGGGCTCCGTTCAGCAACATACTGTTTTGCACCAGGCGAATGCCATGGCTGTAGTCAGCATAAGTTTCTTCATGCCCGTTGTACAATGGTTGGATAGGCGTTCCGCTGGTATAGTGCCAGCCATAAATCACCACGCGGCCGGGTGAAGGATATCCATAAATAATATTAGAAATCACCACGTCTTTTTTGTCGCCCCCCACAAGTTCTCCCAGAGGATGCGTACCCAATACGGCACTGCGTTGTCCCCAAACAGTCGTATTATGATCATCCATTACGGGAATGGTGGTCATTTGCGGACTGGGTGGTATGGAAGAGGGCGCCAAGTGCAACGTGGCTGCAGTCCATATCTGATTCACCATATCGCGGGTAGGCAGGGTACAGTCCGTGGCATCTGCTATGCGCTGGGCAAGCAGCGGAGTCATGGGACACAGAAAATAATTCGTATCACAACCAATGGCGAGGTAATCGGGCAGCACATAATAAGTATAAGAATATACAGTAGCACCAATGGTTTCCGTATTGGATACGGGAATAAGGTTTCGCTGAAAAGCGGGCACATTCCCGCTCATCACCTGTGCATAGATTTCGTTTTCACGATCGGTGAGCGACATGGAAGTCACGAGCGAAACGAACTGATCACCGGTAAGTGCGCCGGCTGCACGTGGCGGCACGTTGAGTATCTGTGCGGACAACCAGAGAGGCAGTGATAATAGTACGAAGAGGGTGAATATTTTAAGCATCATAAAACAAAGATAATAAAAGCAATCAAATCAGATTTACCGCTGCAGATCGATGTTACCCTTTTACCTTTCACCAAAATCAGTTATATTTGTACATTCAAGACCCTAAATCTTTCAATATTTCTGAGTATGAGAATAAAAAAAAACATCGCCATAAGTGAAACCGGGTTTGTGTTTGATCCCACCACAGGCGATTCCTTTTCGCTGAATGCCGTTGGTTTGGAAATATTACAATTGTTCAGGGCGGGCAACAGCCAGGAAAAAATCACGGAGCAGATTACAGACAAGTACGATGTTGAAGTCAGTGTTTTCGAACATTATTACTTCGATTTTATGTCGATGCTGAAGCACCATCAAATACTGGAGGAAAATGCAGAAGACTAAGATCAGCATCATGGTTTCCGGATTAAACAATATTGACAGTCCGGGACCAGGAATACCCGTAATTCGCGGACTCAGAGAATCATTGATATTTGAACCACGGATTATTGGACTGGCCTATGAGAACCTTGAGCCGGGGGCCTATATGCACGAATTGGTAGATAAGACTTACAAGATTCCCTATCCTTCCGACGGCATTGAAGCGGTACTTGATCGCATCAAACAGATTCAGGAACAAGAGCACGCGGATGTACTGATTCCCAACTTCGACTCTGAATTGTTTGCGTTCATGAAATCGGAGACATTATTAAAATCAATGGGTATCCGCACCTTTCTGCCGACCCTGAAGCAATTCGAAGAGCGACACAAAGCCAATCTTCCGGAATTCGGAAAAAAATACAATGTAAAAGTTCCTTTTAGCAAAGCCTTCACAAACGTTGCTGACCTAAGCAACCTGAAAGACGAATTTCAATTTCCGGTAGTGATAAAGGGGAAATTTTACGATGCCTATGTCGCCCAGGATGTAATACAGGCAGAGATATATTTTCATAAAATCAGCGCCAAATGGGGATTGCCGATCATTATACAGGAATTCATCCGGGGCACTGAAGTCAATGTGGTTGCCCTTGGCGATGGTAAAGGCACAACGATTGGCGCAGTGCCCATGCGTAAACAATATATTACTGACAAAGGCAAAGCATGGGGAGGGATTACCCTTGATGACCCCAACATGATGGAGCTGACGTACAGCATTATCAGGCAAACCCGCTGGCGCGGTGGCATGGAACTGGAACTCATCAGAACCGCAAAGAACGAATTATACCTGATCGAAATTAATCCCAGGCTGCCTGCATGGGTTTACCTCGCGGTCGGGGCCGGACAAAATCTTCCGGAAGCGCTGCTGCGACTGGCGCTGGGAGAAGAAGTCGCTGCGTTCAAAACTTATGATATCGGAAAAATGTTTATCCGTTATTCCTGGGATATGATCTGCGATTTAAAAGAGTTTGAAAAAATCGCCACCCTTGGTGAGTTATAACATCGCACGGTACCATTGCATAAATGACAGAAAAATAAAACATAGCCATGAATAAGTTACCCTTTGAACGACCACTGATTCAAAAACTAAATGCTGGTTTACCCAGTAAATTCGGGATACAGCATCACCCGGAACCCATTACACATATTGAAGGAGTTTCGGTTAAGGACCTGCTGGCGGAATATGGTTCTCCCTTATTTGTTTACTCCGAGCACACCGTCCGCAAAACATACCGCGATGCCTACCGTGCATTTTCAACACGCTACCCTAATGTTCAGCTTGCATGGTCTTACAAAACCAACTATCTGAATGCCATCTGCAATATATTCCACCAGGAAGGCTCCTGGGCAGAGGTTGTTTCAGGTTTTGAGTATGACAAAGCCCTTGCGAACGGGGTACCGGGCTCAAAAATAATTTTTAACGGGCCTTCAAAATCTGAGGGGGACCTTATTAAAGCCATCGCGCAAGGATCCCTGATTCATATCGATCATTTCGACGAACTCTATAAAATTATTTCCCTGAGCGAAAGTTCAGAAAAAAAGCCCAGGGTATCCATCAGGGTTAACATGGATACCGGGATATATCCCCAGTGGGACCGCTTCGGATTTAATTATGAAAACGGAGAAGCATGGGATGCATTAAACAGGATCATGATTCAAAAAAATCTGGAACTCATAGGTCTGCACACCCACATCGGAACCTATATCATGAGCACAGAACCATACAGGATTGCATCATCCAAGCTGGCCGCCCTGATGGTCGCTGTTGAGCGCAAGCACCAGCATACGCTGAAATACATCGATCTGGGCGGTGGTTTTGCTTCCAAAAATACGCTTAAGGGAGCTTATTACTCAGGAAACGATACCACCCCAACATTTGATGATTACGCCGAAGCCATTACCAATGCGCTTATGACTTCCGAGATCAAACCTGCCAACCTTCCTTTGCTTATCCTTGAAACCGGCAGGGCCTTAATTGATGATGCGGGTTTTCTGGCCGGAACGGTAATCGCCAATAAGCGCCTGGCCGACGGAAGGCGATCAACCATCATTGATGCCGGCGTGAATATGTTGTTTACTGCCTTTTGGTATGAGCACGACATCAGGCCTGCGCTATCGACCTCAGAACAACTGGAAGACACCACGCTTTACGGACCGCTTTGTATGAATATTGACATGATACGCGGGGGAATGTTGTTCCCCCTGTTGAAAAAGGGCGACCCTTACGTAATCAAGCGGGTTGGCGCATACAATAATACACAGTGGATGCAGTTTATCACCTTGCGTCCCAATGTTCTTTTAATCGATGAATCCGGGAAACCGCAACTTATACGGCAAAGAGAGTGTCTTGAGGACATTGTCCGCAACGAAAAAGTTCCTGATTATTTAAAAAAATTCGACCTGTAACGCAATGCAGAAGCACCACTGGTTTTTTCAAAGCATCTTAAAAAGCTACTCACAGATCTTTTTTGCCAACCATGCAATTTTTGCAGGCATTATATTTCTTGTGACTTTTTATGATATTTACACTGGTCTGTTTGGAATTATATCAGTACTGGTTACCAATATCAGTGCGGCACTCATAGGCTTCGACCGCGAAAAGATCCGTCAGGGATACTACGGATTTAACGCCCTGCTGGTCGGTCTGGGCCTGGGTGTATATTTTGAACCCGGCATACAATTGCTCGTAGTAGTTATTCTTGCTGCCTTTCTTTCACTATTTATCGGGGTGGCCATGGAAGGGGTGATTGGAAAATATGCGCTTCCTTACCTCAGCCTGCCCTTTGTATTGACACTATGGGCCATCACTTTATCCACAAGGGAATTCACACTTCTGAATATCAATGAGCGGGGGGTTTATTATCTCAACGACCTATATCAACTGGGAGGTCAGGGACTGGTTGATACTTACCAATGGTGGAGCAACCTTCCCTTTCCGGTATCACTGAAAATTTATTTCTCTTCGTTAAGTGCCATATTTTTTCAGTACAGCGTTTTGACCGGAATTTTGCTTTCCATCGGTTTGCTGATTTATTCGCGCATTGCCTTTACGTTATCGCTGCTTGGTTTTTATACCGCTTATCTTTTCTATGCGCTGATCGGGGTTGAATTTTCAGAAGCCGCTTACAGTTTTATCGGATTTAACTACATTCTCACAGCCATTGCTATAGGCGGTTATTTCGTGATCCCCAGCCGCAGATCATACCTCTGGGTACTGCTGCTCATACCGCTCACCACAATTATCACCCTCAGTACAGCGAGTCTTTTAAACATTCTGTATTTACCCATTTACGCGCTTCCCTTCAACATCATCACCTTGTTATTCCTGTATATCCTGAAATTCAGAGTATATAAAAATCTGAAGTTGCATACGGTTACGATTCAGGAACACTCGCCCGAAAAAAACCTTTATTCCCATTTGAATTTCATGCAACGTTTCGGACAGGCAAGTCCGATCCCTGTCTTTTTACCCTTCCACGGCGATTGGTATGTATCGCAGGGTCCGGGCGGAAAATTCACTCATAAGGGAGAATGGAAGCATGCCTGGGATTTTGAGATTATCGATTCTGATCAGAAGACCTATCATGACTCCGGTGATTTTGCAGAAAACTATTACTGCTTCAATAAAAATGTACTTGCACCTGCTGATGGCATTATTGAAGAAGTTTTTGAGGGAATACCTGATAACACAGTTGGTGAAAAAAACCTGAAACAAAACTGGGGAAATACTGTAATCATTAAGCATTCTGAATTTTTATATTCACAGCTCAGCCATTTGAAAGAATCCTCCATTTGCGTTCAGACCGGGCAAAAGGTCAAGAAGGGCGAAGTTGTTGGGAAGTGCGGAAATTCGGGAAATTCACCCTTCCCCCATCTTCATTTTCAGTTGCAATCAACCCCCTTTCTGGGATCAAAAACTTTGAGTTATCCCATCAGCAATTATATCCTGAAAGCGGAAGGTAAGCCTCAACTTCAAACCATTTCCATCCCCAAAGAGGGCGAGAACCTATCCAACATACAGACACACCCTATTATTAAAAACGCCCTCAACCTGGTTCCCGGAGAACTATTTACATTCAGCAGTGAAGAGGGATGTGACAAAACCATACAATGGGAAGTAAAAATTGATTATTACCTGAATAAATACATTGAATGTAAAACAACAGGATCAAGGGCCTGGTTTCGCACAGAGGAAGCCATGTTGTACTTTACCCACTTTGAAGGCAACAGAAGCACCCTGCTGTATCATTTCTACCTGGCAGCTTATACCGTTTGTTTTGGTAAACAAAGCGGGTTAAAGATTTCTGATGCTTATCCGTTGAACATGGTTTACAGTCGGATGGCGCTGGTACTTCAGGATTTTACCGCGCCCTTTTTCCGTTTTCTAAAATGCAACTATAGCCTCACCTATCCTTCAGTCAGCGATGCGCTGTCGGAAACTAAAATAACCCTTAACGCAATCACTGCCACTAAAGCTTTTGGTAAAGAACATCAAAAGTTCGTGCACACGCTGCATCTTGATGCGATTGGAATTTCGGGTATTACTATTCAACAGGGATCTCATAAAACCTACGCAGCATGTATCAGAAATTAGTCGCCATAATAATTATCGCATTGTTTTCGCTCAGTCTCCGGGGCCAAACGCCCATCAACATTATGACTGTTGATCAAAGCACTTACAAATTATGGCAGGAAAAAAACTGGAAGCAACTTCTTAAAGAAGGAAACGACGCGTTGGAACAGGGAATCGACTTTTACTATCTGCGGGTGCGAATGGGTATTGCAAGCTATGAGCGGAAAAACTATCACCAGGCCATTCAGCACTTTGAAAAAGCCAGGAAATTCAATAACCAGGAAGAATACGTCACTGAATACCTCTATCATGCTTACATTTTCGGAGGGAGGCCGGAAGAAGCCAAAAAACTTGCTTCCACCTTCAGCGAAACGATGAAAGTCGCTACCAGTAACCTTCGCAAGCCCTTTATCCGCGAGCTGCAGTTATATTACAGTACCGATGTAAGCAGCAATCCCACAACCACAGCTAATTACCAGACGCATACCGACACGGTGGTATCGGGCACGCAATACGTGGCGAACAATCACCAGATCTTTCATCTTGGCTTAACGCACGACATCGGCAGTTCATTTTCGCTGCATCACGGATATACATATATCAATCAACATTACTTTTTATACAGGCAAAATGATACCATAAGATTGATGAATCCGGAGTATATAACAAATAGTCATCAGTATTTTATTACCGGACAAATCCGTCTTGCGCGCAACTGGAATCTGGGATTAGGCATGCATTATATTATGATTCGCTTCCCCCTTGAACAAATGCGACCCGGAATGGGTCCTGGTGCGCAGCGATCATCAGTGGGAAAAGATCAGGATTTTTCATTGTTTCTACATCTGAAAAAGCATTTCCCTTACCTCACGGCAGGCGGATCTTTTTATTATTCCACGCTCAGCAACGACAGGCAGATCCAAGTGGATCTGAAGCTAAGTACTTATCCATTGGGCAATACAAACTTATACACCCACACCATCGTTTCCTGGCAACAGGAAACTTCTTCAGGGACACCTGTAAAGAGGGTATTGCTGAATCAGGAAATGGGCGGAAAATTATGCAATCATTTATGGATTGAAGGATTCGGAACCTTTGGAAATATCAGCAATTATCTTTCTGATGATGGACAGGTTGTATTCAACGAAGGAAACCTGATAAGCCTCAGGGCGGGCACGCGCCTCATTATCCCTATCAACAATAAGATTTCTTTTCGTCTGGAATATGCTTTTTCAAAACATAAAAGTGTTTTTTATCCTAATAACTTCGAAGATGTCACATACAATCCCATCTTCTATAATATTCATTCAATTACAGGAGGTTTAATATGGAACTTATCAAAACCGGCAAGGTACTGATCGTATCAATATTGCTGTTATCATTTATGAAAGTATCGGGTCAGGAAGCTATCATTACAGCCTTCAAAGAGAGTTACACCCTGGAAAAAAGCGGCGAGTATGCTAAGGCGATCGCTAAGATCAAGGAAGTTTATACGGTTGATTCGTACGAATCGAACCTGCGCTTAGGATGGCTGAATTATCTTGCCGGTCAGCTTTACGAGTCGACGAGTTTTTACAGCAAGGCCATTGCCCTTAAGCCTTATGCACTGGAACCAAGATTCGGCATGGCCTACCCTGCCTACGCGCTGGGAAAAATTGATGAAGTAATGACCTTGTACACAAAAATCCTTGAAATTGATCCTCAAAACACCCTCGCCAATTACAGGATGGGGCAAATTTATTACGGAAAAGGAAATTATGAGAAGGCTGAGGCCTATTTTGAAAAAGTAGTGAACCTCTACCCTTTTGATTACGACAGTTTGTTGATGTATGCATGGTCGAAACTTAAACTTCAGAAATATCGCGAAGCCAAGGTTCTATTTACCAAAGTACTCATGAACAACCCTGATGATTCTTCGGCGCTGGAAGGGCTGGGATACATCAAATAGTCATAATTTTTTCCTGGTACTATCCCCAGTATCCCACGATATCATGTTGCAAAACAAAGCAGGTTCTGAGAATTCCCGTAACTTTGCATAAAATTGACCCCATGATACTTCCGATCATTATCACGATACTTTCTGCGGCCATCCTGCTGTATACAGCTTTCATGTCGGTTAACATGATCAAGAATTCGAACAGCAGGGTTTCGTGGGTGCTGATTTCGATCGCATTCGTCTTTATGGCAGCGAGCCAGATACTGGAAATGTACAACTACAATCAAACACCCGGAAGCACCTTCTACCGCAACATCTACCCCTGGCCTAACCTGATTGTATCGGTGCTGCTGGCAGTTGGTGTAAAGCAAATAGATAATATTCTGAGTGTGCTTAAAAAGACCGAATGGCAGAAAAGGGCCTCAGAGAACCGCTTCCGCGTGCTGTTCAACAATAGCAGTGATGAAATTTTTCTAGCAGATTTCGACGGAAATTTTATAGAAGTCAACAATACCGCACTGGAACGATTGGGTTACACACGGGAAGAGATGATGAAAAAGAATTTCACGGATATTAAAACCCCGAAGTATGTGGCGCTGGTAAAACCCAATATCGAAAAGATTTTACAGTACAAATCCTTTATATACGAATCGGAACATGTTGCCAGGGATGGTACGATAATATCGCTCGAAATGAGCAGTCGTGTGATAGATTATTTCGGTCAGAATGCCATTCTTACTATTGCACGTGATATCACCGAGCGCAAAGAAGTTGAACGGCGCATTGTGACAGCAATTCTGCAAACAGAAGAGCGCGAGCGCAAGCGGTTTGCCACCGACCTGCACGATGGTCTGGCGCCCATCCTTTCCACCATTAAACTATACGCTGACCTGATCCGTAAAGGAAATTTCCGCAAGATCAGTATGGATGAAGCCCTGCAATCATTGGAGGAACTCACTGACCAGGCCATTCAAAGTTCGCGCGAAATTTCAAATAACATCATGCCCAGCATGCTGCAGGATTTCGGGCTGGCACTGGCCGTCAAAGAATTCTGTTCGTACATCAACAACACCCAGAGTTTGCAAATTACTGTTGATACTGACCAGTATCAGGACGGCGTACCAGGGATTGAGGAAACCATCCTGTTTCAGGCGGTGAAGGAACTGGTAAATAATACCCTTAAACATTCTGAGGCCAAACATGCAGAAATATTCCTCGAGAAAAACGAGTGGAATGTCAACCTGCTCTACAAGGACGACGGCAAAGGGTTCGTGGTGGAACAAAAACTTGAGGAGCGGTCAGGACTTGGGCTCAACAGCATCGTAAGTAAAGTGGAAAACATCCATGGTCGTTGCATCATAAAAAGCGAGCCTCTGCAGGGGATGCGTGCGTTAATCACGCTCGACATTAAACCCATCCATCCGGATAACGGATAATAATTCCGGGAATTTTATCCGGATAACGACTGTTTATTATCTTTGCAGCATGGATATTATCAAACTCATCATTGCAGACGACCACATCATTTTCCGCAAGGGATTGCGCACCATCCTGAACGAACTCGACGAAATCAAGGTGGTGGGTGAAGCATCCAACGGACATGAATTGCTTGATCAGCTTAAGCAACAGGCTGCCGATGTGGTGTTGATGGATATCCGCATGCCCATGATGGATGGTATTGAAGCCACCAAAAAAGTCACCGAACGTTTTCCACAGGTAAAAGTTATTGCCCTGACCATGCACGAAGAAATTGGCTATTTCAACCAGATGGTAGAAGCCGGTGCCTGTGGGTTCCTGCTGAAAAAAACCAATCGCGATGAATTACAAAAAGCCATAACGATGGTAATGGATGGCGAAAATTATTTCTCTGAAGAATTCATTAGTCACGCCAAAGCATTCAGCAAACCCCGCTCAAAAACACCTGTGGTTGAGCTCACCGAACGTGAAGAAGAAGTACTTGAACTTATCTGCAAAGGCTACTCTAATGCGGAAATAGGAAAATATCTTGGCGTCAGCATCCGCACAGTGGATGGACACCGTGCCCGGCTGCTCGAAAAAACCGGCGCAAAGAACTCCCCGCATCTGGTGATGTTTGCGATTAAAAATGGATTGATTAAGGCATAGGAGAATGCAGGTTGATAGAGGACCGCAGTCATCCCGGATTTATTTCGGGATTCCCATGCCTGAACAGGGGATGCTGAAACACTTGTGCTGAGCGTAGTCGAAGTAAGTTCAGCACGACACCGTATGACCGGGGTCGTTACCTCAGCCATCGTTGCAAAACATGATAGATGCAGTCATCCCGATACCTCATTTAGTAGCGCAAAAATACCCTACTCAAAAATAAATCGATTTTGGCCCCTAAAAATTGATCAAAAAAACAGCTGCATTTTATTGTCATACAGGTTGATATAAAATTTAGCACAACATTAACACACCGGAATCCAGCTCCGGATTCTCGTTAAAATATCAGGCAATACGCTGATATAAAAATACTTACTACGCTACAGTAGGGTATTTTCACCCTAAGACCGTTTGCATAATCTGCGCTAAAAGGGGTGCAGGCATTGAGATACTTTTGCATTACTAAAAAACCACAGCTCATGTTAAGGGTAGTAATTGCAGACGATCAAACAATGTTCAGAAAAGGCCTCAGGCAAATTCTGGAGAACATCGGCGATGCCGAGGTCATTGGTGAAGCCTGCAATGGAGAAGAAGTACTGAGCCTGGTGGATCGCATCCAGACAGACCTGGTTTTTATGGATATCGGGATGCCCCTGATGGACGGTTTTCAGGCGACAGAGCAGTTGAAGCTTAATCATCCGGAGATCATGGTTATCGGGTTTTCAGCTTATGAAAACGAGGATTGCATTACACGTATGATCAACGCCGGTGCCAGTGGGTATCTTTCCAAAACACGAAACAATTACGAATTACTGACCGAGATCATTGCAAACCCCTCGAAGGGTCTGTTTTTTTCAGAAGGCTTACATTATAATTTCAATCAAACCATTATCAATCTTAAAAAGAAAAATAGCATGGAACCCAGGAAAGTAGTTATTGTAGATGACGATATTGATGTGATCAGTGTTATTGAAACCATTCTCACAAAAGAAGGTTTTAAAGTGATTTCAGCCAATGATAAAACAGAAGGCATGAAAGTCATTCGTGAAGTCAAACCTGACCTGGCCATTCTGGACGTGATGATGACTACACATTACGAAGGATTTGAATTAGCGAAAGAAATCACCGAAACCCCCGAATTAAAGGGAATGCCGATACTGATGCAGACCTCCATTGATGTGCTGGTAACCACCCGGCCCGACGTTCAGGCCATGGCCCGTGAATTCAGGAAAGACCCCGGATTTAAGGAACTGCACGTACTCTGTATTAAAGACACGGTTACCCAAAAGGCAGGGGTTGATTACCTTTCGGAGAATGGCGAATCAATCTGGTTTCCGGTCGACGGTTTTATCCGCAAGCCGGTTGATGCCAGAAGGCTGTTACCGGAAATTCAAAGAATAATGAAATAATAAAATGAGTACCGGTGAAAGCCGGGAATCAAATAAACAAACAAGATATGAAATCGCAGGTAGACGAAATTTTAACACAGCATGAAGGTGCACATCGGGACAGTTTGATCCCGATCCTTCAGGAAATACAGGACGTAGTAGGTTACCTCTCCGAGGAAGCCATTGTGAAAGCCGGAGAACACCTCCACATTCCCACCAGCAAAATTTATGGTGTAGCCACATTCTACAACCAGTTCCGATTTGTACCCGTTGGAAAGTTTCACATTCAGGTATGCAGGGGAACAGCTTGTCACGTATTAGGTTCCGCTACAGTTCTGGACCATCTCGAAAAACACATCAAAATCAAAGCAGGTCAAACCACCCGCGACGGATTATTCAGCATTGAAGTGGTTGCTTGTATCGGTGCTTGCGGACTGGCCCCGGTTATTTGTGTAAATGGTGAATTCCATGCGAAAGTCACCAGCGACTCGATTAAAGAAATTATTGACAATTATAAATCAAAGGCGGAGGTACAAGCATGACACGGTTGAATAGTCCCGAAATAAGGGAAACACTGATCAGTGAAGTGTTGCAACAGGAACCCTCAACAACGATCTCGAAAACTACCAGCGAATTGCTGAGCAGGTTAAAGAGGGATATTATTGATAAACCACAAATCTACATTGGTGCCGGAACCTGCGGTTTAGGTGCTGGTGCTGGCAAAACCAAGCTGGCCATTGAATCCTATCTGGAAAGCAAAAAAATAGATGCTGATGTTATCGAAGTAGGGTGCATCGGATTTTGTACGGCAGAACCTCTGGTCGACGTACAACTCGTTGGCAAAAACCGGGTGAGCTTCTCTCATGTCACTGAAGATAAAGTTGAGTCCGTTTTAGATGGAGCCTTCAAAGGTGACTTTACCGGACTGGAAGTATTGGCGCAGATTCCCATTAATGGATCTGCCGCATGGAACAATGCCCGCCCTCTGAACGAACACCCCTTCTTTGCACCACAAAAACGCATTGTACTTGCCAATTGCGGATTGGTAGACCCGGTCAGCATCGAAAATTACATTGCGCTCGGTGGTTACAAAGGACTTATCGATACCCTCAAAAAACACACTCCGGAAGAAGTCTGCAACATTGTTGAATTAAGCGGACTGCGCGGTCGTGGCGGTGGTGGTTTTCCCACCGGAAAGAAATGGAAATTTGCCCTGGCTGTTAAGTCAGAAGAAAAATATCTCGTGTGCAATGCTGACGAAGGCGACCCCGGTGCTTTTATGGACCGCGCTGTTGTTGAAGGTGACCCTCACCGTTTATTGGAAGGAATGGCCATTGCCGCTTACGGTTTTGGTGCTACCCATGGTTATGTTTATATCAGGGCAGAATATCCGCTTGCCATCAAACGTCTGAAAATTGCATTGGAACAGGCACGCACCTATGGATTGCTGGGAGAAAACATCATGGGATCCGGTTTCAATTTCGAAATCAAAGTAAAGATGGGTGCCGGTGCTTTTGTTTGTGGTGAAGAAACAGCCTTGATCAACAGTATCGAAGGAAAACGTGGTATGCCCCGCCCAAGGCCTCCGTTCCCCGCAGTAAGCGGCCTTTTCGGAAAACCGACTGTAATCAATAACGTCGAAACCCTGGCCAATGTGTCGAGTATTATGGCAAATGGCGCCGAATGGTTTTCGAGTGTTGGTACAGAAAAAAGTAAAGGCACTAAAGTATTTGCCCTGTCAGGAAAAGTAACGTATACAGGTTTGGTTGAAATCCCAATGGGTACCACTGTCCGCGATGTCATTTTCACCATCGCCGGTGGTATCCCCAACGGGAAAAAATTCAAATCGGTGCAGATCGGCGGACCCTCGGGTGGCTGTATCACCGAAGAAAACCTGGATATCCAGATCGAATATGAATCCTTAATCGCTGTAGGCGCCATGATGGGCTCCGGCGGACTGGTAGTGATGGATGAAGACACCTGCATGGTTGACATCGCTAAATTTTTCATGGATTTCATACAGCGTGAAAGCTGCGGAAAATGCATTCCCTGCCGCGAAGGAACCAAGCGCATGCTCGAAATTCTTCAAAGCATTACCCATAAGCCCGGCCATGGCGAAAAGTACGAAGCCCTGGAGCGTATGAAAGGCGTGATGCAGCTCGAAAAACTCGGAAAAATAATCCGTGAAACTTCGTTATGTGGCTTAGGACAAACAGCTCCCAACCCAGTTTTGAGTACGCTCAAATATTTTCGTGGTGAGTATGAAGCCCACATTTTTGGAAGAGAATGCCCCGCCGGTGCCTGCACCGACCTCAGGGTGTTTAAAATTGATGTGGATAAATGCACAGGATGTACCGTTTGTACGAAAAAATGTCCAACAGGTGCCATCATCGGAGCAAAGAAAACACCTCATTTTATTGTAGAAGATAAATGTATAGGCTGCGGAAGTTGTTTTGAAGCCTGCAAATTTGACGCAATCTCGATTGCCTGATCGTTAATCATAAAAATTACGAAGATGAAATTTTATATAGAAGTAAACGGAGCCCAGGTAGAAGCCCAAAGTGGTGAAACCGTTCTGGATACCCTGAAAAGGAGCGGAATTAAAGTCCCCACCCTTTGCCACATGAAGAATTTTTTGCCCACCGGAACCTGCCGTATTTGTGTGGTTGAAGACAAAGTATCCGGTAAACTGGTACCCTCCTGCTCTTTTCCAGTGCAACAGGGAATGAAGATCCTCACCCACTCATCGCGTGTGATTGAATCGCGAAAAATGATTGTTGAGCTTCTGCTTTCGAACCATCCTGACGATTGCCTTTACTGTGTCAGAAGCAAGAATTGCGAATTACAATCTCTGGCCAAAGAACACCACGTAGTGGAAAGAAGGATACGCGGACAAAAGAATGAGCACAAGATGGATCACAGTGGTAAAAGTATTGTGCGCGATCCGGATAAGTGTATCCTTTGCGGAAGATGCGTTCGCATTTGCGAAGAAACCATGGGCGTTGCCGCCATCGATTTCATTAACAGGGGAAGCAAAACCGTGATCGGTACCACATTCAACCGTGGCCTCAACACCAGCAGTTGCGTTAACTGCGGTCAGTGTATTATGGTTTGTCCTACCGGTGCCTTAAGCGAAAAAATAAATATCAGCGAAGTGCAGGCGGCCTTACAGGATCCGAACAGGGTTGTGATGGCACAATATGCTCCTTCCATCACCGTATCGCTTGCAGAAGAGTTTGGCTTACCTGCAGGAACCGATATGAATGGCGTGCTGAATGCTGCATTGCGCAGAATCGGTTTTAAACATGTATTTGATACTTCATTTTCTGCCGACCTTACCATTATGGAAGAGGCCAGCGAATTGATACATCGCGTGGTGAACGGTGGCACACTGCCTATGATTACCTCCTGCTGTCCGGCCTGGGTAAAATACGCAGAAACATTTGCTCCCGAATTTTTACCCAACCTCTCCTCTTGCAAATCTCCACAGCAGATGATGGGTGCCATTATCAAATCATACTTTGCAGATATGATCAAGGCCGAGCCTAAAGACATCTATTCGGTCAGTATCATGCCCTGTACCGCTAAAAAATTCGAATGCGACCGTGGTTCCATGGTAAGAAACGGCGTGAGCGATGTGGATGCAGTACTCACTACCCGTGAAATCATTGAACTGATCAAATGGTACGGTATCGACCTCAACACCATCCGCCCCGAAATCGCTGACTCTCCATTAGGTCTGCGCAGTTCGGCTGGTAAGGCTTTCGGAGCTTCCGGCGGGGTCATGCAGGCGGCTTTACGTACGGGTTATAAAATGCTCACAGGCAAAGAACTCACACAATATAAGATCAACGAAGTTTGGGGTATGGAAGGCCGCAAGGAAGCCCGCATCAAGATCAACGACGAGTTGGAACTCGGTGTGGCGGTAGTCAGCGGACTGGCCAATGCCCAGAAACTGCTCGATGAAATTAAAAACGGTCGTAAAGACATTCATTTTATTGAAGTCATGACCTGCCCCGGTGGATGTATCGCTGGTGGTGGACAAAGAATAGGTACAGCCATTAATGAAATACAGATGAGGGTAGATGCCCTGGACGAAATCGATGAAAAAGAATCATTGAAAGTATCGCACAGGAACCCCGAGATTATTGAGCTGTACGAAAAATTCCTGGGTGAACCCCTGGGCCATAAGAGCCATGAACTGCTTCATACACATTATGAGCAGAGAAATACGTTGAAATAACCTCAAAACAGGGAAGACAATGGTCACAGTGCCTCAAACGGAAAATCAATTAGTATTCACGGTTAAAGACCGATGCAGGGTATGCTATACGTGTGTGCGAGAGTGTCCCGTGAAGGCTATTAAAATTATCAACGGTCAGGCAGAAGTGATCAATACGAGATGCATAGGATGCGGCAATTGTGTAAGGGTATGTAGTCAGGAAGCCAAATACTATGCGAACAGCGAAAACGAGGTTATTGAACTGCTGAAAACGGGTGCGGATTGCGTTGCTTGCATCGCACCCAGTTTTCCGGCAGAATTTGATGATATTTCCAACTACCGTCAGCTGGTCGGAATGATCAGGGCGCTGGGCTTTAAATATGTAGTAGAAGTAGCCCTGGGTGCCGATCTTACGGCGGCCAAATACAAAGAGATTATCGAAGATGATAATGCGAAGCATTTCATTTCTGCGGATTGTCCGGCGGTAGTGTACTATATCCGTCATTATCATCCCAACCTGGTTCCCTACATTGCCCCCATAGCATCACCGATGGTGGCAACCGCCAGGGTAATGAAACATCTGCACGGCGAAAACATTAAAACCGTTTTTATAGGCCCCTGTGTTGCAAAAAAGGCAGAATCAACAGAGCTGGACTTTGTAATCACCTTTAGAGAACTGCGTGATATTTTTAAAACCTGCGGAATCGTTCAGGAAAACGTTGTTCCGTCTGAATTTGATCGTCCTTTAGCAGGAAAAGGGAGTAGTTACCCGATCACACGTGGAAAATTGTATACCCTCGATCATGATGCAGATTTTGTAAGCGACGAGATGATGATTGCTTCCGGCCGTGAAAATTTCCGTGAAGCCATTACCGAATTTGAGGAGGGCATGAAAGAATTTCAGGACCTCGAAGTACTTTGTTGCGATGGGTGTATCTTAGGACCAGGTATGTCGCATACCGGGAACATCTACACCAAAATGGCACGGGTGAAGGATTATGTGACCAAGAAAATGGATCGTTTCGACGAAGAAACCTGGGCCAAAGACAATGCCGCATGTTTAGAAGTTGACTTCTCGCAGCAATTCACCCCGAGCGACCGTAGGATTCCGTTACCCTCAACCGATAACATTGAAAAAGTATTACAGGATATGGGCAAACTGAGTCCGAAAGACCATTTGAACTGCGGCGCTTGCGGATATAGTACCTGTATGGACCATGCAGTGGCCATTGTGGAAGGACTTGCAGAATCTGAAATGTGCCTCCCCTATACCATTGAGCAACTTCATAAATCGATTGAAGATCTTAATATTTCCAACGAAGCACTTGCCTCGGCACAACAATCGTTGAAGCATTCTGAAAAGTTAGCCAACATGGGTCAGTTATCTGCAGGAATCGCCCATGAATTAAACAATCCGCTGGGTGTAATCACCATGTACAGCAACATCCTAAAAGAGGAATGTCCGGTGGATTCTCAAACACGGAAAGATTTAGATTTAATTGTTGAACAGGCCGACAGATGTAAAAAAATTGTAAGTGGCTTGTTGAATTTTGCCAGAAAAAATCAGGTACGGTATACCGAAACAGATCTGTGTGCATTTACAAAACACAGCCTGGAGCAGATTGTGGTTCCGGATAACGTTAATATTACCTTCGATTGCCGTTTGAAAAACCTCATGGCTTCAATCGACACCGACCAGATGATACAGGTACTGACGAATCTTGAGAAAAATGCTTTTGAAGCGATGCCCGATGGCGGACAGCTCAGTATTGAGCTGGATGGCGATGAGGAAAAAGTACATTTTATTCTGACAGATACCGGTACCGGAATCGCAGAAGAACACATGGATAAAATTTTTACGCCCTTTTTTACGACCAAACAACCGGGGAAAGGTACTGGATTAGGCTTACCTTTGATCTATGGTATTGTAAAAATGCACCGTGGACAAATAAATATTGAATCACAATCAGACCCTAAAAAAGGTCCTACAGGCACGAAGTTTATCATTACCTTACCAAGAAATGAAAGTGTATAAAACCAAGAATATAATACAATTACAATCAGTCTTTAAATAACAAACCAAATGGAAACAAGTTCAAAAAAAGTTTTAATTGCCGATGATGATTATGATAGTTTAACAATCATTTCTAATGAAGTTAAGGCAATGGGCTTTCAGGTAGTAACGGCAGAATCTCAGAAAGATGCTGAGAAAATTCTGGAAACGATGCAACCCGACCTGGCCATTTTCGACCTGATGATGGAAAATATGGACAGTGGATTTATCCTCAGTTACAAAACCAAGAAAAAATATCCCGATACCAAAGTGATCATAGCTACTGCTGTAACCGCTGAAACCGGCTTACTATTCGGGCTCGACAGTGAAGAGGATAAAAAATGGATCCGTGCGGATTTATATATGGAAAAAAGCATCCGTCCGGAACAACTCCGTATGGAGATCACAAAACTCTTGAACCTATAAATACAGGAGCCTCAACCATGGCAGCACTTAAGGTTTTAATCGTAGATGATGAACCCGGCATTCGCTCAGGGATTCGTCGCATCCTCACCAATTATTCTGTGGATTTCCCCTTTCTGGAGGAGGAGTTCACTTGTGACCTGATTGAAGCAGGCAGCGGTGAAGAAGCCATCAGTATTATCGACAGTCAACCTGTTGACCTTATTTTACTCGACAACAAGCTGCCGGGTATGTATGGAATTGAAGTGCTGGAGTATATCAACAAAAAACAATACGATGCCAGTGTGATGATGATCACCAGCTATGCATCGCTCGACCTGGCGGTAAAAGCAACCAACAACGGGGCCTACAATTTTGTCCCCAAGCCGTTCACGCCCCAGGAGTTGAAAACGGCCATGGAAGCCATCATCAAGCATCTTTACCTGAAGCGGATGACCCGCAAACTGCAGCACGAAGGAAAACAGATTCGCTTCCAGTTCCTGTCGGTGCTGTCGCACGAATTGAAATCGCCCATCAACGCTGTTGAAGGGTATCTGCGGATTATGCAGGAACGCCAGGTTGGTAATAATCTCGACGATTATCAGGTGATGATCGAGCGCTCACTGGAACGCATCAAGGGCATGCGCAACCTTATTATGGACCTGATGGATCTGACCAAACTTGAATCGGGCAGAAAAAACAGGGAACTACACGACATTGATATCACCGAAGCTGCCCGCATTGCACGCGACACTTTTCTGCCGATGGCTATACAGAAAAATGTCACCATGCATATCGACAGCAATCCCGAAAAGGTCATTTTGAAAGGTGATATGGAAGATATGGATATTATTTTTAATAATTTAATATCTAACGCCGTAAAATATAATAAAGACAACGGAGAAGTAAATATCTACATCAAAGGCACCGAGGAACTCGTACAAATCGAAGTATCCGACACTGGCATCGGCATGGCTGAGGAAGAAACCCTGAAATTATTCCAGGAATTTGTCCGCATTAAAAACAGCAAAACAAAAAACATCACCGGTAGCGGACTGGGGTTGTCGATCCTGAAAAAAATTGTTGAAGAAGTTTACAAAGGAACTGTTACAGTGCATTCAGAACCGGACAAAGGCACCCGGTTTACCGTTACCCTGCCCAGGTTTAATGCATCTGTCATTAATACATTGGGGGTATAAATCATGAAATTCACGCCTGAGAAATATAGATTGGAAGACCAGCGGCACATGCCATTTATCGATGCAGCCGAAATTGAAGAAATACTGGCTCAGGCCCCGGAAGGAGCTGAAAAGGTCCGTGAGATAATACAGAAATCGCTCTCCAAAAAAAGGTTGAGCATGCAGGAAACTGCCATCCTGCTTAAGACAGAGGATCCGATTCTGATTGAGGAAATAAAGCAAGCTGCCCGTACCCTGAAGAAAAAGGTCTATGGCAACCGCATAGTACTGTTTGCGCCCCTTTATGTGGGCAACTATTGCATGAACAATTGCTCTTACTGCGGATTTAAAGCATCCAACACAGAGGAGCTCCGTATGACCCTCAGTACTCAAGAGCTGCAAAAGAACGTGGAAGCCTTACTCAACGAGGGCCAAAAGCGGCTGATTCTGGTTTATGGCGAGCATGCGAAATACAGTCCTGAATTTATTGCCGAATCGGTGAGAACCGTATATGGCGTGAAACAGGCTAAAGCGAATATCCGACGTGTCAATATAAATGCGGCGCCACTCGATACGGAAGGTTTCCGCATTGTGAAGGAAGCCGGAATAGGAACGTACCAGGTATTTCAGGAAACCTATCATCCGGGTGCCTATAAAATCAACCACCCCTCCGGCCGCAAGGCAGATATGGAATGGCGCCTTTCGGCATTCGACCGTGCAATGGAAGCCGGCATCGATGATGTAGGTCTGGGTGCATTATTCGGTTTATACAACTGGAAATATGAAGTCCTGGGATTGCTGCGACACGTGAACCACCTCGAAGCCTGCTTCAATGTTGGCCCGCACACCATCTCTTTCCCGCGTCTTAAAGATGCGCTGAACTACAAAGTGGATCCTCGCTACACCGTAACCGATGACGAATTTGTAAGATTGATTGCAATTATCCGGCTTGCTGTTCCCTATACCGGAATGATCCTCACCGCACGCGAACCGGATGATGTAAGGCAACAGGTACTGCAGTTTGGCTGTTCCCAGATTGATGCAGGTACCCGCATCGGCGTGGGTGCCTATTCTGAAAAACAGGAGGCTGGTGCCGTTAAAAACGAGCAATTCACCATTCACGATACCCGCAGTCTGAATGAAGTCATGGACGAACTGATCGCCCAGGGATACATTCCTTCATTCTGTACCGCCTGCTACCGTAAAGGTCGCACGGGCGAGCATTTTATGGAATTCTCCATTCCCGGATTTATCAAGAGGTTTTGTACCCCGAATGGGATCCTGACCTTAGCGGAATATTTATGCGATTATGCGCCCGAGATTACCGCTAAAGCGGGATGGGAACTGATCGACAGGGAACTTTTAGAACTGAAAACAAGTCAGGATTACGACGAAGTAATTTCGCGGCTTGAACGAATAAAAAAAGGTGAACGCGACCTGTACTTTTAATCGTACTACCATGAACAAAGGCAAAGATTTAAAACCTCATATAGGAATTTTCGGACGGCGGAATATTGGCAAAAGCTCTTTCATTAATGCCCTTACGGGACAGGAAGTAGCTATTGTTTCCGACCAACCCGGAACCACCACCGATCCGGTAAAAAAATCACTGGAAATCTTCGGAGTGGGTCCGTCCATTATTATTGATACCGCCGGTATTGACGATGAAGGTGAACTGGGACAAAAACGCATCAGCAAAAGCTTGCAGGTTTTGAAAAGTATTGACCTTGCCATTTTGCTGATCGCAGAAAACACCTGGGGTGAACCTGAACTGACCATGATCAAACACTTTCAGGAATACGACCTCCCCTACCTCATTGTACATAACAAATTCGACAAGCAGCCCTTAAACGACGCAACCCGCCGCGCAATTGAACAAATCAGCGCGGCTCCGATCGTAGAATGCAGCAGCACCAAATTACAGAATATTGAAGCTGTGATAACCGGCATCAAACAGGGAATTCCAGAAACATCCTACCAGCAGATTTCTATTTTTGATGGCCTGGTTAAACCCAAAGATCTTGTAGTACTGGTAACACCCATCGATTCTGAAGCCCCCGATGGTCGCATGATTTTACCCCAGGTAATGGCGATCCGCGATCTGCTCGACAATCATTGCATTTGCATTGTGGTTAGAGAAACGGAACTCGACGATTTTATCACCCTCACCAATATTAAACCTGCACTGGTTGTGACCGACAGCCAGGCCTTTGAATTTGTCAGCAGAATTGTACCTGAGGACATTCCGCTCACAGGCTTCAGCATTTTGTTTGCACGTTTAAAAGGCGATTTCGAAAAATACGCCGAAGGCACCCGGAAATTGGGCGAATTAAAAGACGGCGACAAAGTGCTGATTCTTGAATCGTGCTCTCACAGGGTTAGTTGTGATGATATCGGCAGACATAAAATTCCCGCATGGATTCAGAATAAAAGTGGAAAAGATATTCAATTTGAGGTGGTATCCGGCCTCGACCAATCACGGGAGCCCTTCACCAACTACGCATTGGTTATTCAATGCGGAGGCTGCGTTTTCACACGCAGACAGGTACTAAACCGGCTAAAACCGGCCATAGAAGCGGGAATTCCTGTTACCAATTATGGAATGGCCATCGCATGGATGAAAGGTATTTTTGACCGGGCGATTAAACCTTTAACAAAATGAGGCAATGAACAAGTATCATAACTATCTGTTGAATGATCTGAGCAGTGACCGGGAAACCCTGGTAGAACTGCTGACCTCACAAGATCCGATATTGCGCGAAACCTTGTTTGATAAGGCCGTTATGGCCCGTAACCTGCACGCCGGCAACAAAATTTATTTTCGCGGTCTCATTGAATACTCCAATAAATGTAATAAAGACTGCAAATACTGCGGAATTCGTGTCGACAACACCACAACGACCAGATACACCATGACCGATAATGAAGTGATTGAAGCGGCACGCTTTGCCTGGAACAATCACCTGGGATCGGTGGTGATACAATCAGGGGAACGCAGCGACAAAGCCTTCATTACGAAAATTACCAGCCTCCTTGAAAAGATTAGAGAGGCCACCAATGATGAACTTAAAGTAACCCTCAGCTGCGGCGAACAAACGGAAGAAACATTCCGGACCTGGTTCAAGGCCGGGGGCAGCAGGTATTTGTTACGTATAGAAACCAGCAATTCCGGGCTTTTCGAAACACTGCATCCCACTGATGGAAAACACTTATTTAAAACCCGGTTAAGGGCACTGGAATCGCTGAAAAAAACAGGATATCAGACTGGCACAGGGGTTATGATAGGTTTACCCGGACAAACAGCCGAGATGCTCGCAATGGACCTGACATTCTTCAAGAATTTCAATGTGGACATGGTGGGCATGGGACCTTATCTGGAAACAGAAGGTTCCGATATGAACGACGCAGTAAACCAATGGAATCAGGCAGAACGGCTTGAGTTAAGTTTAAGGATGATCGCTGTTCTGCGCCTGCTGATGAAAGACATTAACATTGCTGCGTCAACGGCATTGCAGGTGATTGACCCTGAAGCACGCATAGCAGCAATTCATTGCGGGGCCAACGTGTTAATGCCCAATATTACCCCGTTACAATATCGCGAAAGCTATCAATTATACGATAACAAACCCGGACTGACCATGGATGGAGCTCAAAATGTCCATTACTGGGAAGAGCAGATCAAACACACTGGGTGTCTACCTGCCTGGGATGAAGCGGGCGACCCCCTGCATTATTACAACAGAACAAGGAAACATGAAAGTGAATTAATACAATAATATAACAGCGGGCGAAAAATTCAAACAGCAAACCGTCAGCTAAAACTTTAAATTTAATTTCAAGACAAACAAACAGGTTATTAGGACTTAAAAACATTCCGGGATTGGTTTGGTAAATGTAACAGGTGTGGTGTCCCGGATTCTGGAAAGTTTTTCAACAAACTTTCTTGCACGCGGCGGAGCTGGTTACTCCGCCGCATTTTTTTTGCCGTTAACTTAAATTATCCTACCAAAAACTGATTTTCAGGCTAAATACGGGCTACCCTCACTATATTTGAATGTTTTGTGATATTTACGGCTTTAAGCATAGCCATTTCTATCTATCTTTGTACTACTGAACACGATCACGTAAACATATAAATATATGAAAAAAATTATTTTAGTTCTGTTGATGGCCTTAATGTTTGCCCCTATTGCCACACAGGCCAAGAAGCTTCAGGCTTTCATGTCGTACTCAACATTTAATTCTCCCACTGACGGACCTTATATTGAAACATATCTCACGGTAATTGGCAACAGCGTTGTCTTTGTTCAGAACGCCAATGGGAAATTCCAGGGCACCGTTGAAATCACCCTGATTTTCAGTCAGGATAACGTGGTAAAACAATTCAAAAAAATAAACCTGCTGAGTCCGGAAGTAGCTGACACCAATAACGTTGACTTTGCCTTCATCGACCAGCAAAGGTTTTTATTACCCAATGGCCAGTACACCGTCGACATCCAGATTAAAGACATCAACGATCAGGCGACCCCGTTCAAGGCCAGTGAAACCATCGAAATAAACTATCCCAAAGAAACCGTGAGCGTAAGCGGCATTGAGCTTATCGAAACCTATACTAAGGTTGAAAATCCCGGAATTCTCACGAAAAACGGTTACGATCTGATCCCTTATATCCTGAATTATTATCCTGAAAAAATATCCAAACTCACCTACTACGCCGAAATTTATAATACCGATGTGGTTTTTGGTGCAGAAGAAAAGTATCTGCTGTCGACTTTTATTGAAACCTACGAAAACGGAGCTCTGTTCGATGATATGGTGAAGGTGAAGAAGGAAACCACCAAGCCGGTGAATGTCGCCTTTGGTGAATTCGATCTGACCAACCTTCCAACCGGCAATTACAACCTGGTAATCGAAATACGCGATAAAACCAACAAACTGATTGCCTACAACAAAATGTTTTTTCAGCGCGATCATCCTTCTATGCAGGTGGTCATGAAAGACCTCTCGAATGTAAGTGTTGAAAACACCTTTGTGAACCGCATCAACAACCCCGACACCATCGCTGACTACATCCAGAGCCTTTATCCCATCTCGAGCGAAACGGAGCGCCAATATGCCACCAATCTTTTAAAGCGCAGAGATACCAAAGCGATGCAGCAATATTTCTACAACTTTTGGGTGACCCGCAACAGCTCTAATCCCGAAGGCCCCTGGTTACTCTACAAAATAGAGGTTGAAAAAGTGAATGCCGCGTATTCGAGCAAAATCAGAAGAGGCTATGAAACCGACCGCGGAAGGGTTTACCTGCAATATGGCCCACCCAATTCTATGATTGAGAGCCTGAATGAACCCAGCGCCTATCCTTACGAAATCTGGCATTATTATGCGATTGGTACACAGAAAAACAAAAAATTCGTTTTCTGTAATGCGGATATGATCACTAACGATTTCACCCTAATCCATTCGGATGCAGCAGGCGAAATTTACGACTATAAATGGAAACAGCGCATCTACGGCCGCAACTCGGTTACCAACGATATTGACGATGACGGAGTAAACAAGCACTGGGGTGATAAAAGCGACGAATATTTTAACAACCCCAGATAGGTTGGTCAGGCTTTAAGAAAAAATACTACATTTGTTCCGACCGGTATTTTCATTACCGGAAAAAAACGCATAAACCAAGGCAGGTGAAAGTTGCAATTGTAATTTTAAACTGGAATGGCAGGAAATTCCTTGAACAATTTCTGCCCTCTGTATTGTTGCACTCTGCCGGCTCCGCTGAAGTGATTATTGCCGACAATGCCTCCACCGACGATTCAGTTTCGTGGATGCAGGAACATTACCCCAATGTCCGTTTGATCAGGAACAAAGAGAACGGCGGATTTGCCAAAGGATATAACGATGCCCTCAAAGAAGTAGACGCCGAGTATTATGTCCTGCTGAACTCTGATATTGAAGTCACCGAAAATTGGATCGATCCTGTGATCCGGATGATGGATGCAGATAAAAACATCGCTGCCTGTCAACCCAAATTACTTTCATGGTATCAGCGCGACACCTTCGAATATGCCGGAGCGGCCGGAGGTTTTATTGATCGCTACGGGTATCCCTTCTGCAGGGGCCGTATCTTTTTTACGGTCGAAAAAGACGAAGGCCAGTATGATGATGCCTGCGAGGTTTTCTGGGCAACCGGAGCCTGTATGTTTGTAAGGGCTGAATTATACCACAAACATGGCGGACTCGACGAGGATTTCTTCGCACACATGGAAGAAATTGATTTCTGCTGGCGCTTAAAAATTGCCGGATACAAGATCATGTACTGCCCCGATTCTAAAGTGTATCATATCGGCGGCGGCACCCTCCCCAAAAATTCTTCACGAAAAACGTATTTGAATTTCAGAAATAATTTCACCCTGCTCTATAAAAATCTTCCCTCGAAGCAATTGTTCCCTGTATTTTTCGTCAGGTTAATTCTCGACGGTGTAGCAGGAGTTAAATTTTTGATCTCGGGTGGCTTTGCTGATATGTTTGCCGTAACCCGCGCCCATTTTTCATTTTACCGCCATCTGGCCTCCCACCGCCGCAAACGCAAGACCCTACAGCAAAAAGAAGTGAATTGCACCTATAAAGGCAACCTGGTATGGGAGCATTATGTAAAAGGAATAAAACATTACAGCGACTTACCCTTTATGGATAAATAATGTTCAGGCAAGCTTCTGCAATTAATCATATAAACGCTTCCTCTTTATTACAACCTAATCCGAAACCCGCAGCTTAACGAAAGTCCACTCATCGGTAAGGTAAATGTCAATTGCTTACTTTGCCCCGGATCTTTAATATCTGCATCTGAAAGCTCATCTACATATTCCACATCATTGCTAGCTAAATCGTTAACATTATTTTCATCGTTTAACATGGATGCTACAATTGTTGATTTTTTTGGTGAATAGCTAAGGTACTGTAACTGAACCTCTGTATAAACATTTACTACCCGGTCATTCATCCATTCAAGCCGAAAACGCCAATTCCTCCAACGTTAAAACGAGGGCTAAAACGATTTACCTGATCTAATGTTTCGTAGGGTATATAACCTGGAAAACGATTTGCCAGTTCACCATGATATTCTTTCTTTAAAAGCTGTAATGACATTATTACACCGCATTTCACGTATGGGTTCCAATAAGTATATCCTGCTGACATTTTTATCATGGGGGTCAAACTTATCGCTTGCATAAAATAAGTATTCTTGCTTTCCAAACACATATTGTAGGTTGGGATAGGAGAATATTCTTCATAGTACTGCTCATTAGTGACATTTTTTGCAGAGCGAAAATACTCTGCAGCAAACTCCAAACCCACATGCTCGCTAAGTTGGTGCCCGTATAATAAACCAGCTTTAATCCCCCAACCCATGGAGAACCCTTGGTTTGAAATCGCATAGGAAGTGGTTGACTCGGTAGAGGACCATGATACTTTTTCGTCCTGAATCACCATATCCGTTTTCCCCAACCCAAAACCATAGGAGAAAAACGGAGCAATATAATCTTTCTGAGCTTCAACCGTGGCTGACATCATCACCAATAACACTGATAATACAACTATTCTTTTCATTCTATTTCTCTTTAAAGTAAACACACCAATTACTAATCGTAATCAAATATGTTGCGAAAGTAAAAAATATTGTTTGATTAAATCTATTAAATATTCCGTGAGAAGTGCTATATGTGGACAGTTGCCACCTTATCAATAACACAAATGGCATCGTATTTAGAAGCAGGCCATCGAGATACATAATATTTGTATCTAGACATTTGCCATTCAATAAAGATTAAATCGAAAAGAAATTTATGGAAGAAAAGATTCAACCGCCAGACGGTATGAGTCCAGACCGAATCCACTGATACTTCCTTTACAATAAGGAGCGATCATGGAATGACGGCGGAATTCTTCACGTGCATAAATCTGTGAAATATGCACTTCAATCACAGGAACACTCAGTGCTTTGATGCAATCGGCAATAGCAACGGAAGTATGGGTATAGCCTCCGGCATTGAGAATAATGCCATCGTAAGAAAATCCTGTTTCCTGTAATTTATTGATCAGTTCACCCTCAACGTTGCTTTGGTAATATTGCAACTCCATCATTGGATACAACGCTTTCAGCGTTTCAAAATAAACCACGAAACTTGTGTCGCCATATATTTCAGGTTCCCTGATCCCAAGCAGGTTCAGATTGGGTCCGTTGATGATAATGATTTTCATTGCGTTTTAAATGCTTTACGGTCCTTTTTGCAAAGATACTGCGCCACCCATTTTCCGGATTGTCCGGCAGGAGGAACGCCCCCACCGGGGAACAACCACTGGCCAGCCATATAGAAATTTTTTAATCCGGGTAAGGTCATTTCAATGTTCTTTCCCAAATTTTTGCTTGAAGGTAAAAAGCCCTCGTAAGCGCCCTTCCATACACCCGTATACCGCACTCCCGTTAATGGTGTGGCGATGTCGGTAACTTCAATATCAGCGCTGATGCCTGGAAAATGCTTTTCCATTAAGGACAAAGTTTCGGTGGCAATGAGTTCCTTTTCTGCACGATATTCCGCATCATTAAGGTGTTCCCACAATTCCCAGGGTGTATCGTATCGCAGCACCATCACACTTTTGCCTTCAGGGGCCATGGTGCGATCGAATGCGTAGTTCATCACAGAATAGCCAAGGTCGAGCCGTGTGCGCCCGATCATTTTATGTCGTGCCAGCATAAACTGGGTAACACATTCGGTGTTGATTATTTTTTTTATACCAAAAGAAACCTGCACAAAGGGTGAAAACAGTTTCCATGATTTATAGGCCTCGTTGATTTGTTTCGTTACATAACGACCATCGAGCATATCAAAAATGGTGGAATACCCGTCAGCCGCGCTGACCACATAATCGCTTTCGATCACAGTGCCATCGTGCAGCGTAACGCCTTTCACCACATCGCCTTCTACATTGATTTTTTGTACCTTTTTACCCAGGGTAAGATCCCCGCCTAAATCACCAAAGCGTTTTGCCATGCGGGAAGTAAAAGGTTCAGAACCGCCCATCGGGTAACCGGCATTTTTCTGCCCGAACCACGACAACATCATTAAAAACACCATAGCCGAAAAGTCTTCCTCTGCGTAAAACGTGTTGAAAAACTTAAGCATACGGGCATTCTTAAAATTCAGTTCTTTAAAATAATCTTTGCATGCCTGCTTTGAATGTTTGATCCAAATCCCCATCAGGGGCATCATCTTAATGGCCCCCAAATATTCAGCAATGGTGCGTAATCCGGGAGGATTGGCAAAAGGGGCCACCCTGAAGGTCTTGCGCATGGCATTGCACATTTTGGAAACGGGAACACGGTCTTCGGGGGCTATGGAAATCAGATACTCTTCCCAGCGGTCAATATTTGTGTAAATATAAAAATCATCCCCTTCCTCGCCCATGAATTTCATACTGATTTCATGGTCGACGATTTCTACCTGATCGTTTAACGCTCCTGTTTCTTTCCAGATGTCGTAAAACGGACCACGCGCCGTTCCTACCACCCAATGCAGGCAGTAATCGAACCGGTAGCCTTTACGGCTCCATGCCGTACACTGTCCGCCGGCCTTGGTATGCATATCAATAATCTGCGTATCGTATCCGTTTAAACGGGAATAAATACCACAGGAAAGACCGGCCACTCCGCCGCCTATAATGACTATTTTTTTTTGAGCTTTCAAATCAGAGTTCTGTTTTCTGTTTTCTGTTTTCTAGTTTCTTGTAGGAAAGTCCGTTTACGAAGGACTAGGGACTAGGGACTAGGGACTAAGTACTTAATCCCACAAAAGTACGAAAAATCATTGAATCAGCCCCTTTGCGGGATGGAAAAGGCGGTTCCAAATGCTGGCAGCTACATACAACGCAGCAATGATCGCGAGTGACAATAAGGGAAGTGTGTAGCGTTCCTCTATTCCACGCTGGATGTACACAAGGTAGAACAGGGATAAGAACAGGGGCAACCAAAAAACCGTAATGTATTTCACTTTCCGGTTAAAAAACACGAACAACAGTCCCAGGCAAAAGGCCAGAACATGTAGGGCAAAACACAGCAGCCGTAATATTTCCGTAAAGGAATTTCCCCGTAAGGGATGTTGAAACATATACAGAGAAAGGTTTGAGTGAAAAATTTGGTTTTTAAACACGATCAGCGGATCTGAAATATAATAGTCAAACCAGAATTCAGCTTTATATTCAGCAGTCATTTCCATAAAAAGGCAGATTACATATTGCTCCTTTTCTGTTGGCACCGGTGCCATGGGCAAATTCTTCTCATAAAAGGGCTTTAAATCAAGCGTTGCAATTTGGTAGGCCATGAATGCATCACGCAGTCGGTCTTTACCAAAATATCCGATGACTTTACCTGGGATTTTGGAAACCGCAGTATCGGCATGACAGGCTGCAGTATCGCCGCTGATTGCAGATTCCCAGAGAGGCAGCAGGGTTTGATGGAACGCTGAACCCTCGCTTCCGAAGCTCATAAAAAAGGCTCCGATTGCCTGGTGTGATTTCCGGAAGGTTCCCGGGATTTCGTTCTGATACACCGGATGCAGGCCCGTGACTTTACCCAATAACTGGTAATTTCTGATCTGCCATCCCAACATAAGGCTCAGCGAAACGGATCCATAAAAAAGCAACGTCAGCAACCACTTTAAAGGTTTTTTCGGTAAATAAAAACTATTTATCAGGAACACAGGAAGACCCAGCCACAAGATCCCTAAAAACGGGCGGCATATAAATAAAACCGAAAACATAACAGCAGCCAAAAAAAAGTATAGATGCTTTGTCCGCACTTGCACCGGTTGATCTGCTTTTATCAGAAAAAAAACATAAAAGATCACTATTGCCGGAGTCACGGCTTCGGTAAGGGTATAATACAAAAATCCCATCGAAAATGGCAGCCATCCATATATAACGGCTGCGGTGGCAGCCAGGGAGGTTTTTTTCAGCACCCGCAATGCAATAAAAAACAAACAAAACACTGAGCATCCAAAAAGCAACACCTGGAATATTTTCAAATATAATAAGGCATTGACGGCTCCAAAGAGTGCGAGGAAAGCGGCGTATATGGCCCCATATCCGGGAGAGCGCACCACCGATGTGTATTTCTCAAGCTCATTGCTGTATAGTTTCCCCGTTTCAACAAAAGTTTGCATGGGCACAAGGTAACTTTCGTCATCCCTTGTTTGTACAGTCTGGCCTTCCCTAAGCGAAATGCCCTCATATTTCAGGTAACGAAGGTTGACTTCATTTACCCAGAATGCAATGCAAACGGAGAGTATAGAAATGAGAAAAGCTATTCTGTTGTTGGTCATAATAACACAAACAATATTAATAATTGTAATGCAGGGCGGTATGATTTCCGGAATTAAAAGTACAAATATAATTGTTGCCGAATTTGATCAAACTAGCAATAATCGGTCAAGGGGATCCCGAAACGAGTTCGGGATGACTGCATATGGGCTATTGTTTATGCCTTTAATCTGCTCAGATGCATTCTTAGATAAGGAAGTTTGTTTTTTATTTACCCATCCCTTGGTTATGATCCGTAATAATTCTACCTTAGTGCTCAAACAATTTTCAGAATGAACCAAGAACCAATTCAGCTCCCGGTTCAGGCGCTGATTCAACTCAGGCAGCGCCTGCATCAATATCCCGAAACCGCCGGCACCGAAAAAAGAACAGCCCGCATATTATTTGAATTTCTACAAACCTTGTCAGGATGGGAACTGACGCAAAACGTCGGGGGGCATGGTCTGATAGCTATTTTCCGCTGTCCCGCTCCAGGAAAAACCATTTTATTCCGTGCGGAACTCGATGGGTTGCCCCAGCGCGACGCGTGCGGAAAATCATGGCAATCGCAGCACCCGGGCAACGCACATGCCTGCGGTCACGACGGGCATATGGCTATTCTGGCGGGTTTGGCAGAAGCAATCCGAGGGAATCCGCCCGCATCAGGCACCATCATGCTATTGTTTCAGCCCGCCGAAGAAATCGGAGCAGGGGCTTCCTCATGCATATTACATCCGCTATTTAAGCAATATGCACCTGATTTTGTTTTCGCTTTGCATAACATTCCCGGTCAACCCATCGGGCGTGTGATTGTTAAAGAAGGAGGATTCAGCGCTTCCGTAAAAAGTGTTATGATACGTCTGCACGGAAAAGTTTCTCATGCCGCAGAACCCGAACTCGGAATCAATCCGGCATTTTATATTGCTGAGCTCCTAAATTTCTGCAAAGAGCAACAGCAAATTGATTCTGCCCGCAATGATTTCTTCCTGATCACCCCCACTTTTGTCAGGGCTGGAGAGCCAGCACACGGAACGGCCGCGGGAGATGGCGAAATCCACCTCACCTTCAGGGCATGGACCGAGGCGCTGATGGAAAAAAACATCCAGTTATTCTTAATGCAACTATCGGGTTTGGGAGGCATCCACAAAGTAAGGACTACCGTAAAATTCACCGATGTATTTCCCGCAACCAATAACGAATGGGAAGCTATTAACCTGATCAAACGTTCAGCACAGGACAACCAAATGGAAATATTCGAAGTTGAACAGCCTTTTCGATGGGGCGAAGATTTCGGCGTATTTACACGAAAATACAAAGGCGCTATGTTCGGCATTGGAGCCGGAGAAAATTGTCCCGTATTGCACAGCACCGATTACGATTTCCCGGATGAACTGATTGAAGGAGCTGTAAAGCTATTGAGAGGAATGATATAGTCAGCCACTAAGTGCAGGACAATCTCAATTATGCCTGCATTTTTATTAATGTCGCCACCGCATGACCGGTAAGGTTCTGGACAATATTGTGGAATTCGATCATATTAACCTTTTCAATATCGAAATCGAGAACCAAACAAATGTTTTCGAATTTCTCCACATTTTGTTCCAGATACAAACCTTCATAATGCTTATGTGCGTAGGAAAGAACACTATCGTGCAGATCGTGATTCACTTTTGTAAAATCATCCGTTATATTTAAAATTTCAAGCGTAAGCGGTGAAATGCTGATTTCAAAAATCGCTTTTTTAAAGGGTGAAATCGCGACAAAAGGTGCCATGCGCCTCGATTCAGGTTTCTGAATAAATAAAAACAGATGATCGGAATGCGGGGTTCCGGGCGTATAATCATCCTTACGGAATTTGGGACCTGTTACAAGATCGGTGTATTTTTGCTGCACCTGAATGCAAGCCTTTATCCCTGTTTCCAGATGGGTATCTTTAGGCTTTTTCAAAATATGTTTATAAATCGGGATCAGGATCACAAACATGGTGCATAGCGCTGTAAGGGATTGCGCGATGGATTCACCGGTGAACCCGTCAATCGAAATCCACACAATGGTACCGGCCACTGCTACCAGTGGCGGAATGATTTCAGTGGGTCCCAATTTATTATAATGATTCATTTTAACGTTTTAACAGAGGCATCAAATACTCCAATGGAACGACAAATATAAGGGATTTTTCTGAGCGATATTAAGCAAAGAACGTAACGATAAAAAATCAGTATTTAATTTTATTCACAATACTTATATAATCATATCATACAAAATATCATTAACACTGTTGAAAATCTATTTACCTATTCTTGTATATTTTTAATACTTTTGTAGCCTAATTACTATTAATAATAAAATATTTAAGATTTATGAAAAACGTTTTATTGATCGTACTTTTATTTGTTTCATCCTTAGGAATGTCACAAGAAGTAAGAACTGGCTCAGGCAAACCATTCATCCCCTCAAAATACGGGAATGACATCATTATCAAAATGGACTCCCTTGATCAGGGAAATACCAAGCTGGCTATCGCTTTTAACGGATGGTTATACTCAGCATTCACCACAATAAATAATACCGATAATTCAGGGGGTATTACCATCAGAAAATCCAAAGACAATGGTGCAACCTGGACAACCCTCGACAGTTACGCTGTATCGAATGTTCACTATACTGCTTTTGATATTGTAGTGTCAGGAACTGATACCAGCGCCTTGCAACTGACTCTTGTTGGCGTGCGAAAAGATCTGCTATCCAATGACTATATTATGTTTGTTGATAATTACAATGCCATAGGCGGGAATTTTATTGGCAGCCCTTATAGCATTTCTACGGGAACCAGGGTAATATATGATGTTGCGATGGCAACCGATTACCGTTTTCCTGCTGTTGGAGCAAGTCCTTACAGCATAAGTATTGCCTATTCGGTCGGAAGTTCTACCTACGACTCCGTTAATTCCATCACCTCGCTTGACGGCGGAAATTCCTATACCGTTTTTAATAATATTGCCACCACCAGCGCATACTTTCGCAAGGTAAGCCTTGCTTATGGTCGTAGTACTTCCGGTTCCAATGGCAGGTATTTCGCAGCATGGGAAAAGCTTGGGACTTCCTTTGCAAGGAATGGCAATATTTACACTTCACGCAATTCATCCACCGTCGATTCATACTGGATTACCCCAATAAATCTGGATTCTGTGTCGAGCTCAATGATTGGCCTGTGCAGAAATCCGACTATTGCTTCCCAATATAATGATACAGATAACGATTCCGCATCAGTAACCACCATTGTGTTGGTTGAAAGAGATTATAATGCTGACGGCTCCGATTACGACTTACTCGGGTTCTATAATATGAGGTCACATTACACAAATTACTGGTTCCGTCTGGATATCGTTAACTCAGGGGAAATGGATCTCCAGCCCGACATCACTTATGATCCGACCTACAATAACTTCCTCGCAGTCTATTTTGATTCGACCAACAAAAAACTGCCCTATTGCGTAAATGGAAATAATCTTACTACTCCCAGCACCTGGACATATATTACACAACAATATAATGACGACTCAAACCTCACTGCACCCTGGCCAAAAGTTGAAATCAACCCGTTTGTAACGCAAACAGCCCATGTGTGGACCAAGAATGCCGGACTCAATGGGGTTGCTATGTTTGACGCTGAATACATCGCTACCAGTATCGAAGAACAACAGGACGCCGGTATGTTTTCCGATGATCAGCTCTATCCTAACCCTGCTACAGATATTGCTACGCTTCAATTTTCCATGGCTGGAAATGCAGACATTACTATCAGGGTTTTCAATGCCACCGGCACATTGATGGAATCGCGCACAGCTGCTAACAGGAAAGCTGGTGCATGGATGGAAACATTTGATGTGCAAAACTGGAATAATGGTATTTACATCATCTCCGTTCAATCAAATACCGAAAGCTTTACCAAAAGATTGGTTGTTACACACTAATTATATCAAACATAAAAAAAAAGACTGCCTGTACGGGCGGTCTTTTTTTTTGTAACCCACGATCCTGATTTTTTATTAACAGTTTCCTGAATCAAATTAAAAGTAACTATCTTTGCCCCCGAAACACAAATAGGGGTGCCCTAAAAACGGGCTGAGATCATACCCTCTGAACCTGATCCGGATAATGCCGGCGTAGGGAGAGAGTCTTCTTAAGCATAAAGCTTTACCTCTGTTGCATAAACGAAGTTTAATTAAAAAAACTAATCGGATGAAACGAATTTTATTGCTGGCATTGCCGGTAATGTTGCCGTTTCTGGCAATGGGACAATTTACATTAAAAGGAAAAGTGACCGACAAAAACAACGGGGAAAGCCTTCCCGGTGCAAATGTGCAGATCGAAAACACTTTTAAAGCCACCTCCTGCAACGAAGAGGGGGTGTATGAAATTACAGGGTTAAAAAAAGGCCGCTATGTCATTATAGTGAGCTACCTGGGCTACAACAACGAAGTGCGCGAAATAGATCTAAGCGCGGAATCTACTGAAAACTTCAGTCTGACTCAAAGTCCTGTGATGCAGGAAGAAATCGTAATCAGCGCTACCCGTGCGGGAGAGAACTCGCCCACAGCCTTTGAAAACATCAGTAAAACGGAACTCACCAAACTGAATCTTGGGCAGGACCTCCCCTACCTTCTCGACGAAACGCCCTCCGCTGTGGTAACATCGGATGCCGGCGCCGGTGTGGGTTACACAGGGATACGCATCCGGGGAACCGATATTACCCGTATCAATGTTACAGTAAACGGAATTCCGTTGAATGACCAGGAATCGCAGGGGGTCTTCTGGGTGAACATGCCCGACTTCAGCAGCTCCATCGACAATATCCAGGTGCAGCGCGGTGTGGGGACTTCCACTAACGGACCTGCCGCATTTGGCGCCAGCATCAATATTCAAACGCTGAAACTCAACGCCGATCCCTATGCAGAACTAAACAATTCCTATGGCAGCTTCAACACCATGAAAAATAACATCATGCTGGGCACGGGATTGATCGATGGGAAATGGGCGTTTGACGGCCGCCTGTCACGCATCGCATCCGATGGTTTTGTAGACCGCGGAAAGTCAAACCTCAGCTCATTCTTTCTTTCGGGGGGTTACTATGGTGAAAAGAATTTCTTCCGCGTAAACGTGTTATCCGGAAAAGAAAAAACCTACCAGGCATGGAACGGCGTTCCCAAAGATTCGCTGGAAACCAATCCAACCTACAACTCCTTCACTTACGAAAATCAAACCGACAACTACCATCAGGACCATTATCAGTTTTTCTACGGACAGCAACTGAATAAGCGCTGGGACCTCAACCTTGCAGCTTTTTTGGTGCGCGGCATTGGCTACTATGAAGAATGGAAAGACCAGGACGGTTTCGCAGATTATGGTCTTTCTGATCTTATTATTGGTAATGATACACTCACCAGCACAGACGTGGTCCGGCGTAAATGGCTTGATAACTATTATTACGGAACGACCTTTTCATCGGTCTATGATGACCACAAACTCTTCAAACTCACGATGGGCGGCGCCGCTATGCTTTACGATGGCGACCACTATGGAACCCTTGAATGGATGCAGTACGCAGGTACTTCAAAACCCGGCGATAAATATTACGAGGGTAACGGCACAAAAACCGACATGAATTTCTTTGTGAAAGCTGACCTCAACCTTAACCCTCACCTGAACCTGTTTATTGATGTGCAATACCGTTACGTAAACCATGAGATTACAGGGATAGATGATGATTACCGGATTCTGGATCAAACACACACCTTTAATTTCATTAATCCGAAGGCTGGTCTCAATTATCAGATCAACAAAACGCACCGCGCCTATGCTTCATTTGCCATGACCAGCAGGGAACCCAACCGCAGCAACTTTGCCGATGCTGACCCACTAAAACCCATACCTGTCGCCGAAAAACTAATGGATGTTGAGGCAGGCTACGATTTCAAACTTCAGCATTTCAAAGCCGGATTCAATGGATTCTATATGTATTATAAAGATCAGCTTGTGCTTACCGGAGAAATAAATGATGTCGGATCATCTATCATGACCAACGTTCCTGAAAGTTTCCGTGCCGGAGTGGAAGTTTTTACCAGCCTCTTGCCGGTACGATGGTTTCAGTGGGATATGAATGCAGCCTTCAGCCGTAACCGGATTCTTGACTTCACGGAGTACGTTGATGCGTATGACGCTGACTGGAATTACTTCCAGCAGGTAAACATCCTGGGCAATACCGACATCGCGTTCTCACCTTCCATTGTGGCCGGGAACAACTTCATGTTTAAACCCGTCAAAAATCTCGAGCTGAACCTCATCAGCAAATACGTCAGTCGCCAATACATTGATAACAGCGCCAATAAGGCACGTTCCCTGGATCCTTTCTTTGTGACCAACGCACTGATCAGATACAAAATCACCACGCGCTTCATTCGTGAAATCGGACTAAGCCTGATGGTTAACAATATCTTCAACGAAAAATACGAATCCAATGCGTGGGTATACCGCTGGATCGAAGGCGGAACAGAAAATACGGTTGATGGCTATTTCCCGCAGGCAGGAACAAATTTCCTGGGCTCGGTGAGCCTTAAATTTTAAAAAAAAACGTCCTGTAAAAAACTACATTTTTCTCAAAAGGCCACCTGTTCATGGGTGGCCTTTTTTTTAAAATCAAGACGAAAACCACAGGAGCATTGCTGATTCAACATTAGAGAATATCATTGTACTGGTTTCAAATGATGCTAAATAACTTAGGCTTCGTTCAACGGCACTACGACCGTAAAGCATTCATTTTCTTTATTTTACTTTTGTCTTGTCAAAAGTAAACAAAACCGCTTTCCCGGCCCAAGGCAATTTTCGCACGCAAAAACAGCGACTGCAAACTTTAAAAATACTGCATGCTTTGCGAAACCGCGAACTGCTTTCACGCCACGGTCGCACAGGCCCCCTCCGCTTGCTTATTGATGACTGAATTTCTTTGCCCTAAAAGCATTGCAATAAGCCGCTCCGGGATTACCCTTCGTTCAGCAGCCGCTATTGCTGTGTGCCGGGAGGTTGCTCTTTCAGAGCAATCAGGACGCCCGAAGATAATTAGCTGCAAGAGGAAATCACAGAAGCTCGCTTTATTCATTTTGGCCTTGCAGGCACTTCGCTAAGAGCGTGTGCGGTGGCCTTGTCAAAGCAGCGGGCGTGCGCGGGCGTGAATCGAAAAAGGCCTGCAAATCCGCAAGGGGCCAGGCAGCAGTTTTATCGCTGCCGGCTCTGTCGAAAATGGACGAGAGAATCTTTACTCAAAGAAAGGTGTTCGTTGATGATCTTCCGGAGAAAGCCGCCAGCGGGAATTTTCGGCACTACCTTGCGTGATTTGCGGCCTTTTTTGAGAGCGGGGGGATAGCTTTGCTTTGACTAGAATTTTGGCTCAACCTTTTGTTCATGCAAAAGGTTGAAGGGGAAGAAAAAATAACTTTAGCTGGGATGCATTACAGTTTATTCGAAGCTGAAAATACCGAGAGCATCAATCGTAGACTTAATGCAAATCAAATTCAAACCTCAAAACGGCAAAATGATTATCAGCGCATTATCTCATACATGAAAAACGCGGATTCAAACCCGGAAAAAGTCCATTCAAAGGTTAAAAACAGTCATTAGCGCTATTTAATTTGGCGAACGCTGTCTGGCACCTTAATTTTATATTTCTTTCAGTAAAAATAAACATTCTTGTTTTTTAGAAATTAAAATCAAAAACATAATGTCTGACTCATCATCCACTAAATTGCTGATTTCAACCATTCGTCGAAAGTACTGACAACCTGTTTACAGACATTAATCATGGTTCGTTTTTGATTATGAGGGTAGCCGAAAAGCTACCCTTTTTTTATTCCGGAAAAACTTGTAACAGGCGCCACTCTTCGTCCGGCTCTTGCATCTGTGCAAAAAAAAACGCCCCCCGGAATGACCAGGGGGCGGTAAACAATCTATGAAGTATTTTATTCAATTACCACAATACCATTGCGGGTTTGATCCTGCGTACTGAAGCGTAACAGATAAATACCTGTGGGTTGTCCGCTGAGATCAATCCTGACGCGGTTAAGGCCTGCCAGCACTTCTGCCGCACTTTCGTAAACCTTCTTTCCGGTGTAGTCAAAGACTTCAACCTGCAAATGTTCTGCACCCTCTGCATAAAACTCAGCCCAGAACGGTCCCTCCGAAGGATTAGGATAAATAGCAAGTTCTTGTTGTGGAAGACCTTCTTCAACACTTACCTGTGATTCTTCGCTGATGCGGATATTATCGAGATACGCATTGTCCATGGTGAACCCCATGGTATCTCTGGAAAGGTTTCTGGTTTCGAAGGTCAGGGTGAAATACGTGCCTGCATAAGCCGACAAATCAGCAAAGCGGGCATTATAGGGATCTGTAGATGCTAATGTGGGGTTGTAGGTGCCGCCCACCTGATGTGTTCCGTTAACCAGCACGCGTAAGTTACTGGCCACGGTGTAATCGCCGGCTCCAACAAAATAAGTGTAGGCCACTTCGCCAAACGTCTGTTTCAGGTCGAACGCCACATTCGCGGTTGACCATGCAGTGGCATCCACACAGAAATCGATTTTTGCCGATAAAAATTCATTGATTTGCCAGGTATTGAAACCATTCGGAAATTCAATCATACTCATATAGGCCATCGGGTTGCCCCCTGTCATAAGAAACCCCTTGGCTCCGTTATGTTCAGCATTGGTCGATACAAAAGCATGGCTATACTGAGTCGTGTGCACCAGAAACAGGTCCTCAACATTGGGGTCCTCAAAGGTAATAATGGTATCTCCGAGGGCTAAGGGCTTTTTAGCAAGATACCCGCTAACGCCATCATTTCCCGTAAGGGTATCCTCAGAAAAAGCAGTCCAGACATTAATGGAATAAGATCCCGAGGCCGATAAATCAACAGGTACAGCAAATGAAAAAGACTCACTTTCTCCCGGGTAAAGATCGCTTACGAGCGTCACAGAGTCAAACACTGCAGGACCGCCATTTACACTATAACCCAACCGAACTACTTTTCCGGCCGGAAGAAAATCGCAGCCAAAGAATTCCCATTCGGCTTCAACGGTTTCGATATCGGAAAGCGTGCAGGAAGAAAGCGGACCGGTGACAGCGGTCACACCAACATCAACGTTCTGGAATAACTTGTTCTCAAAAGTATATCCGGTAATCTGATTATTATAATTAAGTGTATCATTAGTATAGCTATATGAAATATCTAATGTATGGTTTCCAAGCACCGTAACATCTGCAGGAACTGAAAAAGTAAAGGTCACCGTATCTCCGGCCTGTACATCACTGGTCAGAACCAGGGTGTCATTCACGTCTACCAGACCATCGAGACTGTAGGAAAAGAACAGGGTATCGCCGGCAGGTACATCAACGCTGCAACCGTTGTAAAGCATATTCACTACCACCGTTTCCGTCGTCATGCCGCAAGCGGTAGACGGGCTCAGCACCTGATTGGCAGAGAAATCATAATCGGCAACAGCCATGCCCACACCCACGGCATACCATGCGTTAGCGCACTGAATATATTCATCTGAACAGATACCAAAAATATCGATGGCTGCCTGCAACGTAGCCATGCGGCAATCGATGTACTGTGAGGTGGAAGTCAGGTATTCTGTAAGGGCTCTATAAGCTATCTGGGCTGCGGTATCAATTCCGAGACCGGATACGGCAAAATAATGTCCTACATCGTTGGTGCCCGAGCCACCCTCAGTGAGCAGGTAGAACCAATAATTGGCAACCCCACTGTTGGTGTGAACACCGCCAAAATCAAGGTCACCACTGTACCAACTTGTTCCGAGATAAGTATCCGGCTGGTCATCGGAATTAGGATTCGCCATATTTCTGAACCCGTCGCCGGTCAGGTCAAAGTCTTCCCCAATCAACCAATCCCCTGCCCCATTCAGGGCATAGAATTCAATAGCTGCGGCGAACATATCGCTGAAACTTTCGTTCAGGGCACCCGGCTCGTCCTGATAAACGAGATTCGCTGAATACTCTGTAACACCATGAGCAATTTCATGTCCGCAAACATCGAGTGAAGTCAAAGGACTAAATGAATTATCCCCATCACCGTAGGTCATACGTGTTCCATCCCAGAATGCATTGGCATAATCAACATCATAATGAACATAACTCACCAGTTTGGAACCGGCATTATCAAAACTGTTTCTTCCATGTTTGAGAAAGAAATAATCGTACGTCATTTCCGCACCCCAATGGGCATCTGTAGCGACCTCATCCATCTGTACATTCACATTGTTCCAGTCATTATCGGTATCTGTAAAATCGGCTGCAGCCCCATAATTAACTCCAGCGAGCATATTGTAGGTTTCAACCCCGTTACCACGGCCGGTTTCGCGAAGGCGGTAAGATCCGATATTCACACTGTCGGTAATAAAATTTTGCTGACCGCTATATTTGGTATGCGCAATACCGTCTGAATTGTCGTTCCTCAAACGGGTTGCAGTATAAAACACTTCACCACTGGCAGCATCTACATATACATCCTGATAACTCAGCGGGCTTTCTGCGTACACATTAACTTTCCACGCAAGGCGATAGGCTGTCGCGATCCCGCTATAATTTTTATCAAAGATCACCAATTCAGCTTCGGGATAATATGATGCATCCGCCTTTCCGGTTATATGTTTCAGCATATTTTCGTTTGCTTCAGATTCCCACATATACTTTTGTGCACCGGTAAATCCGATCGCCCTGTCAGTGGCGGCTTGCGCACCAACAGCTGGTATAGCAGCGCATTGCAGTCCGGTAACCAGTTTCCCATTTGCAGTTTGCGCAATCCCCTGGGTAGCATGCACAATAAATTCAGCACCTGCAACAGGAACTCCGTTATAAACCTGCTGATAGCGGGTATGGGTAATGCCTGAGGCATCAGTTTGCACACGGGTCACTTTCATTTCATCACCCGTATTCAATCCAAACGCTGCCTTATTGGCAACAAAAACATCCGCAGCATTCACCCGTGCTTCCGGTTTAAACTGAATCCAGCCGGAGGACTGCTGAACCTTAGCAATGCGGTTCAGGGCTGCGTTATTGGCAGGCAGTGTCTGCCCGATGGATGAAACGGAGCCCCACAAAATCAGGGTCAGAAAGAGAAAGTTCTTTTTCATTTGATAAAAATTATATTCGGAAAATTAGCATTTATCTGCGCAGGTACACATCCGCGAAAGCGCGAATAAAAAAATTTGTATCGGCTCATTGAATACAAATTAAAGCACTTTTTTTCAAACTTCCGGTTAAATCTTAATCTTTCGCCAGTTACCATATCGGAGATACATGAATGAAAGGCTTCCCATAATGATAAAATATACAAATTCAGAAAGGAAAGCGATTTTTACGGGCTGATGGAATTCAATGACGACAATATACGCAAATACAACGTACGCAAATATAGTAATTACTTCGATCAACATTCCCATCAGGGTGTTGCCGGTGCCAGTTACTCCGCTATACACCGTGGTTACCCCGGAAAACACGATAAGGGCTCCAAAAACAACATAAAGCACCGGAACGGTATCGTTAATCAGAATCAGGTCGGACGTATACAGCGACAACAGGCTATGCGGAAAGAATGCAGCAGGGGCCGTTATCACAAAGGTTGTAATGATGCTCATCAGACTGATCCGTTTAAGCGCTTTAACCACTAGGTGCTGTTTTCGTTCTCCGATCAGGTTACTGACCAGGGTATTGGTTGTTGTGCCAAATGCCCAGAGCGGTATCATCAGCATGATATAGATGCTTCGCGCGATATTGGAAATTGCCAGCGGATGTTCACCCGATCGTTCAATAATCATAAAGAAAAAGAGCCAGCCGCCCATGGCCAGGAAATTCTGGATCATGGTCCAGACGGATAATCCGAGGGTACTGCCGATAACTGACCAGCTAAAGCGTCCGGGCTTAAGGATTCCGTAGCTATCCAGTCTTCGTTTGCGCAGGGTAAGCACCACAAAAAACAGCACTGAAAACGCTTCCGCGATCACTGAAGCCAGCGCAGATCCGGCTATGCCCATACGCGGGAAGCCGAAATTTCCGAAAATCAGCAGGTAATTCAGAATAATATTCACCACGGCCATAATCACCGCTGACCAGATTAAAAAATGGGTTTTCATGATCCCCACATAGAACGCCCGGAAATTAACATTGATAAAAGCAAAGAAAATACCCCAGATGCGGATATCGAGAAAATCCCAGGTAGCTTCAAACACCGCCGTGGAGGACAGGGTTTTTCTGAGCAATCCCGGCGCTGAGGTTTGAACAAAAGCCACTATTATCAATCCGAGTATCATCAGAAACATCAGCGAATGGTTAAAAATCTTACCAATCTCCGCGTAATTCTTCTCGCCGTTCCTGCGCGAAATTAAGATCTGTGCACCGAGGCTGAAGCCGAAGCCGACCACAAACACCCCATAATAAAACAAGCCGCCGATGGCCGAAGCCCCCAGCTCGACTTCGCCTACCCAACCTAAAAAAACCGTATCGGTAAAATTAATCAGGTTTTGCGCCAGCAGCCCAAGCATCACGGGATAGGTGAGCTTCCAGATGGAACTATATTTCAGTGAATCTTCGATCATAATGTATTGCTACAAAGATAACAAAATAGTCCGAAGTCCCTAGTCCCTAGTCCCTAGTCGCGGCATAGCAAGCGACTGAAGACAAGAACATCATTCTGCATTTTGATTTGTGATGCAAAACTAATATTCTCTCATAATGTTTGGTTAACGAGCAAGCAGCGCTCTTCTTTCCTAGACCAGAGACTCAGGACCAGGGACCAGGGACCAGCGACTAGGGACTAGGGACTAGGGACTAGGGACTAAAATATTTCGTATATTTGAAAAAAAAATCATGACCTTAATCCCTTCTTTTGCAATTGGTTTGTTCATAGTACTCACCGTAACATTCCTTCTGCTTTCCGTTGTATTTCTGGTTTTGTATCTATTAAAAAGCAAAAAGTACCGGAAAGAAATCAAAGAGATTGCTGAGGAAACCGGCACACAGAGTTATGATGTAGAAAGGCTCAAAGAAGAGCTTTCGATTTTTGAAAGTAAAATTATGGATAAGGATACCTTCATAAAAAAACTCACTAAAGAAAAAGAAGGGCTGGAACTTAAGGTTAAAGAATTCGAAGTATCGTCAGTGACCTACCGTGACGAAAGCCAGATGAAAATCCGTGACCTCGAGGCTCAGGTGAGCAATATGCAGTTAAAACTTGATCAGCTCGAAGGGGAAGTCCCCAGGTTGCAAAAGGAAGTTTCTGAAAAAGATGATCGTTTGCGTAACGACAATTCAACACAAATCCAACGGATCAGCGAGCTCGAAAAACAAGCAGAAACTTATAAGGCAGAAAATCATGCACTTAAAGATGTGATAGATAATCTGGAGGAGACTGTCCGCGAAAAAGACCACAGGATTGAACATTTACAAAGTGAGATTGCCGATTTGCATCAGGACCTGCGGGCCGACAAGGAACAAATTGAAGAATTCCGGGCAAAGTCGACCCACGACAATGATTATTACAGAAAACTGGGCGACATCGACCTTAACATGATCAAACTGGAAAAGATTGAGCGTTTAAAAAACAAGAAAATCATCACCCAGGAAGAGTTTGTTGAGTTGAGAAAAAAATACCTTGACTCGCTATAGAGTGCGCCAAACAATGCTCTCCGGTCGATAAGATATCACAAACCATAGGCTTCATAAAACTTTCGCATAGTTTCTCCGATGTCCTCAAAGGCCACGAAATGTTCGGGGCAGCCTTTGCGGGAACAGATATTTACCCGCCCGCCGACATCCATAAAAAACATCACGAGCGGTGCCGCACAGCGGTCACAGGTATCTCTGATATTCAGCACCTGCAGGCAATGCGGACAGGATAACTCAGAAATCACCCCATTTGAAAGTTCCAGATTCGTATGATGATCATAACTCCCATAAAGTGAACAGAGATGTACAAACCCGCTCTTACCCTCTGCAGTAATGTTTAATTTAATGCTTGGTTTCCCGGCCAGGAGGATATTGCTATCCATAAGGCTGTTGTTGCATTTGGGGCATCTCACATTAATGGATATAAGGTGTGTCATAATGATTCCTCCATGTTAAATGAATTATACACAGCGATCTCTACACAAATATAGGGGATAAACCACTGAATTCAATTACGCCCCGATTATTTTTCCGGTCCCCGATGTTTCTGGGATGGTAAAAAATTGTCGTTGATTTTTTGTCATGAATAATTTTAATTCTACCTTTGCTGTACCAAGATATGCGGGAATAGCTCAGTTGGTAGAGCATTAGCTTCCCAAGCTGAGGGTCGCGGGTTCGAGTCCCGTTTTCCGCTCTACAAACCTGGAATTCTTTTCCGGGTTTTTTATTTATAGCCCAGTTGGCAGCCCCGCCTTAGCGGGGTCCCAAGCTGAGGGTCGCGGGTTCGAGTCCCGTTTTCCGCTCTACAAAATTACTTGAATGTTTATGGGACGAGAAGCTTGTCCCGCCTTGTTTTTAGGCGGGAAGTCCCGTTTTCCGCTCTACAAACCTGGAATTCTTTTCCGGGTTTTTTTATTTATAGCCCCGTTGGCAGCCCTATTATCAAAAAAACACATATTTGTTTACATTTAACGATGGTGCATTAAAATCATAGCTAAATAAAATAGTATTGAACATATAATGAACAACATTGGATCTTATCAGGCCATATATAACCAGAACGATAAGCATTAATACCAACACTTTTCGATTCACCCTGAAACGATTTATGATCAAATATATAATCGAAAACACAGCAAAGCCCTTTGTCCAAAACAGAAATATATTTATACTTAACAGATACCTTAAAGGAATATTCAAATAGGTTTCCTGCCAAGGCATTCTCTCATTAAACATATAAAAATATTGTCTTGTTATTGACACAAATATTACATACAAAAATATAACAATAAAAATGATTACATGAGAGGTTAAAAAATACGATAATGTTACCGTGAAAGCGTTTTTCATGTTATAAAGAAGGATGTGTAACTCACAGCAAAACCTATTATAAAATGCATAGCAATTTTTTACGAAAAGCTTCTTTGAATTAATTTTTCTGATTTATCTCTGATTGTCAGCAGCTCATTTTGTAATTTCTAACAGCTCACTTGTAATCGGTCTATTATAGAGCACATAACCAAATAATGTATCTGGATAATTAATGATAGAACGCTCAAGTTGGGTTTTGAACGACTTTCGATTTCCATTAAACTTTATGAAAAAATCCTTTCTGTAATTATTAGGATAGATGAATTGAAAAAACAACTCGTCAAAATCAATTTTTTCCATGCATACCTCATATCCGTCAGAAATAACACTATGCTTCGGCAAAAAAATACAATCAATATATTGGTTCAATATAACGATTGTATCCTTTAAAGAATTCCCGCAATAAAGAAACATCCCATCAGTAGCATATTTTAATAGCTCCAGAGCCAATGTGTCCTGAAATCCTGGGTGCGACAATGGCCCATAATTTTCGACATTACATTTTTTTCGCTCTTCCGTATAATCAGCTTTTTCAAATGTTTGATATTCACTATTTTCAGCATTCCCAAACGGAGCAGAAACAAATTCAAAGCGAGCATCAGTTATTACGCCATTCAATTCCTTTTGTACGTTCAGTCCAAAGACTAACTTATTTAAACCCACAATATAATAATCCTGATCCGAATTATTAATTAATGTAATGCACACTTTTACTTTGTCTTCAAATGTGTATTTTTTTAGTTTAACGCAAATGCCATCCTTATCACATAATGGTTCATGTTTGCAGGATAAAACACAAAGCATCGCTATGATGGCCAATAAATAAAAGGTTGTCTTTTTCAAGCTTTTAATAATTTCTGAGAAATAACTGAATGTTTCATGCCAGGCTGGCTCATATATGGAGGAAATGCCATTTTTATTTATTATGAAAAGGGCGAGACTTTCGTGCAAACCTGAAAATCGATAACACCAATGTTAAAAAAAATATGATAATTTTGTATTGAAGACATTTTACAACTCATTAATAAGAGGAATCATCATAGGTAATGTCCTCGAAATTGCCAAGTGAATCTTTTTTGTATATAATTACCTTCCATTCATTTGGGACTTTATAGGCAGAATCACCAATATCTACATATTTATCAAGTTTTGTGGCTAGGTATATTGGATATCTTCGCCATTCTCCATCAATTAACAAACTACTCCCTCCGCCACTAATTCCGTATCCCGATTTTGCACCTACAATTCCTGAATAAGATTCGGTTTTATGAGAATCACCTTCTTTCCGTTTATTATACCATGTAATAATAAAAACAAATATGGCTATTGCTCCGCTAATTGCATATATATATCCTTGATATTTCCCTGGGATCAGACTAAAAATTGATAAACTCATAAATCTTAAAGTTGTATATTTCGAACAAATTATTTTGAAAATATTTTACTTTTTACGAAGGAAAATTGAAACGCCCCCGGGGATATTTGTACATATAAGTGAGTCCGCACTAATGAAACTTGCATTAATGTTTTTGGGGTAATTTTTATCAGACAGCACTAACCCATTGTTATTCCGACTCCATTTTCCTTTTGCTATAGGACAGCCATCTTTATGGTATTTGTAATCCTGCCCCATGTATAAAACAAATCTTCCATTTGAACTAAGATTCAAAATAAATCCTTCCGAATCAGCAAATATCCCACCCGTGAAGTCTTTGTAAACTTCACCACCGGATTTTAATATGACTTTATTTAACTGAGATGACACATAGTCCTTCTCAAATAAATTTTCAAATCCATTACTCTGATAACAGAAGCTTGAAACAACAAAGAATTCAAGGTTTTCAATAAAGCCAGGAGCATTTTTTATAACCCAATTATTCTTCATGTTTCTTTTTAAATAAATTGAACTTCCACAAGGGATATCATTGAGCACAAAACAATCTTTCATCTTCTCACCAGTAAAATATCCCCATGAATATGTTTTAGAAATATGGCGATTGGAATCGCATGTAGAAAAATAGATTTCGAGAGCGTATCGCTCGTCAGAGTCAATCCAAAATGCAGCTTCTCCGATGTTTTCTTTACCACATTTATTACAATACACCCTACCTGTATATACCTTCCAATCTTGAGCAAACGCAGTTGTATACAGGCTTAGAAAAAAGCCAAAAAAAAGAATTATTTTAATTTTCATATGCGCACTAACGCCTGTCCTTGCAGGCTCCTTACGATCAAACTGCCTTGTGCATTATCTGATAAGTTCATTTTAAAAAAAATTCTGATTTATCTCTAATTGTCAGCAGCTCATTTAGTAATTTCTAACAACTCACTTGTAATGGACTTAGTATAATGAATATATCCCAATAACGTATCAGGATAGTTTATTCTTGAATACTCAATCTGTTTTTTGAGCAGCTCCCCACCTCCTCCAAACCATAAATCAAATTCCGCCATATTATCATTTGGATAATTAAATTGTATTGCCAGTTTATCAAAATTAATTCGCTCAGAACAAATTTCGTAACTATCTGAGATTTCACTGTGTTTAGGGATAAAAATACAATCAAGATTGCTTTTAATATATTCAATGGTGTCCTTTGTATAAAGCGACATGAAAACATAAAATTCCGGCTTTACATATTTTTGTAATTCATGGGTAATAGTATCCTCAAATTCCGATTTTGAAATTGGCCCATAAATTTCAACGCCACACTTTTTTCGCTCCTCAGTATAATCGGGGACTTTATGAGTACTTATTTCTGTATATCCATCAGAGTCAAATATTTTGTAAGGAGCTTTATAAAACTCAAATCTCGCATCACTTTGACTGCCTTCTATCTCTTTGGTAATATTTAGCCCAAAAACTAACCTATTAAACCCAGTAATATAATAATCCTGATCCGAATTATTGAATAATGTAATACACACTTTCAATTTGTCTTCAAATGTGTATTTTTTTAATTTCACGCAAACACTATCCTTGTTACATAATGGTTCATGCTTGCAGGATAAAACACAAAGAATCGCTATGATAGCCGACAAATAAAAGGTGACTTTTTTCATGCTTTTAATAATTTCTGAGAAATAGCTGAATATTTCATGCTAGGCTGGTTCATATATGGAGGAAATGCCATTTTTATTTATTATGAAAAGGGCTTGACTTTCCTGCAAACCTGAAAATCCATAATGCTAAAGTTTTAAAAGTAAATATGATATTTTAACCTAAAAAAACTGTAGAGAAAATATTTAAGCGAAGGTCAGCGATAAATATCATTATCAATAACGCATGGCTAATACAAAAGATCCATACAAAAAATGCACTTGTTTCATATAACACCCTAATATATAGTGGTAGCCAAACAATTGTAGTAAGAAGCATAAAAAATGGTACCCCATCGCAGATATAATATAAACTCTTAAAAAACAGCCCATACTCTTCAACTTCCAAATTTTGCACATTTTGCACATTTGAAAAATACAAGAATGAGAACATTACCAAAAAGAAGATACAGAATAAAGGTAATAATGAAAATATTTTAAATATGTTATATGTACTCTTCATAATAATTACTCGTAAGCCGCGGAGTCCCGTTTTGCGCTCTCTTGTTTCAGGAGGTTTTAAATTTAGCAATTGTAAAACAGAACCAATTTGACCATTTTTCGCCGCATTCAGAACGAAATGGATAATTATACATTGCTCTGATACGATATTTTCCTGGAGGCATGGACTGAAAGAGCATTAAATCTTCATAATAGTTTATAGAATGTTTCGGTTCTAATTGTATCAATGTGTCTGAGTAATCAAAATAATAATCCAAAATAATATCGTTTGGCGGATAAATAAAATCAAGAAACTTCCCTCTATGTCTTTTTTGTATATGAAAAACCAGATTATCTCTGCTTTTCCGGAGGTCAGTCAGGCTATCCGAACTGTAGTAATCAACGTAAAAAGTCTCAGGCAGAAAAACGATCTCGCTGGAATTATTACTAATAGAAATTGTAATATTGATAAAATCCTGAACATTAGAAAAAACATCTTTATTACCATTTATATGAATGGTTATGCATGTATCTGTGTTGAAACCATCCTCAGATTGCCCAAGGAAACTCTGATGTTTTTTTGTTGGATCAGATGTTACCATTAATAATGCTAAAAATATTGGAATTATCATTTGTATTTTAAATCAGCAGTGTCCGGTTAAGAAATTTTTAATCTTTGTAATCAGCTATTAAATAGTTCAATATAAGCGCTCTTTGATCTTTTGATTTGAATTTTCATCGATCTTAGCGGAAATTATTCAGAATTAACGTTGGTCCATTCATTCTATCAATCCCATTCTTCTGAATCAAATATATTTTTTTTGCAAATTTCGTTTTATGCGGATACCCGCGATAAATATAACATTTTTATTCGCATAAAAAGTCACTTATCGTTTATACATATATAGAAAAAGTCCGTTGGTTCAAATGTAGTGTTGAAATTTGACTTTTCAGTTAAAGACTCCCCTAACTTCCTTACCTTTGCATATCAATAATTCTAGTATGAATATCCGTACCGCACTCGTTGCTGCCCTTGGGCTTATACTCGTTGTTGGACTCACTGGTCCTGTTACTGCTCAGCCCTGGATGAAGGGTCCCTACTTAAAATCCAAAGGGGAAACACCAAACTATTACGAAATCTGTGATGCATTCTATGGCTGGTGGGGCGACCAGCCCTACGAACGCAGTAAGGGGTACAAGCCCTTTAAAAGATGGGAATACCGCATGGCTCCAAAATGCTTCCCTGACGGAGTGATTCCCTCCCCCACAAAATATTCTGATGCTTATCAGCAATTCAAATCATCCGTAAAGACAAAAGAATTACGGTCGGCACAATGGACCCCCATGGGCCTCGACTACTGGATCAACGGACTCAGCGGTTACAATCCCGGTAACGGTCGCATCAATGCTGTAACGGTAGATCCTCATCACCCCAACGTAATATATGCTGCTGCCCCTTCAGGCGGCATCTGGAAGAGCATCGACGGCGGGTTCACCTGGAATACCACTTACGATACCATGCGTGTGATGGGGACTTCAGCTATTGCGATTCATCCCAATGATCCCAACACCATTTTCGTGGGCACGGGCGACCGCGATTCATGGGATACACCGGGTATCGGCATTTTAAAATCAACCGATGGCGGTACTTCATGGAAATCAGGAGGACTTGTCTTTAATCTTATGGCACGAAACATCAATAAGATCCTGATTAATCCGCTGGATCCCAATGCAATGTTTGCCGCCGCCAGCAACGGAATATACCGTAGCGTGAATGGCGGAATCTCGTGGTCTATGTGTTACACCGGAAGCGGCGTTAATGACCTGAAATACTGCCCCGGAGATCCTAACATTATGTATGGCAGCGGCGAAAGTTTTGTACGGTCAGTGAATGGAGGCGCCACATTTGCCAAGAACACCACCACCCTTCCAAGTGGCACCGGAAGGCTGGAGTTTGACGTTACCGCAGACAATCCTGATGTGGTGTATGTGGTGGCCGGAAATGATAACAGCACCTTTGAAGGTGTGTACCGTTCAACGGATCAGGGCGCAACTTTCGTTCAGCAATCCAATAGCCCTAATATACTGGGCTACTCAGATATTGGCGATGATGACTCCGGGCAAGCCTGGTATGACCTGGCAATTGCCGTTTCACCGACGGATGAAAATGAAGTCTGGGTGGGCGGGATTAATATGTGGAAATCCACTGATGCCGGAATAAACTGGACGGTCAATACCATGTGGTACACCGACAGTCCCTATAATTATATCCATTGCGACATCCATTCGGTAAATTTTTATGGCGACACTTTATATGTTGGCAGCGATGGCGGAGTTTTCTATACCCCCAACCATGGCACTACCTGGAGGGACATCAGCACCGGACTTGGCATCAGCCAGTTTTACCGTTTGGGATGTTCGCGCAACAGCAACGACCATATCGCGGCCGGCGCCCAGGACATAGGCTCCAATGTATATCTCGACGGCACCTGGACCCACGTATTTGGTGCGGATGGCATGGAAGCCCTGATTTCTCATGGAGATGAAAACACTCTGTTTGTCACTTACCAGGGAGGTGGTTTATTAAGGTCGGAAGATGGTGGCGAAACTTTTGAAGGGGCAAAACCGGTCGACTCCATTGATGGAGGCTGGGTTACACCCTACGTGCAGCATCCCATCGATCCGATGATATTATATGCGGGTTATAAAGAGGTGTGGAAAACCATTGATGGTGGTTATTCATGGTTCCCTTTAAGCACGGACCTTTGCGGAGGCGCAAACCTCGACCAGCTGGTGGTGGCTGCTTCTGATGATCATACCATTTACACTTCCAATGACGAAATCCTTTACGTGACACACGATGAAGGTGTTTCATGGAATAGCTATACCCCTAATGGTTCGATGTCGATCACCGGCATTGCTGTGGATGAATACAATGCACAACGGCTATGGCTGACCTGCACTTCATCCGGCAGCGACCGAGTGTACTATTCTTCAGACGGCGGGCAGACCTTTTCGGATATCTCTAAAAACCTCAGCAGTCTGGGATTTAACTGCATTGTTTGGCAAAAAAATGCCAATGATGCGCTTTATGTTGGCACAGAAACCGGAATCGTATATACCGACAGCACCATGACGGAATGGGTTCCCTGGGACACCGATCTTCCGAATGTTCCGGTAAGTGAACTCGAAATCCATTACCTGTCAGGAACCCTGAGAGCAGCCACTTTTGGCCGTGGAATCTGGAAAGGACCACTGATTAACACCGTTGGAATAGCCGAAAACAACACTTTACAGTTTGATGTTTTCCCCAATCCAGCTCAAGAAATTCTCAATATCAGACTTGGAGATGAAGCGGCATTTCCTGTTGATCTCCGTCTGTTCACCGTAAGCGGTGCGCTGGTAAGAACCTTAACGCTCTCCCAGGCTTCAATCCGTGACGCATCAATGAATGTGAACGGTCTGGCCGCCGGCACCTATTACCTGCGTGTAGCCGATCAGAACAGCATCGCCTTCAAAAAGATTATGATCGTTAACTTCTGATAAAGTGCGGCATATCCATGGGGAGGATGAGTGAAAACTCAACCAATCCCATAAATTCACCGTTTTCGTACCAGGGTGACTGGTAGATCATTTTTTTCACACCATTTTTTTCGATGGTATAAGCATTGGTTTTCTGTTCTTTCAACAACGTGAACAGCTTACTGCGTGCAGGTTCCGGATGGCAACCCGCCAGGTTCTGCCCGATCAGTTCCGCGCCACCATATTTTTCGAACGTAGCACAGGATTTTTCATTCATATATAGGATAACACCCTCGCGATCGCAAACGGTGATGGCACAGGGGAATTCTTGGGTCCATTGGGGGAAATTCATGATATTTTGATGTGATGATGTGGTGATGTGGTGATTAAAAAATAATTATGAACGATGAATTATGAATTATGAATAGTCAAAAACGGCCTTTCGATTAAGGGGTTTTTTCAAAGTATTGACAAAACTCTTTGGCACCGCATTCGGGGCATTTGGGTTTGCGGGCGATGCATACGTAGCGTCCATGAAGGATCAGCCAGTGATGGGCAAGGGGTATTAGTTTTTGAGGAATTCCGGCCACCAGTTGTTTTTCTGATTCGAGCGGGGTTTTGGCATTCACTGTTAACCCTATCCGTGCAGCCACGCGAAATACATGCGTATCGACCGCCATGGTGGGCTTATTATAAATTACCGAAGCAATTACATTGGCCGTTTTGCGTCCGACACCCGGCAGTTTCTGCAATTCATCCACATCTTCCGGCATCACGCCATGAAAATCTTTGGTAAGCATGTTGGCCATGCCCACAAGGTTTTTTGCTTTATTGTTGGGATAAGAGCAACTGCTGATCAGTGCGAATACGTCCTCTTGTTTTGCCCGGGCAAGTGATGTTGCATCGGGAAACTTTTTAAAAAAGCCCGGGGTAATCATATTCACTCTTTTGTCGGTGCATTGGGCCGACAGGATCACTGCCACCATCAGCTCATAGGGCGATCCAAATACCAGCTCTGTTGCGGCTTCCGGCATATGCTCACTAAAGTAAGCGATGAATCGGGCGAAGCGTTCAGTCTTTTTCATAATCCCGCAAAGGTAAACATAAAAAAAAAGGCTGCCTTTTCAGACAGCCTTCCAAAACCTAATTAAGTACAAGTCCCATGGTATGGTGATCCTTTGTATGGACCACACTCAGCGCTTTTGAATAGTTCAGTATGCGTTGGATTGAATTTTCAGAAGGTGAAGAGAAACTATCTTTGATACTATCGCGGGTTTCAAACAACTCATTATACAAAGTATAAATATCGTTGTTTTCCTTCATCATTCTGGAGATTTCTTCGCGCTCCTCAGGGTCGCTGATTTCGTCATACACAAAAAGAACAAGTTTTTCGAGAGTCAAATTTTTATTCATAGGCAACATAAATGGGTTTAATAATAAATTCACACTAAGCAAACGAGCCTGGTGTGAATTTATTATCAGAAACTTAAAAAAGTTTCAGGAAATTGTGAGCATAATCTCTTTTTGCTCAATAAGCTTACGCAGATTGATAAGTGCATAGCGCATACGACCTAAGGCCGTATTGATGCTCACGTTGGTTTCTTCCGCAATGTCTTTAAAACTCATGTCGCTGTAGTGCCGTAACATTACAACCTCTCGTTGCTCCGGGGGAAGAAATTCGATTAAAGCCCTGACATCCTGATGAATCTGATCCACCACCATGCGGTCTTCTACATTACTATCGAATACCTTGAGTGTTTCGAAAATGTCGAAATTCGTATCATTTTCGATGGTTGGAATCCTCCGGTTTTTCCGGAAGTGGTCAATGATAAGGTTGTGCGCGATGCGCATCACCCACTGAATGAACTTGCCTTCCTCTTTGTAATTTCCGGAACGCAGTGTATTGATCACTTTAATGAAGGTGTCCTGAAAAATATCTTCAGCCAGATGATGATCACGAACCACCATCAGGATATACGAATATACCCTCTTTTTATGACGCTGAATGAGTTTCTCGAGACTGGAGTGATTACCTTCCAGATAATGATCAATTAACTCCTGATCGGTTGCTAATTGAACTGGCATATTACCTCCCGCTTTTTTAGTTTATGCTGAAAGGTATAAGTCTAATCGATAATCGGTCTCCTGTGTTTGTTTGAAAGGCACAATAATCAAGGCGTAACGAAAAAACACACTTGAGTATTGTGAGATTTAATATGCAAATATACACTCGTAAGTCTTATTATCCAAATAAATATTGATAATTTTGCATTCCAGTTTGAGTTATTCATAATATGATTTACTGATTCATATATAGTTATCATAGTTTTCAACAGGCAAAAATTAACACTTTTTAATACAAGAAACATGAAACCCGGTAAGACAGAAGGTGATAAAAGTTTAAAGAGCATTACAATCAGTGGAGCACGGGTTCATAATCTTAAAAATCTATCGGTAGAGATTCCCCATAACCGATTGGTAGTGATTACCGGTTTGTCCGGATCAGGAAAATCATCGCTTGCATTTGATACCCTTTACGCTGAGGGTCAGCGCAGATACGTCGAAAGTCTCAGCTCATACGCCCGTCAATTTTTGGGCCGGATGGCCAAGCCAGAGGTGGATTTTATCAAGGGAATTGCCCCGGCGATCGCCATTGAACAGAAAGTCAAGACCCACAATCCGCGCAGTACCGTCGGAACCTCCACAGAAATATACGATTATCTGAAACTGCTTTTTGCCCGTATGGGAAAAACAATTTCACCCGTAAGCGGGAAGGAAGTGAAGCGCCATAGCGTGACCGATGTGGTGGATTATGTCGTTTCGCTCGATGAAGGCACCCGGGTGCTTATTTGCTGCCCCATCCATCTGGTTGAAAACCGCACGCTTAAAGACCAGCTTGAAATACTTCTGCAACAGGGATTTACGCGTATTGTTATCAAAAACGAACTTAAAGATATTGAGGATTGTATTGATAAAAAAACGGGCATAAAGGCCCACGAAACGCGACTCGTGATTGACCGTTTGGCGGTGAAAAAAAACGACGACAGCCTGCAAAGCCGAATCGCAGATTCAGTGCAGACGGCCTTTTTTGAAGGTCAGGGCAATTGCTCCGTAAAAATTGTAGAAGATCAGGTTAAATTAGGTGCCACCTTTTCTAACCGTTTCGAGATGGACGGAATTTCCTTTGAAGAGCCCTCGGTAAATCTCTTTACCTTTAATAACCCCTATGGTGCCTGTAAAACCTGTGAAGGATTCGGCAGCATTATCGGTATCGATGAAGACCTGGTGATTCCCGACAAGAGCCTTTCTGTTTACCAGGAAGCCATTGCCTGCTGGAGGGGAGAAAAAATGGGCGAATGGCGCGAAGAACTCGTAATGAATGCCTACAAGTTTGATTTTCCGGTACATAAACCTATTCATGACCTCACCGAAGAACAACGGCTACTGTTATGGTCCGGGAATCAGTATTTCCATGGTCTCAATGCCTTTTTCGAATTTGTCGACGAGCAAAAGTACAAGATCCAATACCGCGTTATGCAGGCCCGTTACCGGGGAAAAACCCTTTGCCCGGAATGTCACGGCACCCGCCTCCGCTCCGATGCTGCCTATGTGAAAATCGGGGGGAAATCCATTATTGACCTTCTGACCATGCCGGTGGATAAATTATTGGAATTTTTCCGCGCACTTTCATTAGGGAAACACGATTCGGCGGTCGCTAAAAGGCTGCTACCCGAAATCATCAACCGTATGGAGTACCTGACCGAGGTGGGACTCGGCTATCTTACCCTGAACCGGGCCAGCAACAGCCTTTCCGGCGGGGAATCGCAGCGTATTAATTTATCGACAGCCCTGGGAAGCAGTTTGGTAGGCTCGCTTTACATTCTCGACGAACCCTCTGTGGGCCTTCACCCCCGCGATACGGAAAGACTCATTTCTGTTCTGAAGAAACTGCGCGATATCGGCAATACCGTCATTGTGGTGGAACACGATGAGGATATTATCCGCGCTTCGGATATTGTAATCGATATTGGTCCGGAAGCTGGCAAACTGGGTGGTTCGCTGGTATTTAACGGAAGTCCCTCAGAAATAGTTCATTGCAAAGAAAGCTACACAGGCCGGTACCTGGCCCATGAACTAAAAATCAGTGTTCCCTCCCATCGCAGAAAATGGAAAGAATTCATTAACGTTACCGGTGCCAGGGAAAACAACCTCAAGGGAATTGATGTGGCCTTTCCGCTGCATGTATTATCGGTTGTTACCGGTGTGAGCGGATCGGGCAAAACCTCTCTTGTAAAAAAGATTTTGTATAATGCTTTACGGAAAATCCATGGTGGAAATACCGAAAAGACCGGAAAATTCAGTAAACTTGAAGGGGATGTTTATAGCATTTCAGCAGTGGAACTGGTAGATCAGAATCCCATTGGCCGGTCATCGCGATCCAACCCCGTGACCTACGTAAAAGCTTACGACGAGATCCGCGCACTTTTTGCCGATCAGCAGTTATCAAAAATGCGCGGTTACAAACCCGGATACTTTTCTTTTAATACCGAAGGTGGACGCTGCGAGGAATGTCAGGGCGACGGCTTCGTAAAAATTGAAATGCAGTTCATGGCTGATATCACCCTTGTCTGCGAAAGCTGCGGGGGCAATCGGTTCAAAGATGAAGTGCTGGATGTGAGGTATCGCGATAAAAACATTACTGAAATTCTTGATCTGACCATTACCGAAGCCATCGCATTTTTTGACGATGAACCTAAAAAAACGGCCATCGAACGCCGTATTGTGGATCGCCTGCAACCATTGCTCGACGTGGGGTTGGGCTATGTAAAGATGGGACAGCCATCGAGCACACTTTCCGGCGGGGAAGCCCAGCGCTTAAAGCTCGCCTCGTTCCTCACCAAAGGAGCTTCAGAACATCCCACCCTCTTCATTTTCGATGAACCCACCACAGGCCTGCATGTGCACGACATCTCGAAGCTACATGCCGCATTGAATGCGCTGGTTGAGAACCGTCATACCGTAATTATTATAGAGCATAACCTGGAAATCATTAAATGCGCCGATTGGGTGATAGACCTTGGACCCGGCGGGGGCGACCAGGGAGGGGAACTAGTATGCGCCGGCACTCCCGAGGAAATATGCGCCTGCAAGAAATCCATTACAGGGCAGTATTTAAAAGCAAAGCTGTAGCAGATGTGGTGATGTGAAGATGTGATGATGTGATGATGTGATGATGTGGTGATGTGATGATGTGATGATGTGATGATGGCGAGGTGGCTGCAATTTTTCTTAGAACAATCTTAGCTGATAAAAGTTAAACAGTCCCCAGCAGATCGAATTCTTCTGAGCCGGTGATGCGGATATCGTAGAAATTTCCGATGCGAAGTTTTTTATCCTTAACGGGAATAAGGACTTCATTATCGACTTCCGGAGAATCGAATTCGGTGCGACCGATGTAATGCTCATCTTCGATGCGGTCGATCAGAACTTTCATGGTGCTGCCGATACGCTTTTGATTATGTGCAGCAGAAATCCCCTGCTGAATATCCATCAATTCTGCAGCCCTGGCCTGTTTGGTCTTTTCGGAAACGCTGTCGATTAGTTTATAAGCGGCAGTTCCCTCTTCCGGGGAATAAGTGAACACTCCTGCCCTTTCAAACTGCTGATCTTTAATAAAGGAAAGCAGTTCATTAAATTCTTTGCGGGTTTCACCCGGATAGCCAACAATAAAAGCCGTTCTGATAGAAACGCCGGGAATACGGTTGCGGATTTTTTCGAGCAATTTGCGGGTTCCGGTTTCGTACATGCCGCGTTTCATCGACCGCAGAATGCGTTCAGAGATATGCTGCAAGGGAATATCAATGTATTTACACATTGCAGGATTGGCTGCAATAACATCCATCACATCTTCCGGGAAACCGGCAGGAAAGGTATAATGCAACCGGATCCATTCGAAGGCATTGGTTTTTGCCAGCTTCTCAAGCAAAGGAGCCAGCATGCGTTTTCCATACAGGTCAACCCCATACGAAGTGGTATCCTGCGCAATCACATTAAGTTCCTTCACCCCTTTAGCTGCCAGGTTCAACGCCTCCTTTTCGAGTGACTTCATGCTGCGCGAAGCGTTGCCACCGCGTATCAGGGGGATGGCGCAAAACGCACAACGGCGGTCGCAGCCTTCTGAAATTTTCAGATATGCATAATGCGAAGGCGTGCTGAGTAACCGGTTTTCGGGGCTAAAACGATTATGTGGCGCGGAAAGGGATTTCAGCATAGGACTAAAATCTGTCACGCCAAAAAAACCGTCAACTTCGGGCAGTTCGGCCTTTAGTTCGTCGGCATAGCGTTGAATCAGACAGCCCATCACCAATACTTTCTGCAGTTTGCCGGATTTTTTCTGGTCGAGGTAATGAAGAATAGTTTCGATGGATTCCTGTTTCGCATCTCCGATAAATCCGCAGGTATTCACAATCACCACATCTGATTTCTCTGTATTGCCAAAGGAAATATTAAAGCCACTCTGTGCAAATTGAGCGGCCAGCACTTCGGAATCGACGGTATTTTTTGAACACCCAAGGGTGACAATACCAATATTTTTTATTTTTCCCACCAGTAAATTTCTAAGAGACGACTTATGCTTATGCTTTGAACAGGGAATCGACGAACTCGAAGCGATCGAAAATCTGGAGGTCTTCGAGCCGCTCTCCTACTCCGATATACTTTACAGGAATACGGAACTGATCTGAAATACCGATCACCACGCCTCCTTTGGCAGTGCCATCGAGCTTGGTCAGGGCCAGGGCAGTGACTTCCGTGGCGGCAGTAAACTGTTTGGCCTGTTCAATGGCATTTTGTCCAGTGGAAGCATCAAGGATCAGCAGCACTTCATGCGGCGCATCTGGAATGACCTTCGACATGACCTTTTTGATTTTGGACAACTCGTTCATCAAACCGATTTTGTTATGCAAGCGTCCGGCGGTATCGATAATCACCACATCAATGTCGCGTGTTTTAGCCGCCGTGATGGTATCAAAAGCCACCGAGGCAGGATCGGCACCCATGCCCTGATTAATCACAGGCACGCCGGCACGTTCTGACCAGATAATAAGCTGATCCACTGCTGCAGCCCTGAAGGTATCTGCAGCACCCAGCAACACCGATTTGCCAGCCTGTTTGAACTGATAGGCCAGTTTTCCAATAGTAGTGGTTTTTCCTACGCCATTAACACCCACAACCATAATAACATACGGCTTTTTATCGGCAGGGAGTGAAAACTGGGTAACGTCCTCCACTTTGTTTTCTTTGAGCAATGAAGCGATTTCTTCTTTAAGAATCGTGTTCAGCTCATCCGTATTCATGTATTTATCGCGTGAAACGCGCTTTTCGAGACGATCGATGATCTTAAGGGTAGTTTGTACGCCAACATCTGACTGTATAAGAATTTCTTCTAACTGGTCAAGTACTTCTGCATCAACCGTGGTTTTGCCGACCACTGCTTTAGAAAGGCGTGAAAAAAATGATTCCTTGGTTTTGGAAAGGCCTTTATCAAGGCTTTCCTTTTTATCTTTCGAGAATATTCCGAACAATCCCATAATCAATAGCTTAATAAAAACTGCTGTTTCAGCGCAAAGGTACATAAATCCCTGCAATTGTGCACATCAGGGATGGGTATAAACAAAAAAAGCTTTTCCGGAATGGAAAAGCTGAAATGCGATAAAGGTTTAACCTTATTTAGATAAAAGGTCTTTTACCTGATCATTAGGAACAATCTCTTCTCTGAAGGAATAAGCTCCGGATTTTTCGTTTTTCACCATGCGGATCACTTTTGCGAAATCCTTACCGGTGGTGGTTTTCAGTGTTGCTATTACTTTCTTTGCCATTGTTCAGAACTATTTAATTTCTTTATGAATAGTAACCCTTTTCAGGATGGGGTTATACTTTTTAATTTCGAGGCGCTCGGGAGTATTCTTTTTATTCTTGGTTGTAACGTACCTAGATGTTCCCGGCATACCAGAGGTTTTGTGCTCGGTGCATTCCAAAATGACCTGCCCGCGTGCTTCTTTACTTTTCTTAGCCATGGTTCTTCTTGTTATTTTAAGGGTGCAAAGATAAATCTTTTCTTTTAACAAACAAGCATTTCGGGAAAAAAAACATTCAAAAATCCCTAAGCATAGAGTCCATAGTCCATAGTCCATAGTCCCTAGTCCCTAGTTCCTAGTCGGGGCGGTGGGGATGGTGGGGTTTCGGTTTATATTGCTATCGGGAATAAGGATAAGGATAAGGATAAGGATAAGGTCGAGGTCAAGGTCGAGGTTGAGGTTGAGGTTGAGATCTAGGTCTTTTTTTTTAATCCATAGAAGAGACAAGGCATGCCTTGTCTCAACGCCTATCATCACATCATCACATCAAATCCCGACCTTATCATATGCCACTTTAATCCATCCGAGAAGCTGCTCATCAACTTCGTCCGGCGATTGAATCCGCACAAAAAGGGCAACACGGGATTTGGATACACGAAAGGTTTTGTAAACGGGGAACTCGCTAATTTCGATATCCGAAAGAATCTCCAATTCGATGTAATCTTTACGGATCTTGAAGGCCAGAAAGGTACTTTTTCCGGCAATAGTAATAGCGCCATTCAGCGAATTAATCTGAATGTGCCCGAAGGCTGTAACCTTTGATATAATTTTATCAAAAGTGGCTTTCAGAGCGTCGGGCTTTCCGATAAAATGCTTGCCGATGGGAACAATACCGCAACTGTGCGATTGATTAGGATTACGGAATGATCTACCACAGTCGGGACAAATCCAGCTCATGCTACCTGATTGTTTTTCGTGAAAGCGATGATATGGCCGTCGGGGTCAGCACAATAGCCAACAGTATGACCCCAATCGCGCTCCAGCGCCGGGCTGATTAATGTTGCTCCTATCCCCACGGCCTTTTCAAGCATCAAAGCAGGCTGTTCACAAAAAAGATACAGTTCGCAGCGGGGAATACCATTGCCTGTGGCCGGTGCAGGCACCTTATCCCCAAGAATTTTCACAATCCCGCTTTCCGGCATCAGTCCCAGGATACACGAAGAGGTAAGCTGTATTTCAGTCATACCCGGTACATCAAGTCGGGGCTGTATTCCTAAAAGGGTAACATAAAAATCGCGGCTTCTCTGCTGATCTTTTACATATAAAATTATTTGAACTGTTGTCATAAGAGGTGTGTTTTAAACAAAGATACTAATTGCTAGGGGATCCCGGATCACTTGTGCTGAAGCGCAGCCGAAGTAAGTCCGGGATGACCGCTCCGTAGGAGATCCCGGATTACTTGTACTGAGCGGCGCCGGAGTAAACCCGGGATGACGGCTCCAGAGGGAATCCCGGGTTACTTGTAATAAGCGGCGCCGAAGTAAACCCGGGATGACTGTTTCTATTGATTTTTCTTCTTTTGATTTAAAAAATCAAAACAGTTCCTTATTTTTTTGTTTTCGAAAACCATTTATTCCACCTTGCAGTAACCCAATCGTTAAAAAATTGAGAATCCAGTATTATCACAACGGAAAGAATGCCGATAAACTGAATAATTATATTTGTCACAAAAAGATGGCGGGTCATTTCCATCGCGTCAGCGTTATACATTAAAAATACATTCAGCAAAAAAACGAGTGATAGCGCCACTGGCAGCAGGAGCATGAGCTCACGTTTTCGTCTGAACAACAGCAACTGAACCGTCATCAGCAATAATAAAATAACCGGATTAAAGAGCGGAAATAAATAATAGCTGATCCATGTGTAGCCTCGCATTCCCCCGGTGTAGCCAATATTATAGGCCAGTATTCGCGACAGGTCGGCTCTGGATTCCTTGAACAGCAATGAATGTGAGGGATGTGTAATCAGAAACCTCGCCCAGGTATTTTTTCCATGTGCGTCAATCCAGTTATAAAGCGGGGCATAGGTTGTATCCTTATATAACATGAAAAGCTGCTCCTTACTTACACTGTCGCGGCCAAATTCTGTTATGAGTTTATCGCCGCAAGGCATCCCCTGCTTTGCAAACCATTGCATATACTCATCATGGGGGCGAATTTTATATACAATATTATTCAGCACCGGAATCCGATAACGTTTCGCGATATTGGCTGCACGACCCTGCACAAAAAATATTGCACTACAAAAAACCAGCATAATCACACTGTAACGGACAAACTTTTTATCGGTAACCCAGGCCGAAAGCGTTAACAAAAAATAAAATGTCAGCAACAGATAAGGCCAGTTATCGCGGGTAAAAGAAAATAAAACAGTAATAATAATATGAAGGATCAGGTACAGGGCTGTTCTTTTTTTTAGCAAAAACAGGAACGTCGCAATCCAGAGGAACATGAGTGAAATGGAAAGTGATTCAGATAAAAGCGTGGTGGTCCATCCCAAAATATTCCACCACGACATCAACAGATACGTAAAGAAAACCCCCACATAACGCAGGTAATTTTTCCGCACGAAAAGCAGCATCGAAAATACCAGTAAAAGAATACTCAGTGAGTGAAGAAATTTCTGAAGTATAATAATGCGGTCAGGGTCGCTCGCAGCCACTTTGTACAACAGCGGAACAGCAAACGGGCGTGGGTTGAACCCCTCCGCTTTTTCGGGAAACCAAAGGTGTGGATCGCTGAAAGAATAACGTGATTGTTGCAGGTAATCGTAAGGATCGCTCAATGCCGACCATTTGGTGTGATCTGTCTTAATCATGAGATTAAGAAACAGAACCACAATAAACAGAATGATATTAAGGGTGGAGTGCTTGTGTGGCATCAGGGCAGGATGGATTTTCGGTCAAAAGTAAGGCTTTTCCTTAAAAATAAAGACAGAAATAGTTTTCACCACGCCATAAACAAGAATGGAGAATTCTTACCTTTACGGGATCAATCAAGATAACCATGTGGGACGGGGTATTGCGCAGTTTTAGCACTTTTCTCAAGCTTGAAAAATCGCTTTCAGCCAATTCAATTGAGGCTTATGAGAGGGACGTGGAAAAGTTATGCCAGTACTTTCAGTCGAAGAAACAGGAAGTGCAACCAGGGGAAGTAACCTTGCACGACCTTCAGGATTTTCTGAAATGGGTAACGCAACTGGGCATGTCAGCACGCACACAAGCCCGTGTCATCAGCGGCATTCGAGCGTTTTATAAATACCTGTTACTTGATAAACTCTCTGAAAGCGATCCCACAGAATTGCTGGAATCGCCCAGAATGGGACGGAAACTACCCGATGTATTGCATGTGGAAGAAATCAACCAGTTAATCGGCGCGATCGACCGCACCAAACCAGAAGGCGAACGTAATATTGCTATTCTTGAAACCCTTTATGGATGCGGATTGCGCGTATCAGAGCTGGTGAATTTAAAAATATCCAATTTGCATTTCAAGTCGGGTTTTATCAAAATCATTGGAAAAGGCAATAAGGAGCGTTTGGTCCCGATTGGAAAAACCGCACAGAAGCACATTTCTCTATACATACAATCCTCACGGCCCATTCTGCAGATACAGAAAGGACACGAAGACATCCTCTTTCTGAACCGTCGCGGCAAACAATTAACACGTGTAATGATCTTTACCATCATTAAAGAACTGGCAAAAAAAATCGGCTTAAAAAAAAGCATCAGCCCCCATACGTTCCGCCATTCATTTGCCACCCACCTGATCGACGGAGGCGCTGACCTGCGGGCAGTGCAGGATATGCTGGGCCACGAATCCATCACCACTACGGAAATATACACCCATCTCGACAGGTCATATCTAAGAGATGCGATTCTCAGATTTCATCCGAGGGCGTAGCAGTCAATTGACAATTGATAATTGATAATTGATAATTGAGAGATGAGCCGTTTTGGTTCATAGAAGTAAGGAAGTCTGGGGTAAGGACATTAGGGATTTAAATTATGTATGAAAAAAATATATAACATCAAGCAATTATTAGCATATTTGCACCGTTAAAATTTCTAAAGAATTTTTAAATCGGGGGACGAAATGAAAAAACTCACAATTTTTGTATTATTTCTATGCTATATTTCTGCGGTTCATGCGCAGATGCCTTCACCAAACCGGACGACTATCAAGGGATTCATAAAAGACACCAACAACAATGCAGCGGCTTTTGCCACGGTGATGCTGCTGAATCCGATCGATTCTACCCTGTTAAATTTTACACAAAGCAATGTCGACGGAGCGTTCACCTTTAACAACATTAAAAACACCCCATATTTATTAAAGGTAAGCCACATCAGCTTTTTACCTCTGCAGGTATTCATCCCTGAAAGTGGTTCGGAGATAAATGATCTGGGCATTGTGCGAATCAGGCCGATTCTGGCTGAACTGATGGAGGTGGTCATTCGCACCGCCAAAGCCCCCCTGATGATCAGGGGAGATACCATTGAATATGATGCCACCATGTTTAAAGTCCCGCCAGGATCCACTGTTGAAGACCTGCTGCGCAGACTTCCGGGTATTGAGGTAGACGCACAGGGAAACATCAAAACCCAGGGCAAGGACGTTGACCGGATTTATGTTGACGGCAAATCCTTTTTCGGGGATGACCCCAAAAATGCCACTAAAAACTTAGATGCGGAGGCGATTTCAAAAGTGCAGGTATTTGATGAAAAATCGGAGCAGGCGAAATTAACCGGCATTGATGATGGCAGCAAAGAAAAAGCCATGAACCTCCAGTTAAAAGAGGAATATAAAAAAGGCTCCTTCGGTAAAGTCACTGCTGCCGGCGGTACAATGGAACGCTGGGCGGGACGCGGAAACTATAATCGCTTTAATGAAAAACAACAACTCTCTTTTATCGGATACGCAAACAACATCAACGAAACAGGGGTAAACTGGGAAGACTATTCAGAATTTAAAGGCCAGAACTCATTCAATGAATACGACAATGGCGACTTTGGTTTCAGTACCGGAGGAAATTACATAATGTACACAGAAGATGAGATGGATGTTCCCATGAACAACTTTGATGGCAAGGGTTTTACGAAAAACTATGGCGGGGGGTTGAACTACAATTTTGATAATACAAAAACCAAATTCAACACCAATTATTTTTATCATTACTCCGATCTTACTTATAATTCCACGAGTTTCCAGGAAACCTTTCTGAGCGACTCCTCTTTTGTAAACCGCGACACATTGAATTTCAACAGCGGCAGAGGGGGGCATAGCATGGCTATGCGCCTGGAACAGAAAATTGATTCGAACAATACAATTATTGCAAAAGTAAATTTCCGTTACTCCGACGGCAGCCAGCGAAACATTCAAAACAGCTGGTACACTGACCAGGCAGAGCTTCCAACAAACTTCCTGTTTTTCGACGATTACACAGGAGACATGTCGTGGAGGGCTAATGCAACCGCAATTTACAACCATAAATTTAAAAAAGCAGGGCGTTCATTTGCCCTTAGTGCGGGTTATAACAGGTCGCAGGGAGACAACGATGAAAACACGTTGTCGAGAAATACTTTTTACGATCAGGCTCCCTTTACTACAGCAATTCATCAGTATATTCTTAAAAACAACGATAAAGAGCAGATTAAAGCGAGTGCACTTTATACTGAACCTTTATCGAAGAAATTCTTTCTGGAGACGTTTTACAATTTCAACATCACCAATAACCAGGTAAACCGTCAGGCAACAGCACCACAAGTGGCCGACGAAAGAATTGACAGCCTTAGCATGTATTACGCCAACAAGAGCCTTGCAAACCGCCTGGGCGTTGGAATCCGCTTCGCTAACAATGGCCTGAATATCATGATGGGCCTTGCAGGTCAGCGACTGGAACTGAACGGAAAATATTCCGTTGATGTTGACGAACCCCTTCTTACAGAACCCTTGAATAAAGTGTATCTGAGCCTCGGACCCAAAGTCCAGCTGAATTATGAATTTCCGAACGGGATGTATCTGAATGCTGAATATGGTTATAGCTTAAGCGAACCCTCTTTCAGCGATTTGCAGCCCATTACCATTATGAGCTCTCCGAACTACCGCAGGGAGGGAAATCCTAATCTGATTCCTGAACGCTCCCATGATTTTTCGATTCATACTTATTACCGCAATCCATCTTCTTTTGCAAGTGTTGGCTTCGGCATTAACGGATCATACATATTAAATAACATCACATACAATAAGAATATTTTATGGGTAGATTCGATTGGATATGTCACAACGACAAAGCCGGACAACACAACAGAAGGGTATAACATCAGCGGGTGGTTATGGTCGGACATACCGTTGATCAAGACAAAGCTGAACCTTACCCTTAATGGATACACCTCCTTCAACAATAGCGGGGCATATGTGAATAATGAATTAAACAGCACCCTGAGTAAAAATTTCAATTTCCGGCCGGGATTCAAAATCACCCCCAATCAGAAATTAATTATCGAATTATCGGCAGGAATATCTTACAGAAATATCAATTATTCCATCAGCAAGGATCAAAATCAGGATATTTTTGAATACAGCGGAGATGTGGATTTAAAATGGCAATTCGCGAAGAAAAGCTTTTTTGAGGCCAATTTCGACTATTACCGATACCTTAACGAGAAATATGGGTTTAATAAAGACATGCCCATTTTCAATGCTTCCGTACGACAGCTTATTGGCAAGACAAACCGCTTTCAGATTCGTCTTGCAGCCTTTGATATTTTTGATAAGCGATTTGATATTCAGGAATACGGAAGCTCGAATTATGTCGTCAGAAGCCTCTCACCCACTCTCGCACGCTATTTTATGCTGAGTGTAAGCTACAACCTGAAAGGGTTTGAAAACAAGTTGAAGAAAAACGGGTTTTGGTAGCCTTTAATTTTAATTATATAAATCTTGTATCATGAATAACTCAAGAATATTCCATAACGTCATTCTCTCCATTCTTTTTATTTTAATCACCACAACATCATCGTGGGCGCAGCAAACCGAGGGCGTTATCCGTTATCTCGTCACCGGAAATTGGGTAAAGATTATGGCTGCCACAGATTATCTGAGCCAGGAAAAAAAAGACCGCGTCAGCTATGTATGGGGCAATAATGCGGAGTGGAAAGCATACTGCACACTATCTTTCAACGGTCAGCAAACGAAATATGAAGAATCTGACGAAAAGGCAGATTCAGAAAACGACGGATACTCATGGCGTCAGGACGAATATTTTATCTATCGCGATTTTGAGAAGAGAAATATCCGTGATATCATTAAACTGTTGGGGAAAGTCTATATTATTGAGGACACACTTGTTGCCCAGCCCTGGAAGATTCTGAATGATATCAAGGAAGTATCAGGGCATATTTGCATGAATGCCACCTGGACAGACACGGTAAGAGATCAGAAAATTATCGCGTGGTTTGCCCTGGATATCCCCATCAGTTCAGGTCCTGAGCGCTATTGCGGCCTTCCGGGCATGATCCTGGAAATCGATGTTAACGATGGGGCTAAGGTTATTTCCGCCGACCGCATTGAATATATCAGCACCGGTACTGCCCTCGAATTTCCAAAAAAAGTCAAGGGCAAACATATTCAAGACGCCGCGTACGAAAACATTATAGCCAAATACATCAGCGATAAAAAAGCCCTTGAGGAGTTTTGGTGGGGAATCAGGTACTAATCAATTGAGAATTGACAATTGACAATTGACAATTGACAATTGACAATTAAGAATAATCAATTGAGAATTGCCAATGACAGCAGGGAGGCGCGATTAGTTTACTACTTTTATGTTTTGACGCTCTAACGCTTCAATCTCAAAAAACTCTTTGGATGAAAAGCCGAAGAGTTTTGCAAAGAGATTGCCTGGAAAGGATTCTACAGCAGTATTGTTATCACGCACTATGGCATTATAATAACGGCGGGCCATCTGGAGGTTTTCTTCGATGTCGATCAACGTTTCCTGTAATTTCAGGAAGTTTTGGTTGGCCAGAAGTTCGGGGTAATTTTCGACCATCACAAAAAGCCCTTTCAGGGCCCCTGTCAGCATATTTTCAGCATGCGACAGATCGGTGACATTCTTTGCCTGAAGCGCCAGAGAGCGGCTATTGGTAATGTTTTCCAGCACGCTGCGTTCATAGGCTGAATATCCTTTTACGGTTTCCACAATATTCGGAACGAGCGAATACCTTCGCTTTAATTGCACATCAATATCGCTCCATGCATTTTTTACACGGTTTTTATATCGGGTAAAACGATTGAAATATATCACGGTTACAAGCAAAAGCAATGCACCGATACTACAAATAATAATAACAGTCATAGGGTATAAAGTTTCTTACGAACATAAATAAAAACAGATGCTAATTGCGCCAGGCTTCAATGGCCGAATACCAGGTATCTTTGTATTCCACCGAACGGTCGAGCTCAAAATCATTATCACTAAAAGGATTGTCGACCCTCGAAAAGTTTAAGGTCATGGATAAAATATTCCGGTCCTCCCCATAAATCCAGGTTTCACCATCAGGATTGCGATATACAATTCCGGGGGCACCAAATATTATATAAATCATTCCCCGGTCTGTTTTCCAGCCTTCGTGATAGGAAGTAAAATAAGTATTGGCAGTTTCTACACGGCTATAATATTTCCGGATTAATTCCTTTGCCCGGTCAGGATTTCCGGCAATATCCAGCCAAAAATCATCCACAGCTTCTTTGCTGTTTTTCATCAGCATCATATCGTTGAATTCCGTCTTGCTGCAAATATAACGCAATGGAAACAGCATCTGAGCCGCATTGGTTACTTCAGGAAATCCTTTATAAAATGAGAAAAAGGTAACCCCTTCTTTGATACTGGTATCGCTTTGAATGTGATAGATACCCTTGGCGGGAAACTTAAGCGGACCGGTCGTTCCATCAGTGAGCTCTATAAAAAAAACACTATCCGGCTTAAATGAAAAGGACTTTGGGCGCGCGTCGATAAAGGGCGGCAAGGCAATCGGATATTCCTTTTTATAATAACGCACAAACAAACGCGGCACCTCAACGTTATTGGTTCTGAGAAAAAACTGATTTGCAGGATTCTCCATGTAGGGCTGAAATAAAACACTGCCATCCAATTTTTTCAGTAAAAAATTCTGCCGCCCAGCATAACTGCTATTATCAAGATTAATATACGCAAGGTTTTCGGTCCGGGTATTCTGATCGGTCAACTTCATTTGCATCACAAACTTCCCCTTTGCGGGAAGGTGGATATCGAGTGAATCGAGAATGATTTCGCGATCAATGTAATGCAATGAATCAGCGAAAAACAAGGTGAGGCTATCGGCCACGATTTTAGGCGACACCAGATTATAATATTCGTAATGAATCTTGTAATCCGCTTTAAAGCGCTGGCTATATAATTCTTTTTTATACAGCAGGTTGCGTGTATCGATTTGCAAATATAAACGGGTGGTATTTTGAGAAACATGCCACACAGATACTTTCAACCGGTCGAAAAGCTGCTCCGGCTGGTAAGCATCAGTAACTTTAACATGCGTAGTTTTATTGATCCGGCAGGCAAAAACCGAAATCAACAGCAGAATTACGATAAAACCTTTCGTCTTCATTCCGGCATCCTTCACCTTTTCACAATATTTTCCGTTTTACAATCCACACAGTGGTTAACGGATTAACTATCTTCAGAATGTAAATTTAAGTATAATGACCGGAATTTGCGCTATTATTTTCGATTTAACGTAATCATGGTGATTTCCGGAGCAATACCTATCCTGCCAGGAAATCCAATATAGCCCAACCCTGTATTTACATATAAATACTGATTACCCCATTGATAGAGCCCCATATAAAGCGGATACTTATACACAATCGGGCTCCATTGTAACCAGGGTTCGTCAATGCCGATCTGGGCAGCATGTGTGTGCCCTGCAATGGTCAGATCAATATTGGTTTTTCCTTTTACTTCTTCCGCCCAGTGGTTGGGGATATGGGAAAGCAGAATTTTAAATCCTTGTGAAGGAACCCCATTCATGGCTTTTTTAAGGTCGCCATAGGCATGAAAAGGAGGATGTCCCCAGCTATCCACGCCAATCATAGCAATAGAATCGTTTCCTTTACGAATAAACAAATGCTCATTCCTTAACAGGCTAAAACCCATTGCTTGTTGAGCCAGCATGAGTTGTGTTTCTGTGATTTCACGGTCAGGACTTTTGGTAAATTTCATATAATCATCCTGATCGTGGTTTCCCAATACAGAATACTTCCCCAGTGGAGGTTTCATCTCAGCAAAAAAGTTGATGTAGGGTTGGGTTTCTTCTGCCGAAACATTTATCATGTCGCCGGCAAATATGATCATATCCGGGTTCAATTCGTTCATTTTCTGAAAAGCCGGAAACAATTCACGGGTATTAAAGAAGCTGCCTAAATGCACATCGGCGATTACCAGCACCCTGACCCCATTAAAGGATGGAGGCAAGTTCCTGTACGAAAGTGAAACATTCTTTACCCTATAGTCTGTGCGGGTATAAAGCATGCCATATAAAACACACCCAAACATAAGAATTCCCATCACAAATCCCACCCATGACAAAACTTTGAATTTTCGGGTTCTTCTGACAAAATCATAATGTCCCCGTCGGTATATTAAATAACTGATCAGTTGAAAGATGAACAACAATGCTCTCCCCACCAGAATAAAACACAACATCACGATCTTAGGAAGGTACAGCAATAAAAAAACACCTGTTATAAAAAATGACTGTCGGTAAGCATCCGGGCCATATCCAAAGTATTTAAGGTATAGATAATGTACAACAGCATACAGCGCAAAAATCAGGGTAATGGATAGATAGGTCCATTTAAACCTTTTCGAACCCGGTGATTTCCTCCCCTGTTTTACCAATAACCGTCGCAAACCAAAGTACAGTAAGGTATCCGTTAGTATAAGCGCTACCACACTAATTAAAAGGCGAAACAAAAATTCGTTACTCATAGGCAAAAAAAAAGCTGTTACACAAATGTAACAGCTTTTCAATAAGATTAAAAAATATTATTTATCCAAAACCACTTTACGGGTGATAACGTCTGTTCCGTTCTGGATTTTCAGCATATAAATACCATTGGTCAGTGCATTAAGATTCATATTGGTGGTATTCTTACCGGCTTTAACGGCCATTTGATCTACAAGTACTACCTGACCCAAAATATTAGTAAGGCTAAGCACCACGTTTGAACTCTGTGAAGCATCGATTTCAACGTTAAGCTGACCTTTGTTGGGGTTGGGATATAAGTTAATATTGTTCAGTTTAGCTGCATTTTCGTCAACGCCATAAGGTGAACCGGTGGTGAACGACCTTGTTGCCCAAACCGTTTCGTTCATGGTATTAACAGCTTTTACCCTCCAGAAATATTCTGTATAAGGAGCGAGTTCCGTAGTCGGCGAGTAGGTTACGGTATCATCTCCGAAAGTAAGTTCAACCGGGGTTGCGAACGTAGGGTCTGTATCATATTGAAGCACATAAGATTCCAAACCAACGATCGCATCCCATTTGAACTGCGGTAACGTAGTAACGACAAGCCCTCCATCGGCAGGGGCCATCAGTTTCACCTGTCCGATGGTGTAGAAACTTCTTGGAGTCATCCATGCAGTAGTGTCAAAATTATTCATTGCCCTTACTGACCAGTAATACAATGAATCGAAGTGCAATGTCGGAGTCAGTCCGTGGTTATGAATAATGACAGGGAATGCTATTGTAGCAGAACTATCAACAATATATGTTACAGGGTTGGAAAGAGCAGCATCAAATGCCAGTGCCACTTCGTAACGGGAAGCATCAATGCTTCTCCATTTAATATCTACAATAGGAGCCATAATGGAATCCAAATGGGTAGTCGGGTATGCCAATTCTAAGGTATCAATCGTCGTCACCATTCTGGGAACACTCCAGCCTGAAGTATCAAAATCGTGATATGAGCGTACTCTGAGAAAATATTTCTGACCGAAACGCAACTGTGAGGTATTCGCAGTATTGGGGCTTGGAGCAACGTAACCTCTGGCGTAATAAGGGCTATCATAAGTAACTACACTGTCAATTTCCCATTCATATCCGGTTGAACCTGCCAATGCAGTCCATCCAAATTTAAAGCTGGGGAATTGGTTGATTGCACCTTCAAGAGGAGAGGTAATTGTAACAATATCGATGGTGGTAAAAGCCCATTTTGACGACCAATCTGATGAGTCAGAAACGCCAAACGCTTTTACTCTCCAGTAATAAACCGAGCCGTAATCCAGATAACCAACAGTGTTTGCTGAGTATCCCGTTATTACTTCAATGGGATTGGCAAAAGTAGAATCTTTTGACACCTGAAGTTTATAAGACCATGCTCCTGGTACAGCAGTCCAATTTATCAGAGTCGCCGGAGAAATATCTACCGAATTGTTCAACGGTGATGACTGGGTTGGTGTGTAAATGTTTGCTTCAGCGAAAAGGCCAATGCTAAACAGAACCATTAAAAGAGTAAAAATATGTTTCTTCATAATAAAATGGATTTAGAAATTAAAAAAAAACGGAAGCCGCCAGATGAGACGGCTTCCGGTTTATAAATTATTTTGTTACCACAAATTTGGTTGTTGAACTCTCTTTTCCTGCAACTATTTGCATAATGTAAGTTCCGCGATTAAGACTGCTGCAATCCACATTGGTCTGATGGATTCCGGCATACTGTTGTGATAACTCGATGGATTTGACCATACGGCCATTAAGATCAAAGATATTTACAGTAACTTTTGCGTTCACGGGTAACGTATAATTAAGAGACGTGATATCTACCACCGGATTCGGGTAGAGTCTTAAAGAAGGTTTTGTCATTCTTCCAGACAGTGCTTCTTCAGGGACAGCATTTACATATTGGTTGCTTTCGAAGAAACCACGTCCGTGGGTACCAATATAAATGGCACCAAGGGTGTTACCCATACCCGGGAAGATTCTGGTTTGCTGACGGATTCCATAAACGGGAACGCGTGACATACCGTTATTTTCTTCAGACCATTCAATAGTAGCAGCAGCGCTGGTAATATCTGCGGTGGCAAAAACACCATATTCAGTTCCAACCAAAACGCGATTACCATCACTAAATTCGATCAAACTTGCATACAGAGGCATGGCAGGTAATTTTTTACCTACAGTTGTTCCCTGTTTGCTGATGAAGGTTGGATTTGGATCCAGCGCATTCTCTGAGTAATAAATATAGTTGGTCTCGTCATAATTACCCAATGTTGCGACTACTCTTGACGGATCATTAGGATCAACAGCAATTGATGTTACATAACGCCCTGACCATGATTCGATGGTTGTTTGCTCGATAACAGAAAAAGGGCTGGTAACGGTTGCTGAAAGAGAATCTGATGCTGCCCGGATATTTGAAATACGAATAAGGCTGCCGGAGCCGGTTCCAACAAACAGATAATTACCATCATCTGAAATGGTCATGGTTTTAATGTTAGGAACATTGCAGATTCTGAACCATGATGGGGTCACAGCAAAGTTGAGCGCTTGCTTGGTCATCCAGACACCACTTTCGAGGGCCACAAAAAATTTCGAAGCAACAACATCCTGAACCGGAAGCGTATCATTTGTATTAAGACTTACAGGAAGGGTATACAGGAATGGATACATATTATTATGGCTTTTCACTGTAACCACATCACCCGCTGCATAAATAGTATCGGCCTTAAAAACAACGGAATCGGTGCTGTAATAATCCTCGAAACTTTCCCAATGGATAAGGGGTGTAACGAAACTACCAAAAGCAGGATCCAGACCGGGAGTTCCTCCGGCAATAACAGTCGGGCTTAAAAACTCCAGATCAAACGCAGCCTGATAAGTTGCGCCTTCATCGGGAGATCTCCAGATACCACCATATTGCATCGTTCCAAAGAAAACCGCAGGATTAATAGCAGAGAAAGCGGACCAGCCGCCGTCGCCATCATACAAAAGTCGGCCAGCTTTAGGATCAATGCCAGTGCGGCTAAGATAAGGTGAATTATTATCCTGGGTACCAGCCATCACCTGTCCGGTTTTAGAATTGGCCACTGAATACATCTGGGTGACACTATAATTTTTATTAATATTCAGCCAGCTTTCAGTAAGGTCAGTAGTTTTATAGAGACCACCATCGCAGCCAACATAAACAGTATTAGGATCAGTACGATCAAATACAATAGCATGAATATCGACATGTACTTCGTAACCAGAAGTAATCTGAACGAAATTACCACCTGTATATACCCAGATGTTGATTCCACCGCACAACACGAAATTCGGGTCAGCAGGAGAAACAGAAATCACATTATCATAATCGCCCTGAAGACTTGATGTTCCAAAAAGAGCAAATGTGGGGGATCCTGCAGGTCCGATCAATGTCCAGTTATCTCCGCGGTCAACCGATTTCCAGATACCCTTTAAAGCGCCAGTGCTTGAAGCAGCCTGACAATAAATATAATTAGGATTAGAAGGTGCGATAGCTATTTCGGTTCTGCCGAGGCTGGTTGTGGGAGATTTATCGACAAAAGTGCCGGCATCACCATTTCCACTACCACCGGGACTGATATATACTTTATTACCAACAACAGCAACAACAGTGCGATCGGGACCGACGGTCACCATATCACAAATACCATTATTAGGTGTAGTTCCGGTAAGATATACAGGATTCACCCATGCTGTGCCACTCCAATATTGTAATCCCCTGTTGGTGGCAACATACATCCTGCCGTTTGAGGGATCAAAAGCAATCCTGTTAACAAAAGCCCAGGCCAGGTTGGCCTCATTTGCAGATATTGGTTTTGCATTTTGATAAATAGCCCATGTAGCACCACCGTCTGTAGATTCGTACAAACCGGTTCCAAGAAAACCAGGCGTTCCATAAGGATAATCAATCATTGCATAGCTTTCTCCGGTTCCAACATAAATTGCACCTGTTAATGGATTCTGACCAATGCAATTGATGTTAAGGTCAGGAAAGCTTGTAATCATTTCCCATGAAGTACCACCCGTAGTGGATTTCCAGAGGCCACCACTCACCGCACCGGCATACAGCAGGTTACGGTTATTTTTATCAATTAAGATTGCACGGGTACGCCCCCCGATGTTATTGGGGCCCAACTCATTCCAGGTAATACCCAGAGCCTTGTTATTCTTAAGCTCAGCAATTTGTTTGCGTGCCCTTATAATATCTTCAATTGTAACGGTTCCTGTTACTGAATTGTTCCTTATTTCGGAAATCCATTTTATGGCGCCGTCAATTCCATTTTCGATAGAAGAGTACCCCGGATGATACAACCGGCTCTCCTTTCCCCAGCTTACGGACAAAACTAAAGCAAAAGCAACAACGGCAATTGCAGTTAAGCTTAAAAGTAAAATTCTGCTTTTCATGTGATTGTGTTATTATTAATACAAAAAAAAATTCAAAAAGAAAGCTCTTAAAAAGCGGTCTAAAAATACATCTTTTTATAATATGCGCAATAAAGAAATTTCAAAATAATTAACCATGCCCTGTGAATTAAGCGATACCAAATATACTAATACGGTGCCAGCTATACAAAAATAATCAGGATACGGTGCAATAAAGTCAGGATACGGTAGCCTTTGATCCGTCAACGTTTTTCAAGGTTCTTTCGAACAAACTTTTCGGCATGATAGGATGAACGCACCAGGGGACCACTTTCGACATAAGGGATGCCCGCTGAAATCGCAAAAGATTTATATTCAGCAAATTGCGATGGTGTTACATAGCGTTTTACCTCATGGTTTTTACGTGAAGGTTGCAGGTACTGCCCGATGGTCAGGATTTTACAATTAACACGCGCCAGATCTTCAATGGTTTCATAGATTTCCTCATCGGTTTCGCCTAAACCTACCATGATTCCGGATTTTGATTGCTGGTTATGGTCAGAAAGATATTTTATTACCCCCAGACTACGCCCGTATTGCGCTTTTATCCGGATCAGCGCGGTCATTCGCTTCACTGTTTCTATATTGTGTGCTATAATGTCGGGACCGGCATCAATGACTTCCTGTAACTGGTTCTCATTTCCTTCAAAATCAGGAATTAACGCTTCTACTGTTGAAAATCCATTGGCTTTAACTGCACGTATGGTTGCGGCCCAGTGAGCAGCGCCGCCATCGGCCAAATCATCCCGTGTAACGGAAGTAAGCACACAATGTTTAATTTTCAACTCTTCAATTACCTTGGCCAGATGCTTCGGTTCCAGCGGATCAGGAGTCTCCGGATGACCATGATTTACACCGCAAAACCTGCAGTTACGAGTGCAGGTATTACCAAGGATCATAAAGGTCGCTGTTTTTGCTGCCCAGCATTCTCCCTGATTTGGGCAATTGCCGCTTTCACAGATAGTGTGTAGGTTATAACGGCTCAGGTGCTCTTTTACATAACCATATTCGGATGCTTCCGGAAGTTTTATGCGCAACCATTCCGGTTTTCTCAGAGGAGGGGTTTCCATGTACAGATATTCACTAAATAATTCGTTGTCAATTCTTTCGCTTCCCCAGGTGAATGCTCAGATACAAAGAAAGAAAGAAATTTTGTTTATCGTTATACGCCATCAATGGGATCGCAAGGGGATACACATCGAGGATTGCACCACATTCGATAGATTTGAGGGTTAAGTCATTGGCACCATACTCGAAATTCAGTCCGGTTTTGCCATAGGCTCCGGGGTAGAATCCCAAATGGTCAAATCCCTTAAAATACGGGCCCCGGCCATAAATATCCCCAATAAAATGTTTTTCAGGATCATAGCGTTCAGCCACTACATCGTTTTTACCCGTTTCTTCGTTGTATTTAACTACATAAAGGTAAACCGGCTTCGTAAAGCCAAGACTCACACCTCCATAAAGGAACCACCTGAGTTCAACCCCACCCCAGTATGGCTTTCCGTTGAGCACTTTCTGAACTCCGTATGCACCGCGCAAAACATACATACTGTTGAGTTTGCCGTAAATAAAACTTCTGGAGTTTTCGTAATAAGAAACCACGCGCTTTTCTTTGGGATGCTTCATGGTAACAAACTCCACCTCCCACATGCGTTTTCTGAGATAGGTTTTGTGCTTACCGTTGCGGTATCCAAAACCCCAACCCCCATTGTGGGCCAACAGATAGCAACTCCATTCCTTACGGTAAAGAATCTTCTGATCCAGGTTGGAGTCGCTTTGTGCAGCAACATCCAATTGGAAAAAAAGAAAAAACGCCAAGAAAATTGTGGAAATCTTTTTTATCAAAGCCGGTGAATTTTCACAACAAAAATAACTCATTTTCGCGATTATTATGTTGGCCGGCATAAAAAAATCCCATGATGGTGTAATCATGGGGGTCCTGAATGAAAAAGAAACTATTAGCTTCTTTTTTCGACTTTAACGTTTGCTTTAGACTGATAAGCCGGACAAAGTTCATGGGTGCGGCACGCGCTGAAAACGATAGCGATAGTGAGCAACGTAAGCATTACAATAGCTGATTTTTTCATTATTCAATATTAAAAATTAATATCTGGAATGGCTTGAGGGCTTTTTATAGGCATCACATCTTTCAGGCGTAGTGCAAGCGCTGATTGCAATCGAAATCACAAACAACAGAAGTAAACCGACAATAAGCTTTTTCATTTTATCAGTTTTTTTAAAATGAGATGCAAATATACTGAGTTTTTGCGAGACTTAAGAAAAAATCTATAAACTTATTAACAGTATCATTGGTGCTAAGTGCATTCGCTTTATCTTTGAACGGAAAACATGAACGCATATTATCTCTATGACTTATAATGATCTTGCGATTGAACCAAGCTGGAAAGAAAAACTGTCGGGTGAGTTTTGTAAGGATTATTTCCTGCGGTTAAACAAATTATTAACAGAGGAACGAATACAATATCAAATATATCCTGATAAGGACCACGTTTTTGCCGCATTCAACAACACACCTTTTAGCAAGGTCAGGGTGGTTCTCCTTGGCCAGGATCCCTATCACGGAGAGGGACAGGCACAGGGACTGTGCTTTTCGGTAAATGAAGGGATTCCCCATCCGCCCTCACTGGTTAATATTTTCAAAGAGCTATCTTCCGATCTCGGCTGCCCATATCCAAAAAGCGGAAGCCTGATCAGCTGGGCACAGCAGGGTGTTTTACTGCTTAATGCCACACTCACCGTCAGGGCACACCAGGCCGGGTCGCATCAGAAAAAAGGATGGGAAACCTTTACAAATAAAGCGATTGAATGCATTTCACAACAGTGCGAACATGTTGTTTTTTTACTTTGGGGAAGTTATGCACAGCAAAAAGAAAAATTGATCGACGCGTCTAAACATATTATATTGAAATCCGGCCACCCCTCCCCCATTAGTGCCAACCGTGGATTATGGTTTGGCAACAAACATTTTTCACAGACCAATAAAATACTGAAAGATTGGAATTACAGGGAGATCAACTGGTGTCTGGAATAATTTATTCGACCCAATAACGTTTCCGGATAACAAACCTGCATAATGCGAATTCTGGGCACCCTCATCTTACTATTTTTAACGTTCCAGGGGATGGGGCAGGGTAAATATCACCTTGAAGTTATTGCTACTGATGCAAAGACACGGATTTCGTACCAAAAATCATTCACCGGAATCCCCGAAAGGGAAAATGAAGTAACAGATATCATAAATTATCTGCACGAAAAAGCTTTTCTTGGTGCCAGTTTCGATAGCACCGGTGGTGATTCATTAAATATGATCGCATACATTACCCGGGGGCCGGCTTATACCCTTCAGCTGCATCCTTCCATTGCCGATTCCTTCGACCTTAATGGTTTTAAAAGCGTCTTGTCTAAATTCAACCGGCCTGTAAGGTTCACCCTGAGCAAACAAACCGAACTTTATGAAGAACCTGCGATCTGGCTGGAAAACCACGGATATCCCTTCGCTAAAGTGAGTCTTTCTGAAGTGGTTATTGAGGTAGGGGAAATCAACGCCCGTCTGAAGATCAATCCCGGTCCCTTTATCGTTATCGACAGTCTGGCAAGAAAGGGGAACATTAAAATTTCCAGAAATTACATTTACCGGTATACCGGGATAAGACCTGGTCAGGCATACAATGAATCTGACATCCGTAAAATTCACAAACGGTTGAAAGAACTACCCTTTGCAACGGTGGAAAAACCACCCGAAATTGCCTTCTGGAAAGACAAAGCTAAGGTGTATCTGTATCTGAATAAAAAGAAAGCCAGCAGCTTTTCGGGGATTCTCGGAGTGCTTCCCAACAGCAGGGTGCCTGGGAAAGTGATGATTAACGGTGACCTCAAATTAAAACTCCTCAATGCATTTGCGCAGGGAGAACTCATAAGCCTGAACTGGAGAAGTCTGGAAAAAGGCACCCAGGATCTTGCGATGAAGTTGAATTATCCCTATTTACTTTCGACCCCGCTTGGCCTTGATTATGAATTTTCTCTTTACAAAAAAGACACCTCCTACCTGACCCTTCATCATAATATTGGAATAAGGTATCTTTTCGGAGGAAACAATTATCTGCAGTTTTTTACTGAAATTTTCAGCTCCAATATTATTGAAGCAGCCGGACTTGAGACTGCGAGCGTATTGCCTGAATTTGCTGATGTGCGCAAAAACCTGGGGGGCATCGAATATAATTTCGAAAATCCCGATTACAGGCTCAACCCCAGAAAAGGCATCCTTGTTAACATCAATGCGGCCGGGGGGACCAAAACGCTAAAAAAAAACGAAGCCATCAATCCTGTTTTGTACGACTCGCTGGACTTACGTTCCGGACAGTTCCAGGCAAAACTTAAATTCAGCGGGTTTATCCCGATTTTCAGACAGCAAACCATACTTGTTGGGTTATCAGGCGCCCGGATGTGGAATAAACTTTTGTTCGAAAATGAATTGTACCGTTTAGGAGGAATGTCAAGTTTACGCGGCTTTGACGAGGAATCGCTCCCTGCAAGTTTTTACACGATCCTCTTGCTGGAATATCGCTATTTGTTCGATCAAAACTCATTCCTGGCGGTATTTTGGAACGGCGCTTACCTGGAAAAAAGAACACAGCAAGAGACTCATTCAGACTTACCTTACGGACTGGGCGCAGGAATCAGCTTTGACACAAAAATCGGCATCTTCTCACTTTATTACGCACTCGGAGCACAAGAGCATGGGTCGCTGAGTTTCAAACAATCGAAGATACACTTCGGTATCAGTACTTCCTTTTAGGTTACCCATTATCCGGGTCCCCGGCCACCGCACCCTTTCCCCTGACCAAACCCAAATATTTGGCTGAAGGAGAGGAAACAAATTCTCCTAATCCTAACTCATCCCATTTCAGGTCGATCCCGGAAACGGTTTTTTCATCCATGACCACCGGATTAGGCCATTCGCGCCTGAAACCATCTTTTCCCTGAATTTTAACTGTGGCATCAATCCCCAGAATGGTCATTCCTGATGCATTGCTATAGTTAAAACAGTCACGGGAAGGATCTATGTGATTTGCCGCAAGCCAGATTAATTCGCGCGGTGTAAGATTGCGGCATTCGTAATCGCAATAAACAACAAACTTAATTGTTTCTCCTTCTTTAACAGCGCATATCTTTTCATGCAGTGATCTTATCTGCTGGCTATTTTGCTTTTTCAAAAACACAAGCAACAAAGGAATTGCATCTGTTGGACTTTTAATCGTGACCGACTCATCACCGGAAAACAATTCTTTGAAAACCTCAGGGTTCACGGGGCTATAAGAAACTTCAACGCCCTCTTTTTTTGTGGCATCAAGGCCCATCTTTCCGCCAAAAGCAAAATCCTGACTGCTATGATCGAGGACATCTGCAGGTCCCCTGGAATAATATATGTCATTCCCAACGGCAACATTCTCCGCAATTTTCTTCAATACCATTGAATAATTGTGGAGGTCGCAATCCTCATCCAAGACAACCATTACCTTATTAAACATCATTTGTCCGGCGCCCCACAATGCATTCATAACTTTGGAAGCCTGCCCTGTGTATTCCTTTTTAATGCTTAATAATACAATGTTGTGAAATACTCCTTCCGCCGGCATATGCATATCAACAATTTCCGGAAGCATACTCATACGGATCGGAAACAAAAAAATGCGCTCGGTTGCTTTTCCCAGCCAGGCATCTTCCATTGGCGGAATCCCAACGATAGTTGCAGGGTACACTGCATTTTTCCGGTGGGTAATGCACGTTACGTGAAAGCGTGGATAAAAATCAGCCAGCGAATAATAGCCTGTATGATCCCCGAAAGGGCCTTCGAGAATGAGGTCTTCCATGGGATCCACATAACCCTCGATAACGAAATCTACATCAGCCGGGACTTCCAGATCATTGGTAAGACATTTCACCAATTCAACTTTTTTCTTCCGGAGAAACCCGGCCAGCATCATTTCTTCTATCTGGGCCGGAAGTGGAGCGGTGGCCGCGTAGGTGTATGCCGGGTCCCCGCCCAGGGTGACGCTCACGGGCATGCGCTTGCCCAATGTTTTATATCCACGGAAGTGCTTTGCAGAATCTTTGTGTAAATGCCAGTGCATGCCGCAAAGTTGGGGACCGAAAACCTGCATACGATACATACCGGCATTTTTGGAACCGGTTACCGCATCCACCGTATGCACTACGGGCAAGGTAATGAATGGCCCCCCATCATGCGGCCAGCATGTTAATACCGGCAAGCGGTTCAAATCAGGGTCTTTCATGACGACCTGTTGACAGTCAGCTTTTCCTTTGACCTTCCCCGGCATCCATGAAGACACAGATTGCAGGGTGCCCAGCAACCCCAGTTTATCCATTAAGCCACCTTTGGGTCCGGAGATTTTCTTCAACAGCGCCTCCATCTCTTTTCCGGGCTGGTCCATATTTTCAATACCCAACGACAGGCACATGCGCTCATCAGAAGCAAAAGCATTCATTAATACAGGGAATTCAGTTCCGCTATTTTCAAATAAAAGTGCCATTCCGTCACTTTTAGCCATTCTGTCAGCAATCTCTGTCATTTCGAGATGTGGATCGACAAACTGACTGACACGCTTTAAAAGTCCTTTGGATTCAAGCCTTTCAATGAATTCATTCAGATTTTTATACGACATATTAAGTTATTTCGGTATTATTTTACGCAAATGTATTATTTTTGCCATTCATCTGTAAAAATAACTGATTTCATTTAAACTTTATTAAAATAATCAAAATGAAAAGAAACGAAGGTATCATAACATTTGGAGGCAATCCATTAACTTTAAACGGAGAAATGATAAAAGTAGGCGATATAGCCCCTGAGTTCACCGTAATTGCAAGCGATTTAACACCCCACTCCCTGAGTGAATACCAGGGTAAAGTACGGATTATCAGCGTTGTTCCATCTGTTGATACTGGTGTTTGTGCTGCCCAGACACGCAGATTTAATGTAGAAGCCGCGAAACTTGGCGATGTGGTTATTCTGACCATATCGAACGACCTTCCCTTTGCTCTTGGTCGTTTTTGTGCTGCTGAAGGTATTGATAAAGTAGTCACCTTATCTGATCACAGAACATCGGATTTTGGTTTAAAATATGGTTTCCTGATCGAAGAGCTCAGATTGCTCGCACGTGGTATTGTTATTATTGATAAAGAAGGTATTGTTCAATATGTGGAGTTTGTCAAAGAAGCGACAAATCATCCCGATTATGATGCGGCAATTGCCGGAGCAACGAAATTGGTTTAACGTTGGTTTGATGTTGGTTTGATTGATTGACCAGACAGCAATGTCTGGTCTTTTTTTTTCTACAGTTTTATCAGCATCAGCACAAAAACAGCCAATCCTGCTGCCACAATCACGCCCCGTAGAATCTCCGGCTTCATCTTTCCTGCGAACTTTCCACCGAAATATCCACCCGACAAGGCACAAGCCGCCATGATCAGTGCCAGAGGCCAGTTCACCAGATCGGAGAACAGAAAAAAAGTAGCTGCTGCCACATTGGTCGCCAGAGAAAGAGCCTGTTTGAGTGCATTGAGCCGAACAATATGGTCCTTTTGTGTGATACCCAAAACAGCCAGCAATACTACCCCCAGCCCTGCGCCGAAATAACCGCCATAAACGGTTGACGGCAATACCATAATAATCGATAACAAATAACCTCTTATTCCGGGTTTTGCGATAAATCCATCTTTCATCACCCAGCGTCTGATCAGCGGTTGCAAAGCCAGTAATAACGTGGCGAAGAGGATTAACCATGGCACCAGATCCCTGAAGAGTTTCTCGCCCGTTAGCAGCAGTAAAAGTCCACCACCCAAACCACCAGCAACAGCCACGGGCACCAAAACCAGCAAGCGGCTTCGCTGGCCTTTCAGATCATTGCGCTGTGCCCAGGTGCCCCCAAAATAGCCCGGACATAAGGCAATGGTATTGGTAATATTTGCGCTAACGGCAGGAATGCCGAAAGCGGTGAGTACGGGGAAAGTGATTAATGTTCCCCCACCTGCCAATGCATTCACAAAGCCTGCGGCCACTGCAGCTAATCCGATTAAAATAAGTTCCCAATATTCCATGATCCGGATACACGTTGAGTTTACTTTTTAACCAGCAGCATTACGTTTTCCACATGCTGAGTATGAGGAAACATATCAACAGGCTGCACTTTCACTACACGGTAAAACTCTTTCATCATTGCCGCATCGCGTGCCTGGGTAGCCGAGTTGCAACTGACATAGACAATTTTTTCAGGGGCTATTTTCAGGATTTGTTCCACCACTGCAGGGTGCATTCCTGCGCGGGGCGGATCCGTAATAATAATGGATGGTTTTCCATTTGCCGCTACAAATTCATCGGTAAATGTTTTTGCCAGATCCCCGTCATAAAACACTGTATTGGTTATCCCATTAACGTGCGAATTCTCTTTTGCGTCGTCAATAGCCGTTTTTACATACTCCACGCCCACTACTTTTGCAGCGGCTGATGCCACAAAATTAGCAATGGTGCCAGTACCCGTATAGAGATCATACACAATATCGTCCGGGCCAATCGCTGCAAACTCCCTGATCAGCCGGTATAACTGCAATACCTGCTTGCTGTTTGTCTGAAAAAATGAAACAGGACCGATTTTAAACTTGATACCTTCAAGTTCTTCCATCATATAAGGCAGACCGCTATAGAGTTCAACAGGTAAATCGGAAATCGTATCGTTTCCCTTTCCATTGATAACGTACATCAGGGAAGTGATTTCGGGGAACGATTCCTGAATGTGCTTTAATAAAGGCTCAAGTGTTTCCGGATCATCATACGCAACAACCATAATAACCATCCAGTGCCCGAGGGTTGTACTCCTCACAAACATATTACGAAGGTATCCCGTATGGTTCCGCTGGTCATAGTACTCCAGCAGGTTATCAAGGGCATAAGCGCGAACCACATTGCGGATCCGATCCGAAAGTTCCGGCGGAAGGTAGCAATGCTCCAGATCGAGCACGCGGTAAAAACTCGCCACATGAAAACCCAGCGCATTCATATTCTTATTCTCACGGCCTGTGGCCATATCTTCCTCGGTCAGAAAGCGGACATTCGAAAACGAATACTCCATTTTATTCCGGTAATGAAAGATTTCAGGACTGGGAAGGATGGGAATAAAATGCTCAATTTCCAGTTTTCCGATACGCAGCAGGTTATCTTCAACATTTTTCTGTTTGTAAAACAGCTGGTGTTCGTACTGCATATTTTGCCATTTACAACCGCCACAAACGCCAAAATGGCTACAAATAGGCTCCTGCCGTTTGTCGGAGTATTTCTTGATCCGGACTAACTTACCTTCACTGAATGATTTTTTCTGACGCGTGAGCATAATATCCACCACATCTCCGGGGACGGCATTGCGCAGAAAAACCACCTTATTTTCATAATGGCCAACGGCCATACCCTCTGATCCCGCATCGGTGATCAACACATCTTCTATTATGGTTCTGTTAGGTCTGTTCATAGGGCACAAAGATACAGAAGTCGCCTCACCTGTCATTTATTTTATACTGAATTAGGAAATTGCGGAAAAATAGCGTAGTTTTATATTGTCTTACGGCACATTTTACCAAACCTTAAACAACTACAAATGTGCTCTTTATTTGCTAATTGGGTAAAAATTAGTCATAACTTTCTTAACAATTTTATGGTTAATACATTATTTCGTTATTTTTGTACCTAAATATTAAATTAACTTTAACACGTTCAAATGAACATTATCAGAATAAAGAAAGGGCTGAATGTACCCCTCAAAGGTGAGCCTGACCTGGTGATTGAACAAAAAGAAGCCCCTGCATACCTTAGCATAAATCCCACTGGTTTCGAGGGAATGCAGCCAAAATTACTGGTGAAACAGGGCGATAAAGTGCTGGCAGGAACAGCACTCTTTTTTGATAAGCGCGATGAACGTATCGTAATACCTTCGCCTGTCAGCGGCGAAATCGCTGAAATTATCAGGGGTGAAAAAAGAGTACTTCTCGAAGTGCGCATCAAAAACGATAATGCCTACAACACCATTTCATTCCCTGAAATTACCACACCTCCAACCAATCGCGAAGGCATCCTCAATTTACTGGTTAAGAGCGGACTCTGGAGTTTTTTTAAACAACGTCCTTACGATATTATTCCTTCACCGGATGCGGCTATCCGTGACATTTTTATTTCCAGTTTCGACTCAGCCCCATTGGCGCCCGATTTCGGATTCATATTAAAAGATCAGGGGAGTCACCTCCAGGCTGGCATCGACGCACTTTCTAAATTGACCGATGGTAAAGTTTATCTCGGACTCAATGCTGCTGGCCGGCATAATGAAGTATTTGAGAAACTGAACAAGGTTGAAAAACATTATTTTTCAGGTCCTCATCCTGCCGGGAATGTAGGTGTGCAAATTCACCATATTAAACCTATCAATAAAGGGGAAGTCATAGTAACCCTGAATATCCAGGATCTGGCCATGATCGGCAAGTTAATGACTGAGCGAAAAATTGATGCAAGCCGCACCATTGCTGTTACCGGACCGGAAATTCAAAATCCACATTACATTAAAACGATTATCGGCAGCGATCCGCATGATTTTATTTCCCTTAAGGATAATAAAAAAGCAGTGCGCATTATCAGTGGCAACGTTTTAACGGGCGACACGATCGAAGCCGGTGGCTGTTTGGGATATTATCATCACCAGCTTACGGTGATTCCTGAAGGGAAATACAACGAATTCATCGGCTGGGCCCTGCCCGGATCAAAAAAATTCAGCAACACCCGATTGTTTCTGAGCAAAATATTTCCACCAAAACAATTCCAGCTCGACACCAACTTTCATGGAAGCGTCAGAGCCCTGGTAGTTACAGGCCAATACGAAAAAGTATTTCCTTTCGACATCCTTCCGGTATACCTGATTAAAGCCATCCTTACAGGAGATATTGACAAGATGGAAGAATTGGGAATTTACGAGGTGGTTCCGGAGGATTTTGCCCTTTGCGATGTAGTATGTACCTCCAAACTCGAAACCCAGGAAATCGTTCGTCAGGGCCTTGAACTGATCAGAAAAGAAATGAGTTAATATTATATTACAACCATATATAATGAAAAGCCTACACAACTATATTAATAAAATAAAACCGAAGTTTCAGAAAGGCGGAAAGTTCTCAAAGCTGCACTCCACTTTCGACGCCATTGAAACCTTCATGTTTGTTCCTGACAAGGTCACCATCAAGGGCGCCCATATCAGGGATGCGGTTGATTTAAAGCGAACCATGGCGGTCGTCATTCTCTCTCTGGTTCCCGCGCTGCTGTTCGGTATGTGGAATACAGGCTATCAATATCACCTGATGACCGGGACCGATGCAAGCCTGCTCCAAAATTTCTGGTTTGGATTTCAAAAGATTCTTCCCATAATTGTGGTTTCATATGTCGCCGGACTAGCGGTTGAATTTATTTTTGCACAGTACCGGGGGCACGAAGTCAATGAAGGTTTTTTGGTGACAGGTATGCTGATTCCCTTGATCATGCCCGTAACCATCCCACTCTGGATCGTCGCAGTGAGTACCGCATTCACAGTGCTTTTTGTGAAAGAGGCTTTCGGTGGAACGGGAATGAATGTATTCAATCCTGCCCTCATGACCAGGGCATTTATCTTTTTCGCATACCCCGCCAAAATCACTGGTGACCTCGTATGGGTATGGGGTGCTGATAGTAAGGGCACTTTCGTGGATGGCTTTTCCGGAGCCACTCCCCTTTCGGGACCGGCCACAAACAACATCAGCGACATTCCATCGTGGTACGACTTATTCTTTGGGTTTATTCCGGGATCTATTGGAGAAACCTCTAAATTGGCTATTTTACTGGGCGCCGTCATTCTCATTATTACTGGTGTTGCCAGTTTGCGGATCATGCTTTCCACGCTCGCCGGCGGAGTCGTAATGACCTTAATCTTTAATGCCATTGGCGCCAACGCCTATATGACCATCGACCCCATTACCCAAATTCTGATGGGGGGCTTTTTATTCGGCGCTGTGTTTATGGCTACCGATCCGGTTTCCGGTTCACAAACCCCCAGGGGCAAAATCATCTATGGCTTTTTAATCGGGCTGTTCGCGATCATGATACGTGTATTCAACCCGGCGTATCCGGAAGGCATGATGCTGTCGATATTGCTGATGAACATGTTTGCACCCCTCATTGATCATATCGTCGTCAGCAGCAACATTAAAAAACGACTGAAACGCGCGCTCAAACTAAGTGTAGTAACTAAATAATTTTTGATATGTTCAGTAACAGATACATATTCATATATTCTTCAGTGATGGTCATCATCGTTGCTGTAGCCCTTACCATTGTTGCTGTACAGCTTAAGCCAGCGCAGCAATACAACGAAAGGGTCGAAAAAATGCAGAATATCCTGACTTCCGTCAACATTGAATCGACACCAAAAAACGCAGAAACGCTCTATAATAAATATATTGTATCCACGATTGTGGTCGACAATAAAGGGGGCGTGATTGAAGGGATTGATGCTTTCAGCGTTGATATGCGACTGGAAAATAAAAAGCCTTCGGATCAGAAAAATCTGCCGGTTTTTATTTGTGTGAATGATGCTTCAGACTCGCTTTACATTGTACCCCTCAGAGGAAAAGGATTGTGGGGACCTATCTGGGGTTACATTTCATTTAAAACAGACCTCAACACTATTGCCGGTTGCATGTATGCGCATAAAGGAGAAACACCCGGACTCGGCGCTGAAATTGACACCCGCACCTTTCAGCAGCAATTTTCCGGAAAAACGATTTATGACGACCAGCGAAATTTTGTTTCAGTCATCGTTCATAAAGGCGGTGCAAAAAAAGATGACGTGCATGGGGTAGATGCCATTTCAGGAGGAACCATTACCAGTAAGGGATTGGAAGCGATGTTAAGGGATGGTCTGAAAGAATACACGCCTTATTTCAACAATATCAAAAAATAAAATATTTTATCCTATATAAGATACAATATTATGAGCAATTTTAAATTATTGACCGGACCGCTGAGTAAAAACAACCCGATTACTTTTCAGGTTCTGGGAATATGTTCTGCACTTGCGGTTACCGTTCAGGTGAAGCCCGCGCTGGTAATGGCCCTATCCGTTACAGTGGTCACAGCCTTTTCCAACCTCATCATTTCTGCCCTGCGCAACACCATACCGCCGAGGATCAGAATTATTGTGCAACTGGTTGTGATAGCCGCACTGGTAATTATTGTTGACCAGATGTTGAAAGCCTATGTATATGATGTAAGCAAAAAACTTTCTGTTTTTGTGGGACTGATTATCACAAACTGCATTCTGATGGGCCGGCTGGAAGCATATGCCATGGCCAACAAACCCTGGCCTTCTTTTGTTGACGGCATTGGCAATGGGTTGGGCTACGGGCTGATCCTGTTTCTGGTGGCAGTAATCAGAGAGTTATTTGGATCGGGTAGTTTATACGGATTTCAGTTGGTTCCGCAATCATTTTACGATGCTGGATACATCGACAACGGCATGATGATACTCCCGCCCATGGCGCTGATTACCATTGGCACCATAATATGGATACAACGAAGTAAACAACGGGAATTAATTGAAAAATAAGGGTCACAACTATGGATAATTTATTTAACTTATTTGTTCGGTCCGTCTTTATCGACAACATGATTTTCGCATATTTCCTTGGAATGTGCTCATTTCTGGCGGTATCGAAAACAGTAAAAACTTCAGTCGGATTAGGCCTGGCAGTGACCTTCGTATTGTTAATCACAGCACCCGTTAACTGGTTATTCGACACCTACTTATTAAAAGAAGGTGCTTTATCATGGCTGGGGCCAGAATATGCAGACGCAGACCTGAGTTACCTGAGTTTTCTTGTTTTCATTGCAGTGATTGCTGCGATGGTTCAATTGGTGGAAATGGTGGTGGAAAAATTCAGTCCGCCTTTGTACAATGCTCTTGGGATCTTCCTGCCGCTTATTGCTGTGAACTGCGCCATTCTTGGTGTTGCACTGTTTGTTCAGGAAAGGGAATATACCAATATTGCGGAAGTGACCGTATATTCTGTAGGTTCCGGGGTTGGTTGGTTTCTGGCTATAGTATCTTTTGCCGCCATCCGTGAAAAAATCAGGTATTCAAATATTCCTGCACCCCTGCGCGGTCTCGGAATTGCATTCATCCTTACGGGATTGATGGCCATTGCCTTTATGAGTTTTATGGGAATAAAAATATAACAATCTATAGATAAAACAGATCCTATATGATACTATTAAGTATGGCTTTAGGAAAGTTATTACTGCTGGGGGTGGTTATTTTCCTCATCATTATGGTGATGCTCGTCGGAATACTGATTTACGCCAAAACAAAGCTCTCCCCTTCCGGACCGGTGGTGATCAAAATAAATAATGACCTTGAACTGAGGGTGGGTTCCGGAAGTACTGTTTTATCAACCCTTTCAAACGAAAAACTCTTTCTCCCCTCCGCATGCGGCGGCGGCGGAACCTGTGGAATGTGCCGTTGCCAGGTCATTACCGGAGGTGGAGGCATTTTGCCCACCGAGGTCGGCTTTTTCACGCGTAAGCAAATCCAGGATCACTGGCGTTTGGGGTGCCAGGTGAAGGTCCGTGAAAATATCGAATTACAAATACCCAAGGAAATATTCGGTATCAAAAAGTGGGAATGTGAAGTGGTTTCAAACCAAAATGTGGCCACCTACATTAAAGAATTTAAAGTAAAACTCCCCGAAGGGGAAACCCTGGATTTTAAATCGGGAGGTTATATTCAGATTGATGTTCCGAAATGTGAAGTAGATTTCAACACTATTACTGTAGAGGAAAAATTCCGAAGCGACTGGGAATCTATGAAGATGTTCGACCTTAAGATGAAAAACCCTGAGCCCATTTACAGGGCTTATTCCATGGCGAACCACCCGGCAGAAGGAAACGTCATTATTTTAAACATCCGCATTGCCACGCCACCCTGGGACCGCAATAAAAAGATGTTCATGAATGTGAACCCGGGTATTTGTTCTTCTTATCTTTTCTCGCTGAAACCTGGCGACAAAGTTATGGTTTCGGGCCCTTACGGTGAATTCCACCTTAAAGACACCAACAAAGAAATGATTTTTATCGGGGGGGGCGCCGGGATGGCTCCACTCCGGTCGATGATTTTTCATCTTTTTCATACCGAAAAAACAACCCGTAAAGTGAGTTTCTGGTATGGAGCCCGTTCCTTACGGGAAGTGTTTTACGAAAACGACTTTCGCGATATTGAAGCTAAATTTCCCAATTTCAATTTCAATATTGCACTATCAGAGCCGCTGGCCGAAGACAACTGGAAAGGTTATGTGGGATACATTCATAAAATAGCGCTCGATCATTACCTCAGCAAACATGAAGAGCCGGAGGAAATTGAATTTTACCTGTGTGGACCTCCCATGATGAATGATGCAGTATTTAAAATGCTTGATTCACTAGGTGTTCCCAAAGAAAACATTGCCTTCGACGATTTCGGGGGATAATATAACAGCCTTTTATGCGGGATGATTATTCCGCATAAAATTCAAGGCATTTAGAAGTATCTGAAAAAACCTGCACCTCTGTGCTGACCCGAGCAACACCACATCAGGACTGTGGTTTAAGGATGATGTTCCTTATAATATTTACAGTTTTCGTGATCTTCCTCTTCGGGTGTATCACAGGCGCAACGGGTGTTCTTATCACCGGAAGCTTCAGCTGAACTGCAGCTTTTACTGAATTTCCCACCTTTCACCAGCAATATCCGGATGGCCATTCCTAAAAAGGCAAGACCGAGAATTATGATGGCTGGTATCAACAACTTCATCATTTTATTTTTTTACAAAGATACTATTTAAATTGATTCTAATCTGTTAACATTGCATTTAAGTTAATAGACATGGGCGTCATTCTTTTTGGCTCAGCGGAAAAGTTGGGGCTTTGGGTAACTTAAAATGAGACCATAGATATTCTGGCTTCGATCCAACGACATTGCTCAGGCTATATTTATTTATTCTTTCCCTTTTACCTTTTGCATGAACAAAAGGTAGAACCAAAATTCTAGTCAAAGCAAAGCTATCCCCCCGCCCTCAAAAAAGGCCGCAAATCACGCAAGGTAGTGCCGAAAATTCCCGCTGATGGCCTTCTCCGAAAGATCTTCAACTAACACCTTTCTTTGAGTAGAGATTTTCTCGTCCATTTTCGACAGAGCCGGCAGCGATAAAACTGCTGCCTGGCCCCTTGCGGATTTGCAGGACTTTTTCGATTCACGCCCGCGCACGCCCGCTGCTTTGACAAGGCCACCGCACACGCTCTTAGCGGAGTGACTGCAAAGCCAAAATAAATAAAGCGAGCTACTAATTTCCCCTTGCAGCGAGTCATCTTCGGGCTTCCTGATTGCTCTGAAAGAGCAACCTCACGGCACCTACCATTAGCGGATGTTAAACGAATGGCAATTACGGAACGGCTTATTGCAGGACTGTAAAATCTTATAGCACCCTTCTTAATACCATGCATGCCAAATTAGGCAAATGCCTATTCAAAGAAACATATCAAAATAAATATTTCTCCGTACATCACTGACTAACAAATCAGGATTTTCTTTATTTCGTAAGATTTTGGCTTAGTTTATTGAAGAAAATATACATTTGCCCCTTGTTTCATAGATAACATCTGTTTACATAACTAATATTTTTTTTCATAACCTATTCAGAATCTATACCTAACACCAATGAACCTTAAAAAATCCCTCCCTTTACTGATGATGCTGCTTTTTGCATCCAGTGTTGTTTTCGGACAAAGCAATGAACTTGTGACGAACGATCAGCATTACAACAAAGCCATACATATTATGGCTATGTTACTTGTTGGTTTTGGCTTTCTGATGGTTTTTGTAAAGAACTACGGCCGGTCCGCACTGACGGCTACTTTTCTGCTGGTAAGCATTTCGTTGCCCCTGTATATTTTAGTAAAAAGCCGCGGCTTACTGGGAGAAGTCGAAAACGAGATCGACCGGCTGATTATGGCGGAATTTGGTGCTGCCAGTTTGTTAATTGCGGCAGGCGCGGTTTTGGGCAGGTTGAAAATGCATCAATATATTTTACTGGGTCTGTTATTTGTGCCCTTTTATATTTTCAATGAGTGGTTGCTGCTCGATGAAGGATTTGGCCTGCTTGCCAAAGGAGCCGTAATAGACACCGGTGGCAGCATCGTGATTCACGCATTCGGCGCCATCTTTGGCCTGGGGGTAGCACTCACCATGACCACCCAAAAAGAATTCGAAAAGCCCGTAGAAGCAGATGCCACCAGCGATCGCTTTTCAATGCTGGGGAGTATGATTCTGTGGATTTTCTGGCCAAGTTTCTGTGCCGCCCTGGTTCCTGCAGAGCTTATGGCACAGACTGTTGTTAACGTCATTATTGCACTTTGCGGATCAACGCTGGCCACCTATTTTGTGTCGCTGGCCATCCGCAAGAAAATCAATATTGCCGACATTGCCAATGCAGCATTGGCGGGCGGTGTAGCCATAGGTTCTACCTGTGCCCATGCAAACTATGCAGAAGCAGGCATTATCGGACTGTTAGCCGGGGCTATCTCTACTATTGGTTTCGCTGTGGTGCAGCGCCGCATGCAAAAAGGATTAAAACTTATCGATACCTGTGGCGTAAGCAATCTTCACGGACTTCCCGGCTTATTCGGCGGTCTGGCAGCACTTTTCATTGTAGGTGGCATTGATGCCACAAGCCAGTTGGCAGGTATAGGAATCACCATTCTGATTGCCATTGCAGGCGGTCTTATCACCGGTAAACTCTTAGCCCTTTTCGGCCGAAGGGTTGAAGCCTATCAGGATGCGGAAGAGTTCATGGATGCAGAAGAGTAACCGGTTAAAAAACCGAACCAAATGTAGCTGACATACCACTTTCACAGTTGGAAAATTGCTACTTTTGTACTCCATTTTAAGCTTCATGAAGATTACCAGGGTAGTTGTATTATTTTTCCTTATCAGCCTGTCGTCACTGATGGGCTATGGACAGACCCATACCCAGACCATCCGTGGAAACGTTACCGATAAAATCACCCTGGCTCCACTGCCCGGGGCCACCATTGTGCTGCTCAACAGCGAACCGCTCAGAGGGGCTGTAGCTGATACCGACGGGAATTTCAGAATCGAAAAAGTTGTCATTGGCCGCGTTGGCATCAAAGTCAGTTATATGGGCTATGAGGATGTAATTCTGGACAACCTGGTACTGAATTCCTCCAAAGAACTCATTCTCTCAATCGGCATGACCGAAAAAATCTTTATGGGCAAAGAGGTTGTGATTCGTGCGGACGGCGACAAATCGGCCCCGATCAATAAAATGAGTACCGTAAGTGCCCGGGTGTTCAGCACCGAAGAAACTGAAAAATACGCCGGGGCGCGCAGCGACATTGCCCGCATGGCTTCAAATTTTGCGGGGGTGAATGGTTCCGATGATTCGAGGAATGATATTGTAATCCGCGGTAACACGCCCTCCGGGCTCCTATGGCGGCTCGACGATATGGACATTCCCAACCCCAATCATTTCGCGGCTTTCGGAACTTCAGGAGGACCCATCTGCATTTTGCGGAATAACCTTTTATCCAACAGCGACTTTATGATGGCCGCCTTTCCGGCCGAATACGGCAACGCCATTGCAGGTGTATTTGATGTTAAGATGATCAACGGCAACAACGAAAACCACGAATTCCTTGCCCAGGTTGCCTTTAATGGAATTGAGGTGGGCGCCGAAGGCCCAATTAACAAGAAAAATCAATCCTCCTACATTATCAATTACCGCTACTCCACCCTGGATCTTTTTTCGAAGGCCGGCATTCAAATGGGCACAGGACAAGGGATTCCGAAGTACCAGGATGTGCTGTTCAAACTAAACTTTCCGAAAACCAAGGCCGGGAGTTTCAGCCTGTTCGGCATTGGCGGGCTGAGCAGTATTGCGTTTCTCGACAGTGAAAAAGATACCAATAAAGAAAAAATCGACTTCTACGGTACCGAGGGATGGGACATTACCAACCATTCTAACCAGGGATTGGTCGGCCTCACCCATAATTACCTGATCAACCGCACTTCGTGGATTAAAAGCGTGGTGGGCTTTACGTACCATAATTTTTACACAACACACGATTCGGTAACACCCGTTTCATTAAAAACTTTTTTGTATCAGGGCACCAACGATGAAGAGATGCGGCTTTATGCCTCTACCGTCTACAATAAAAAAATCAGTGCCCGCCATAACGTTAAAGCGGGAATCATCTTTACCGGAACACGCGATCATTTAACCGACAGCATCTATGAGCCCGCTGCCAATTACTATCGTTACACCGGCGACTACACAGGTAATTCATTCCTGCTACAGCCCTATGCAGATTACCAGTTCCGCATCAGCGAAAGTTTTACCCTGAACACCGGACTGCACCTGCAATACTTCAACATAAGCAACTCCTACAGCATCGAACCCCGTTTGGGCATCAAATGGGCTTTTGCCCCCACACAAAGCCTCGGCCTTGGTTATGGCCTGCACAGCCAGACCATTCCGGTAACCATTTTCTATAACCAGACCCAACTGGCCGACAGCAGTTACCAACGCATCAACGATCGCCTCGACTTTATGCGCAGTCACCACTTTGCACTGAACTACGACTGGAGCATCAGTGAAAACACCAGGCTTAAAATTGAAACATACTATCAACATTTATATAATATACCTATTAATGGTTCTCGCAACGACAGTTATTCTTTACTGAATGAAGGGGCTAATTTCCAGTTTGAATCGCCCGACACCCTGGTCAATAATGGGATTGGCCGCAATTACGGGATTGAATTAACGCTGGAACGCTTCCTGTCGCGCGGTTTCTACTTTCTTGGCACCGGATCATTATACGATTCTCAATACCAGGGGAGCGACGGAATATGGCGCAATACGGCCTTTAACGGAAGGTATAGTGTAAACCTCCTGGCGGGTAAAGAGTTCAACATCAAACTCCGCAAAAAGAAAGAAGAGCGCAGAAAAAAAACCCTTATCATCAACCTGAAAACAACGCGCAGCGGGGGACAGCGATACACACCCATTGATGAAGCCGCGTCCCTGGCCCGTCAGCGAAATGTGTATATCGACAACCAGGCATTTTCGATGCGTTTTCCGGATTACTGGCGTACCGATGTAAAACTGGGATACAAAATGAATGGCAAAAAGGTTACAGTAGAATGGAGTCTTGAAATCACCAACATTTTCAATCAGAAAAATGTGTTTAATCAAACCTTCAACCGTAAAACCGGTGAAAGCTATTTCACTTATCAGTTAGGCAGGATGATTATCCCCCAATACCGTATCACCTTTTAAGGGGAAATCGGGTCTCTTCATTACAAAAAATATTATATTTGCAGCCCTAAAAATGGTGAGGGCTGTCCGTTTAATTTCCCGGGCGTCTGTTCAGACCATCGCAGGGGATCGCTCCATCAAAAAACAACAAATGAAAATAGCATTAGTAACAGGAGGTTCACGGGGTATTGGCAAGGCCATTTGCGTAAAGTTTGCAGAAATGGGCTTTCATATCCTGATCAATTACAAAAGCAATGAAGCAGAAGCGCTGAATACGCTGGAATTAATAAAAAGCAAAGGGGCTACAGGAGAATTAATCCCCTTTGATGTCAGTGATCAGGAGAGTTTTGAAAAAGCCATGGAAACTTGGTACAACCAGAACCCGGATAAGTACATCGCCATTTTGGTCAATAACGCGGGCATCCGTAAAGATGCACTGATGATGTGGATGAAAAATGAAGAATGGTTTGACGTGATGCAAACCAACCTGAACGGATTCTTTTTCGTAACCCGTCGTTTGCTGAAAGACATGCTGATTAACAAATACGGACGTGTTATCAATATTGTTTCCCTTTCGGGGATAAAAGGGCTACCGGGCCAGGCGAATTATTCTGCTGCAAAAGCCGGTATCATTGGCGCCACTAAAGCGTTGGCCCAGGAATGTGGAAAAAAGAATGTTACCGTTAATGCGGTTGCCCCCGGATTTATCCGTACCGATATGGTGGATGGCATCGACGAAACCCAGGTTAAAGCCATGATTCCTGTCGGACGCTTTGGCAAACCAGAAGAAGTAGCCCATGTGGTCGGTTTTCTGGCCGATGAACAAGCCTCGTATGTGACCGGGACAGTGATTTCGGTAAACGGGGGACTTTACACTTAGGACAGTTTGAAAGTTTGAAAGTTCAAAGTTTGAAAGTTGAAAGTTTGAAGATATAATTGGTTGACATTAGATTAATACGTTTTAACCATGAACAGAGTTGTAATTACAGGACTTGGCATATATTCCTGTCTTGGAAAAAATCTTGACGAAGTAAAACAATCTCTATATGAGGGGAAATCGGGTATCGGTTTCGATCCAATCCGTAAGGCTATGGGATTCCGTTCCGGATTGACCGGTGTGTTGGAAAAGCCTAATCTGAAAGGCTTACTCGACAGACGCTTGCGTATTGGATTGGCCGAACAAGGCGAATATGCTTATTTATCCACACTGGAAGCCTTAAAAAATGCAAAGGTTGATCCGGATTATCTCGAGAAAGTCAATGCCGGAGTTTTATTTGGCAACGACAGTTCCGCGAAAGCGGTCATCGAGTCGACCGATATCGTGCGTGCCAAGAAAGACACCATGTTGCTGGGTTCGGGATTTATTTTTCAGTCGATGAACTCCACCGTTACCATGAACCTTTCGGTGATCTTTAAACTCAAAGGTATCAATTTCACCGTAAGTGCAGCCTGTGCAAGCGGATCGCATGCCATCGGCCTGGGCTACCTATTTATCAAATGGGGATTGCAGGATATGGTAGTGTGTGGCGGTGCCCAGGAAGTGAACGAATATTCCATGGGTAGTTTCGATGCACTGAGTGCCTTTTCTATCCGCGAAAGCGATCCGGCCAGGGCCTCCCGTCCTTTCGACAAGAATCGCGACGGTCTGGTGCCCAGCGGGGGTGCAGGAACTATCATTCTTGAAAGCTACGAATCGGCCATAAAACGTGGCGCTCCGATTTTAGGAGAAGTTGCCGGGTACGGATTCTCCTCCAACGGCGAACACATCAGCCAGTCCACTGTTGACGGCTTATTGCGCGCCATGAACCTGTCAATCAAAGATGCGGGCATTAAACCCTCCGATATTGACTACATCAATGCCCACGCAACCTCCACACCTCATGGCGACATGAGTGAGGCCATGGCTATTAACACAGTTTTCGGCGAAAAGAATGTGCCAGTCAGCTCCACCAAATCCATGACCGGTCACGAATGCTGGATGGCAGGTGCCAGTGAAGTGGTTTATTCCATGCTGATGATGCAGAATGACTTTATTGCCCCCAACATCAATTTTGAAGAACCGGATGAATTCTCGGCAAAACTGGATATTGTTAATCCTGTCCGTGAAAAGAAAATCGACATCCTGCTGTCCAATTCCTTCGGGTTTGGCGGCACAAATTCTTCTTTGATTATAAAGAAACTTGCGTAACTTTGCCCCCTGAAAATAACGATAAAAAAGACCATACTATGCAGAATGAGGAGATCACCGGTAAAATAAACGCTTTCCTGATTGAGGAGTTCGAACTTGAAAAAGATCAATTGATTCCCTCAGCTAACCTGAAAAACGATTTGGGTATTGACAGCCTCGATTTTGTTGACATTATAGTGATTATTGAAAAAAACTTCGGTTTCAAAGTGAAGGGTGAAGATATGATCAACGTTAAAACCCTTCAGGATTTTTACGATTACGTTAGTGCAAGGGCCAAGACCGAATAAATTATCCGGCCCCGGAACAGCCCTTAACACAATATGGAATGGCAAACTGGGAAGGTAAGACCCGCGGCGGGTTACTGGGTTACAGGATTTTTGTTTTCTTTATAAAAGTCCTGGGAATTCGTTTCGCGTATTTTTTTCTGTACTTCGTCGCCCCCTATTTTATTTTCTTTTCGCGAAAAGCGTATAAAGCAATTTATTACTATTTCAGGCACATCCATCATTATGGACCGTTGAAAGCGTTCTTTTCGACCTACCTTAATTTTTGCATGCTCGGAAAAACACTGATTGATAAAATCGCCATCCTTTCCGGGATGCGCGATAAATACACCTTTAATTTCGACGGGGAAGACTACCTCAGGCAAATGGTACGCGAAGGCACCGGCGGTATTCTTATTAATGCCCATATCGGAAACTGGGATATTGCCGGACAATTACTCGAAAGACTGGATACCACCATCCATGTTCTGATGTTTGACGCAGAACGCCAGCAAATAAGCCAGTATCTGAACGATATCATGACCGAGAAAAATATCAGGTTCATCATCATCAAAGAGGACATGTCGCACCTGCACGAAATCCGCAATGCACTTGCAAAAAAGGAGATCATTGCCATGAATGGGGACCGGTTTATAGAAGGCAACAAAGTCTATTCGGTGGATTTTATGGGTCATCAGGCGAAGTTCCCGGCAGGACCTTTTTCCATTGCTGCAAAATTTAACGTTCCGGTTACCTTTGCCTTTGCCATAAAGGAAACCCGCACCCACTACCATTTTTATGCAACGCCACCCCGCATGGTTGGCATATTTAAAACAATTGCTCAAAGGGAAACCTGCATGCGGAATATCGTTCAGGATTATGCCAATGAGCTCGCCAGCAAACTGCACACCTACCCATTACAATGGTTCAATTACTATCCATTCTGGAACAACTGACATGAAAAAACCACTTCGTATATTACTGGTATCTGCTAACCGTCTTGCTACGCCTTACCCTGTGTACCCGCTTGGGGTTGCCTACCTGACCACCTATCTGCGCGAGCACATGCCGGACATCGACATTCAATCGTTCGACTTCAATATGGGTAAAGAAGAAGAGTTAGCCCAATATCTGAATCAGTTTCAACCAACGTATATCGGAATTTCATTGCGTAACGTTGATGGCGTAAATTCTTATGACCCCGTAAATTTTATCGGTGGTTATAAATCCATCATGGAAACGATTAAAAGCCGCTATACCCATCCGCATACTACCATCATCGGAGGGGCTGGTTTTTCTATTTTTCCTGAAAAGTTATTTGAACTGCTGCAGCCCGATTATGCAATCTGCGGTGAAGGGGAAATATCGCTGCACCAACTCATCAGCGGCATTGAAAACGGCAATGGGCTGGACAACATTCAAGGGCTGATTTACCGGAAAAACAATCAGCTGCATTTTAACAACAAGCGCACAGAGTATAGTTGTCCGAACTTAAAGTTTGATGAAAACCTGGTGGATTATTACTGGAAAAACAGCGGAATGCTGAATATTCAAACCAAAAGAGGCTGTCCGTTTCATTGCATCTATTGCACCTACCCCATTATTGAAGGCCATGTGGTTCGTACTCTCGACGCAGCCAGTGTGGTGGAATCGCTCACTACCCTTCATCAAACCAAGGGAATCGACTACGTTTTCTTTACGGATTCGGTATTTAACATGAAGCAGGACTATAACATAGAACTCGCTGAACGGATCATCAGCAGCGGCATCAACATCCGCTGGGGGGCCTATTTTTTCCCGAAAGGGATGGACGAAAAAACCATGGCACTGTTTAAAAAATCCGGATTGGTGCATGTGGAATTCGGCACTGAATCTATTTGCGACCGTACTTTAAAGAACTATGGCAAGCACTTCACTGTGGCCGACATCATGGAACAATCTGAAATATGCCGCAAAGTAGGAGTTGATTATGCGCACTTCCTGATCCTGGCTGGTTACGGCGAAACCGATGAGACCATTAATGAAACTTATGAAAATTCTAAACTGATAAAGCAAACGGTATTTTTCCCGTTTGTCGGTATGCGGATATACCCCGGCACCCCGCTATACAAAATGGCGCTGGCAGAAGGAGTGATTGATGCCGATGATGATTTGATAGAACCCAAATATTACATAAGCAAACAAGTTAACCTCGATACCCTGAAAGAACGGGCCATAGCTACAGGTCGCCGCTGGGTATTCCCGGATGAAGACACCTCTACGATTACCAATAAGATGAGAAAGCTGAGAAATAAGAAGGGGCCGTTGTGGGAGTACCTTGTTAGTTAATTGAGAATTGAGAATTGACAATTGAGGACACAAAAAAAAAGACACAAGACACAAGAGACAAGACACAAGAAATAAGAGACAAGATACAAGAGACAAGACACAAGAAAAAAGAGACAAGAGACAAGATACAAGACACAAGAAAAAAGAGACAAGATACAAGAGACAAGACACAAGAAATAAGAGACAAGAGACAAGATACAAGACACAAGAAAAAAGAGACAAGATACAAGAGACAAGACACAAGAAGTCCGCACCGCCCCGACTAAGGGACTAAGGACTAGGGACTAGGGACCAGGGACTTTAAAAAAAAAAGAAATGATACTACAAGGCGAACAAATTCTTGAAATGATTCCGCAGCGGCCACCGATAGTGATGGTGGATAAATTAATTGCGGTGGAAGAAGGAAAGACGACCACAGGTTTAACTATTATGCCTGACAATATTTTTGTGCAGGACGGTGTGTTCCGTGAACCGGGAATTATTGAGCACATTGCCCAATCCGCCGCACTGGGTGCAGGATACGCGTGCAGAAATCAGGGAGAAGATGTTCCCATCGGATTTATCGGAGCCATTAAAAACCTTGTGATTAATTTCCTGCCGGAAGTCTACAGCGACCTCACCACAGAGGTGACGGTAGAATACCAGGTGATGGATGCTACCCTCATCAGGGGTTGCGTGTTTTTTTCGGGTCGCCTGGTCGCTGAATGCGAAATGAAGATCTTTCTTAAACGCAATTAAAGGTAAAATATAGCGCTGATCCGCAATAATGACAAAAGATATACGGGTTCCTGTTATCGGCTTTTTTGGTTATTAACTAATTAACATATAACGGACTATAACTACCCTCTGACGGATTCAAATAAAAAGAGTATTTTTGCACCTGCAATTTTTCTGATACAACTTTTAACTACCATAACCTTATTACAATGACTGACGAAAAACCAACTCCCCAAAAGCCGGACACTGATAATATGGAGGTAAAAATGGATTTCGAAATCCTACATTACTCTATAGACAAGGAAGGCCAATGGGATCGTAAAATGCTAAAAAACTGGGGCGCAAAGGAAATAGTGAACGCTCAAACATGGGCCATCGTCCAGGAGCGCATCGATGAAGCCAAACAAAAGGTCCTCAGCGGAGAAATGAGTCCGATTGGGTTTTTCATGGTAAAATGTATCATGGATGTTAAGCTGTGTGCCCAATTCACAGGATTTTCAAAGTGCAAAGTCAAAAGGCATATGAAACCTAAAGGCTTTAAAAAACTTTCTGCGGAAAAATTACAACGCTACGCAGACACTTTTGAAATTACTGTTGACCAACTCGTAACCCTGGAAGAGCAACTCAAAAAAGAACCTAAAACTGTAGCCTGATGAAACTCGAACTCGACTCACAACTCTCAGCTCATTGCGAAAGCGGCGCGACCACCAACCTGCTTAATTTTTATAAGATCCAGATGAATGAGCCTCTGGCCTTTGGTATAGGGGCCGGCATGTATTTCGGACACCTGCCCTTTCTGAAAATGAATTATATGCCCGTAACCACATTCAGGGCCTTACCGGGTCTGGTGTTTGTGCGGACCTGTAAGCATTTAGGGATTAAATATTTCCGCAAAGGATTTAAAGATCCTGAACAATCGATGATTGAACTCGACAAAGTTCTTGAAACAGGTACACCTGTAGGTATGCAAGTGGGTGTTTATAACCTTCCGTTTTTCCCGGCCGAGTACCGCATGCATTATAATATGCATAATATGGTAATTTATGGACATGAAGGCGATAAATATTATGTAGCTGATTCCGTTGTTGCAGGTGAACATACGCTGACCCGCGAAGAACTTAAACGCGTGCGTTATCCCAAGGGAGCATTCAGTCCGAAAGGAAAAATGTACTATGTTATTTCAGTGCCTGAAACGGTGGATTACAAAGCCGCCGTTCTTAAAGGCATTAAGAAAGTTATTTTCGAAATGACGCCTCCGTTCTGGATGGTCGGTGTACGCGGCATCCGATTTTTGTCGCGTAAAGTCAGAAGCTGGCCTAAAAAACTTGGCGTTAAGATGGCTTCCCGTTATCTGGGGCAGCTGATTCTGATGCAGGAAGAAATTGGCACCGGAGGCTGCGGTTATCGCTTTATTTTTGCAGCATACATGAGTGAAGCCGCCAAGATTCTTGATGACCCGAAATTTATTGAATTTGCCAAACAGGTCAACGATATTGCTTCCAAATGGCGCGAATTCAGTTATCAGGGTGCACGCAACTGTAAGGAAAGGTCAGGCCCTGAAATTACATATGATGCTCTGGCTGACATTCTGCTTGAAGTGGCTGACAAGGAAGCACAGTTATACAAAGATCTTAAATCACATTTGCGTACCCATTATAATATGTAATGAGCGAAAATAATATTATTGAAATTAAGGACCTGACAAAGTTTTACCGGGGCAACGATGAACCAGCGGTGGATCATCTTTCCCTGAATATTGAAGCGCATCAGATCTATGGTTTGCTTGGCCCCAACGGTGCCGGAAAAACCACTACCATTTCCATCCTTTGCGGATTGTTTCCACCCAGTCACGGTACGGCCCGTATTGACGGACATTCCATCAAAACCGAAAAAGAAAAAATCAAACGTCTCATCGGGGTGGTTCCTCAGGAGATTGCGCTCTACCCTACCCTGACTGCACGTGAAAACCTGCGGTTTATTGGCGGAATGTATGGTTTGCACGGAACTGAATTACGGTCCAGGATTACCGAATGTCTGAAACTGGTCGGTCTGGCAGATAAAGCCGGCCGCAAGGTAGGCTCTTACTCGGGGGGAATGAAACGACGCATCAATCTGATCGCCGGCATCCTGCATAAGCCAAAAATATTATTTCTCGATGAGCCCACTGTGGGTGTTGATGTGCAATCGCGCAATATGATTACCGAATACCTGAGGCACCTTCATGCCCAGGGAACGACCATCATCTACAGTTCACACTACCTCGAAGAAGCTGAGAGTTTATGCAGCAAGGTAACCATTATCGATAGCGGAAAAGTGATTGCAACAGACACGCCTTCGAACCTGATTCAGCAGCAAGCCTCTTGCAGAAACCTTGAAGAAGTATTTCTGAAGCTCACAGGTAAAGACATCCGTGATTAATCCATCCGAAGAAACTATTTAGTATGAGAAGATTTTTTGCCAGTATAATTAAAGAAATGTTGCTCATCCTGCGCGATAAAGCGGGGATGGTATTGTTGTTCCTGATGCCCGTAGCGCTGGTGTTCATCATGGTCGTTATCCAGGATGCCGCCATCAATACCCTAAACGACAATAAAATTCCGGTGGTAATGGTCGACAGGGACCGGGACACGCTGAGTTATAAGATTACCCAGGGGATTCGGGAATCCGGAAATTTTGATATTGTACAGACCATCGATGGCGACACCATCACCCCTGAACAAGCCCAGAGGCTGGTGGCTGAAGGAAAATTTCAGATCGGGATTATTCTGCCTGTAGGCGCTTCGGATACCCTGAGGAGCAACGCTAAAACGGTGGTTAAAAAATCTTTTTACGAAATCGGGATTATCCCGGAAGTCCCTTCAGATACGATATATGATTCCATCAATATTCAGATCTTCTTTGACCCAAGTCTGAGAGCAGCTTCCAAGACGGCCATTTCGGCCATGATTGCAGAATATGCTGTGCGGACCGAAGCCCATATGGTGTATAAAACATATGCCGAAGTACTAACCATGTTGCTTCCGGAAGGAAAAGAGTTCAAATCGGATTATCCTGAAGTTATCAACTACACAGAATCGTATGCAACTGAGAACCTGACCACCATTCAGCCGAATGCCGTGCAGCATAACATCCCTTCGTGGACCCTGTTTGCTATGTTCTTCATCGTGATTCCGTTAAGTTCCAGCCTGATCAAGGAAAAAGAAGACGGATCCTATTTGAGGCTGGTTACCATGCCAGGATCATATAGCACAATCTTTCTCGGAAAAATATTTGTGTATTTGCTGGTCGCATTGATACAGTTTGCCCTGATGATGCTCGTTGGCTTTTACCTGGTTCCCATGATGGGCATGCCCATGCTGGTCATCGGTCAGGACTATCTGGCGTTGGCCACACTGGTATTATCCTCTGCGCTGGCAGCCATTGGCTTCGGCGTAATGATTGGCACCATTGCAACCACCCACCAACAAGCTTCTTCCTTTGGTTCCATCATTGTGATGATTCTGGCAGCCATTGGCGGCCTGTTCATGCCTTCTTACATGATGCCCGCCAGCGTACGGCACATAAGCGATTTCTCACCCATGTACTGGGCCCATGAGTCGTTTCAGGATCTATTTATCCGTGATGCACATTTAGCTGACATTGCACCGCGACTGCTGAAAATTCTCATATTTGCAGCGGTTTGTTATCTGATAGCATTTGCTTATAAAAAGTTTAGAAAAGTCAGGTGATAAGTGACGGGTGGTGAGAAAAAAGAATCAAATGATTGCTAAAACATTATCCTCGGTAAATGAAGTAAAGGTCCGCTTTAATGAAGTGGATTCGCTGCGGATAGTGTGGCACGGCCATTACCTGAAATATTTCGAGGAAGGGCGTGAGGCTTTCGGCGCCAAATACGGCATTGGTTATCTGGATGTCTTTGATCAGGGATTACTTACTCCTCTGGTAAAAACAAACTGCGAATATAAACTACCTCTTGAATACGGCGATACCGCTGTGGTTGAAACCATTTTCCGCGACAGCGAAGCCGCTAAAATTTGTTTTGACTTCATTATCCGCAGTAAAAACAGCGGCCAAATATCATGCACCGGCTCTTCTATGCAGGTATTTCTGAACATGCAGCGCGAACTCCTGCTTACTCCCCCGGAGTATTTTTTAGCATGGAAAAGGGCGGTGGGGTTGATTTGATGTGATGATGTGATGATGTGATGATGTGATGATGTGGTGATGTGATGATGAATGATGAGAAGTTAATGTATAGCAGTCATCCCGAACTTGTTTCGGGATCCCCGTTTCAGGCGTAAGAATCCCGGAAGAAGTTTGCTACAACCATAGCAGAGTGCCCGGATGCATAGATTAATAATCCCACTTTTTGCTGAAAACATTCGAGGTGCTGATGCCGATTTTCCAGGTAAATGTAGCCTTTGAGAGGTTGTTGTCGGCAGTAACAGCAAAAACACCCACACGAAACAACTCTTTCCGGATGCGTATGATGCGTTCAAGTCCGGCGAACATTTCGATGTGACGAAAACTGTTTTCCTGCATCATAATAAACCCTGCACCTGCGGCCGGACTGATCCTCAGCTTGCTCAGGACGGGAATTTTATTCATTATGGAGCCCTCGAAATGATGTATGTAGGTACCTCTGATAAATGTAGAGGAACAGTTTAATGTTGGGCCCAACAGCTGAAATGAGGTTAAGGGATTGGAAAAGAAAATAGGATCGGAACCCCGGAAATATTTATGTTCGAGCAAACGCAAGCTTTTAGTATTCACAAAAGAACCGCCGAGGAATGACCAATTCGAAGTGCCCCATCTGAGCAATTTTTGGGTTCCTTTAACACCAAACTCCAGATAATCAAAATTCACCTCACTATTGAACAATCCATGGATCCCGTGTCGCCATTTAAACGTCAGGTCGGGCCATTTACTTCCCAACAGTATTTTACGGTTACCTTTAAATACATATTTCTGTTTTATCCGGTAGGTGAATTCGAGTTGTAATTCGCTTTTAATGTATCGCTCAAAATCTAACGGAGCATTGTTCTCACCGAACAAATGATTCGACCAGCTTTCGATATGCATGCCTGTGAGCGGCTTCTGATCTGAATAAGTAAAAGTGAGTTCTCCAAATAATCCATTAACAATTTCCATTCGCTGCGCAACGCTGAACATCTGCGTCCGTGCGTAATTGCTCCGGCTGATAATGGTACTGATGGAGGAGCGCTCGTTGATCATATCATAGTAATCCCCAAAACGCACAAAAGTCCTGACAAACTTTTTCGGAACATACGTCAGTCCAAAACCACCTTTGCCGCGAATATCATTATTGCCAAATCCATAATCCACCCTGGCATTTGTTTCAAACAGGAATTCATTATTGAAACGCTTTAGAAACGTTCCGTTCAGATTATGCCGGTATCCGCCAATTCCAAAGGGATTGATCTGCTCCACCAGGGGCGAGAAAGACATCTGATATTTCTTTTCCCGACTACGGTACATTATGCCCTTATAAACAAAGCTCCATAAATCCAGATGATTGTATGATGAATCCAGCCTAAAGAGGAATTTCTCGCTATTATAATAGACAGATAAGCTATCGATTCTCTTCGCATACCTAAGTTCCTTTTCATTCAATGGAAACGGGCGGTGACCGGCCCACCACAAACTATCCCTGGTGAATGCATCAGGCGCGTAGCGTTTAACCTCATTACCAAAAGTTTTGGCGGGAATGTTATCCAGGATACTCCAATCGCTGTATAACATATTCATCGTACTTGTTGTAGTGCGTTTCCCTTCCTTCGACGTTACAATTACACTGCAGGAGTCGGGCACAGAAATTCCATTACCGATTGATTTATACCGCTCACAAATCCGGTATTCCTTATCATAAAGTAAGGCTGCAGGATTGATGGAAAGATCAACATAACGCAAAGCCCATGTTTGATCTTCAATAATGAGGTAACCCCTGAACAGTGCATCATCAGGGAAAATGGGGTTCACCGCTATCCGGTATAATGCAGTGGTTCCTTCATAGGTCACTCCCTCATAGTCAAACTGATAACTCAGGCCAGAGGCCGGAGCCAGGGGTGACAACAGAGGCTTCTCACAAACATCAGGCAAACTGAGATTAGACTTATAAAAATTATAATCAAACTCAGCGGGATCATCTGGCATGAGTGAATAATTGAAATATCCGGAGGTAATATTATCGACCACCACACCCTCAGATTCGTTTCCGAGGCCGACATAATAAAACTGGTACGGCCATTTAACCCTATAATCGTTTTGGGCATCCGTTATTTCTTTGTAACGGTAAGGTGCCTGGTAATACAGCGTTGAGAGGGCCTCGCTCATACCCGATATGTAACGAACCATGGCGGTATCCATCTGCACGATAAGGGTATCGCCCTCCGCCAGGAGTTTATCAGACTTCCTCCTCCCCCTTTTGATCTGCCGTTTGTGTTTTCTAAGTTCACGTTTGTGTTTTCTGATCTCCCGTTTCTGTTTCCTGAGTTCCTTTTCTTTATCTTTCGGATTAAGACTCGACATCAGACTATCATTTGTTGCTTTTTCAACACTGTCCCTCACATATTTTGGCTCAATGGTAAGAAAAGAAATACGCCTGTACGTATCACATTTATATTGTTTTAATGCATCAAGATGCCCTTTCCGTTTATCCCGGGCCTCACGCATGATGTCACGGGCAAAGTCGCGGGTATCCGACAGAACCTCCACTTCACCAAGTTGTGTGGAATACTCTTTAAGCGAAACATCCAATTTTAATATAACACCCGCCTTCAACGAAACCTCTTTTTCCTCAGTTTCATAGCCCATCATGCGGAAAACAATGCTGGTTTGTCCGGAAGAAATGCGGATCTGATACCGGCCATTTGAATCCGATGAAACACCCCGTGAAGAATTTTTGATAATGATATTTGCACCCGGAATGGGCTTCCCTTCATGGTCTGTAATAACGCCACGAACAACCTGGGCCTGCAGATAAACCTGAACTACCAGAAACAAAAATGTTGTAAGCAGGACCCTCATATAACACATTAACGACAATATTAAGAATTATTACCTGAATATCCCTAAAAATAAACCAGGGGAATATGATAAGATGTTGCCATGGGTAAAAAAAAATATAGTTGATCGCAATCTTACAAATTAGATATCCGACCCTCCGACTGCGGTCGCCTGAAAAGCACCTTCATGGTTGTGAAATGGTCGTGAGCAAAGTAATTCCTTCCTTTTCGCTCCATTGAAAAAAATCGATAAATCCTGAAGCCAAAAATGCTAAACACCAGCTATTTCGCTGATATTTTTTGTATATTTACTACATGAAAACTACTCCCCGTCAAATCACATACTCATCGGGAATAGGCAGGGGTGCATATATTCTCGGTGGAATCGCCCTTTTTCTGGGCGGATGCCTGATTTATAGCGGGATTTACGCAGGGGGTATCGCCTTTGTATTGCCGGGTATTTTTCTGATTGGCTTCCGCATTAAATCAGTACTGGACAAGGATACACAGATGTTCACCAAAAAAACGGGACTCTTTGTACCCACCATCCTGCGTATCAACAGATCAATGATGGGGATCACAGCTGTTTTGCTTACCCGTTATCCCGTACGGTATGATTTTATCACCAACGTAAAAGCCGGTTCCACTTACACCCTTGAATTGGAGCACCCCGATGGGAACATCCCCATCGACTACTTCGACGATCATCAGAAAGGCTATGATACCGGTCATAAAATCGCCAAATGGCTGGATGTGAAATTCCTTCAGAATGTAGAAAAATAGAACATCTGACTGTCCGCCACATCAAAAGCCTTAGGTTCCTCTAAAAATTACGCTTATATTACAAAAAAAAGCATAATTTTGCACCTCCGTAAAAACATTGAATGAATAGGGTTTATACAATTGCCGACCAGGTAATCACAGGCCTGGGAACTGATACCGAAAGTGTCTGGCAGCATATGCTGGCAGGCGATACGGGTGTTCACCTAATCGACGATCAGCATCTGTTTCCGGAAGCATTCCATGCTTCGCTGGTGGATACCAACGCGCTGGAAGCCGCTTATTCAAACAGCGTGATCAAAGGGGACTTTACCCGCTTCGAAAAACTCTGCCTGCTCACAGCGCTCGGAGCCTTGCAGCAAAGCCATATCAATCCGGCCGCAGCCGATACCCTGTTTATCCTGTCTTCGACCAAAGGCAATATTGACCTTTTAGAGAAAAATAAAAAGAACCAATACGATCCCGAACGCCTGTTTTTATGGCATACTGCCCGGTTGATCACTGGTTTTTTCCGCAACACCAACCCACCCATTGTGATTTCCAATGCCTGCATTTCGGGCGTAGTGGCACTGACTACCGCTTATGATTATTTAAGCAAAGGCCTCTATAAAAACGCAGTGGTGATTGGTGCCGATATCGCATCAGAATTTGTGATTTCCGGTTTCCAATCGTTTAAATCGTTATCCACCGGTCCCTGCAAACCTTTCGACCTCAACCGCGATGGGTTGAACCTCGGAGAAGGAGCTGCCGCTATTGTATTAAGTACAGAGCGCGATCAGGTGACCGAAGGCCCGGCCCTGGAAATTTGCGGCGGGGCTTCAGCAAACGACGCCAACCATATCAGCGGTCCTTCCCGCACAGGCGAAGGATTGTACCTGGCCGTGAAAAAAGCCATGGAAGTCAGTAACACCCTTGCCTCCGATGTGCAGTTCATCTCTGCCCACGGCACGGCCACCTCGTTTAACGACGAAATGGAATCGAAAGCTTTCGCATGGGCGGGATTGAGTCACGCCCCGCTGAACAGCATGAAGGGCTATTTCGGTCATACCCTCGGTGCGGCCGGAGTTATAGAAACAGCCATCACGCTGAGAAGTATGCGTCGCAATATATTATTAAAAACATTGGGGTTTGCTGAATATGGGGTTCCTGAACCCATCAATATTCTTGCAGACCATTTGGAAACCGAAACCCGTTGCAGTTTAAAAACAGCTTCAGGATTCGGAGGATGCAATGCCGCATTGATCATTAAAAAAGCACAACAATGACCGAAGCAAAGATCAGCGCCTATTGCCATATAGCACCCGGGAAAGTCATGTTGAATGGCCAGCTGGTGCAGGAAGAAAACACCACCGTTTTTGCTGAATTTATCCGCCTTGTCTATAAGGCTGCAGGGATGTCGTATCCAAAATTCTATAAAATGGATGACCTCTGCAAACTGGCTTTGGTAGCCGCAGAGCAACTATTGAAAGACAATCAGTTTCTTGAACGCCACCCTAAGGAAAACATCGGGCTGATTGTTCAGAATGCAAGCGCTACTTACGATACAGACGCCACGTACCAGGCTTCCATTGATGACCGGGCGAATTATTTCCCCAGTCCGGCAGTATTCGTATACACCCTGCCAAACATTATGCTGGGAGAAATCTGTATTAAACATAAAATTTTCGGAGAAAACGCACTGCTCATTTCTCCTGCATTTGATGCCGCAGCACTGGCACAGCATCTCGACCTGCTGATGGAATCGGGGCGCATTACAGCCTGCATCTCCGGATGGGTTGAACAAAAAAACGAACATTACGAAGCATTTTTATTTCTTGCGGAAAAAACTGAAGGGAATGCAAATGCTGCAGAACATACGCTGAACGCGGAAACCCTTGACATTCTATTTAAAAAACACGTATAACTAAATATTTAAACTAATGACCGAACAAGAATTAATCGACAAATTGCGCCTGGAAATTATCCAGCAATTAAATTTAGAAGACCAGAAACCTGAAGATATTGACCCCGACGCTCCCTTGTTTGGTGAAGGCCTTGGTCTCGACAGTATTGACGCATTAGAAATCATGGTACTGCTCGAAAAGAACTACGGAATTAAAATCGAAGATCCTAAAGAAGGCAAAAAGATTTTCTTTTCGCTCAGGACACTGGCACAGTTCATCCTCGAGAAACAGCAAGCCTGAGTCTTTATGGGGACCAGGGTTTTTATCACAGGAACAGGTATCTTTTCCTCCATTGGCCGCGGCGTTGACGAAACGCTTGCTTCAATGGTTAATGGAAAAACCGGCATTGCGCCTATCCGCATTCTGGAGACCGTGCACCGTGACTTTCCGGTGGCAGAAATTCCGTTTACCGATGCAGAACTTTTAGCGCTCACGGGCCTCAGTAAGGACCTTCCTTTAACACGAACTACACTCATTGCATACATTGCCCTCAAAGAAGCGTTAGCCTCGGCAGGGATACAGCAAACGGGTGATGAACGTACGGGTTTTATTTCGGCCACTACCGTGGGCGGGATGGACAAAAAGGAAACCTTTTACCCCGAAGCCGCCACCAGTCAGGAATGGCTTAAATACATCGATACACAGGATGTGGCAGCACATACCGAAGCCCTGGCAGATCTGTTCGGATTCAGGGGATTCATCACCACGGCAAGCACCGCCTGTTCTTCGGGCGCCAATGCCCTGATGCTTGGAGCCCGCATGATCAAGCAGGGATTGCTCGACCGCGTTGTGGCCGGGGGTAATGAATGTCTGACCCGTTTTCATTTAAACGGATTCAACAGCCTGATGATCCTCGATAAAGAGCCCTGCAAGCCTTTCGATCAACACCGTGCAGGAATCACCCTTGGTGAAGGTGCCGGTTATCTGGTGCTCGAATCCGAAGAAATGGTGCGCAAAGAAGGAAAAAAAGTTCTTTGCGAACTGACCGGTTATGGCAACAGTTGTGAAGCTTTTCATCCCACTGCCTCCTCACCGGATGGCGTCGGCGCGTATCTGGCCATGCAGGAAGCCCTGAAGATAGCCGGTTTGCAACCCGCCGACATTGACTACATCAATGCCCACGGCACCGGTACCGACAGCAACGACATCTCGGAAGGCATGGCCATTCAGCGTTTATTTGGCGAACATGTCCCTCCGGTAAGTTCCACCAAACCGTTTACAGGACATACCACCAGCGCGGCCGGTTCCATCGAAGCCATCCTTTGTACGCTGGCCTTGCAGGAAGGACTGTTATTTCCCAACCTCAACTGGAAAACCCAGATGACCGACCTGAACTTTGCTCCGGTCACAAAACTCACCAAACAGGCATTGAAACACGTTATGAGCAATTCCTTTGGTTTCGGCGGAAACAACACCTCCATCATATTATCAAAATATTGATATTAATATTTGTACAGGATCACCACAGATTAAAAAAGAAACCAACATGTCAGTATACATCCAGGGCATAAGCTGTATTTCACCCCAACGTTCTTTTTTATCTGAAGGATTGTCAGGAGAACCCGTCAATTACGACACTCCGTGGCTCTCGTGCATTGAGCCCGTTTATAAGGAACACATCAATCCTACCCTGGCGCGCCGTCTGAGCCGTTACATCAAAATGGGCGTCACCACTGCCCTTACAGCCTTAAAAGACGCCGGTATTGAAATGCCACAGGCCGTTATTACCGGCACCGGACTGGGCTCAACCGAAGACAACGAAAAAATTCTCCTGGCCATGTACGAAAACCAGGAGCGCATGATCAACCCCACGCACTTTATACAATCAACACATAACACCATCAGCTCGCAGATTGCGATTATGCTGAAGTGCCACGACTACAACAACACCTATGTGCACCGCGGCTTTTCGTTCGAAAGTGCCTTGCTCGACGGGATGTTGCTGATTGCTGAAGGAAAATCGGAAACAGCCCTTGTGGGCGGCGTGGATGCGGTTACCGAGGGACACTATATAAACTACGCCCGCATCAACCGCTGGAGAGCCAACACCAACGGCAGTTTGCGCATGATTACCGACAAGGGTGCCGGTGTGGTCCCCGGTGAAGGTTCTGCACATTTCCTTATCGGAAAAGAAAAATCGCCAAACACCTGCGCCTGCATCAAATCCCTTGAATTAATCTACAAACCCGCCTCATCGGCACAAGTGATTGAGCGTTGCAACCGGATGCTTGCTGAAAACGGGCTGACACCCGCTGACATTGATCTGGTCATCAGCGGAAACAATGGAGATACCACCAATGATTTCTTTTATCAGGAAGTCTCCGGCCAATTATTCCCTGATAAAGCCACAGCGTATTTCAAACATCTTTGTGGTGAATACGAAACCGCAGGTGCCTTTGCCCTATGGCTGGCCGCATCCATCCTGAAAACCCATCAGATTCCTGACGGTATTTTGCAACGGGGAGTGGTGGCTTCGCCACTGAAAAATATCCTCATTTACAACCATCACCGTGGGGATCAGCATTCGCTTTATTTGCTGACGGCGGTGCTTTGATTTATAAGGGTATTGTCTTCAAAGGACACTACATCTTTTTACTTCTTCCTTCTAACGGCACTGCATCCGTAAAGCATTCATTTTCTTTATTATAGTTGCATCTGATTTATCACACTGGACTACAAACATGCTGACAAAACCCTAAGGGTTTATGTGGAAAAATCGCAGAATTCTGTAAATGAACCACTAAAACCCTTAGGGTTTCTGCTAATCTGCCACTCATATTTTACCCTTCGTTCAGCAGCCGCTATTGCTGTGTGCCGGGAGGTTGCTCTTTCAGAGCAATCAGGCCGCCCATAGACGCCTCGCTGCAATTGGAAATTACAGTTGCTCGCTTTATCCATTTTGGCCGTGCAGTCACTTCGCTAAGAGCGTGTGCGGTGGCCTTGTCAAAGCAGCGGGCGTGCGCGGGGGTGAATCGAAAAAGGCCTGCAAATCCGCAAGGGGCCAGGCAGCAGTTTTATCGCTGCCGGCTCTGTCGAAAATGAACGAGAAAATCTTTACTCAAAGAAAGGTGTTCGTTGAAAATCTTTCGGAGAAGGCCGCCAGCGTGAATTTTCGGCACTACCTTGCGTGATTTGCGGCCTTTTTTGAGAGCGGGGGGATAGCATTGCTTTGACTAGAATTTTGGCTCCACCTTTTGTTCATGCAAAAGGTGGAAGGAAGAGAAAAAATAATTGTAGCCGGTATGCTGTGCTGTTGGATCGAAGCGAAAAAAGGTGCAGTGTCCTTTGAAGACACCACCTACCTATGGTTCAGAACTTGATCCCCCGGATCCATTTGCATTCAATAAAATATTTTACTATATTTGTCAAAATCATATGCGTTGAGCATGAAAAGTTTTGGACAAACCATCAGAGAATATCGAAAAAGCAAAGGACTCACACTGCTGGATGTTTCCACGAAGCTTGGGGTAAGTCAGGCATTGCTGAGCAAATTGGAAAGAGGGTTACGTAATCCTTCCAAAGAAATGCTGACACAACTTTCAGCGTTTTATAAAGTCCCTTTAGGTAACCTTGAAATAGCTTCGCTATCCGATCAACTGCTATACAAAGCCGGAGAGAACAGTAACGCACTGAAAGCTTTAGAAATGGCCGAACAGAAAGTAGCTTACCGGACTTTTGCAAAAACTGATAAAAAGAAGATCATTCATAAGATTCAGCACTGCCTTACGACCCATTCTAAAATCACTAAAGCCTGGATTTATGGCTCCTTTGCGAGGGGAGATGATCGCCCGGGAAGCGATATCGATATCGCAGTAGCTACGTTGGCCGGCTTTAGTTATTTCGATTTAATCGAGGTACGGTTTCAACTGGAAAACATATTGCATCGTAATGTGGATCTTGGATTTGCCGATACTTTTAAGCCGTCAGTTTTTATAAATGTCGAACCAGATATGCAATTAATTTATGAAAAAAAGCCGGGTGCAGGAACAAAAAAACAGGCTTGAGCACATACTCCAGGCTATTGTTCAGATTGAGGGTTTTGTGAAAGGCTGCGATAAAAAGTCCTTCTGCACCACAAGCCTTTTAAACAATGCAGTACTCTATAATTTCTCTATCATAGGAGAAGCCATTGCCCATATTGATGATGAAATCCTTAACAAACACCCTTACCCCTGGTATAAGGTGCGCGCCTTCAGTAACCTTATCGCGCATGAAGTTTTCAATATAAAAATGGAAGCCGTTTGGATGATCATTAAAAATGAATTGCCAAACCTGAAAAAAAACATCAAGGCAATTTTGTCAACAGAATTCAGGACTTTGTAACTATCACATCAGCACTATTTGTCTTGTCTGCCGAATGGCGTGGAAATCGTCACAATAGTTATAATGATTTACTGAAATTTTGAGAATTTTCTTGCTCAACTCTGAGCAAATTGAATTGTCCCGGGGTACACCCAAAACATTAAAACTCCATAATTCTTCTTTATTCAAACCTCGCTGCATGGTGGGCTTCCGTGCAACATGGCTTCATGTTGGGCTGCGCCACACGAAGCCTTAACTATTGTACACCGTAATTATTTATCCTTTGGTTGATGTTTTTTATTATTAATCAAGTACCATGTGTCTTTCGATAACCAACCTTGTTTGTTCGATGTGATTTCAGTAACTAAAAATTTAGTTTTACCTGTATAGTTATGAATTGCGCTTGCAATTTCATTAGCAGAATTTTCTGAAATTAGATAAAAACTATTCGGCATATCGCATCTCCACGTTATTACTTCAGAAATATTATCAATACACTCCTTTACTTGGGCACGGCTACCTAGATTATCTGAATAAACCAATATATATGCTTTTCTCATTACTGATTCCCTCCTTCATTTTCAATTTGTCCAAATTCAGGATTAATTATTGCCTCAACTTCTTCTGCTTCAACTAACATTGGCTTATCCTGTCCTTTTATTTGAATTAATTCCAAAGATTTTTTCTTCAATTGATATTCTTCTGATTGTAATTTGTCTCTATCAAACAGAAGTAAAAATAGAAAACCTAAAATTGCTGTCAAAACAGGAGAGATTATTAGAATAATCAACCAACTTGGAGTATTGTTTAGAAATGGAACTGCAATTAATGCAGGAATTGAAATAATTGCACAAAGCCAAAGAATTGGATTCAATGCACTTTTTACCGATAATTTTCCGCCAGATTCAATGACCTTGGCCGCGATGTTTTCTTTACCTATCATGATTTCATTTTCTAATTTTCATTTTCTAGCTCAAGAATTGATTTTATTAATTTCTCAATTTGTTGTTCAACATCAGGTCTAAGATCAATACGAGATATGGTCGCAATATCAAGCATGTGAAATACATGGTGCAATGCATATCTATAACCTGTTTTCATTTCATCACTTGTATTGAAATTGCCATACTGAAAAATTAGTAATTTCACCAGATTCAATTCGTTTTCTGTTAATTTTTCAATTCGTTTTTTAAATCTTCAGTTATCATGTCAATATTGTTTATATAGTGTACAACGGCTGGCGTTATGGCTAATTGTCGATTTCGAAGCACTTTCCTATCAAGTTACAACTACTTTTGATACGAGCTGTGCCGCTCGAATACGCACTGCACCGGCAATTAACTATACCGTTTGTTACCGGCTGGCATTTAATAATTCTGTTTTTAAATTCGAAATAAACTCAGTCTGAATATTTTCTTCTTTTGATAGCAAAAGGATTTCAACTGGCAATTCTAATTCTTTTGATATAACATTATTAATATTAGTCCTTATGCTAATTGTATCTTCAATTCCAATAAGGTCTTTGTCATAAATAATTGCCAAATCAATATCATTACATTCTTCCGTTTTCAACAAAGAACCAAACAAATAAACCTCAATACCATTAGGAATTGTTGGCAAACACTTAATCATCCTTCCTTTTAAGCTCATAATTTATCATTTTTTCACCAACATAATTTACTGCTCCAAAAAACTCACGTATATCAAATAATCCAATGTTTTCCTTCCTAGCTCTTTCCTTTGCTGCCCATGAAGTTCTATTGTAAAATCCAATGAGAAGAATACAATCCAAATTAAAATATGACGTAATAATTTCAAAAATATCAGCTTCACCAACAACATAAATGTCTGCAACTAAAATTCTTAATTTTGGACGATTCCCTGTTCTTTCAATTTCATAGACATTCTCTGACATTTCATTTATACTTGCAACAGTATTATGATTTCCAATAACTCGTTCAAAATATGCTACACTTGAAGGAGCTGGTTTTTGTCTATTTTTATCTCTAGCCATTTAGAATTGTATTAAATGATTGAGGATATATTACTAATGAAGATGTTTTATCTCCAGATAATTTATTGAATTCAAAACTTTCTTGATGCAATTTCCATTCTTCAAATATATATTTTTCACCAGCAGTCAATAAATCGTAATTATTTTCAATAATAACTTTAAGCCTTCTATTGTTAGGAATAATTGTATTTATAGACTTCTTTTCCCATTCTAATTCTGTATCTAAAAAGTTTTCCTCTGCTTTTTTTGAATAAGGTCCAAATGTGTCAAAAACTATTTTATTAGCAATTTGAAGTTTTTCTATTTCTTTCCTTGCATCAACACGATTCTCGAATTTAGGTGAATTAAATAAACCCTTAATTCGATTTTCATGCGATTTTTTCCATTCTCGAATTGTTTGTGTTGGAAACAAATATTGAAATTTGTCAATTTTTGTATGACATGTTGGGCAAAGTAAAATAATATTATCAAAATCATCTCTTTCCTCAATTGAAAGTATATCATCTCCTCTTGGCCCATCTTCACTTTGTCCGATAATATGCGCTAGTTCTTCAATATTTGTTATTTCCCTATTTTCAAAAAGAGGATATAAGTCAGCATTACAAGCTGGATTTCCGCAAAATCCACCTGAGCGAGCTAATAATAATCTTTTCGTTTTTTCTGCTATGCTCATGAGCTAGTTGGTTTCATTTTTATGCTTGTCGGTAGTCGAGTCACGCCAGGGAGTTTCACCCCGACGTTCTCACGGAACCGTGCGTGAACCTCTCAATTCACACGGCTCTTCCTGTTCTATCACAAATATATATAACATTATGGAATACACAATCGCCAC